>ENA-OQCD01000001-OQCD01000001.1-human-gut-metagenome-genome-assembly--contig:-NODE-1-length-56803-cov-3.686693_pt1 | contig 56803 bp, 66 predicted proteins | sample MGYA00242755_ERZ504571 | MGnify/ENA primary metagenome ERZ504571 (study PRJEB26092, sample SAMD00036274) | human gut metagenome | host: Homo sapiens | study: EMG produced TPA metagenomics assembly of the...
GGCCGTGCCGCAGGACATCCCGCTGGAAATCGTCTATGAGGACGAGCATCTGCTGGTGGTCAACAAGCCCAAAGGATGGTGGTGCACCCGGCTCCCGGCAACCCGGACGGCACGCTGGTGAACGCGCTGCTGTGGCACTGCAAGGGAAGTCTGTCCGGTATTGGCGGCGAGATTCGCCCCGGCATCGTGCACCGCATCGATAAGGACACCAGCGGACTGCTGGTGGTGGCAAAGGACGATGCAACGCACATCGGCCTTTCCCAGCAGATGGCGGTGCACAGTGTGGAGCGCGCGTATCGCACCATCGTGTACGGCGGCTTTGCACAAGATGAGGGCTTTGTGGAAAGCAATCTGGGCCGCAGCAAGACCGACCGCAAAAAGATGGCGGTCTACCCGGCCAGTGAGCCGCACACCAAATATGCCTATACCGGCTATCAGGTGCTGGAACGGCTGAACAACTTTACCATGCTGGAATGCCGCCTGAAGACCGGCCGCACCCATCAGATCCGCGTGCACATGGCATCCATCCAGCACCCGGTGGCGGGCGACCCGGTGTATGGCCCGCACAATTGCATCACCAGCCTGCACGGCCAGTGCCTGCACGCAAAAACGCTTGGCTTTGTGCACCCGATCACCGGCGAACATCTGCGGTTCGATTCGGAATTGCCGGAATACTTCACTCATTTTCTTGCAACGCTCAGGAGGGGAACGGTATGAACCATCTTTCTTCAACGCTTGTACTGTGTGATCTGGACCATCTGCTTTTGGGTGCCGACGGCAACCTGACGCAGGTGGTGCGGGATGTGCTGCAGCTGTTCGTCCGCCGCGGCGGACGTTACGGTGTTTTCCCAGCGCACGCCGCGGGCAGTGCGGTCCATTCTGGGCAGTGTGCGGCTCAGCGCTCCTGCGCTGGTGTGCGGCGGTGCCATGGCCTACCATTTTTCCGATGGCACCCACCAGCCGCTGTGCACCTTTGCCGGGCAGGATGCCGACCTGTTCGCCCGCCTGCCGGTGGCAGAGGGCGTGGGCATTGCCCTGCAGATGACCGACGGTACCACCCGCGTGCTGCGCATGAGCGAGGCATTGGAGCGTCATCTGCGGCAGGAATGGACCCCTTATCTGCTGGCAAACGCGGCAGACATCAAGGGGGAAGAAGTGCTGCGGGTGCTGCTGTATCAGGACAGCAAGGCAGTGCCCATGATCTCGCTGCTGGAAAAATCTCTGGGCGACCGCACAGCGGTGCTGCTGGGCGAGCGTGCCGCAGCGGATACGCTGATCCTGACCCCCAGAACCGTCTCTGGCCGTGAAATGCTGGATGCCGTGTGTATGCCGGTGGGCACCGACCCGGAAGATGTGCTGGTACTTGCCGGAGGGCTGCCTATGCTGGACATGGTGCGCGCTTCCAGCCAGAGCACCGCAGCTGCGGATGCCCCGGCTGAGCTGCGTCTTGCTGCCCAAAAGGTCACTTTGACCGATGCTGCGGCAGGTTCTGCAGTGGAAGTGCTGTACCGTATGGTGCGGGATGCTGAAAATTTGGCGTAAAATTTGTGCAAGGCTTCTGCAAATTCTTTCGCAGAAGCCTTTCTTTTTGGAGGAAAGTCAGGTACAATGAGAGAAACGCATCTTCTGGCCCTGCAAAAGAAGGAAAAACTCTTTCTTGCGCTGTCGCTGGCGGCGGTGGTTTTGTGCACAGTGCTGGCCTTTGGCTTTGCCGTGCCGCTGCAGGCTGCCGAACCGCAGGTCCTGCCGGATACGACCGGGCTGGAACAGTATGTGCTGGTGGATCTGAACACTGCCGATCTCTCTGCGCTGTGCACACTGCCGGGCGTAGGGGAAAAGCGCGCACAGACGATTCTGGATTACCGGACGCAGAATGGCCCGTTTGAACGGGTAGAAGATGCAGCCAATGTTCCGGGCCTGACACAGACCATTGTGGATTCCTGGGCAGGAATGGCAACCGTGAGCTGAGCCGCAGCCGGCGGCCCGGCGCAGCAAAAAGGGGAATGATTATGAGTGACGATACCATTTTTATCAACCGGGAACTGAGCTGGCTGGATTTCAACCGGCGCGTTCTTGCGCTGGGCAAAGATAAAAAATGTTCCGCTTGCAGAGCGGGTCAAATTTCTTGCGATCTACGGCTCCAATCTGGACGAGTTTTTTATGGTGCGCGTGGGTTCTCTGCAGGAGCGCGCCAATCTGGAACAGGAACAGGGCAAAAAGGTCAAGAGGGAAAACAAGACCAACATGTCCGCGGCGGAACAGCTGACTGCCATCATGCCCAAAACGGCACAGCTGCAGGAGGAGTGCGATAAATACTATGCAAAGGCGCTGGAAGCACTGGCGGAGTGCGGCTGGCGCAAGGTGGATCTTGACCACTTGTCCAAGGAGGACGAGCACTTCTGGAAGAAGTACTTCCAAACGGAGCTGTTCCCCATCCTCAGCCCGCAGATCGTGGATAACCGCCATCCGTTCCCATTCCTGCGCAATAAGGAGATTTACCTTGGCGTTCTGCTCAAGGAAAAACACCCGGCAGGGCAGAGCCTTGGCATCATTCCCATTTCCAGCCAGATGGAACGGATGCACGTTGTAAAAAAAGACGGCGAAACGCAGTTTGCACTTACCGAAGAGCTGGTGCTGCACTTTGCGGCCAGCATCTTTGGCAAAGAGACGATTCAGGAAAAATGTCTCTTCCGTGTTACCCGCAATGCGGATATCGACGTAAAAGAGGGCATGATGGATCATGATATCGACTACCGCGAGATCATGACCGAGTTGCTCAAGCGCCGCCGCAAGCTGGCTGCGGTGCGTCTGCAGATCACGCCTGCCCCGGCCCCGGAGGTAGAACGCCTGCTGTGCAACCGTCTGCTGCTCACCCATAAACGGGTGTTCGAGCAGAAAAGCCCGCTGGATCTGAGCTTTTTCTACAAGCTCACCGGCCGCATGGAAGCGGAGGGGCTGCCGGAACTGTTCTACCCGGCTGCACGGCCCATGCTGCCGCCGCCGGACTACGACCTTGCCGCTGAGGTGCAGAAGCACGATGTGCTGCTCAGCTACCCGTACCAGTCCATCCGGCCCTTCATTGCCATGCTCAAAAAGGCTGCCCATGATCCTGAGGTCATTTCCATCAAAATGACACTGTACCGTATGGCGCGGGAGTCCCAGATCGTGCAGGCGCTGATGGAAGCCGCTGAGAACGGCAAAGAGGTGGTGGCGCTGGTGGAGCTGCGCGCCCGCTTTGACGAGCAGAACAATATCGACTGGTCGAAGCAGCTGGAAAGCGCAGGCTGTACGGTCATTTATGGCTTTGATGATTACAAAGTGCACTCCAAGCTGACCCTTATCACCAAAAAGAGCAAAGAGGGCTACTCTTATATCACCCAGATCGGCACCGGCAACTACAACGAAAAGACCAGTGAGCTTTACACGGACTATTCCTCATTACGGCAGACCATGGCATTGGCGAGGAAGCTTCCAATGTGTTCCAGAACCTTGCCGTGCAGAAGCTGACTGAGGAGAGCGACCGGATGCTGGTAGCACCGCTGCGCTTCAAGAGCGTATTGCTGGAAGAGATGGATCGTGTCATTGCCGCCGCCCACATGGGCCGTCCGGCATCCATAATCCTGAAAAACAATTCCATCAGCGACCGGGACATCATCCTCAAGCTGCAGGAAGCCAGCTGTGCCGGTGTGCGCATTGATATGATCGTGCGCGGCATCTGCTGCGTGCGCGCCGGCGTGCCCGGCAAGACGGAGAACCTGCATATCCGCAGCCTTGTGGGTCGTTATCTGGAGCATGGCCGCATTTACAGCTTCTTCGATGGTGCACATACCCGCATCTATATTGCATCCGGCGATTTCCTCACCCGCAACACCGAGTGCCGCGTGGAGGTGGGCGTGCGCGTGGAGGATCCCGTGCTGGTGCGGAAGCTTACCGACATTCTGCAGCTGCAGCTGCGGGATAATGTCAATGCCCGCGAGATGCGCCCGGACGGCAGCTACCAGAAGGTAAAGCCCGCTGAGGGCGAAGCACTGGTGAACGGCCAGATGGGCATGTATGAGCTGTTGAAAAATGACTGGACGCAGCCGGAGCCTTGGAAGCTTTCTGCCGCTGTGCAGGAAAAACAGCCTGAACCTTCTGCCAAAGCAGCAAAGCCAGAACCTGCGAAAACGGAAGCAGCTCCCGCTGCAAAACAGGCAGAAGCTTCTCAACCGGAATCTGCTGCGGCACCGGAAAGCGGCGACCGCTTTGACCAGCTGGAACAGATGGTCAATCATAAAAAGCGTACAGAGCCGCAGCCTGCCCCTGCAGCCAAGCCGATAAAGCCGGTGGTGGTGGAGACACCCGCCCCCAGAAGCCGCCTGAAACGGATTTTGGATTTTTTCAAGTTACGCAGATAATATTTGCAAGACCCGACAGAGCAAACCCTCTGCCGGGTCTTTTTGCGTGTTTGCCTGCATAAATAAAAAGCAAACGGAAGGCGGGAGGCAGAAGGTGCGGGCAAAGCGATGGGGACGAGCCGGGCACGGCAGGGAGCAGCCCAGACGGAGGGTGATTTTTCTGGCAGTTTTAGCCGGACTGCTGGTGTGCGTGGTGCTTCCGGTGCGGGCGCAGAAAAAAACGGGGAAGCTCTGTTTCCCGCTGGACACCACACAGTACCGTGTTTCGGACGGATACGGCTGGCGGCAGGATCCTTTTACCGGGGAAAGGACGTTCCATAAGGGCATTGATCTTGCCTGTGCAGAGGGAACAGAAGTGCTTGCTGCGGAAGGCGGTGCGGTGGTGCAGGCATACCGCAGCACAAGCTATGGCACCTGTCTGCGTGTTCTCCATACAGATGGCAGCGAGTCACTTTACGCCCATTTGCAGTACGCCTATGTCCGCCCGGGCGAGGTGGTGGAAGCAGGGCAGCTGCTGGGCGCAGCAGGGCGCAGCGGGCGCGCTACGGGAGCACACCTGCATTTTGAACTGTACCGGCAGGGAACAGCCTGTGACCCGGCGGATGCGCTGGGCCTTTCCTCATGAAGCTGCATGATTCCCGGCAGCTGGGGCCGCTGGTGTTCCGCGACCCGCTGCTTTTGTGTAGCGCACTGTATTTTTTGCTCTACTTTGATGCAAGCGGCTTTCTGCGGCTGGGGTTGCTGGCGGCGTTCCTGCACGAGTGCGGGCACATTCTGGTGTATTGTGTGTTTCTGCGCCGCTTTCCGGTCATTGAGGTGACCATGACTGGCTTTTGTATGCGGATGGACGCTCCGGCCCGGGGCCTTTCACCGGGGCGGCTCTTCTGGCTGGCTGCTGTAGGCCCGGCGGTCAATTTCATGCTGGCAGGCATCTGGGCACTGCGGCTGGAACAGGAACTGACCATCCGCGGCAGTGCCTTCTGGGCGGCAAATCTGCTGACCGGGGGATTCAATCTGCTGCCCGTTCCACCGCTGGATGGGGCACAGCTGGCGTCCTGCCTGTGCGAAATGCGGCGTGCAGGCAAAAAGTTTAAGGGAAATGATTGAAAAAACAGCTCATTTCGGGTACAATAAAATGACGTGTAAAAATGGACTGTTTATTGGAGGACTCGATGTTTGATCCAAAACTGAAAGAAGCACTGGGACGAGTACAGAAGCCTGGTCGTTATACCGGCGGAGAACCCGGCAGTGTATATAAGGACAAAGAAAAAAGTGGATGTCCGCTTTGCGTTCTGCTTTCCGGACACCTATGAGGTAGGTATGTCCTTCCTCGGCGAAAAGATCCTGTATGAGCTGCTCAACAGCCACGAAAACTGGTGGTGCGAGCGTGCTTTTATGCCGTGGCTGGATATGAAGGCCGAGATGGAGCGTCTTGGTCTGCCGCTCTACACCATGGAGAGCAAGGACCCGCTCACCGCTTTTGATGCAGTGGGCTTCACCCTGCAGTACGAGCTTTCCTATACCAATATTCTGGCCATGCTGGATCTGGCGGGCATCCCGTTCTATTCCAAGGATCGCGATGAAAGCTGGCCGCTGATCGTGGCGGGTGGCCCCTGCGCCTGCAACGCGGAACCCATTGCGGACTTTTTTGATGTGGTCCAGCTGGGTGAGGGCGAAAACCAGCTGCCCGGCATCTGCGCCGAGATCGAAAAGGCCAAGAAGGAGGGCGGCGTTTCCAAAAAGGAACTGCTGCTGCGCATTGCAAAGATCCCCGGCGTCTATATCCCGGCATTCTACGATGTGGAGTATTACGAGGATGGCCGGGTCAAGGCCATCACCCCCAATGAGCCGGGCATCCCGGCGCGCATCACCAAGGCGATCATCAAGGACCTGAACGAGTTTGCCCCGCCCACGAATTTCGTGGTGCCCATGGTGGGTGCCATTCAGGACCGCGCCAGCATCGAGGTGCTGCGCGGCTGTGTGCGTGGCTGCCGTTTCTGTCAGGCGGGCTTTCTGTACCGTCCCATGCGCCAGCGTGACGCGGGCCTTCTGAACAGGGCGGCGCAGGAGCTGTGCGCCAACACCGGCTATGAAGAACTGAGCCTTTCCAGCCTGTCCACCTCTGACCACGGCCAGCTGGAAGAGCTGCTGGACGATTTGAACGAGTGGGCACCCAAGGAGCATGTCAGTCTGTCGCTGCCTTCGCTGCGCGTGGACAACTTCTCCCAGAGCCTCATTGAAAAGACCACCAAGGTGCGCAAGAGCGGCCTGACCTTCGCCGCCGAAGCCGGCACCCAGCGCCTGCGCAACGTCATCAACAAGAATGTCACATGGGATGAGATCGAAAAGACCTGCACCATTGCATTCAACGCGGGCTACACCTCGGTCAAGCTCTACTTCATGATGGGCCTGCCCACTGAGACCATGGAGGACATTGAGGGCATCGCAGAGACGGCGCAGAAGGTGGTAGACCTCTATTATTCGCTGCCCAAGCGCGGCAAGGGCAAGGGTGTACAGGTGACCATCAGCTGTGCCTGCTTTGTGCCTAAGCCCCATACGCCGTTTGAGTTCGTGCCCATGGACACTGAAGAAATGCTGCGCGCCAAACAGAAGCACCTGCTGGAAAGTGTGCGCAGCCGCAAGATCAAGGTGAACTACCACGACAGCACCACCAGCTTTCTGGAGGGCGTGTTCGCCAAGGGCGACCGCCGCCTTGCCCCGGTCATTGTGGAAGCCTACAAGCGCGGCTGCTACTTCGACGGCTGGGAGGAGTGCTTCAAGTACGATACTTGGCTGCAGACCTTTGCAGATCTGGGCATTGACCCGGCATTCTACTGTCAGCGCCCCATTGGTCTGGACGAGGTAACGCCCTGGTCCCATATGGACTACGGTGTTACCCACGAATATCTGGTGCGGGAGTACCAAAAGGCTCTTGCCGCCCAGACCACCCAGCCCTGCAACCGTGCCTGCCACGGCTGCGGTGCAAATCACCTGTTAGGAGGTCCCTGCTTTGATTACAGTAAGAATCTCGTTTGAGAAAAAGAATGAGGCCTCCTACATCTCCCTGCTGGACCTGCAGCGGGTGATGCAGCGGGTGCTCAAGCGCAGCGGCCTGCCGGTGTGGCATACGCTGGGCTTCAATCCCCACATCTACATGACCTTTGCCTGCCCGCTTTCGCTGGGGCAGGAGAGCGAGTGCGAGTGCGTGGACGTCAAGACCGAAGCGGAAGCTCCGGATTTTGAGCAGTGGAAAGCGGCCCTCAATGCCATCATGCCCGCAGGCATCGTGATCACGCACGTTGGCCCGGTGCAGATGAAGGCGGACCTCATTGCCTATGCATGCTATCGCATCACCTACCCGGCGGCAGCGGCTGCGGCGCTGGATCAGTACAACGCGCTGGAAAGCGCCCCGGTGGAAAAGCACGGCAAAAAGGGCAACAAGATCATTGAGCTGAAGGATCACATCCCGCAGGTGGAGTACACCACGGAGGGGGACAGCCTGCACATGGGATCTGTGCATGCCGGCCGCACAGGAACTGAACCTGAACCCCTCGCTGCTCACCGGCTTTCTGGAAGAAAAATTCGGCCTGCCTGCCGTCAGCGCCAACATCCTGCGCAAAAAGTTTTTTGACGGCAGATAAGCAGCTGTTTGTCTGATCGGAGCGTGAAAGACCGTCTGTTGGGCAAAACAGAAAATTTTTGCATTTATTTTGGTCAGAACGCTTGCATTTACGCAGGTTTTGTGATATCCTATTTAGGCGTTAGTGTCCGCTGAGACCACAGCGGGGTTAATGACAATATCATTAAACGGGCGGTCCTCTGACGGCAAAGTGCCGTGTATGAACGTCTAAAAACAAATGGAGGATTCAAAAATGGACGCACTGAAGATTATTTCTGAAGGCAGCATCAAGGCTGAAAAGCCCCAGTTCAACGTTGGCGATACCGTCCGCGTTGATGTTCGTATCAAGGAAGGCGACCGTGAGCGCATTCAGGCCTTTGAGGGCACTGTGATCGCAAAGAAGCACGGTGGCGTTGCTGAGACCTTCACCGTTCGCCGCGTTGCTTACGGTGTTGGCATCGAGCGTGTCTTCCCCATCAACAGCCCCTTCGTTGAGAAGGTCACCGTTGTCCGCAAGGGCAAGGTCCGCCGCGCAAAGCTGTTCTACCTGCGTGGTCGTACGGGCAAGGCTGCCAAGGTCAAGAGCGATATTTGATCATCCCCGATTTGAAACGGGAGAAAAGGGACAACCTTGTTGTCCCTTTTTTCTTTATCAAAATTTCGGAAAAAATGCGGCTTTTTGCAGGCACCGTTCTTGCGAAGAGCCTGTCGGCTGCGGTATAATCGGGTCAGCAGTGTAAAACCAGAAGGTGAGGTGTACCGGATATGGAAAAACAGGAACAGGCAAAGCCCGTGCGTGGGCAGAACCTGCTGGAATGGTACGAGGCATTGATCTCGGCAGCGCTGGTGCTGGTGCTGATCTTTTCGTTTTTCTTCCGCATCATTCAGGTGGACGGCAGCTCCATGGTGCCCACACTGGTGAACGGTGATAAGCTCATCGTGTGGGGAGCAGGCTATACACCGCAGCGTGGTGACGTGGTCATTGTGGACAGTTATACCTCCTACGGTAAACCGCTGGTCAAGCGTGTCATCGCCAAAGGCGGCGATACGGTCTCCATCGATTATGCGACCGGCACCGTGGCGGTGAACGGTGAGGTCTTGCAGGAGGACTACATTGCAGAGCCTACCTATCTTGGCTATGATGTAACTTTCCCGTATACGGTGCCGGAGGGCACGGTGTTCGTGATGGGTGATAACCGCAACCAATCACTGGACAGCCGTTCCACCTATGTGGGCTGCATTGACGAACGGGACATTCTGGGCAGGGTGCTTTTGTGCTTTATGCCCTTTACAGATTTTGGGGTGGTAAAATGAACGAAATGGATACCCGCTTTGCAAACCAGTACAATATTCAGTGGTTCCCGGGCCACATGACCAAGACTCTGCGCATGATGGAGCAGGAGATCCAGCACGTGGATGCCAGCCTTGTGCTGCTGGATGCCCGCATCCCGCTTTCCAGCCTGAACCCGGAGATCGAGCGCATCACGGCCCGCAAGCCGAAACTATACGCGCTGAACAAGGCCGATCTGGCAGACCCGGCTGTAACGGAAGAATGGATCAAGTATTTCCGTGCGGCAGATGCCGGCTGTGTGGCCATCAGCGCCAAGCAGAAGGGCGGTGCCAATGCGGTAAAGGCTGCCATTGAAAAAGAACTGGCGGGCCTGCTGGAACGCCGCCAGAACCGCGGCATGGGCGGTGCCAAAACACAGGTGATGCTGTGCGGCATCCCCAATGTGGGCAAATCCACCTTCATCAACACCTTTGCAGGCTCTGCCCGCGCCAAGGCGGCAGACCGCCCGGGTGTAACCAAGGGCAAACAGTGGGTCAGCACCGACAAATTTGATCTGCTGGATATGCCCGGTGTACTGTGGAAGAAGTTTGACTCCAAGACCATTGCGTCCAATCTGGCCTTTATCGGCTCCATCAAGGATGATATTCTGGATGTGGAAGAGCTGGCCATGAACCTGCTGGACGAGGTGCGCCGCAACTACCCCGACCTTGTGGCCCAGCGCTACAAGCTGGATGCCGAAACGCTGGCCCTGCCGCCCTACGAGCTGATGGAAGCCATCGGTCGCAAGCGCGGTCTGCTGGTGCGCGGCGGCGAGGTGAACACCGAGCGCTGCGCCATTATGCTGGTGGACGAGTTCCGCGCCTGCAAGTGGGGCCGCATCTCGCTGGAGCGTCCGCCGCAGCGGGATGATCTGGCTGATTTTGCCGAGGAGGATGACGAATGAAGCGCCGTTCCGACGAGGAGATCTCGGCTCCGCTGTATGAGTACGATGCCGCTGTACGCAGTCAGTATGGCTGCTTTGCAGGCGTGGACGAAGCCGGACGCGGCCCTCTGTGCGGCCCGGTGTGCGTAGCGGCCTGTATTCTGGACCCGGAGAATCCGGTCTTTGGCATCAAACGACTCCAAAAAGCTTACCGAGAAAAAGCGGGAAGCTCTGTTTGATGAGATCATTGAAAAGGCGTTGGCCTACAAAATTGTTTTTGTGGGGCCGGAGATCATCGACCGGAACAACATCCTCAACGCCACCATGGGCGGCATGAAGCAGGCCGTGGAAGAGCTGGACATCGCGCCGAACCTCGTGCTGGTGGACGGCAACCGCACTCCGGCGGGTTTGCAGATCCCGGCACAGCCGGTGGTCAAGGGCGATGCCACCAGTGCCAGCATCGGCGCAGCATCCGTCCTTGCCAAGGTCAGCCGTGACCGCTATATGCTGGAACTGGACAGACAGTATCCGCAGTATCAGCTGGCAAAGCACAAGGGCTACCCGACCAAGCTCCACTATGAGCTGATCGCCCAGTACGGCATCCAGCCGTTCTACCGCCGCAGCTTCCTCAAAAAGCAGGGCTACTGGCCGGAGAACGGAAAGTGAACCGCGCCGAGACAGGGCGCAGGGGAGAAGCTGCTGCGGCCCGCTGGTATCAGAAGCAGGGCTGCAGGCTGCTGGCACACAACTTCCACACCCGGATGGGTGAGCTGGATGTTGTGGTGCAGGAGCCGGATGGGACCATTGTCATCTGTGAGGTCAAGACCCGTGCGGAAGGCTCTCTGGCCAGCCCGGCAGAAGCGGTGGACCGGCCCAAACAGCGCCGCCTGATCCGTGCAGCACAGTATTATCTGCAGCAGAACGGCCTGAGCGATGCACCGGTGCGATTTGACGTGGCAGAAGTGTTCCCTCTTGACAGCGGGCGCTGGATGGTACATATTATAAGGGGCGCTTTTCTCACGTAAAGCAACGGCCCCGGTGGGAAAATGTACAGGCAGAGGGCTTCTCTGCCACAGCAGAAGAGCGTGCTTTGCACGTTCTACGGCGAAAAAGGAGCGACAACAATGCAGTTTTTTAGTACCAGAGACCAAAACCGCAAAGTGACTTCCTCGGAAGCAATCGCACAGGGCCTGTCCAACGAGGGCGGTCTGTTTGTACCGGAAAGCTTTCCGCAGGTGGATGTGAAGGCACTGTGCGAGCTGGACTACCCGGCCATGGCAGCTGCGTCATCAAAGAATATCTGACCGACTACTCGCAGGATTTCCTGACCGAAGCTGCCCACAAGACCTACGGAGAGGCCTTTGGCGGCAAGGCAGGCTATCTTGCCCCGGTGGAAGGGGACACCTATGCCTTAGAGCTGTGGCATGGCCCTACCTGTGCATTCAAGGATTATGCTCTGCAGCTGATGCCGAAGCTTCTGGTGGAAGCCAAAAAGAATCTGGGCCGCACGGAAAAGACCCTGATCCTTGTGGCGACCAGCGGCGATACCGGCAAGGCAGCTCTGGACGGCTACCATGATATCCCGGGCGTGGAGATCGCAGTGTTCTATCCCACGGGCGCACCAGCGAGATCCAGCGCCTGCAGATGGCAACGCAGGAGGGTGCCAACGTGGCAGTGTACGCTGTGCGCGGCAACTTTGATGATGCACAGACCGGCGTGAAGAAGGTCTTTGGTGACACTGCCATTGCAGCAGAGCTTGCCAAGCGGAACATCCGCCTGTCCAGCGCCAACTCCATCAACTGGGGCCGTCTGGTGCCGCAGATCGTCTATTACTTTGCCGCCTATGCCCAGCTGCTCAAGGCGGGCAGGATCACCTTCGGCGATGAAGTGGACTTCTGCGTACCCACCGGCAACTTCGGCGACATTCTGGCAGGCTACTATGCAAAGCGCATGGGCCTGCCCGTGGGCAAGCTGGTCTGCGCTTCCAATGAGAACAACGTGCTGACCGATTTCCTCACCACCGGCACCTACACCGCAAAGCGGGAGTTCTTCAAGACCACCTCGCCCAGCATGGACATTCTGGTGTCCTCGAACCTCGAGCGCCTTCTGTACCATGTCACCGGCAGCGATGCGAGGTGGCGGGCCTGATGAAGAGCCTTGCCGAGACCGGCAGCTATACTGTGCGTCCGGAGACGCTGGCTGCCATTCAGGAGAACTTCTCCTGCGGCTGGAGCAGTGAGGAAGAAGTGGCAGGGGAGATCCGTGTCCGCTACGAGAAGGACAATTACCTGTGTGATACCCACACCGCCGTTGCGTTCCATGTGGCAGCGCAGAAAAAGCGCGAGGGCGTGCCCATGGTGGTGCTGTCCACCGCGTCTCCCTTCAAGTTCCCGCGCAGTGTGCTGGAAGCACTGGGCCGCACCGCCCCAGAAAATGATTTTGAAGCAATGCAGCAGCTGGAAGCAGCTACCGCGCATACCGCACCGGCAAGCCTTGCCGCGCTGCGCCAGAAGCCGGAGCGCTTTAACACCGTGATCGATCCTGCGCAGATCGCCGAGGTGGCGCTGGGCTATCAGGAATAACACATCCTGCTGCATTTAGAACAGGAGAAAAAACATGGCACTTTTTGTGCTTGGCGATACCCACCTTTCTCTGGGCGCTTCCAAGCCGATGGATATTTTTCCCGGCTGGAATGATTATGTGGAGCGCCTTGAGAAAAACTGGCGCAAGCTCATCAAACCAGAGGATACCATTGTATTGGCGGGCGATATCAGCTGGGCCATGCGCCTGACCGATACCCGTAAGGATTTTGAATTTCTGCAGAGCCTGCCCGGGCAGAAGATCATCATGAAGGGCAACCACGATTACTGGTGGTCTACCGTGAACAAGATGAATGCCTACCTCAAAGCAGAAGGCTTTGATACCCTGCACATTCTGCATAACAACTCCTACAGTGTAGAGGGGTATGCACTGTGCGGTACCCGCGGCTGGCTGTTTGATGCAGGCGAGGCCCACGACGAAAAGGTGATGAACCGCGAGATCGGACGGCTGCGCATGAGTCTGGATGCCGCCGAACCCGGGCTGGAAAAGCTGGTGTTCCTGCACTATCCGCCGGTGTATACCGGCACCAGTGCGCCGGAGATCGTGGCCACCTTAAAGGAATACAGCATCAGGACCTGCTACTATGGCCATCTGCACGGCAATGCCATCCGCTATGCGGTGCAGGGCGATGTGGATGGCATCCACTACAAGCTGGTCAGTGCCGATGGGCTGCGTTTTTGCCCGTACCGCATCAAATTTGAACCGATTAAAACCAAATTAAAAATTAACAATTTGGGCTGGCAATTGTGTCAGGAGCGTGCTATAATAGTTTTTGACGCGATTGTTGCACCCAATTGAGCGCGCGCGTCCCCGCATATTGCAAAAGCAAGTTCATCCAGGACGCAGTGCGCGGTTGCAAAGGGCAAAAAACTTCCTGCCCTGCGCAATAGAATTTTGAGTGGAGGAAAAACAAATGAATTTCATCAAGTGTGAAAAGCTCGAGAAGAGCATGGCAGAACTGCAGTTCTCCATCGACGCAGAGGCTTTCAAGAAGCTGTTGCCGATGTTTTCAAGAAGGAAGGCAAGAAGTACGCTGTTCCCGGCTTCCGTAAGGGCAAGGCTCCCCGCGCTCTGATCGAGAAGATGTACGGCGCTGATGTCTTTACCTATGATGCCATCAATGAGCTGTTCCCCGAGGCTTTCGAGGCTGCTGTCAAGGAAGCTGGCGTTGAGCGGTCGGCCGTCCGGAGGTCACTGTTGACTCTGCTGATGAGACCAACGGTGTCACCCTGACCGTCAAGGTCGCTGTCAAGCCTGAAGTCAAGATTGGCAGCTACAATGGTCTGACGGTTGAAAAGACTGTCCATACTGTTTCTGACGAGGCTGTTGAAGCTGAGCTGAAGCGTGTGCAGGAGCGCAATGCCCGTGAGCTGACCCGTGAGGGCGCTGCTGAGAACGGCGACATCGCTGATATCGACTTCGAGGGCTTCGTCGATGGCGTGGCTTTCGAGGGCGGCAAGGCTGAGCACTACAGCCTGACTCTGGGCAGCGGCAGCTTCATCCCCGGCTTTGAGGATCAGATCGTTGGCCACTCCGCTGGCGAAGAGTTCGACGTGAACGTTACCTTCCCCACCGAGTATCAGGCTGCCGAACTGGCTGGCAAGGCTGCTGTGTTCAAGATCAAGCTGCACGAAGTGAAGTACAAGGAGCTGCCTGCTCTGGATGACGAGCTGGCTAAGGATTGCTCTGAGTACGACACTCTGGACGAGTTCAAGGCTTCCATCCGCAAGAACAATCAGGAGCAGCTGGACAAGCAGGACGATCTGGCTGTTGAGAACGCTCTGGTGGATCAGGTCATCGAGAGCATGGAGGGTGAGATCCCCCAGGCAATGTATGATGCCCGCATGGACGAGATGGTCAACGACTTCGCATTCCGCGTGGAGCAGCAGGGCCTGCGCCTCGAGGACTACCTGAAGTATATGGGCCAGACTATGGAGCAGTTCCGCGCTTCCTTCATGCCGCAGGCTGAGAAGCAGGTCAAGATCCGTCTGGCTCTGGAGGCTGTTGCTGCTGCTGAGAACATCGAGGCTTCCGAGGAGGAAGTTTCCGCTGAGATCAAGCGCATCGCTGACCAGTACAAGATGGAAGAGGACAAGGTTCGTGAGCTGGTCAATGTTGACGACCTGAAGAAGGATCTGGCCATCAACAAGGCCATCGACTTCATCAAGAGCCACGCAAACATCGTGGAGAAGGCTGCTGAGGAAGAGAAGGCTGCAGACGCTGAGTAATCAGCTCCTGTGTTCCTTTGAAGCGGGCAGTATGCTGCACGGTTTCAATCAAAGGTTGTAAAAATTGACCGATACGGCAGAACCGGCAGGGAAACCGTATCGGTCAATTTTGCAAATACTATATTCCATTTCAGGAGGCGAACTTTATGAGTTTTGTTCCTTACGTTGTGGAACAGTCGTCCCATGGCGAGCGTTCCTATGATATTTTCTCCCGTCTTTTGAACGATCGCATCATCGTTCTGAGCGAGGATGTCAACGATACCTCCGCCAGCCTTGTTGTGGCACAGCTGCTGTATCTGGAAGGGCAGGACCCGGACAAGGACATCAGCCTGTATATCAACAGCCCCGGCGGCTCCATCAGCGCCGGCATGGCTATCCACGATACCATGCAGTATATCAAGTGCGATGTTTCCACCATCTGCATGGGCATGGCAGCTCCATGGGTGCCTTCCTGCTGGCAAGCGGCACCAAGGGGAAGCGTTTTGCACTGCCCAACTCGGAAATTCTGATCCATCAGCCGCTGATCGGCGGGCAGGGCGGCGGCCTTTCCGGCCAGACCACCGATATCAAGATCCATGCCGAGCACATGGTGTATATCCGCGATAAGATGAACCGCATGCTCAGCGAGTACACCGGCCAGCCGCTGGAAAAGATCCAGCTGGATACCGAGCGCGACAACTATATGTCCGCACTGCAGGCAAAGGAATACGGCCTGATCGATGAGGTCATTGCCCACCGCTGAGCCGCCGACATTTAATTTACCCAGGATAAGGAAAAACAGCTATGGCAAATAACAATTCCGGCAGAGACAAAAACGAAAAGGATCTGGTCTGCAGCTTCTGCGGAAAGCATCAGGACGAAGTGGAGCGTATGATCATCGGCCCCGGTGTCAATATCTGCAGCGAATGCATCGGCCTGTGCCACGACCTGCTTTCCGACAAGCCGGATCAGCCCAAAAGCGCCCGACCGGCCCGCGGTGCAAACCGTGCACACATCCAGCCTGCGGACAATCTGGATATCAACATCCTGACCCCGGCCGAGATCAAGGAAGGTCTGGATCAGTATGTGATCGGTCAGGACGAGGCAAAGCGTGTGCTGGCCGTCTCGGTCTACAACCACTACAAGCGCATCCTCAGCGGCAAGGGCAGCGATGTGGAGCTGCAGAAGTCCAACGTGCTGCTGCTGGGTCCTTCCGGCGTGGGCAAGACCCTGCTGGCACAGACTCTGGCAAAAATGCTGGGCGTTCCCTTCGCCATTGCCGATGCCACCACCCTGACCGAAGCGGTTATGTGGGCGAGGATGTGGAGAACATTCTGCTCAAGTTGATCCAAGCAGCGGATTTTGATGTGCAGAAGGCACAGATCGGTATTATCTATATCGACGAGATCGACAAGATCACCCGCAAGAGTGAGAACCCCTCCATCACCCGCGATGTGGGCGGTGAGGGCGTGCAGCAGGCTCTGCTGAAGATTTTGGAGGGCACTGTGAGCAATGTTCCTCCGCAGGGCGGCCGCAAGCACCCGCAGCAGGAGTTCATCCAGATCGACACCACCAACATCCTGTTCATCTGCGGCGGTGCATTTGATGGCTTGGATAAGTATATCCTGCGCCGCACCGATAAGTCCGCACTGGGCTTTGGCAGCAGCCTGAAGGATAATTCCAGCGAAGCGGAGAAGGCTCTGCTGCGCAAGGTGGAGCCCCACGATCTGGTCAAGTTCGGCCTGATCCCGGAACTGATCGGCCGTCTGCCGGTCATTACCGTGCTGGACGATCTGGACGAGGACGCTCTGGTTCGCGTGCTCAAGGAGCCGCGCAACAGCCTTGTGAAGCAGTATAAGGAACTTCTGAGCATGGATAATGTGGAACTGAACTTCACGGATGAAGCACTCCACGCCATTGCCCGCAAGACGATCGAGCGCAAGACCGGTGCCCGCGGCCTGCGCAGCGTGATGGAAAGCATTCTGCTGCCCATCATGTACGAGGTGCCCACCGATGCTACCATCATCCGCGTAACTGTGGATGAAGATACCGTGGAAGGCGGCGAAGCACATCTGGAATACGGCGCGGTGCGCAAGCGCTATAAAAATCAGGCCGCTCTGAGCTGACGCTTTTAGCGTACAGCAGGGGAGCAAAAGACCCGGCATTCAAGCTCTGTTTCAAAAGCTTTTTGCTTTTGGCAGGGCTTTTTGCTTTATTATTCTTGTTTCCGAGGGCAAAATGTACTATAATATTAAGGTCTGGAATGGCATGGGGAACGCTCCCTGGCAGGAATGCTCCGCAAAATGCCGCTCTGGCGCTATGGGTAACAGGAAGTACGATAAAGGAGTGTGTTTTCAATGGCAAATTATCTTGCAATGAATCGTGATGAACTCACTGCCGAAAAGGCAGCGCTTGGGGCAAAGTACAAAGAATTTCAGGCCAAGGGCCTCAAGCTGAATATGGCCCGCGGCAAGCCCGGCCCTCACCAGATGGATCTGGCTATGGACCTGCTGAAGATGAATGACTATACCACCGATGCTGGCACGGATGCCCGCAACTATGGCGAGCTGGAAGGCCTGCAGGAGGCCCGCGTGCTGTTTGCGGATGTCTTTGGCGTAAAGCCGGAGGAAGTGTTCGTGGGCGGCAACTCCAGCCTGCAGCTGATGTATAACCTCGTCAATATCGGCTATGTGTTCGGTTTCCCGGAGTCTCCGTGCCCCTGGTCTCAGGTGGAGAAGCGCAAGTTCCTCTGCCCGGTGCCCGGCTATGACCGTCACTTTGCTATTACCGAGGAGTTTGGCTTTGAGCTGATCAGCGTGCCTATGACCCCCAATGGCCCGGATATGGACATTGTGGAAAAGCTGGTGGCCGAGGATCCTGACATCAAGGGCATCTGGTGTGTGCCGCAGTATTCCAACCCCGATGGCTACACCTACAGCGATGAGACCATCGAGCGTTTTGCCAAGATGAAGACCGCTGCGCCTGATTTCAAGATCTTCTGGGATGAAGCCTATATCGTCCATCACCTGACCGATGAGATCATCGAGACTCCGGTGCTGCTGAACGAGAGCAAGAAGTACGGCAACGAAAACCGTGTGTTCATGTTCACTTCCACCAGCAAGATCACCTTCCCGGGCGCAGGTGTCTCTGCCATTGCCTGCAGCGAGAGCAGCATGAAGTATATCTGCAAGCGCTTCTCGGTCATGATCATCAGCTACGACAAGATGAACCAGCTGCGCCACGTCCGCTTCCTGAAGAACAAGGAAGGTGTGCTGGCCCACATGGCAAAGCACCGTCGTCGTCTGGTGCCCTGCTTTGATGCCGTCAAGACCGCGTTCAAGAACAACCTCATCCCCTGCGGGGATATTGCCCACTGGACGGACCCCAAGGGCGGCTACTTCATCAGCCTGTATGTGATGCCCGGCTGTGCAAAGCGCGTGGCGGGTCTGTGCAAGGATGCGGGCCTGACCCTGACCGGTGCCGGTTCTGCATATCCCTATCACAAGGACCCCGAGGATTCTCACCTGCGCATTGCGCCCACCTATCCCAGTCTGGACGAGGTGGAAACCGCTTCCGAACTGCTGTGCATCTGTGTGCGTCTGGCTGTGGCAGAAAAACTGCTGGCTGACAAGGCAGACTAACATTTTTTGATTTTATCTCCTCTGTGCGGCCCGTCTGGGCCGTCAGGGGAGTTTTGTCGCAAGAAAGCCGGCACGACGGCCCCCTTGCGGAAATGATAAGGCCCGCCGGAGCAGGCGGTCCGCACTAGAATACGGGCGGCAGCTGCAAGAACTGCTGCTTTTGGAGGTTCCCTGAATTTTATGAAAACAAAAGGAAAAGCATGGCATCTGATCGCCACAGTGCTGTTGATCGTGGTATTTGTGTATACTGCGTTCTTCGGTGTGTATGCCAAGTACGGCGATACGACCACGACCTACATCAAAGGTGCAAAGGATATCCGCTTCGGTGTGGATATTAAGGGCGGTGTCAACGTCACCTTTGTGCCGTCGGATGGCTACGATGCTACCGAAGAACAGCTGGAAGCAGCCCAGCTCGTCATTGAGAACCGTCTCGTGGCGCTGAACGTGACCGACTATGAGCTGTATGTGGACAACAATTCCGACAGCCTGATCCTGGAGTTCCCGTGGCAGTCCGGTGAGACGGATTTTGACCCGGAAGCTGCGATCGATGAGATCGGCACCACCGCCTATCTGACCTTCCGCGAGGGAAGCAGTGTGGACGGTGAGCTGATCCTGGACGGCTCCATGATCGAGAGCGCCGCAGCTCAGTATGGCCCCGTCAGCAATGGCGGTGCTTCGGAATATTTCGTCTCCTTGAAGTTCACCGATGACGGTGCCAAGGCATTTGGCGATGCTACCACAAAGCTGGCTGCATCGGGCGGCACCATCAGCATCTGGCTGGACGATGAAAACGTGAGCACGGCCACGGTCAACACCGCTATTACCGATGGCTCTGCCATCATTACAAGCTCGGCTTCCAATCCTTTCACGCAGGAGCAGGTCGTCAAGATGGCCCGCCAGATCAACTCCGGCGCACTGCCCTTTGCACTGACGGTGGACAGCTATTCCACCGTCAGCCCCAGTCTGGGCGAGAACAGCCTGAGCGCCATGGTTCTGGCCGGCCTGATCGCCTTTGCACTGATCGTGGTGTTCATGACGATGCTGTACCGTCTGCCGGGCTTCCTTGCATGTATTGCACTGGCTGGTCAGGTGGCAGCAACGCTGGCGTTCGTTTCCGGCTACTTCCCGGTGTTTGAAAGCTTTACCATGACCCTGCCCGGCATCGCAGGCATCATCCTTGCCATCGGCATGGGCGTGGATGCCAATGTTATCACGGCAGAACGCATCAAGGAAGAGCTGAAAAACGGCAAGTCTCTGGATGGCGCGCTCAAGAGCGGTTTTGCCCGCGGCCTGACCCCCATCGTTGACGGCAACGTGACCATCGTCATCGTGGCCATCGTGCTGATGGGTGCCTTTGGCCCCTCGGACGGCATGTTTGCAAAGGCACTCCACTTTGTGTTCTTTGCCTTTGGCCCCTCCACCGCAGGCACTATTTATGCCTTCGGTTACACGCTGCTCACCGGCGTGCTGCTGAACTTTGTGTTTGGCGTGTTTGCTACCCGTGTGATGATCCGCGGTGCGGCATCCATCAAGGCACTGCGCAATCCTTGGCTTTACGGCGCTGAAAAGCCCGGCAAGGAAAAAACCGAGAAGAAGCCCATCGACTTTGTGGGCCTGCGCAAGCGCTTCCTGACGATCTCCTCCTGCCTGATGGCAGCCATCGTGCTGTGCGCTGTGGTTTTGGGTGTCCATCTGGATACCGAGTTCACCGGCGGTGCCATGATCACCCTGAGCTACGAGGGCAGCTTTACCATGTCGGATGTGCAGAAGGTTGCATCCTCTGCATTGGAGAATAACGGCCTGACCCTGCAGACCGGCGAGAATGTTGCTACCGGTGGCCAGACCCTGAAAATCTCGATGCCCGGTACCGAAACAGTGACTACCGAGCAGGTGGCTAAGCTGCTGGACAGCCTGAACGAAAGCTGCCCGGACAACAATTTTGAACAGCTGTCGCTAAGCAACGTCAGCGCTGCCATGGGCACCAAGTTCCTGCAGAAGAGTCTGGTTGCCGTGGTGTTTGCACTGGTGCTGATCCTGCTGTACATCGCCCTGCGCTTCAAGAACATCGGCGGCCTGACCGGCGGCATGATGGCAGTGCTGGCGCTTGTGAACGACCTGATGGTGGTGTTTGGCACCTTTGTGCTGCTGCGCACCGCGCTGGACGGCAACTTCATTGCAGCCATGCTTACCATCCTTGGCTACTCCATCAACGATACCGTTGTGGTCTACGACCGTATCCGCGAGAACCGCACCCTGATGGGTAAAAAGGCATCCTTTGAAGAGCTGGTGAACCACTCGGTGAACCAGTCCGCCCGCCGCACCCTGATCACCACCATTACCACGGTGATGGCGCTGGGCGTTATGTGCATCGTGGCAAAGCTGTATGGTCTGGACAGCATCTTTACCTTTGCGTTCCCGCTGATGATGGGCATGATCAGCGGCGTGTACACTTCGCTGTGCGTTTCCACCTCTGCGTGGGTGCTGTGGAGTGAGCGCAAGCCCAAGACCAAAGCCTAAAAACACAGCCCGGTCAGACCGGACAGGAGGAACAGAACATGAAGTGTCCCTATTGCGGAGCCGAGGAATCCAAAGTGATCGATTCCCGCCCCACCGAAGACAGTGAGCGCATCCGCCGCCGCCGCGAATGCCTGAGCTGCCATATGCGCTTTACGACCTATGAGGTCGTGGAGACTGTTCCGCTTGTGGTCATCAAAAAGGACAGCTCCCGTGAGCCGTTCGACCGGCAGAAGCTGCTCAACGCCATGGTGCGTGCCTGCGCCAAGCGGCCAGTCAGCTACGAATCGCTGGAGCGTGCGGTAAGCAGCATTGAGCAGACGCTGCTCAGCTCCTACGACCGTGAGATCCCCAGCGTGCGCATCGGTGAGCTGACCATGCAGGAACTGAAAAAGATCGACGAAGTGGCATATGTTCGCTTTGCATCGGTCTACCGTCAGTTTGCAGACGTGGAAAGTTTTTTCAATGAGCTGAAAAAGCTGATGGCGACCGCAAGGAACCACAGAAATAATTCGCATCAGAACACCGGCTTTCGCCCAATGGGGCAGGGCCGGTGTTTTTGTTTATACCAGCCGGTGCGAGAGCCATTCCAGTGTTTCCACCTGTACCTGTGCGCGGCGCAGCTCACCAAAGGCTTCCTCTGGGGCACCCATTTCCAGGTGTCCGTCCGCCGCCCGCAGCGCAGCTTCCAGCTCGGTAAAATCTGCTGTGCGCAGCAGGTGGTTCATTTTGGTGCGCATTTGGTCGCACCGGTCGGCACCATCAGCAAGCGCCTGCCGGGCGGCAGGGTAGTCGGCATTGCGGATGGCTTCGGCGGCGGTGTCAAGGTCTGCCGAGATCACATCCGCAAAGCTCTGCACCTTCCAGCTGCTGTAAAAGGCCACGCTCAACAGTACGCCCACAATGGCGATACATGCATAGATCCGCTTCATCCGCTCACCTCAATGGGAGCCGCCGGCACGGCGGTTTCTCTTTTTTTAGCAAAAAATAATCCTCGGTCTCGTTGCCGATCAGCAGCAAAATTTCTTCCGGCAGCAGGGTGTTGGCCTGCGCGTGCGTTCCAGCCACGCGCGGTCCTTGCCGCACCAGCGCAGGTTGTCTTCCAGCACCTGTCCGTCCAGCACAAAGGGAATGGTGGCGTTGGTATGGGTCACCTTCAGCTGCAGGTCAGCAAGACGGGCTGGCTCTTTTTCTGGCCGCAGTGCTGCCGAAAGGGTGCCGTTCGTCTCGATCACCGCGTAGGAGACCTCCCGTGGGTCAAAATATTTTTACCGCGCAGCGCTTCCATCAGGTCAGCTGTGGTCAGCCGCAGCATCCGCAAGGCTTTCTGATCGATCTGCCCGTCCAAGATCACCGTTTTGGGTCTGCCGGAGAGAAAGTTGAAGAATTTCTGGCTGCGGAAGCTCAGCACGGAGCCCAGCAGTTCCAGCGCTGCAATGAGAAACAGCGGAATCAGGCTGGATGTGATGGGCACCTCTTCCGATTCAATGGAGATGGATGCCAGATTGGAAATGAGAATGGTGGACACCAGTTCTTCGGGCTGCAGTTCGCCCAGCTGGCGCTTGCCCATCAGCCGCATGGCAAACAGAACGCACAGATAAATGATGATAGTGCGGCAGATCAGAAGCTTCAAGTAACAAGACCTCCTGTCGTTTCTGGCGGAATGGATGCCGCTGCAGCCGGGCATACTGCTGTGCAAAGGAGTGGTTGGATGCGGCAGTTATCACAGAGCCTTGCGGCAAATCTTGCGGTGCTGGACAAAATGTTTGGCACCTCTGCGGATTATTATGCCAAGGAGATCACGATTTATCATTGCAGGGGAAGCATCCTGCTGTTTGACGGCATGGCAAGCCTGGATTCTTTGTGGGAGCTTTTACTGGATGCGGCCAGCCGTCAGGCACCGCCGCAGCAGGCAGGCCAGCGTTGCACCGGGCCGCAGGTATTTGAGCTGATCCTGCACGGCTCAGCCTTTCCGGCAGAAAGTGAGCCGGTAACAGATCTGGCTGATCTGATCAAACGAATGACGGCAGGCATGGCGGTCTTACTGCTGGACGGCTGCGCAAAGGGCATTGCCTTCTCGGTGCAGGGACTGAAGTTCCGCTCGGTAGACGAGCCTTCCGGGGAGGCAATCTGCGCGGCTCCCGCGAAGCTTTGCCGACCTGCTGCGGGTCAATCTGAGCCTGCTGCGGCGGCTCATCCGTACCGAACATCTGGTGCAGGAGGTGGCGCAGGCCGATACCGAAATGCAAACGGAATACGCCATCTGCTACTGCAAAACAAGGCAGACTCCGCCATGGTGATCCGTGTGCGCAGAGCGCTTGCCGCTGCAAAGCCGGAGCTTTTGCTGGATTCCAGTTACTTTGTGCCGTGGCTGCTGCCGGGCAGGGCGCGGCTGTTCACGCCGGTAAGCTACACCGAGCGGCCTGCCGTGGCGGCGGCAAAGATCTGTGAGGGCAAGATCGTGGTGCTGGTCAACGGAAGTCCCTCTGCCATGGTGCTTCCGGCTCTTTTCTGCGAAAATTTTGAGTGCTTGGACGATTATGCATCCACCGCCGTGTTTTCCTCTTTTCTGCGCATCCTCAAATATGTTTCGTTCTACCTCACAGTATTTCTGCCGGGTGTGTTCGTCTGTCTGGCGGTCTACCTGCCGGAGCTGATCCCACCGCAGCTTCTGTACAAGATCGAAGCGGCGGAGAAGGCCACACCGCTGCCTCTGTTTGCGGAAATGCTGCTGGTCATACTCATTTTGGAGGTCATCCGGGAAGCAGGTCTGCGGATGCCGCAGTCGCTGGGGCATTCGGTCAGTCTGGTGTCCGCGTTGATCATCGGCGATGCTGCCATTGCCACCGGGCTTATGAGCACGCCGGTGATCTTTGTGGCAAGCATCACGGCCATCGCAGTGTTCGTCACGCCCTCTTTGTACGAGCCTGCTACGCTGCTGCGTCTGGGCGTGGTGCTGGCTGCAGGTCTTGCCGGGCCGGTGGGCCTTGCGGGGCTTTTTTTGCAGTTCTGCTCAGTCTTTCCGGCACAGCCTGCCTGCAGGTGCCATATCTGGCGGAGCATCCGTTCCCGCAGCGGCCCATGGCAGAGGATGGCATCATCCGCCGCAACTACCGCCGCCTTTCAGCGCACGACTTAATATCTGGCAGAAACGGGAGGGAAAATGATACAAAAACAGAAAGGCTTTTCTGCTCCCGTGCTGGCACTGAGCGTGTGGACAGCTGCGCTGGCAGAAGAAATGCAGACCGGTATCTCTCCGCGTGGGATGATCATTCATGGAGCGGTTCAGGCTCTTTTGCTCACATGCATCAGTGGGGTGTTCTCTGCCTGCTGGCAGCGGGCAGCCATGCAGGGGGTCTGGCTGTTTTCCGCAGGAGCATGGTTTCTGGCAGAGTTGTTTGGAACCGTAATGCAGGCCCAGAACATCTGCCAGCAGGAGTTCCGCTCCATGGCGCTGATCGGCCTGCTGCCGCTTTTGCTCTGGGCAGGGTGGTGTATTCCGCCTTCCGGCTGGGATGCTCCGGCACGGGTGCTGTGGTGGTTCGTGCTGCTGGGTGGGCTGGTCTGTCTGACAGGGCTTGCCGGGCAGATGGACTGGGCGCACCTGCTGACGGCAGATGCTGTGCAACTGGCCCGCTGGCCGCGTGTTCCGCTGTATGCGGAGTATTTGTTCTGGCCGCTTCTTGCAGGTTATGAAGAGCCGCGCAGCATGTCCTGGCTGCCATGGCTCACCTTTCTGGCACAGGCGGGTCTTACTGCCGGGATGTGCCTCGTATTTGGCGCAGCGGATTACCCGGCACAGGAACTGCTGCGGGCATGGAGCGCAGATGTTTTCTCCCGCATGGATGCGCTGCTTTTGCTCATCTGGCTCACCTGCGCGATCTTCCGCACCGGCTTTCTCTGCGCGGCAGTGCGTACCGTGTGGCAGCGCGCGGTGCAGTGCGGGAAAGGAGCGGCAAAATGAAGCAGAAGAAACTGCGCTCTCTCAGTGCGATGCTTTTGATCGGGTGGTGCCTGATTTTTCTGCGCTGCGAGACCACCGAAAAAAGCATGGTGCGTGCGCTGTATCTTGCTCAGAAGGAACAGTCCATCACCGTAGGGCTGCTGTATCAGGCTCCGGAAGCCGCCGCCGATGCATCCGAGGCTTCTGGGGCTGTGCAGCTGCAGTTGGCGCAGGCGGACACGCTGGCAAAAGCGCTGGCGGCGGCGCAAAAGCAACTGCCGCAAAAGGCGGATTACCGCCTGTGCGATTATCTGCTGATCGATCAAAATGCATCGGCAGAGCTGCTTGCAGCGTATGAGCGTACGGTGCTGGAAAACAGGCAGGGCAGGGTATCGGCAAAAGTTTCTGTGCTGGAGATGGACGATGGATTTTTGGAGGAACTTCCAGCGGAAAAGCAGGAATTTCCGAACAAACTGCTTGAGTTGCTCAAGCAGTGCACAGACCAGATGCCGAGGCTTTACCAGTATCAGGACGGAATGCTTCTGCCGCAGCTGCGGGCAGAGAAACAGGAAGTGGCACTTGCAGATACAAGCATCCTCTGGCGAGTGGAAAACAGCATTGAGCTGGAGGCCCGGCAGGCGGAAACAGCGCGGCTTTTGCTGGAAATGGGAGGCGTGCATACTTTCTGGCTGGAAGGTGAGCCGGTAACGGTCCGCCGATGCAGCGTGTCTGTCACCCTGCGGGAAGAAACTGCCAGTCTGCGGCTGGACTGTCAGCGCAGCTATGATACGCCGCAGCCCAGCGCCGCACAGTGCAAACAGCTGGCAGAACTGTGCACGCAGACGGTGCAGTCTTTCTGGCAGCAGGGCATCGACCTTGTGCATCTGCAGCAGCGCAGTGCATTGCAGAACGGTGTGGGCAGAGAAAAGATCACAATAAAAAACGCCTGCCCGCAATTGCAGGCAGACGTGAGGTTTTTACCGATGTGATTCAGTTGGCAGTGGGGAAGGTGACAGTAATGGTAGTGCCCACATCCACCTGACTTTCCAGCTTGATACGTGCGTTGTGGATGCGTGCGATATGCTTGACGATGGCAAGGCCCAGACCGGTACCGCCGGTAGCCTTGCTGCGGCTCTTGTCCACACGATAGAAGCGCTCAAACACGCTGGACTGTGCTTCTTTCGGGATGCCGATGCCGTTATCGGCCACAGTCAGGGTGCAGTGTCCGTCGCGGCTGCAGGCTGTGGTGATCTGTACCTTACCGCCGGGACGATTATAACGGATCGCATTATCGCACAGGTTCTGGCATAGCTCGTCCAGCAGGGCACGGTTGCCGTGCACAAGAGCACTTTCGCCCAGACAGTTCAGCGAGATGTAAGCCCGGCGGGCATTCAGCTTCTGGCGCTCTACGCAGTCCTTGGCAACGGTAAGCAGATCCACTGTCTCCATCTCCGGCTCAGAACCGGCTTCGCTGGCGTTGTCCAGACTGGAAAGCTGCAGGATATCGTTCACCAGCTGGATCATACGGCTGGCCTCCACATGGATCTTCTGGGCAAAGCCCGGCACATCCTCAGGCTTTGCAATGCCGGTCTCGATCAGCTCCGCATAGCCGGAAATACTGGTCAGCGGGGTCTTCAGCTCATGGCTGACATTGGCAGTAAACTCCTGCCGCATCTTTTCATTGTTCTCACGGAGGATGCGGTCAGAGTGGATGCTTTCGGCAAAGGGGACAAGCTCCTTATAGGGAACATTGTCCTGAATATGATCCAGATCTTCGGTCATGCTCAGCACAGGGGAGACCAATGCACGGGTGAGCAGAGCTGCCAGCACAGCGGCGGCCAGCATGAGTGCAACGCAGCTCAGCACGATGGCAGGCAGGGTCGAATCATAAATAGACCAGACCGTTTCTGCATCCTGTGCCATGCGCAAAATCTCACCGTTGGGCAACAGTACGGCATAGTAATAGGTCTCGTAGCCCATGGTCTGGGAGTCGCGGATGTCCCGGCCCACACCTTCGGTCATGGCCTGACGGATCTCCGGGCGGGAGAGATGGTTCTCCATGGGCTGATCGGTAGCAGATTCAAATAGCACGCTGCCGTCCTGCGAGATCAGGGTGATGCGCAGATCATTGGTAACAAAGGACGAAAGCTGCTGCGGGTCCTGCACCAGATCATAACCGGCGCTTACCAGATCGGCTTCCCGCTCAAGGCTGGTCCATGCCTGAGCCGTGAATGCCTTGTGAAAAACAAAGATGCAAAGCGCCGCCGTGAACAGCAGACCAAGGAAGCCCATCAGGAACAGGCGGTAGCTGATCTTTTCTTCCATGCTGCGCAGCTTCATTCTTCACCGGCCTCCTCTTCATCGGTCAGCTTGTAACCCACCTTGCGCACAGTGCAGATGTATTTGCCGGCATCCCCCAGCTTTTTGCGCAGGGTGCGGATATGCATATCCACAGTGCGGCTCTCCACCGAAATGTCGGTGCCCCACACCACCTGCAGAATGGTCTCGCGTGTCACCACCAGATTGGCGTTCTCCAGCAGCAGGCGCAGCAGACTGTACTCCTTGTAGGTCAGCTCCACCGGCGTTCCGCTTACAGTCACGTTGTGACGGGCATTGTCCAGCAGGATCTCGTGAAAGCTGAGTACGTTGGGACGTGCTTCCGGAGCCGAGCGGCGCAAGGCGGCGCGCACCCGGCTCAAAAATTCCATGATGCCAAAAGGCTTTGAGATGTAATCATCGGCGCCGCAGTCCAGCCCGCGCACGGTGTCCAGCTCGCTGGACTTAGCCGTGACCATAATGATGGGCAGCCTGCGCAGGGAAGGGGTGTTGCGCAGCTTTTTCAGGATGGAAAAACCGTCCTCACCGGGCAGCATCACGTCTAAGATCACCAGTTCCGGCTCTGCAGCGTGCATGGCCTGCCAGAACGACTCAGAGCTTTCAAAGCTGGTCACTTCGTATCCGCTGGACTGCAGGGCATACTGTTCCAGCTCCCGGATGGCGGCATCGTCTTCAACAATATAGATCATTTGTCAAAATCCTCCGCAGATTGATTTTCAGGGAAGAGATAGCGTTCACGGTAACGGTCAAGACGGCGATGGAATTCCTCACTTTCCTTGGTGTCATTGCCGTGACGCAGCTCGTTGAGGTATGCGTGGGTATCAAAGCTGTCCTGTGCAACCTCAATCTGTGCAACGGCTACGTTGCTGCAGTGGTCGCACACACGCTCATAGTTGGTCAGCAGGTCGTCCAGCACAAAGCCATATTCAATGGAGCAGCTGCCGGCCTGCAGGCGGGCAATGTGGTGGGCCTTGATGGCACGTACCAGCTCGTTGACCACGGCTTCCAGCGGTTCCACCTTGCTGGCAAGATGCAGATCACCCTTGCGGAAAGCATCAGTGGTGCGGTTCAGAATATCCTGCACCGCATCCTCCAGCACCTGCAGCTCGTCGCGGGCATCCTGCGAGAACTGGATTTCTTTGGTGTGCATCTCTTCGGCGGATTCCATCAGGTTTACGGAATGGTCGCTGATGCGCTCAAAATCGCTGATGGTGTGCAGCAGGGTATTTACGCTCTGACTGTCGGCATGGTTCAGCTCACGGCTGGAAAGCTTGACGAGATAGGTACCGAGAGCGTCCTCGTAACGGTCTACCTGCGTCTCTTCCTCGCGGACTTTCTGCGCAAGTGTGTCGTTCCAATCATGAGTCAGGCTCATGGCCTGCATCACGCCCACACGGGCAAGCTCTGCCATTTCAGCAGTTGCAGAGCGTGCTCGCTCCACGGCCACAGCAGGGGTGTTCAGCAGGCGGTCATCCAGCAGCGCAAAGCTTTCCTTTTCCGGCGAATCCGGAATGGTGAGGATGGCAAGCTTTTCCAGCAGGTTTGCAAAGGGCAGCAGCACCAGCGTTGCCACGATATTGAACACCGAGTGCACCACAGCGATGCCCCATGCCTCGATGGTGGTGTTCACAAAAGCAAAGTGGCAGACCGTATTCAGGCCGTAAAAGCCGACAAGGAAGATGGTCACACCGATGATGTTGAAGTACAGATGGACCATGGCAGCACGGCGTGCATTCTTGTTGGCACCCACAGAGGAGATCAACGCGGTAACGCAGGTGCCGATGTTCTGACCCATGATAATGGGAATGGCACTGCCGTAGGTGATCACGCCGGTGGCGCTCAATGCCTGCAGGATGCCGACGCTGGCGCTGGAGCTCTGGATGATGCCGGTAACAAGGGCACCCACCAGAACGCCCAGAAGGGGGTTGGAAAAGCGGGTGAACAGGCTGGTGAACCATGCCTCGTTCTGCAGGGGCAGGACGGCGTTAGACATGGTGGTCATGCCGGTCATCAGCACGGCAAAGCCGATGAGGATGGTGCCCACGCCTTTTTTCTTCTCACTCTTACACATATACAGCAAAATGCCGATAAATGCAAGCAAAGGACTGAAAGAAGTGGGTTTGAGCAGATTGATGAGGAGGCTGTCGCCCTGCAGGCCGGAAAGGCTCAGGATCCAGCTGGTAACAGTGGTGCCCACATTGCTGCCCATGATCACGCCGATGGCCTGATGCAACTCCATGATGCCGCTGTTGACAAAGCCGACCACCATGACCGTGGTAGCGCTGGAACTCTGGATCACAGCGGTGACGCACAGGCCAAGGAAAAAGCCTTTAAGGGGGTTGTCAGTCAGCTTGCTCAGGATCTTCTGCAGCTGGCCGCCGGCCTGCTTTTCCAGTGCTTTGCCCATGATGTCCATGCCGAACAGGAACAGGGCAAGACCTCCAAGCAGGGAAAAGACATTGAAGATGGTCATAAAGATTTCCTCACTTTTGTTTTGACGTGTTTTTGATGTGTTTCTCCTGATTTTGAGTATACAGATGCAATGTAAAATCCAAAATGAGGGAATGTAAAATCCGTGTAAAGGTAAGAAAAATGTAAAAAATCAGTACATGGCTGCGCTGCTGCGTGCATTCTTGCCGTGCTGCGAAAAAGCCGCCCGCACAATATTGTTTTTTTACCGATCGTTCTATTATAATAATAAGAAGGAATCCTGTACGGTACCTGACAGCAGGCAGGGCTGTGCAGCAAAAGGGAGCACAGGAGGAACAAGAATGGGCACATTCAATGTCTCGCTCAAAACGCTGACCGACCGTGTCAGCATGGAAGTTGTCTATACGCCGAAGGAACTGGATCAGATCTGTGTGGAGATCGCCGAAGTGAACCGCCCGGGTCTGTTTCTGGCGGGCTATTATGATTATTTTGATAAGCTGCGTCTGCAGATCATGGGTCTGGCCGAGATGAACTTTCTGTCCGGCCTTTCACCGGAAAAACGCTACGAAGCGCTGGATCAGCTGTTCCGTCAGCAGCCGCCGGCTGTTATCGTCTGCCGCAGCGAAGAACTGACCCCCTTCCCGGAGATGCAGGAGCTGGCCCAGAAGCATGGTGTTGCACTGCTGCGCTCCAACGAGACCACCTGCACTCTGATGGGCAGCCTGATCAGTGTGCTGAATCTTGAACTGGCACCGCGTATCACCCGCCATGGTGTGCTGGTGGAAGTGTACGGCGAAGGCATCCTGATCCTGGGCGACAGCGGCATTGGCAAAAGCGAGCTTGCCATCGAGCTGGTCAAGCGCGGCCACCGCCTTGTGGCAGATGATGCGGTGGAGCTGCGCAAGGTGTCCAACCGCCAGATCATGGGTACTGCCCCGGAGAATATCCGCCACTTCATTGAGCTGCGCGGCATTGGCATCGTCAATGTGGCCCGTGTGTACGGCGTGGGCGCGGTCAAGCTGAGCGAAAGCCTTGACCTTGTGGTTCAGCTGGAAGCATGGGACCCCACTAAGAACTACCAGCGCACCGGTCTGGAAAACGAATACTACGACATTCTGGGCGTCAGTATTCCCAGCACCAGCATTCCGGTCTCACCGGGCCGCAATCTGGCTGTCGTGCTGGAAACTGCAGCCATCAACAACCGCCAGAAGAAGATGGGTTACAACGCAGCGCGTGAACTGCTGATCCGTCTGGGTCTGGACGATAAAATGGATTGATCCCACACCGCAAAAGGAGCAAGTTATCATGGAACGATTCAAGCAGAAACTGCAGGCAGCAGCGATCCCGTTCAGGGAGAATGAACCGCTTGCGGCGCACTGTACCTTTAAAATCGGAGGCCCGGCACAGCTGTTTGTCATGCCGGAAAACGAGCAGCAGCTCTGCAGTGCAGTTGCGCTTTGCAAAGAGCAGGCTGTCCGCTATTACCTGCTGGGCAACGGCAGCAACATCCTGTTTGCGGACGAAGGCTTTTCCGGCGTGGTGATCGATGTTTCGGCACTGGACGCAGAGATCGCGGTGGAAGATACAGTCCTGACCGCAGGCGCAGGTGTCCGCCTTGCGGCACTGTGTAAGGCGGCACTGAAGCATGGCCTGTCCGGGCTGGAATTTGCCTACGGCATCCCCGGCACGGTGGGCGGTGCAGTGTATATGAATGCGGGTGCCTACGGCGGCGAGATGAAGGACGTGCTCACCACAGTGCGGTATCTGGCGGCAGAAGGCGAGGTCAGAGAAGTGCCTGCCGCAGAGCTGGATCTCCGCTATCGCCACAGCATTTTTGAAGAGAACAGCGGCTGCATCCTCTCGGCACAGTTCCATCTGCAGCCCGGGAACGCAGCGGACATCCGTGCAAAAATGGATGAATTGATGGCCAAGCGTGTGGAAAAGCAGCCGCTGGATAAGCCCAGCGCCGGCAGCACCTTCAAGCGCCCGGCGGGTGCTTTTGCGGCTGCGCTGATCGACCAGTGCGGCCTGCGCGGCTATCGCCACGGCGGCGCAGCCGTCAGCGATAAGCACTGCGGCTTTGTGGTAAACCTTGGCGGCGCTACCTGTGCTGATGTGCTGGCACTCTGTGACGAGGTGCGCGCCATCGTAAAGGAAAAGACGGGCTACGACCTTGAAAAAGAGATCCGGGTCGTCCGATAACGGAAAAAGCAAAAAAGGAGCGGTAGATCAGATTATGGAGCTGTTGATCGTCAGCGGACTTTCCGGTGCAGGCAAGTCGGTGGCTATGAATGCGCTGGAAGATATCGGTTTTTTCTGTATAGATAATGTTCCGGCCGGACTGCTGCCCAGCATCACTGCATTCTCGGAAGCGGGCGACAGCCAGCTGGAGCGGGTGGCTCTTTCCATGGATGTGCGCGGCTGCCGCACCAGCGAAGAGATCGAGCGTGCGCTCGACAAGCTGGATGAGCAGGGTGTGGATTATAAAATTCTATTTCTGGATGCCCCGGACGATGTACTCATGCGCCGCTACAGCGAGACCCGCCGCCGCCACCCCATCAGCATTGCCGAGGGCATTTCCACCCGGGAGGCCTTTGCAAAGGAACGCAAAAATATTGAAGCCTTTGCAGGAGCGTGCAGATACGTCATCAATACCGCCCTGCTTTCTACAGCACAAAACAAAGAACGCATCTGCGATCTTTTTGCAAAAAATGGCGGAGCAAGGGTGCCATGCGCCTGACCGTGATGTCCTTTGGATTCAAATTCGGCATCCCGCCGGAGGCAGACCTTGTGCTGGATGTGCGCTGCCTGCCCAACCCCTTCTACGTGCCGGAACTCAAGCATAAGACCGGCCTTGATCAGGATGTGGTGGATTTTGTCATGAGCCACCCGGAAGCGCAGGAACTGCTCAAGCGGTATGAGAACTTTTTGCAGTATGCACTGCCGCTGTACGTCAAGGAGGGCAAAAGCCAGCTGACCATTGCGGTGGGATGTACCGGCGGCAAGCACCGTTCCATTACATTTGCGCGTAAGATCGCGGAGTATTGCACGCAACTCGGCTACGAGCCGGGCGTGCAGCACCGCGATGCCAAACGCTGACAGAATTCGAGGAAGTATGAGTAGTTTTGCATCCCGCGCGCGGGAGGAGATCGCGCAGCGCAGCATCCAGAAGGATTGCTGTGTGCGTGCGGCAGCTTATGGCATTGCGTGCTTTGCCAAATATTTTGATGCAAAGGGTCTGGTGGTGCAGACCGAGCAGCAGGAGACGGTGCAGGCTGCCCAGCAGCTGTTCGCACGCTGCGGCGTGCAGGGCGAGATCCTGCACAAGCAGCGACCCAGCGGCGTGCTGTATGAATTCAACATCCGCGCACCGGAGCAGGTGGCCCGGGTGCACGAGCTGTTCGGCACCACGGGCAGCGAGACCAGCCTGCAGATCGATCCCCGCCTTATCCGCTGTCAGACCTGCGTCAGTGCGTACATTGGCGCAGCTTTTTTGTGCAGTGGAACGGTTATTGATCCGCAGAAAGAATATAATCTGGAATTTCTTACCTCCCGCACCAATCTGGCACGGGACTTTGAAGCGCTGCTGGCAGAGCATGAGTTTGCACCGCACCGCACCCGCCGCAACGGCGTGAACCTGATCTACGTCAAGACCGGGGCCAATGTGGAACGGCTGCTCAGCTTTATGGGCGCTGGAAACGCTGCAGAGGAAATGCATGCGCAAAAAGCCTTCAAACAGGTGCGCAACCAGACCAACCGACAGACCAACTGTGATACGGCAAACCTTGGCAAAACGGCCCGTGCCAATGCGCAGACGCTGAAGGCCATCCGCTTTCTGGAAGAGCAGGATGCCCTTAGCACTCTGCCGGAGGTACTGCAGGAGGCCGCTGCCAAGCGGATGCAATACCCGGATCTTTCGCTCACAGCGCTGTGCGGCTGCTTTGAGCCGCCCGTGAGCAAATCCGGCCTGTCGCACCGGATGAAGAAGCTGGAGGCATTGGCCGAAACGCTGCGGCAGAATCTGGAACAGGAGGCAAAAGCATGAGCGAAGCATTAGCCAATACCCGGCCTTTTGTCCATCTGCACATCCACACAGAGTACAGCCTGCTGGATGGTGCCTGCCGCATTGACCAGCTGATGGATCGCGTAAAAGAGTGCGGACAGACCGCCATTGCCTGCACCGACCACGGCGTGATGTACGGCTGCGTGCAGTTTTATAAGGCTGCAAAAAAGGCTGGCATCAAGCCATCATCGGCTGTGAGGTGTATGTGGCCACCCGCACCCGCTTTGACAAGGTAAATAAGATCGACGGCAACAACCACCTGATCCTGCTGTGCAAAAATGAGACCGGCTACAAAAACCTGATCAAAATGGTGTCGGCCGCCTTTGTGGAGGGCTTTTATTCCAAGCCCCGCATTGATAAGGAACTGCTGGAAAAATATCACGAAGGTCTGATCTGCCTGTCGGCCTGTTTGGCAGGCGAAGTTCCACAGGCCATTCTGGCGGGCGATTATGAGCGCGCCAAAGCAGCAGCGCTGTGGTATCGAGACCTCTTCGGCGAGGGAAACTATTATATCGAGCTTCAGGACCATGGTCTGGAAGAGGATAATACTGTGCTGCCGCAGCTCATCAAGCTTGCACGGGAGACCGGCATTCCCATGGCAGCCACCAACGACTCCCACTATCTGCGCAAGGAGGATGCCAAAATGCAGGGCATCCTGCTCTGCATCCAGACCGGCAAGACCATTCAGGATGCGGATAAAATGGAGTTCCAGACCGACGAGTTCTATGTCAAAAACGACAGACGAAATGTACGAGCTGTTCTCCATGGTGCCGGAAGCCTGCGAGAATACCGCCAAAATTGCCGAACAGTGTAACTTTGATTTTGATTTTGGACATACTAAAATTCCATATTACAAAGCGCCGAACGGTATGGATAATCAGGCGTTTTTTGAAAAGCTCTGCTGGGAAGGTCTGGAGCGCCGCTACGGCCCCAATGTTCCGCAGGCCAACAAAGACCGTCTGGAATACGAGATCGGCGTGGTCAAAAAGATGGGCTACACGAACTACTATCTTATCGTGTGGGACTACGTGAACTACGCCAAGAGTCAGGGTATCCCGGTAGGCCCGGGCCGTGGCTCCGGCGCAGGCAGCATTGCGGCTTACAGCGTGGGCATCACGGATATCGACCCCATCCGTTATAACCTGATCTTTGAGCGCTTCCTGAACCCGGAGCGCGTCAGTATGCCAGATTTTGATGTGGACTTCTGCTACGAGCGCCGTCAGGAAGTGATCGATTACGTCAACCGGAAATATGGTGCCGACCATGTGGCTCAGATCGTCACCTTTGGCACCATGGCCGCCCGCAACGCCATCCGCGATGTGGGCCGCGTGATGGGCATTCCGTATCAGCAGGTAGATGTTGTGGCAAAGCAGGTGCCCATGGAGCTGAAAATGACGCTGAAGCGTGCGTTGGAGGTATCGCCGGAACTTAAGCGGATGTACGATACCGACCCGCAGGTCACAGAGCTGATCGACACGGCCTTGAAGGTGGAGGGCATGCCCCCGCCATGCTTCCACCCATGCGGCGGGTGTCGTCATTACCCCGGAGCCTACGGACTACTATCTGCCGCTGGCCACCAACGACGGCCTGCCTGTGACCCAGTTCAACATGACCGAGATCGAAGAACTTGGCCTTTTGAAGATGGACTTTCTGGGCCTGCGCACGCTGACCGTCATTCATGACGCGGAAACTGCTGTGCAGAAGCACCACCCGGAGTTCTCCATCCAGAAGCTGGATTACGACGACCCGGACACCTACAGGATGCTGGGGCAGGGAGACACCGAGGGTGTGTTCCAGCTGGAATCTTCTGGCATGAAGCAGGTGCTTGTGGGCCTGCAGCCGCAGAACCTAGAAGACATTATCGCTCTGATCAGCCTGTACCGTCCCGGCCCCATGGATTCGATCCCCACCTACTTGCGCAACCGCCACGAGCCGGACAAAATCAGCTATAAGACCCCACAGCTGGCCCACATTCTGGATGTGACCAATGGCTGCATCGTCTATCAGGAGCAGGTCATGCAGATCTTCCGGGAGCTGGCAGGTTTTCTTTTGGTCAGGCAGACAATGTCCGCCGTGCCATGAGCAAAAGAAACATGCCGTCATGGAGGCCGAGCGAGAGCACTTTGTGTACGGCTGCACCGATTCCGGCAACGAATGCCCCGGCTGTGTGGCAAACGGCATCTCTGAGAAAGTGGCCAATGAGATCTACGATGAAATGTCCAGTTTCGCTTCATATGCGTTCAATAAGAGCCATGCGGCCTGCTATGCCTATGTGGCATTCCAGACGGCCTACCTCAAGTGCCATTATCCCAGTGAGTTCATGGCGGCTTTACTGACCAGTGTGCTGGATAACACGGATAAGGTCATTGAATATTCCGGCGAGTGTGCCCGCCTTGGCATCAAGGTGCTGCCGCCGGATGTGAATGTTTCCAACGGCGGCTTTACGGCGGATGGAAGCGGTCAGATCCGCTTTGGCCTGAATGCGGTCAAAAATGTGGGCCGCAACCTGATCGAGAATGTGGTGAAGGGGCGGCAGAATAAGCCTTACACCAGCCTGTACGATTTCTGCAAGCGGATGCATGGCAATGAACTGAACCGCCGGGCAGTGGAGTGCCTCATCAAGGCCGGCGCATTCGATCATCTGGGCAACAACCGCCACAGCCATGTGGAGGCCGTAGAGGGCATTCTGAAGAGCATTGAGACCGACTCTCGGCGCAATCTGGATGGACAGCTGGATCTGTTCTCGGTGATGAGCGGGGAAGCACAGAGCGGTGCTTCCGAGGATAACTATGAAATAAAGCAGCTGCCGGAATACAGCCATAAGGAACTGCTCCAGCAGGAAAAGGAAGTCAGCGGTCTGTATCTGTCCGGTCATCCGCTGGATGCTTACCGGGAACAATCGGCACGCATTGCATCCCACACCATCAAGGATCTTACAGGGGAAGATGCCCATGTGAAGGATGGAGAAAAAAGTGCGCATTGTGTGCGCGGTGGTAAAAAGCCGCATGATGACCACAAAGTCCAACAGCATGATGGCTTTTACCAGCGTAGAAGACCTGACCGGCACCATGGAAGTGATCGTATTCCCAAAGGTGCTGGATGCTTTCCGGGATTCACTGCACGAAAATGCAGTCGTCGTGATCGATGGCAGACTGTCGGTACGGGAGGATGAAGCTTCCAAGCTGCTGGCAGAGAGCATCGTCCCGATCGATAATTACGATCCGGCCCGACTGGATAACGGCAGGCCGGACCCGATGAAAACGGCAGCAAAGAAGCTGTATATCCGTGTGCCTTCCCGCAGCAGCAGGGAATATGCAAAGGTGGTCAATCTGCTTGGCATTTTTGATGGGGACATGCCGGTGCTCCTGTATCTGACCGATACCAAGCAGTATCTGCGTGTGCCGCGCCATCTGTACGCATCCGGCCATCCGCTGCTGTTCAAAGAGCTGGAAAGGCTGGTCGGAACGGACAACATTGCAACAAAATGACATTTCCGTGCACGAATCTTAACGCAAATCCGGCGGGATGGCTGTTTCCAAAATAAGGCGTTTGTGTTATAATGATTCAAGGCAAATGAAGTGCTTTGGACAGCGTTAAAACGGAGAACGCTGTGATACCATTGGGTAAATGAAGAAACAAATTGGAGGGAAACTCTCGTATGGAAAAGCAGATCAAAACGATTGGCGTATTGACGAGCGGTGGTGATGCTCCTGGCATGAACGCTGCCGTGCGCGCCGTAGTCCGTACCGGCCTGCATAAGGGTTACCGCATGATCGGCATTCAGCGTGGCTACAATGGCCTGCTGAACGGCGAATGCTTTGAGATGAACCTGCGCAGTGTGTCGAACATCATCTCTGCAGGCGGTACCATTCTGTATACCGCCCGCTGTCTGGAATTCAAGACCAAGGAAGGTCAGGACAAGGGTGCAGAGAAGTGCCGCGAACTGGGCATTGATGCGCTGGTGGTCATTGGCGGCGACGGTTCTTACCGCGGCGCTCGTGAGCTGGCCCACCGCGGCATTCCGATGATCGGTCTGCCCGGCACGATTGACAACGATATTTCCTGCACCGATTACACCATTGGCTACGATACCGCCATGAATACCGCGCTGGAGATGATCGACAAGCTGCGCGATACCACCCAGAGCCACGACCGCTGCAGTGTGGTCGAGGTCATGGGCCGCAACGCCGGTTATATTGCTCTGAATGTTGCAATTGCTTCCGGCGCTATGGCTGTTCTACTGCCGGAGAAGGAATTTGACATGCAGCGTGATATTCTGGATAAGATCGCTGAGACTCAGAAGACCGGCAAGCGTCACTTCATTATTATTGTTGCCGAGGGTGTCGGCCATGCACAGGAGATCGCAAACGAGATTCAGGCACGCACCGGCATCGACTCCCGCGCCACCATTCTGGGCCATGTCCAGCGCGGTGGTTCTCCCACTCTGCGTGACCGTGTGAACGCTTCTGCAATGGGCTACCATGCCGTGTGCCTGCTGGAGCAGGGCAAGTATAACCGCATCGTCGGCATGAAGGGCGAAAAGCTGGTGGATTACCCTGTGGATGAAGCTCTTGAAATGACCAAGACGCTTGACCCGGTGCTGATCGACGTGTGTAACACCATTTCTATCTGATATTTATAAAGCTAATACTATGGAGCTGTTCCCTCGAAGAATCGGGAGGACGGCTCTTTTTTGCGTTTTAACGTAAAAAAAATACATGAGTTGACTGGAGCTTTCTGCATTTTTAAAAAAGAAAATCGTGAATGAAAAGTGCATAGCTTAAAATTGAAATTTGTGGAAGGTGGTTTACGGGAAATTGTGAAGGAATACGCAGGGCGTGTTTTACTACTTTGGCAGGAAAATAACGATGATGCGTGAGGCAAAAATTGTAGCACAAAAAGCCAATTTTGTCTTGAACTTTTTGCCGTATGTGCTAGAATAAAAGAGAAAGGCATCCTTGTGTCCAACAGATATCTGGATGTGAATATTGGAAAGTAAATTCGGAGGTAATCACAATGGCTGATATGTTTGCACCGCTGGTAGCACAGCTGAAGGCAAATCCCAAGACGATCGTTTTCACCGAGGGCAATGATCCCCGCATTCTGGAGGCCGCTGCAAAGCTGCTGGCCGAGGGCGTGCTGAAGGTCGTCATGGTGGGCAACGAGGCTGAGTGCAAGGCTGCTGCTGCCGCCGGTAACTTTGATATTTCCGCTGCCGAGATCATCGACCCCGAGAACTATGCCGGTTTCGATGAGATGGTCAACACCATGGTGGAGCTGCGCAAGGGCAAGCAGACCGCTGAGGAGTGCACCGCTCTGCTGAAGAAGTCCAACTACTTCGGCACCATGCTGGTGAAGATGGGCAAGGCTGATTGCCTGCTGGGCGGCGCTACTTACTCCACTGCCGACACCATTCGTCCCGCTCTGCAGCTGGTCAAGACTAAGAAGGGCGCACATCTGGTCAGCTCCTGCTTCATTCTGGACCGTGACTGCGGTGAAGAGGGCCTGAAGCGCATTGCCATGGGCGACTGCGCTGTTAACATCGACTATACCGATACCATTGATAAGGCTACCGGCGAGGTCAAGGTCGCCGCTTCTGCAAAGCTTGCTGAGGTTGCTATTGAGACCGCTAAGACCGCAAAGTTGTTCGGCATCGATCCGAAGGTTGCTGTGCTGAGCTTCTCCACCAAGGGCTCCGGCAAGGGCGGCACCGTTGCTTTGAGCCATGACGCTGTGATCAAGGCTCAGGAAATGGATCCCGAGTTGGCTGTGGACGGTGAGCTGCAGTTTGACGCTGCCGTTGCTCCCGAAGTTGCACAGGTCAAGTGCAAGGGCAGCAAGGTGGCTGGTCAGGCCAACACCTTCATCTTCCCCTGCATCGAGGCCGGCAACATCGGCTATAAGATTGCTCAGCGTCTGGGTGGTTATGCAGCTTACGGCCCCATCCTGCAGGGTCTGAACGCTCCCATCAACGACCTGTCCCGTGGCTGCAACGCCGACGAGGTCTACAAGATGAGCCTGATCACTGCCTGCCAGTCTTGAGCTGACTGATTGAAAATAGCCGCCGCATTCACCGTACAAAACGGGCAGAATGTTGAGGCTCAAAGGCAGATTTCAAAAAAATGAGTATAGAAAAGCTGAGCATCTGTGAAAAAGCAGGTGCTCAGCTTTTTGCATTTTCAGTTCCGAAAATTCTACTCTTTTTGAGAGAAAAAGATGAGATTTTTGCTTTCCGCTTTTCGTTGGCGCTATTTTGCAACAGCCCCTTTACAGGTTTGCTCAGTTCTTTTCGATATACACGCTGGTGGAGGGGAACGCAAAATCCACACCGTCGGCCTGCATGATGTCCATAATGTTCAGGTTCAGGTCGTTCTGCATCTGCAAAAATTCCGCGTAGGCGTTGGTCAGCAGGTAGGCGGAGACCAGAATGTTGATGCTGGAATCGCCAAAGTTTGCAAGCTGTACGATGTTGGTACCCTTGTTGGTGTAAGGGCTTGCGTCCAGCATGGTCTGCAAGTCTTTCATCAGCTGTTCCAGCTTCGGGCGGGTGGTGCCATAGGTGACACCCAGATTGAACTTGTAGGGCCGCATGGTGCGCAGGGCGGCGTTCTGCACGGTGGAAGAGCAGATCTTACTGTTCGTCACCACATTGATGGTTTTATCCAGCGAGCGGATGCGGGTGGAACGGAAGTTGATGTCGATCACTTCGCCTTCCACATCGCCCACAGTGATCCAGTCGCCCACCGAGAAGGGCTTGTCCAGCAGAATCACGATGCCGGAAAACAGGTTGCTGGCGCTTTCCTGTGCGGCCAGCGAGATGGTCAGACCAACCAGACCGGCACCGGCGACAATGCTGCCGATGGGAAAGCCCACTTCTTGTGCCAACGCTGCCACGCACAGCACGATCACCAGCACCTTGTAAGCGGTGTCCAGCAAAGAGCAGAGTGTTTTGTTGGAGCGGATCTCCGGGCTGCAGGAAGCCAGCAGCAGGTCGGCCAGATCCGATGCCGCATACAGGCCCTCGCAGACCAGCAGGGTCATGACAAGGCGGAAGCAGACCAACAGCAGCTTGGCAATGCCGGGAATGGCCCAGGGCAGGGAAGCTGCCGCCAGATATACGCCAACCGCAGTGCACATGCGCTGGATGGGTACCGCAAAGCTGCGCAGCAGGATGGGAGTGCCGTTAAAGTGCCACTTGCGGGCCAGCAGTGCCGGAATGCCCTTTTTGCTCAGCCAGCGGCGTACCAGCCATGCGGCAAGCAGAATGAGCAGCGCGCACCCTGCGCGCGCAGCCAGTGCAAACCAGCCCTCCAGCAGCACAGAGCCAAACTCAAACGAAAGATCACGAATAGAAAAGATCATGATAACCTCCTGAATTTTATACGACCCATCTATGATACCATACCGCACCCACCCGGGCAAGAGCTTACGGAGAAGGGAGCTTGAAAGAATTACTTTGACATTTTTTGCACAAATTTTAAGATGCCCCCTTGACAAGCTGGGCCTGCCACGCTATACTTTGTGCCAGAAAGTTCGTTTCAGGGCGGGTGAGATTCCCCACTGGCGGTAAAGTCCGCGACCACCCGCAAGGGTGCTGACCCGGTGCAACTCCGGGACCAACGGTATAGTCCGGATGCAAGAAACGAGCAGGCAAATCGTTGTCTACGCGCCTGTTGCAGTGTTTTTGTTGCAGCAGGGCGCTTTTCTATTTGTCCTTCCCGTTCCAAAAAACAAGATACGAAAAGAGCTTTCGGAACAATTTTTGTAAGGGGCATCTTACCCCGGGAAGGATCATTACCATGAAAAAAGCACGACTCACAATCTTACTGTTGCCGCCATGCTCAGCGCGGTGGCTTTTATCCTGATGTTCATTGAGTTTCCCATTCCGATGCTCATCCCGTCCTTCGTCAAGATGGACTTTTCTGACCTGCCGGCTCTGCTGGGTGCCTTTGCTCTCGGCCCGGTGTACGGTGTGGTCATCAGCTTTATGAAGAACCTGCTGCACATCGTTATCAAGGGCACTTCCACTGCATGCGTGGGCGAGCTGTGCAACTTTATGCTGGGTGCGGTTTTCTCCGCTGTGGCAGGCGTTATCTATAAGCACCACAAGAGCCGCAAGACCGCCATCATTGGTGCTATTGCAGGCGCTGCAGCCATGGCTGTGTTCAGCGTACCGTCCAACTACTTCATCACCTATCCGGCCTATGTGCAGTTCTACCACATGCCGCTGGAAGCCATCCTCGGCATGTATCAGGCCATCCTGCCTTCTGCAGACAGCCTCATCAAGTGCTTGTCATCTTCAATATGCCCTTCACGCTGGTCAAAGGCCTGCTGGATGCAGTGCTGTGCATGCTGATTTACAAGCCGCTGTCTCCCATCCTGCACGGCAGAAAGTAACTTGTTCTCCATTTTTTCTTCTTCTCAAATCATATAACCACAGCAAAACTCCCCCGGTCAGGTCCCGCAGTGCGGTTCCCGGCCGGGGAGCTGTTATTTAGAGGAAAATATATCCGCCAGCGGTCGATCAGGCTAATGCCCCTTTGTCCAGCCACCTGCCGCGTACCAGCCGCACAAGGAACAGCACCCCGCGCATGGTCAGCTCAAAGCTCATGGCCATCCATACGCCCACCAGCCCAAAATGCGGAGCCAGCAGGGAAGCCAGCGTGAGCCGGATGCCCCACATGCTGACAAGGTTCAGCACAAAGCATCCCGTGCTGTCTCCGGCACCCTGCATGGCACCGCTGGCAACGATACTGGCACCGAACATCGGTTCGGCCAGTGCTTCAATGCGCAGCACCTGTGCGCCCAGCGCAATAACTGCCGCATCTGCGGTGAAAATACCCATCAGGTTTGGCGCAAAAATGTACATGCCAACACCGGTCAGCGCCATGATGCCTATGCCCATGCCGGTGCACAGCCAGGCAAAGTTTTTTGCCATATCCCGACGGTTTGCGCCCACGGCCTGCCCCACCAGTGCAAGGGATGCATCCTGAATGCCATAGCCTGCCATGTAGCACAGGCTTTCGGCGCTCCACACCCCAGACTGTTGGCAGCAATGGCGGTGGTGCCAAGGCGGATACGATGCGGATGAGCAGCACCTGCGCCGAGGAAAGAACTGCACGCTCTGCGGCCAGCGGTGCGCCTACCTTCCACAGGTTCTGCAGGCAGGCTTTGGTAATGTGCCAGGAGCCGGGCTTGCGGATGCACAGCGGGCCGTCCCGCAGCAGCAGGATGGCAAGGGTCAGCACACCGCTGATAGCGGTAGCAAGGGCGGTGCCCAGTGCTGCGCCCGGTACCCCCCAGCCAAGGCCCCAGACGGTCATTGTGCGGCCAAACACCACCATCTCACGGGTGGGATTGATAAGGCAGAAGTTAAAGATCACATCCAGCACGCAGGTCAGCACGCTGATAAGGCCCGGTGTCAGGGCATCGCCGGAGGAACGCAGCATGGAAGAGTAGGTTCCCATGATCATCAAAAAGGGCAGGGAAGCCGACCAGATGGCAAAGTAGGCCGATGCATCCGCCTGCAGGGAAGGGCCGGCGCCCAGCCATCCGGGCAGAAAACGGCTGATGCCAATGCCGAAGGCCGCAGCTGCAAGGCCCACCACAAGGTTGAAGATCATAGATTGGCGCAATACACCGCGTGCATCGTTCTGCCGGTCTGCACCCAGATACTGTGCTACCTGAATGGCAAAGGACATATATAGACCGGCCAGCATTCCATGCATGAGCCACGTGCTGGAACTGACGATGCCAATGGATGCCGTAGCAGATGCACCAATATGCCCCACCATGGCTGCGTCGATGTACTCCACCGCAGTTACCACGATCTGCTGCAGGATGGATGGGATGCTCAGTGTGAGCACCACCTGCATGGTGTGCCGTAGCGGCACCTGTTCGCCCCGGCGCATCTGCGCCGAAAGCTGCTCAAGAGAGATGGACATGAGTTCTCCTTTTATAGAAACAATAACTTTTTCGACAGACTGATATACTATTATAAGTGCGGTGCTGCAGAAAGTCAATCAAACGTGGATTTTTCTCCGGGAATGATTGATTTTTTTATGGATAGCGTGATACACTTCTCTCACAAACATAAAAGAAAGAGGAACTTTGAATATGATCGAATTACTGCTTTCGGTCGTAGGACAGCGCGGTGTCGATGCTCTGGCATTCCTGCTGGCGTTTGCCCTTACGGCTTTGATGGACTCCGTTTTTCACGATAAGCTTCCGCACGACCATGGCCGCGAGTTTGCGGTGAACGGTGCGCTTTCCAAGGGTAAGGCCCGTGGTTCCGGCCTGATCTTCGTGCTGTGCATCGCACTGGTATCGCTGGCATTCCTGCCGTTCAAGGTGGAATACGTCATCTACAACATCCTGCTCATTGCATCCATGCTGTCCGGCTACTTTGACGATGCTGCTGAAACTGCATGGAATGAGTATAAAAAGGGTATCATTGATTTTGCCATTGCCATTGTTGCAGGTGTGACCTACCTCAACTTCAACGGCTGCGGTGTGAATTTCCTGCAGTGGAGTTTCACTCTGCCGTATGCTGTGTACCTGCTGCTGATCGTTATTCTGATCTGGACCAGCATCAATGTGGTCAACTGCACCGACGGCGTGGACGGCCTTTCGGCAAGTGTTGCAGTGGTGACCATCGGCACCTACCTGCTGGCCTATAAAACAGAGCTGGCCGAGTACGGCACCGCAGGCGTTGTGTTCATGGGTGCGCTGCTGGCCTATCTGTGGTCCAACGCAAAGCCGTCCAGCCTGCTGATGGGCGATGCCGGCAGCCGCGCAATGGGCTTCTTTATCGCAATGCTGTCCCTCAAATGCGGCCATCCGTTTGCCTTCCTGCTGGCAGCCATCGTGTTCATCGTGGATGGCAGTCTGGGCATCCTGAAGATCAGCCTGAAGCGCTTTTTGCACATTTCCATCCTCAAGAACACCCGCACCCCTTTGCACGACCACGCCCGCAAGAATAAGGGCTGGAGCGACGAGCAGGTGGTGGCCCGCTGGCTGATCATGCAGTGTGTGGCTTCGGCTTTGCTGCTGCTCATTGTCCGCGGCTAAAATATAGCAATCAAAAAAGACGCTTGGTCTTGTCTGAATATGTTTTCCCGGCAGGGAAGCATACAGCAGTGTATCAAGCGTCTTTTATTTTATAGTTCTATCATTCGTTACAGCCCGGCCTTTTTTGCTGCAGCCTGCACGACATGGCCCACCAGCACCGAGGTGGTCACAGTGCCCACACCGCCGGGTACCGGCGTGATGGCATCCACTACCGGCTCTGCTTCGCTGAACTTTACGTCACCGCACAGCTTGCCCTTTTCGTTCACATGGATGCCCACGTCTACCACGATCTGGCCCTCACGCAGGCAGTCGGCACCCACGGCACCCATCTTGCCCATGGCCACTACTACCACATCCGCTTCCTTGCAGATGGCGGGCAGGTTCTGCGTGCGGGAATTGCAGATGGTCACGGTGGCGTTCTCGCGGTCCAGCATCATGGCTGCGGGCTTGCCTACCACAAGGCTGCGGCCCACTACGACAGCGCGCCTGCCGGAAAGCGGAATGTTGTAATACTTCAAGATTTCAAGGCAGGCCTGCGCGGTGCAGGGAGCATAGCCGAGATCGGTATTAGTGAACACACCGGCCAGAGAATCGTCCGTGATGCCGTCAATGTCCTTTTCCGAAGCCAGCGCCGCACGCACAGTGCGGTCATTGAACTGCTTGGGCAGCGGACGGAACAGCAGGCATCCGTGGATGGTATCCTCTGCGTTCACCTCGGCGATCACCTTCAGCAGATCGTCCTGCGAAGCATCGGCTGGCAGAAGAAACTGCTTTACCTCCACGCCCACCTTGCCGCAGCGGGCGATCACGCCGCGCTCGTAGGAGAGGTCGTCCTCCCGCTCACCCACACGCACCATGGCCAGCGTGGGAGTGATGCCTTTTGCCTTGAGCTGCTCACACAGCGCCGCATTGCGTTCGTTCATAGCGGCTACAACGGGTGCGCCCTTCAAAATCGTTGCCATAATACTTTTCCTCACTTATTCCGCAATTTGTTCGTCACGGATGCAAAAACAGCGTCTGCCCGCGACACAAATTCATCCAGCAGTTTGTCTGTTTTTGCGTCCAACGCAGCAGCGCGCTCACGGTCTGCCATCAGCTTTGTGTTGATGAACACATTCAGGCTTGCGGCCTGCAAGGCTGCCTTGCACAGAGCGGCTGCACAGCCTGCGTCCGAGACGGCCATCACGCTGCCCTTGGCGGCGTATTCTTCCACCAGAGCAATGCCCTCGGCGCACTTTTCCATGACCTCAAGTGGCACGGCACAGGCGGCATCCAGCGCCTTTTCCAGCACGGCGGCTTTGTGTGCAGCCTGCTCTGGTGTGTCCTTGGGCAGGCCGTAGGCCGCAGCCAGCGGCGCAAAGGCATCGGCATCGGCCTGCACCAGCGCCTCCAGCTCTTTGCGCAGGAAATCGGCCTTTGTGTTCAGGGCCTGAATGTCTGCTTCCACGGCGGCATATTTCTTTTTGCCGGTGGTCAGGTTGCCCACCATATTGCCCAGCGCTACACCGGCAGCACCCACCAGCGCCGCCGTTCCGCCGCCGCCCGGCGTGGGGCTTTGCTGGCCAGCTCTGCGAGAAATTTCTCACAGCTCAGCTTAGTCATTTCCATTTGTAAATACCCCTCTCTGTTACATAGGCATCCAGCCGCTGGTCGTGCTCGTCTACGGCAGCATGTTCCACCCGCTGTGCCTCAAATGCAATGCCGATCTTCACCGCGTTTTTGCAGCGGGGAAGATACCGGTCGTAATAGCCCTTGCCCATGCCGACCCGGAAGCAGTCTGCATCAAAAGCCGTGCAGGGTACAAGGACCAGATCCAGCGCTTCCGGCAGCAGAATCTCCGACCGGCTCAGGATGGGGGTGCGGATGCCGTACTGTCCCATCTCCCAGCCGTCCGGGCCGGGCACAGCGGCTGTAAGGGAATACGCCTCGCCGCACACCGGATAGGCCAACGTTTTTGCCTTGCGCCTGCGCCTTTTCCGCAAGGGCAGAAAGGTCGGCTTCGGAACCAAACGCTGCGTATAGCAGGATGGTCTGCGCATTCTGCACGGCAGCCAGCTGCCAGAGGAATGCGCACAAAGCGGCATTTGCAGCCTTGCGTTCTTCCGGGCCGAGAGCCTTGCGTGCGGCACGGCCCGCTTTGCGCTGGGTCTGCTTTGCTTCACTGACCGTCACCAGAGAACACCTCACTTCATCTGAAGGTTGACTGACTTGAAAAATATACAAAAACGACACTGCATTTTTATACAAGTATAATAAACACTTCAGACGAAAAAAGCAAGCCTTTTGGCAAAATGGAAGTTGAAGATTCTGCAGCTTTCTGCTATGATAAAAGAAAGCAATTCGGTTCGTGCGCGGAGCAGGGTGGCTTGAAGAGATCCAGAGATCCGGGGCTTTCTCCGGAAATTGAGAGGGGTAGAATATTATGTACAATGAAATGATGGACACCATCGGTCTGGTCAATACCGTTGATCCGGAGTTGGCCGCAGCCATGGATCGCGAGCTGAACCGTCAGCGCCAGAACATCGAACTGATCGCCAGTGAGAACATCGTCTCTCCCGCCGTCATGGCCGCAATGGGCAGCATCCTGACCAACAAGTACGCCGAGGGCCTGCCCGGCAAGCGCTACTATGGCGGCTGTGTCTATGTGGACGAGGTGGAGAACATTGCCATCGAGCGTGCCTGCAAGCTGTTCGGCGCAAAATATGCCAATGTTCAGCCCCACTCCGGTGCACAGGCCAATCTGGCAGTTTATTTTGCTCTGCTGGATCTGGGCGATACTGTCATGGGCATGGACCTGTCTCAGGGCGGCCATCTGACCCACGGTTCTCCGGTGAACATGTCTGGCAAGAACTATAACTTTGTCTCTTACGGTGTCAATGCCGACGGCGTGATCGACTATGCTGAGCTGGAAAAGCAGGTTAAAAAGGTGCGCCCCAAGCTGATCGTGGCCGGTGCGTCTGCATATCCCCGTGCCATCGATTTTGAGAAGATCGCTGAGATCGCCCACGGCTATGGTGCATATCTGATGGTGGATATGGCCCACATTGCCGGTCTGGTGGCAGGCGGCTATCACCAGAGCCCTGTGCCGTATGCTGATGTTGTTACCACCACCACCCACAAGACCCTGCGCGGCCCCCGCGGCGGTCTGATCCTGACCAACAATCCCATTCTTGCAAAGCGCATCAATTCTGCCGTGTTCCCCGGCACCCAGGGCGGCCCGCTGGAGCATGTGATCGCCGCAAAAGCTGTCTGTTTTGGTGAAGCACTGAAGCCGGAGTTCAAGGAATATGCCCGCAAGATCGTGGAGAATGCACAGGCTCTGGCAGCAGAGTTGCAGGCACGCGGTGTCAAGCTGGTGTCCGGCGGTACGGATAACCACCTCATGCTGATCGACCTGCGTGACGAGGAGTGCACCGGCAAGGAGCTGGAAGCACGTCTGGACAGCGTGCACATCACCGCCAATAAGAACACTGTCCCCGGCGAGACCCGCAGCCCGTTCGTGACTTCTGGCGTGCGTCTGGGCACCCCGGCTGTTACCACCCGCGGCATGGGCGTGGCCGAGATGAAGGTGATCGCCGACTGCATCGCCGATTGCATCTGGCACTACGACGAGAAGAAGGACGAGATCAGTGACCGTGTGCTGAAGCTGACCCGGGATTTTCCGCTGTACCAGTAAATATCGCATTGTTTGAAAGAGGAAGCGCCTTCGGGTGCTTCCTCTTCCTTTTTGCTGGGTTTGTGTTACCATAAACGCAAAGACAAAAGGAGAAATGACCATGAAGCGTACAGGGCTGTTACATCTATATTATGGTGATGGCAAGGGCAAGACCACCGCTGCCATGGGCCTTGCTTTGCGGGCCATGGGCAGCGGAAAGCGGGTGGTGATCCTGCAGTTCCTCAAAGGCGGCAAAAGCGGCGAGGTGCCGCTGCTGGAACAGCTGGGTGCAAAGGTGTACCGCGGCAAGGCGGGGCAGAAATTCGTGTTCCAGATGAACGAAGCGGAAAAGGAAGCCACCCGCCAGCTGCAGAATGCGAACCTCACAGCTGCCATGGCCGACCCTGCCGACCTGCTGATTTTGGACGAAGCAGGCAGCGCATGGGAACTGGATATGGTGGATAAAGCCCTGTTGCAAAAGGCTGTGCTGGAACGCCCGGCAGAGCAGGAATGCGTGCTTACTGCCCATGCTGCGCCGCAGTGGATGCTGGATGCCGCCGACTATGCCACGGAGATGAAGTGCCACCGCCACCCTTACCAGAGGGGAATTTCCGCCCGGCAGGGCATTGAATACTGACCACGGCAGCAGGATACCGGGTGCATGAGTGAAAAGCGCAAAAACCGGGATGGGGTATTTTTCATCTTGCATTTAGCCCACTGGTGTGATATGATGAAGACAAGAAATCATGCGTGCATTTTCTGAGCAGACCCACCACAGAACAGGGAACCGCTCCGCACCGCTGCCGGGCAGTTCCCGACGGCGTTTTGTTTGAAACTACGGTTAGCGCTTCCTAACAGATTCTGCGTCAACGGGCCGATGCGCGCAGAAGATCTGGAGGGGAATAAAATGATTGAAACGATCGTAAAAGTAGATGGTATGATGTGCGGCATGTGCGAGAGCCATGTCAACGAAGCCGTGCGCAAGGCCTTCCCGGAGGTAAAAAGGGTGTCGTCCTCGCAGGCAAAAGCCCAGACGGTGATCCACTCGGAACAGCCGCTGGACGAGCAGAAGCTGCGGGATGCCATCAATGCAACCGGCTATGAGGTCAAGGGCGTAAGCAGTGCACCTTACGAGAAAAAAAGGCTTTTTCTCGTTTTTGAAAAAGTAAGCAAACCTTAACACACATAAGGGAGGCGTATCTGGATGAGGATTCTGGTTTACGGTGCGGGCGTTTTGGGCTGCGAGCTGGCCCATGTGCTGATGCAGAACAAAAAGAACGTTGTCACGCTGCTTGCACGCGGAGAGTGGAAGGAAATGATCGACCAGAAGGGTTTGGTCATCCGCCACTGGGTGCAGCGCAAGACCACAACGGAACGGATCAAAACCGTGGACACTCTTGCCCCGGATGATTATTATGATCTCGTCTTTGTGGTCGTGCAGGCGGGCCAGCTGCCGGATGTGCTTCCTGTGCTCAAGGCCAACAAGAGCCAGTATTTTGTGTTTGTGGGCAACAACCCGCAGGCAAAGCAGGTGCTGGAATTCATGCAGCGCCCGGCGGATAAGATCGCATTCGGCTTTCAGGGCACGGCAGGCCGCCGTGAACACGACCATGTGGTCAGTGTGTACGCCAGTGCTGGCATGACGGTGGGCGGTGCCACAACTCCGCTTTCTGGCACCTTCCGAACCCGGCTCAAGACCGCCTTTGACGGTGCAAAATACAAGCTGACCTTCTATGGCGATATGGATGAATGGCTCAAGTGCCACATTGCATTCGTTCTGCCGGCGTGCTATGTGTGCTATGCCTGCAACGGCGATCTGCACCGGGCCACCAAGCAGCAGCGCGGCGCCATTCTGGATGCCGCCTATGAAGCCTGCCTGATGCTCAAGGATGCGGGCATCCCGGTGAACGATGCCAACACACCGATAATTTCCAGCCCGGCACATCGGCCCGCCGTAAGATGGAAGCGATGGTGTTTACCATGACAAAAACATCGCTGGGCAGATTGTGCGTTTCGGATCACGCCATGCACGCAGTGTCCGAAATGAAGTATCTGGACGAAGCGTTCGATGCTCTGCGCAGGCAGACCGGCACGGCAATGCCCATGTGGGAAAAGCTGCGCAATGAAATGCCCTCGTGGGATAGCCTGCAGCAGAACCGGAAAGCAGCAAAATAAAACAAAAAAGAAGCAAAGGCACTGCCGCTCCTGTTTTGGGTGCGGCAGTGCCTTTTTGTTTGGGTCTCATTTATTCCAGAAGTCCTGCAGGGCAGCGGCCAGTTCTTCGCAGCTGCGCAGATAGCGGATATGCCGCCAGTGAGGAGGGAACAGCCGGATGTATTCCTGCTGGGCAAACCGGTCGTCCAGCAAAAGCACCGCACCTCTGTCTTCCGGCGTGCGGATCACGCGCCCTGCGGCCTGCAGTACCTTGTTCATGCCGGGATAGCGGTAGGCATAATCGAATCCAAAGCCGTTCTGTGCGTCATAATAACGGCGAAGCATTTCCTGCTGCGGATTTACCTGCGGCAGGCCCACACCCACAATGGCGCACCCGATCAGGCGGCTGCCTGCAAGATCAACTCCCTCACCAAAGATACCGCCCATCACGCCAAACCCAGAAGTGTTTCGGCCGGGTCCGGCACAAACTGAGCCAGAAATTCAGCCCGAGCGGCATCATCCAGACGGCTTTCCTGCACAAGGGTGCGAATGCCCGGGTAACGTGCTGCAAAATCTTCGTGTACCTGCCGCAGATATGCGTAGCTTGGGAAAAAGGCAAAGTAGTTTCCCGTTCTGGCCTGCACCAGCTGGGCCAGTGCATCCGAAACTGCCTGCACGCTGGCTTCGCGGTCGCGGTAGCGGGTAGAAATATTCGGCAGGCAATACAGCCCCAGATTTTCAGCCGGAAAGGGACTGTCCAGTGCGACGGCACGTGCATCGCTGCAGCCCAGAACACTGCGTAGAACGAGGGCGGAGCCAGTGTTGCACTGAACAGCGCTGCGCTGCGCCCTGCGGCAAGGCTGGCATCCACAAAAGGTGCCGGGTCCAGACACAGCAGCTGCAATTCAAGCTCTCTGCCGCGCGCGGTAAGCTGAGTGACAAAGTGGCTGTCGTATCGTTCAGCAGCACGGGCGATGTCCTGTACAGCAAAATAAAGCTCCAGCAACTGTGCATGTACTTCGGCATCCGGGTTCGCTTCCAGCCAGTCCTGCAAAGGTGCCTGTACGGCCCGCAGCGGACTGAGCAGGGCAGAGGGCAGCTCCTGCAAAAATACAGTACTGTCCTGTGCATACAGCGGTTCGGGCAGTTCCAGTGCGGGGACAGTGTTTTCAGGCAAAAGACTGGTCTGTGCCGGGTCTGCGGCATCGGTCTGGCTGCTGTGCCGGGGTGCAAGCTGTATGCAGGCTTTCCGGGCTTCCAGCAGGGCTTTGTCTGCTTTGGTCAGAGCGGTCTTTAAAGCACTTTTGCCCTTGCCCAATGCGCGTTTTGCCTCGGTCAGGCTGCTTTTACAAAAGCGTGCAGAATACATTGCTCTGGCTCTGTCGGGCAGATTATGTGCTTCATCGACCAAAAACAACCAGTCGCCGGAAGAATCAAAGAACCGCTTCAGGTGCACCACCGGATCGAACAGGTAATTGTAATCCCCAATGACCACATCGCACCACTCGCTCAGGTCTAGCCCCAGTTCAAAGGGACACACCGAAAAAACGCTTTGCCGCCCCGGCCAGCGCTGCGCGGTCAAAGCTGCCGGTACCGTCCAGCAGAGCTGTCAGTGCATCCTTGATGCGGTCGTAGTAGCCGTTGGCGTAGGGACAAAGCTCCGGCAGGCAGGCGGGATGTCCCTCTGCATCCGGATGCAGGCAGACCTTTTTCCTTGGCGGTCAACGTCACACTGCGCAGGGCAAGCTCTGGCTGGGCCGTATGCAGCCGGGTCAAGGCATCCTCGGCGGCAGTTTGGGTCGTGTTGCGGGCCGTGAGATAGAACAGCTTTTCTCCGTTGCCTTCGCCCATGGCTTTCAGCGCGGGGAAAAGCGCGCTCATGGTCTTGCCAATGCCGGTAGGAGCCTGACAGAACAGCCGCGTACCGCCCTTGCAGTCGGCGGTCTTGCCAGCGCGGCAGGCGCGGTAGATCTCGCCCGCCATAGCCCGCTGTCCGGGCCGGTACTGCGCAAACGGGAACTGCAGTGCCTCAAGGCTCTGAGTACGCTTTACATCCCACTCTATCCGGCGCTGCGCCCACGGAGCATACTGGCACAATAATTTGTCAAGAAATTCATCCAGCTCCTGCTGCGTAAAGCGGCGGATAAAGCGGATGATCTGATCGGTGTCTATCTGATAATAAGTCAGCCGGACGTTCAGTTCCGGCAGGCTTTGCTGTGCGGCATAAATGGCACCGTACACCATGCCCTGTGCCCAGTGGCAGGGGTTCATATCCTCAGTGATCTCTTCCGGCGGCACAGTGGTGGTCTTGATCTCATCAATGACTACCGTGCCAGTCTCATCGGTAAAAATGCCGTCAGCCCGGCCCTCAAGGGTAAAATTGATGTCCTCTGCCTGCCGTTCTACGGAGAGAAATATCTCAGCCTGATAGCCGTCTCCGGCAGCTTTTTGCAATTTGCGGTGGATGTGGGCACCTTCCAGTGCACGGTCAAACCCTGTAAACCGGCTGTCAATGCTGCCGGTCCGCAGCAGAAATTCCACCAGCTGCCGGATGGGCAGATGAACCGTTGCCAAAGCATTTCACCTCCGCTTTTGGGATACACTGACGAACCGGTAATTTCTCTTTTCAGACACGATTCAGGCCATTCCATCGCCCGCCCGATTGCCTCACGGCAACAGGGTCCCATCCAAGCGGACGGTCTTCAGAGAAACTCCCGGTTCGTGACGTAAACTGATTATTTCAGGCCGAACATCTCCATGCATTCTGCTGCCGCTTCATCCACTTTGCCAAAATCCACCGCTGCACGGTAATAGGTCTCCAACTCATCGTGGCAGCTCTTGGCCTGCGCCATCAGGGCACTGGCCTGTTCCAGCAGTTCGGCGGCAGCACGCTCGTTAAAGCGCAGCCGTGCCCGGTACGCTGCCAGATTTTCCCTGTCAAGGAAGCGGGTGCACCGCACAGCCTGCACACTGGGCAGATGCACCGGATGCCAGCGATTATCCGTCAGGAAGGCAAGCTTCAGCTCCGGGATCAGGATATGGTCGATCTTATCCTCCGGGTGCATGGCGCATGGACAGGTAATAATGTGGTAGCCCCGCGTCAGGCTTCGGCGCGAATCAGCTCCAGCAGCAGGCGGGACACCGCGCCGTAGTCATCCCGGAACACGATGAACTTATCCGCCAATGCCTGTGCAGTGCCCTGATAAAACATTTCACCCTTGGGGGTGACGGCGGAAAGCAGGCGCAGCTCTTCGCTGCCAATGCCTTCCGTGCGCGGCATCACCCGGGTGCACAGCCGTTTGACATAACGGCGCACCTTGTCGAAATTGGCGCTGCAGGCTTCGGCGCGGCGGCTGTCCAGCAAAAGGCTGCCTGCCGATGCAATATATCGTGCAGCGCGGCTGCGCAGCAGAGCGTTGCGGGCAAACAGCGCCTTGACCTCATCGGTGCACTGGTGCAGCTTTTTCTGCATCGATAGTGTGGTACAAACTCACCACCACTTCGTCCGCACCGGGAGCATCCGGCTCCACCACATGGGGCGCAGTGGCATCCACGATGGCCCTGTGCTGCCCGGGCAGGATCACGCCGTCCAGACTGTCCGGGTCGCTGGCACAGTGGATGCGCTGCGTCAGTTCGCCGCGCTGTTCGGCAGCACGGGCAAGCCGCTTCATCAGGGTGGATTTGCCGCAGCCCGGCCCGCTTTTGATCAGGTACATCTGCATACCGGGTTCGTGGCGCAGCGGTTCAAAATAGCCCTTGAAACCGGCAGGCGTTGTGGCACCCAGAAAGAAATCAATGGAATCATGTCGTGCAGTTTCCATAATCGAACACCTCTCTTTTTGTTTTAGAGTATGCAAAAGGAAGGTGTTTGGTTCTTGCAGCGGGAATGATTCAGTCTTTATGATAGGTATGTTTGCACACCGTTTCAATGTTGTCCCGCAGGGCAGTAAAATCAGCAAAGGCTGCAGGCTTGTTCTGCGGGCTGCGCAGCAGAGCGGCAGGGTGGAAGGTACCCATGAACAGGATGCCGCCCTTTTCGTACAGCTGGCCATGCTCCTTGGTCACGGAGAAATCCTTTCGGATCATCCGCTGGGCGGCAATGCGGCCAAGGCAGACCACGATCTTTGGCTTCAGCAGGCGGAACTGCTCCCGCAGCCAGGGCATACAGGCTTCGCTCTCAGCAGGCTGAGGGTCACGGTTCTGCGGCGGGCGGCACTTGACGATGTTTGCAATATAGCAGTTCTTCGTGCGGTCAAGGTCGATGGCAAACAGATATTTGTCCAGCAGCTGGCCGCTGCGCCCCACAAAGGGCAGACCCTGCTCATCCTCATTCTGGCCGGGGCCTTCGCCCACAAACAGAACTTCGGCATCTTCCACACCCTGACCGAACACCACATTGGTGCGGGTCTTGCACAGCTCGCAGCGGGTGCAGGCAAGACAGCTTGATCTTAATGTTTCCCAATCCATGGCAGCTTGATCTCCTCTTGAAACGGTATGATACTTAATTCACAAATCGGAACAGCTTTTCTCCTAAAATAATAGTACAAAATCTAGGATGGTACGATGCATTGCATGAAATGACGAATCCACTCAATGCCTCTTTTAGTATACGACTTTTCGGCAACATCATCAATACAGTGGCCGACAATCTTTTTAATGACATGCTCATCCACACCGGCTTTCTTTGCCGTGGTGACGAACTGAACACGACCATCATGAGGACGATGCCGGGGGGGACAAGGCCTAAAGCATTCACGACGAATGCGTTGCCCTTTCTGTGTGTTTTGGCTGGCGACTTAACGATACCATAGGACGATTCACTCGTCATGAATGCGTAGAAATCACACGATAATACGTTGTTTTATCAAAAGAATAAACAAAGAGTATCTCCATGTGTTGATTTTGAATCAATCTGCAGTGATGATTGAAAACGATTACACCTGCAGATTTCAAAGCACTTATACAAATTGTATCCGCTTTCTCTTTGCAGAGCGCGGCTGGATGTGTTATAATCAAAATAGTTTTCTGCGATGCATTTTCAGGCGGTAGTGCCGGACGGCAGCGCGGGAGAAACCGGATAGCGGGAGAGTGGAACTTTTGGAGTTGGAACAGGCAAAAAAGCGCGTGGAAGAATTGCGCGCTGTGATCGAGAAAAACAATCGGCTTTACTATGACCAGGATGCCCCGGAGCTTGAAGATTTTGAGTATGATGCTCTGACCCGGGAACTGAAAGAATTGGAAGCGCAGTTTCCGCAGCTGGTCACGGCATCATCGCCTACCCAGAAGGTAGGCGGCACGGCCAGCAGCAAGCTGCCCAAGGTGACCCATGCGGTAAAAATGGAAAGCCTGCTGGATGCATTTTCGTATGATGAGCTGCGGGATTTTGACCGCCGCGTGCGGGAAGCCGGCATAGAGCCGGAGTATGTGGTGGAGATCAAGATCGATGGCCTTTCCTGCAGTCTGGAATACGAAAACGGTGAGCTGGTTCGTGCCTCTACCCGCGGCGATGGCGTGGTGGGTGAGGATGTGACCGCCAATGTCCGCGCCATCCGCAGCATTCCCAAAAAAGTTGAAGGATGCACCGGAATTTCTGGAAGTGCGCGGTGAGGTATATATGCCGCATGGCGCGTTCCAGAAGCTGTGTGCAGAGCAGGAGCTGCAGGGCGCAGCGCCCTTTAAAAAATCCGCGCAATGCGGCTGCGGTTCGCTGCGCCAGAAGGATGCAAAGATCACAGGAAGCCGGGGCCTTTCTATTTTTGTTTTCAATGTGCAGCAGATCCGCGGCAAAACGCTTACCAAGCATGCTGAAAGTCTGGATTACCTCAAGAGCCTTGGTCTGCCGGTCTCGCCGCGCTATCATATCGTGCATGACATTGAGCAGGCCATTGCCGAGATCAAGCAGATCGGTCAGAACCGTGCCAAACTGGATTTGATATGGATGGTGCAGTGATCAAGGTGA
>ENA-OQCD01000002-OQCD01000002.1-human-gut-metagenome-genome-assembly--contig:-NODE-2-length-55241-cov-3.827158_pt1 | contig 55241 bp, 70 predicted proteins | sample MGYA00242755_ERZ504571 | MGnify/ENA primary metagenome ERZ504571 (study PRJEB26092, sample SAMD00036274) | human gut metagenome | host: Homo sapiens | study: EMG produced TPA metagenomics assembly of the...
TGGGCTGTTCCGGCGGCAGCTCGGAAAAAAACGCCGAGCTGTCTACCTCGATGGGCGCAGTATCCTCAGAGCCTTCCTTGCGGCTGATGTGCCGCAGAGAACGGTAATCTTCGTGGGAACGATCGTTTTCATCCATCATTCAAAACCACTCCTTTTTGTCAGGAAACAGGTACAATGGTCAGCACTGCACGGGCCGGAAGGCAGGTGGCGGTCTGATCTTCGTTGGAAAGCCAGCCAAAGCCTTCACAGATGTGATCCGGGCAGGGCGAATCCACGAACCGGGCTGCACCGTCCTTGATCTGAATGTGGACGGTATAGTAACCGGTGTCCACATCATAGGTCTCATCCACGTCCAGCGGCAGGTTCATGGTGGTGTTGTTGTCGCCGTAGATCAGCTCGGCCCGCAGCCCGGAGCCGGAAGCGTGCACGCGGCGCACCACCAGCAGCACAGCGGCAATGGCCAGAATGACCACGGCAAACAGAAGATTGGTAAGCAGCTTTTTGTTTTTCATGCGTTAATCCTTGATCTGTAATTGTTCCAGCTCGGCCAGCCACAGTGCGGCACAGGCATCGCTGGGCATCCGCCAGTCGCCGCGGGGCGAAAGGGTCACGCTGCCCACCTTGGGGCCGTCGGGCAGGCAGCTGCGCTTGAACTGTTGGGCAAAGAACCGCCAGTAGAAGTTGCGCAGCCACTTGTACAGCACGCTGTCCGGGTACTCCGGCCGGCCTGCGAATGCAGTCTTTGCCAGCCGGAAGATCTTGGCCGGGCCAAAGCCGAAGCGCAGCACCTGATACAGGTAGAAATCGTGCAGCTCGTAGGGTCCCACAAGGTCCTCGGTCTTCTGCGCGATCTCGCCGTCCTTGGCAGGCAGCAGCTCCGGGGAGACGGGCGTATCCAGAATATCCAGCAGTACCGTGCGCAGAGCATCGGTGGCGGCAATGTCGGCTTCGTAGCGCACAAGGTGGCGCACCAGCGTTTTGGGCACACCGGCGTTCACACCGTACATGCTCATGTGGTCGCCGTTGTAGGTGGCCCAGCCCAGCGCCAGCTCCGAAAGGTCGCCGGTGCCCACTACAAGGCCTCCGGTGCGGTTGGCGGTATCCATCAGCTCCAACGTGCGCACGCGGGCCTGTCCGTTTTCAAAGGTGACATCCAGCACGCTCTCGTCCTGACCGATGTCCGCAAAATGGCTGTGCACGGTGTTGGCGATATCGATCTCTTTAAAGGAGACCTGCAGCTCATCGCACAGGATCTCTGCGTTGCTGCGGGTGCGCTTCGTGGTGCCAAAGCAGGGCATGGTCACAGCCAGCACATCCCGGGCGGGGCGGCCCAGCTGCTTCATGGCACGCACGGCCACCAGCAGCGCAAGACAGCTGTCCAAGCCGCCGGAAATGCCGATAACGGCGGTCTTTGCGTGGGCGTGTTCCAGCCGCTTGGCAAGGCCGTCGGCCTGCATTTTCAGAATCAGCTCACAGCGCTCGGCGCGGCGCTTGGGGTCGCCGGGCACAAAGGGGGCGGGGTCGATCCAGCGGGTCAGCGTGGTCTCTGCCGGTTCCAGATCGAACTCCACGGTCTGGTAGCCCTCGCCGCTCAGCTCAAAACTGGTGTTGCGGGCACGCTCGGCTTCCATGCGCTGGCAGTCGATCTCGGTCTCAGCACAGCCGCCGTCAAAGGGGGCGTTCTCAGAGAGGATGGTGCCGTTCTCGGCAATGAGGTCGTGGCCGGCGAACACCATGTCCTGCGTGCTCTCACCGTGCCCGGCGGAAGCATACAGGTAGCCGCACAGCAGGCGGGCAGACTGGTTGGACACCAGCGCCCGGCGGTACTCGGCCTTGCCGACGGTCTCATCGCTGGCGGAAAGATTTGCGATCACGGTCGCACCGGCCAGCGCGTGGAAGGTGGAGGGCGGCAGGGCGCTCCACAGATCCTCGCAGATCTCCACGCCCAGCACAAAGCTGGGCATCTGGCGGCAGCGGAACAGCAGGGAAGTGCCAAAGGGCACCTGCTGACCACACACCTCCACCAGCTCCACTTCGGTGCTGCCCGGGGTGAACTGGCGCTTTTCGTAGAACTCGCCGTAGTTGGGCAAATAGGTCTTGGGCACAAGACCCAGAATGCGGCCATGGCATAGCACGGCGGCGCAGTTGTACAGCTTGCCGTGCACCAGCAGCGGCAGGCCCACCAGCGTGACAACGTCCAGTGCTTTTGTTTCATCAAGCAGGGTGCTCAGGGCATCCAGTGCACCGGTCTGCAGCGTGCGCTGCAGAAACAGGTCGCCGCAGGTATAGCCGGTCAGGCAGAACTCGGGGAACACGGCCAGCTTTACGCCGCGGGCTGCGGCTTTGTGCAAAGCATCCGTGATCTGCCGGACATTATAGGCGCAGTCGGCCACCCGCAGTGCGGGAGAAAGGGCGGCTGCTTTCAAAAACCATCTTTCATCGGAGGATTTCACATCCTGTCTGTTGAATTAGGCCCCGGCGGAGACGTGCTCTGTGGGGTTTTGTTCAGTATACCACAAACCGGCCCAAACGAAAAGTGACAGTGTGGTTAAAGAAACAAAAAACGCTGCCTGCACACCGCAGACAGCGCTGAAACAAAAGATGGAAAACGAGATAGACCGTAAGCCGGGTTCTGTATTAAACGACGATCTGTCTAGACCTGCCATTGCTGACAGGTTCGTGCCGCCTTCGGGACACGCGAGCAGCGCTGTACGTCCCATATAGGCGTTGCTTCCGGTAGGGTTTACAAAGCCGCATGGTCACCCATGCGCTGGTGAGCTCTTACCTCGCCGTTTCATCCTTACCGCATTGCTGCGGCGGTTTGTTTTCTGTTGCACTTTCCCTAAGGTCACCCTCGGCTGCCGTTAGCAGTTACCGTGCTCTGTGAGGCCCGGACTTTCCTCAGAGCGGTCAAAGCCGCCCCGCCGCCGTATGTTCCACTCGTTTTCCGCTCCTCATGATACCATAAAAAAAGCAGGATTTGCAAAGTAGAAGCCTTTTTTGATATAATATCTTATATATTTTTTATGTTTTTTGCGCAGGAGGTGGGGGTGCATATGCGGCTGTTTTTTACGGTGCCCGATACGCCGCAGACCCAAAACGGAGTGCTTCTGCGCAATTTTCTGCGCCAGTGTGCCGTTTCTACCGACCTTGCCCGTGCAGTCAGTTCCGGGGCAGCGGCTTTTTTGCGGATGGAGAGCCTGTCCTTGCCAACCGCAGGGTGTACCCGGGGCAGACGGTCAGCTTTGAGCTGCCGCCGGAAGGGGAAGGCGTGGCCCCGCAGCCGGAGATCCCGGTAAGCGTGGTCTATGAGGATGCCTTTGCAGTGGTGCTGGAAAAGCCGCCGCATCTGGCCGTGCACCCCACCCTGAACTACCCCTACGATACCCTTGCCAACGGGTATGCGGCATGGGCTGCGCAGCAGGGCATCAGCCCGGTGTTCCGCCCGGTGAACCGTATCGATAAGGACACCAGCGGCCTTGTTCTGGCTGCAAAGCACGCCTATGCTGCGCCGCTGCTGGCCCGGAATGTGGAAAAACTCTACTATGCCGTTGTGGAGGGAGAGCTGCCGCTGGGTCCGGGCGTGATCGACGCGCCCATTGGCCGCCAGGCGGAGAGCATCATTGGCCGCTGCGTGACCCCGGACGGCAAGCCCAGCCGTACCGAGTATACCATATTAAAAGCAGAAAACGGCCTGAGCCTTGCAGCCTGTGTGCCGGTAACGGGCCGCACCCATCAGATCCGGGTGCATTTTGCGTCCATCGGCCACCCGCTGGCTGGGGATGACCTTTACGGCGGGAGCCGGGAGCGCATTGGGCGGCAGGCGCTGCACTGTGCAAGGCAGAGCTTCCGGGTGCGGTGTACACCCCGGTGGAGGGCGGAATCCGGGTGGAATGCCCGGCAAATGGAAATAACTGGAAGACTGCTGCGGCGGAAAGCCCGCTGCCGCAGGATATGAAACAGCTTTTTGGTGAAAAGTAAGTGAAAGAACCGCCCAAATTTTGTGACAATGCTTGTTTCAAAGACGGCAGGGTGTATAATAAAATAAGAATGTTGTGTGCATGAGCCTGCTGGAAAGGGCATGTGCGCCCAAGACCGCCGCCGTCTTATCCCGGCACCGTGTGTGCATTGGCGGCAAGGAAGGAGAAAAACCTTTTGATCGAAGACAAGACAAAGGAGCAGCAGCCCGCTTCACCGGTAAAACCGAAACGCGGCCAGAGGCTGCGCTCCCTTTGGGCACAGCTGCAATGCATGGGGCTTTTGCACCGGCACCGGCTGCGCCGTAAAACCCAGAATCATGTGAATGATTTTGGCAGAAAGCTTGCCCAGAATTCTGCCGTGCCAGTCATCGGGGAGACGCTGTATGCACTGGGCTATTCTACAGAGTATGGATTCGTCCGCGTTGGGCGCGGCCTGCGCAGCGGCTGGCTGTGGCTGTGGCAGGCATTTACGACACTGCTGGCAAATGCTGCGGCAATGGCGTTCCCGGGGGCAGCGCAGATGTTCCGGGACCTGTTCGGCCCGATCTGGCTGTTCTTCCGGGGCTGCGGTTCGCTGCTGGTGCACGCCCAACGGGTGCGGAAAGAAAAAGGCTTTGCCGCAGCCTGCAAAGCCAGCGTACATTATCTGGCCAGCGGCGTGCGCCGCAACCTGAAAACACTGCCGCGCATGGCCATGTATGTGCTGCCGGTGTGCGCATTGGCCGTTATGGTGACCGTGTTCAACCATACCGTCCGCCAGCCTTATGCGCTGGAGGTGCAGGTGAACGGCCAGACCGTCGGCTATGTGGCCAATGAGGATGTGTTCAACTCGGCCCGTGAGGCGGTGCAGGAGCGTATCAACTACGCAGACACCGACCATGCAAAGTGGACCGTGGAGCCTACCTACACCGTTACCGTGGCCCACAAGACCATGGATGAAAACGAGATGGCGGACGCGATCCTGAAGAGCGCCAGCGACGAGATCAGCGAGGGCACGGCCCTGTATCTGGATGGCGAGCTGACCGCAGTGTGCAGCGATGGTGTCAGCCTGCAGAGCTACCTGAGCAGCCTGCTGGAACCCTATGAGGACCCTGAGAACTCCAACGTGACCGTGGGCTTCAACAAGGAAGTCACGCTGGAAAACGGCATCTACTTCAACGACAGCTTTCAGGACGAAGCGGATGTGGAAAAGGAACTTTCCGGTGTGCAGCAGCAGGAAAAGATCTACACAGTGGGCGCAGGCGACACGCTATGGAGCATCGCCCAGAAAAACGACCTCACCTTCCGTGAGCTGTGCGAACTGAATACCAATTTCAAGGGCGCGCCCCTGAACGAGAAATCTAACATTCAGGCCGGTGATGAGCTGATCGTGACCAAGCAGGAAGCTACGCTGGAAGTGCGCATCACAAGGTGGAAACCTGGCAGGAGGAGATTCCCTATACCACCGAGACCACCACCTCCAACGAGTACACGGTGGGTACCAAGAAAACGGTGCAGAACGGTGTGAACGGCCTGCGTCAGATCACGGCGCAGCGTGTTTATAACACCGATGGCATCCAGCTTTCTCAGAAGATCCTGAGCACGGAAGTGGTGCAGGAGCCTGTCACGGAAAAGATCGTGAAGGGCACCAAAAAGGTGACCAGCAGCACCAGCTACATCACCGGCAGCGGTCAGTTCATCTGGCCGGTGCCCGGCTACCGGAACTGCTCGCGCTGGTACGGCGGCAGCCACAAGGGTGTGGATATCTGTGCGGCTGCCGGTACGCCCATCTACGCATCGGCGGGCGGCACCGTGACCAAGGCCGGCTACAACAAGGCCGGTGCCGGTACGGGTTATGGCTACTCCATCATCATCAGCCACGGCAGCGGCTACACCACGGTGTATGCGCACTGTCTGTCGCTGGCGGTGCACTCTGGTCAGACGGTCAAGCAGGGCCAGCTGATCGGCTATGTGGGCAGCACCGGACGCTCCAGCGGCAACCACTGCCACTTTGAGATCCGCCGCAACGGCAGCTACATCGCGCCGCAGAATGTGTTCAACCGCAGAAAGTATAGGTAAGTTTGCAGAGGGCTTTTTCTCCGGAGAAGGCCATCTCGTGCTGTATTATGTAACAGAAAAAGGAGAGATGATCTTATGTCTACCCCTCACATCAGTGCTGAAAAAGGCGATTTTGCAAAGACCGTCCTGATGCCGGGCGATCCTCTGCGTGCAAAATTCATTGCGGACACCTTCCTCAAGGATGTGCGTCAGGTGACCGGCGTGCGCGGCATGCTTGGCTTTACCGGCACTTACGAGGGCCGTTCCATCAGCGTGATGGGCAGCGGCATGGGGATGCCTTCCATCGGCATTTATTCCTATGAGCTGTTCAAGTTCTACGATGTAGAGAACATCATCCGCATCGGCTCTGCCGGCAGCTATACCGACAAGGCCAAGCTGTTTGATACGGTGCTGGCCGCCGGTGCTGTGAGCGAGAGCAACTATGCCCGTGTGCAGAGCGGCTTTGAAGGGGACATCACGCTGCCCAGCCAGAGCCTGAACGACAAGCTGCGCGCATCTGCCGCCAAGCAGGGTATCCCCCTCATTGAGGGCAACATCCACTCTTCGGATGTGTTCTACCGTCAGCCCTCCGATGCAAAGCCCACCTACTGGGAAAAGCTGCGCGACGAGCGCGGCTGCCTGTGCGTGGAGATGGAGAGCTTTGCCCTGTTTGCCAATGCACAGGTGCTGGGCAAGAACGCTGCCTGCCTGCTGACCATTTCCGACAGCTTTGTTTCGCCGGAAATCACCACGGCAGAACAGCGCCAGAAGAGCTTTACCGATATGATGAAGGTAGCACTGGGTGCAGAATACTAAGCGTTAAAAACGCATTTCAGCGCGGTTTGCCTGCAAAAGGGCTTGCCGCGCTGTTTTCGACCCCTGAAAACCAAAAAAGGAGTGACGGATATGACAAACCTGACCCTGGAAGAAAAGAAGGAGCTCATCCGCATGGCACTGGCTGCACGGGAAAAAGCCTATGTGCCCTACAGCGATTTTTATGGTGGGCGCTGCCCTGCGCGCCAAGGATGGCCGCATTTTTACCGGCTGCAACGTGGAGAACGCTGCCTTTACCCCCACCAGCTGTGCAGAGCGCACGGCTCTGTTCAAGGCGGTGGCCGAGGGTGTGACCGAGTTCACCGACATTGCTGTGGTGGGCAGCCGCCGCGGCGAGGTGAACGAGCAGATCACTTCTCCCTGCGGGGTGTGCCGCCAGGCTCTGTTTGAATTCGGCGGGCCGGAACTGAACGTTATCATGGCAAAGACACCGGAAGACTTTATCGAGCGCAGCATGGACGAACTGCTGCCCTTCGGTTTTGGCCCCTCCAATGTGGCGGGCAACCGTGCCGTGAAGTGACGGGATAAAAACGCAGAGGCACACTGCAGGACAATAAAGTGACGACAATACGTGCATTGTGTGCCAAAGCACAGAGAACGCACGGAACTACGGCAAATTTGTGCATAAATACTACTTTTGATAAAAACTTACAAAATTATTGTAAAGATTTTGTAATCGGAATTCGCTTGCATCTGACACGGCTTGCCGTTATACTTGAGCCAGTAAATGTGCAGTTCTGCGCATTTTATTTGTTTGACGCAATTTTATTAAAAATAAAAGGAGAGTTTGATTATGATGATTTCTCGTCGTAATTTCCTGGCTGTGGCTGGTGCCGCTGCCGCTGCCGCTGCTCTGACCGCTTGCGGCGGTTCTTCCGCTTCTTCTACCAGCACCGCTTCTTCCGCTGCTGCTTCTACTGCTTCCTCTGCTGCTGAGGGCGGTGAGAAGATCGTCAAGGTCGCTCTGACCTGCGATACCGGCACGATCGATGATGAGAGCTTCAACCAGGCATGCTGGACTGCTGTTTCCGGCTACATGGGCGATGACTGCCAGTACTACATTCCCGAGGCTGACGCTTCCGATGAGGACCGCGAGACCATGATCCGTCAGGCTGTCAACGATGGCGCTGATGTGATCGTCTGTGTCGGCTACCTGTACGGCGCTTCTCTGGCATGGGCTGCTGACCAGTATCCCGATGTCAAGTTCATCGCCATCGATGTGACTCAGGGCGATATCGGCACCGACGCTATCCCTGCTAACTGCTACTGCATCACCTTCAAGGAGGAGCAGGCAGGCTATCTGGCAGGCTACGCCATCGCAAAGGACGGCAAGACCAAGCTGGGCTTCCTGGGCGGCATGGCTGTTCCCGCTGTTATCCGTTACGGCTACGGCTTCGTGCAGGGCGCTGATGCCGCTGCTGCTGAGCTGGGCCAGAACATCGAGATCAACTACTTCTACGGCGGCCAGTTCTACGGCGATGCAAACATCACCTCCCGTATGGAGGGCTGGTACTCCAACGGCACTCAGGTCGTCTTTGCCTGCGGCGGCGGCATCTACACCTCCGCTGTTGAGGCTGCTCTGAAGAACAATGGCTACGTCATCGGCGTTGACGTTGACCAGAACTACATCGGTGCAAACGGCGTTGCAGATGGCACCTACGCTTATAACCCGTTCATCACCTCTGCTATGAAGGGCCTGTCCGAGGCTGTCAACACTGCTCTGGCTGATATCGATGCCGGCAGCTGGGGCGACATCGCAGGTTCCAATGGCAACTTCGGTCTGGAGGACGGCGATTATATCGGCCTGCCCACCGATGCAGACAGCTGGAACTTCGAGTCCTTCACCACCGACGAGTACGAGGAAGTCAAGGGCAAGATCAAGAGCGGCGAGATCACTGTTGATAACAGCTCCGACGACGCTACCAAGCCCACCGTCAGCGAGTTCACCACCGTCAACTACATCCAGTAAGCTGTTGTCCGGCAGGCCTGCCTGCGGACGATCGATAGTTCTTTTTCAAAGCGGGGGCATCCTGTAACGGGGGTGTCCCGCTTTTTTTTCTGTCTTCTATTGGCGTAATGCGGGAAAATGCAGCGTACTCTTCGTGAAAAAGAGTACAAAAAGTAAATACTATTGTCTGTGCTTTCTGCCAAAAAAGCAAAAAAAGACATGTGCAAATTGCCGCAAATCAGGTATAATGGAACTTAAAGAAGTATCGGTGTCGAAACGACACGAAAGGAGAGTGAGCAGATTGGCAGAGGATTTTGTGATCGAAATGCTCCACATTACCAAGGAGTTCCCTGGAATCAAGGCAAACGACGATATCACCCTGCAGCTGCGCAAAGGCGAGGTACATGCCCTGCTGGGCGAGAACGGCGCCGGCAAAAGTACGCTGATGAGCGTGCTGTTTGGCCTGTACCAACCGGAAGCTGGTCAGATCCGCAAAAACGGCAAGGAGGTTGTCATCCGCAACCCCAATGATGCAAACGCACTGGGCATCGGCATGGTGCACCAGCACTTCAAGCTGGTGGAATGCTTCAGCGTGCTGGACAACATCATTCTGGGGGTGGAACCCAACAAGATGGGCTTTTTGCAGAAGGCCGAGGCACGCAAAAAGGTGATGGCCCTGAGCGAAAAGTACGGCCTGCGCGTGGATCCGGATGCACTGATCAGCGATATCTCTGTTGGTATGCAGCAGCGTGTTGAGATCCTGAAGATGCTGTACCGCGACAACGAGATCCTGATCTTCGACGAGCCTACCGCAGTGCTGACCCCGCAGGAGATCGACGAACTGATGGAGATCATGCGCGGGTTCAAGAAGGAAGGCAAGTCCATCCTGTTCATTACCCACAAGCTCAACGAGATCATGGCGGTGGCAGACCGCTGCACTGTTCTGCGCAAGGGCAAGTATATGGGCACCGTGGACATCAAGGACACCACCAAGGAAGAGCTTTCCCGCATGATGGTTGGCCGTGATGTGCAGCTGCAGGTGGACAAAAAGCCTGCCAACCCCGGCGAAGTGGTGCTGGATGTGGAAAACGTTACCATGCACAGCGCCCAGCACAAGAAGGACGCAGTCCGGGATGTCTCTTTTCAGGTGCACGCCGGTGAGATCGTCTGTCTTGCCGGTATCGAGGGCAACGGTCAGACCGAGTTCGTCTACGGTCTGACCGGTCTGGAAAAGATCAGCAGCGGCAAGATCACGCTGGACGGCAAGGACATCACCAACGAGTCCATCCGTCAGCGCTCCAAGGACGGCATGAGCATATCCCGGAGGACCGCCACAAGCACGGCCTTGTGCTGGACTACAGTCTGGAAAACAACATGGTGCTGCAGCGCTACTGGCAGCCCGAGTTCCAGAAGGGCGGCTTTATCCGCAGCGATAAGGTGCGCGAATATTCCGATAAGCTCATTGCCCAGTACGATGTGCGCAGCGGTCAGGGCAGCCTGACCACCGTGCGCAGCATGTCCGGCGGCAACCAGCAGAAGGCCATCATTGCCCGTGAGATCGATAAGGACCCGAAGCTCTTGGTGGCAGTCCAGCCCACCCGCGGTCTGGACGTTGGTGCAATTGAATACATCCACCGTCAGATCGTGGCCGAGCGCGATAAGGGTACGGCCGTGCTGCTGGTCAGTCTGGAGCTGGACGAGGTGATGAACCTGTCCGACCGCATCCTTGTGATGTACGAGGGCGAGGTCGTGGGCGAATTTGACCCCAAGACCACCACCGTGCAGGAGCTGGGCCTGTATATGGCAGGCGCACGCAAGCAGGGAAAGGAGAGCAAATAACACATGAACAAGAAAAAACTTTCCCACAGCAGTCTGAACAGCTCCATCACAAGTGTGCTGGCTGCTCTGCTGTGCATCCTGATCGGCCTTGTGGTCGGTTTTCTGGTGCTGCTGGCCATCAACCCGGCCCACGCATGGGGCGACGGCTTTGTGCGCATCCTGAAGGGCGGCTTCCATGACGCGCCTACGGTGTCGGCAAGGAGCTGGCAAATGCGGCTCCCCTCATTATGACCGGTCTGTCCGTGGCCTTTGCCTTCAAGACCGGCCTGTTCAACATCGGTGCGGCGGGTCAGTATACGCTGGGCGCTTACGGTGCTCTGTACTGTGCCATCATGCTCAAGCTGCCGTGGTTCGTCTGTCTGATCGCAGCCACCATTCTGGGCGGCATCTGGGGTGCGATCCCCGGCTTCTTCAAGGCCTACTTCAACATCAACGAAGTCATTACCTCCATCATGTTCAACTGGATCGGCCTGTATCTGGTCAATGAGCTCATTTACCAGAACGGCACCGGCCCCATGTACGATGTGCGCAACACCCGTACCATGAACCTGAGCAAGAACGCCGATTACGCTCAGTCCATCATCCCGGATTTCGGCCTGAACAAGCTGTTCCAGACCAACAGCACCACCATTGCCATCTTCCTGGCGGCAGCAGTGGCAGTTCTGATCTGGGTAGTGCTGAACAAGACCACCTTCGGCTACGAGCTCAAGGCTGTGGGCCTGAACAAGAGCGCTGCCCGCTACGCCGGCATCAACGAGAAGAAGAACATCATCCTCTCCATGGCCATTGCCGGTGCACTGGCCGGTTTTGGTGCGGGCCTGTACTATCTGTCCAATGTGTCCCAGTGGAACCCGCTGAACTCCACCAGCCTGCCGACAATGGGCTTCAACGGCATTTCCGTTGCACTGCTGGCAAGCTCCAACCCCATTGGCACCATTTTCTCGGCAATCTTCATTTCCCATATCTCGGTGGGCGGCTCCTTCCTTTCCACCAAGTATTACCCCACTGAGATCTCGGACCTGATCAGCGGTATCATCATCTACCTGTGTGCATTCTCCATGCTGTTCCGCGGCAAGATCCACGCACTGCTGTTCAAGAATGCCGATAAAACCAATGTGAACGCAGAGCCTGCTGCTCCTGCAAAATCTGCAACCGAAAAGGAGGGCAAGTGATATGCTGCTTCTGATCAAATATACGCTGCTGTATGGCATCGTTCTGATGCTGGTGGCACTGGGCGGTATGTTCAGTGAGCACTCCGGCATCATCAACATTGCACTGGAAGGCATCATGGTCATTGGCGGTGTGGCGGGTGTTCTCACCCTGACCATGCTGCCTGCCGAAATGCCGGTCTTCCTCGTGGTGCTGATCTCTGTTCTGGTGGCGGCACTGGCCGGTATGGTGTACAGTCTGCTGCTGGCCTTTGCCTCCATCAACCTGAAGGCGGATCAGACCATCGGCGCACGGCCCTGAACCTGCTGGCCACGGCCATCGCGGTGGTCCTTGCCAAGAATTTCAGCGATAGCGGCAGTGCAAAGCTGAACTACACCAACAGGCCCTTCCTGTTCAGCATCGGCGGGCTGGAGCTGAGCATTTTTGTGCCGCTGGGCATCATTCTGCTGATCATCAGCTATGTGGTGTTGTACAAGACCCGCTTTGGCCTGCGTCTGCGTGCCTGCGGCGAGCTCCGCAGGCAGCGGACTCTGTGGGCATCAATGTCTACAAGATGCGCTATGCCGGTGTTGTCATTTCCGGTGCACTGGGCGCGATCGGCGGTATGGCCTACATTGTGCCCCCGGTGCAGACCTGGAACTTGAGGTGGGCGTGGCCGGCGCAGGCTTCCTTGCCATGGCTGTTATGATCTTTGGCCAGTGGAAGCCCTTCAACATCTTTGGCGCAGCCATGTTCTTTGCTGTGTTCAAGAGTCTGGCAAACATTGCAGACTCCACCTTCCTGGCACAGCTGCACTGGTCCAGCAACATCTACAACATGATGCCGTTCGTGGCGTCCATGATCATTCTGGCGTTTACCTCCAAGAACAGCATGGCACCCAAGGCAGAGGGCATCCCCTACGACAAGGGGTCCCGCTAAAACGACGATTTGTGTTCCCAAAACAAGGGCGCAGCTGCTTTTCCGGGCGCTGCGCCCTTTTTGGTTTAAAATTGGGCAAAGTTTACAGAATGATACTTGCTTTTGTTTGGAATTTTGCTATACTATATCTTACAATGTCGTACTATTGAAAAAACGAGGAGCGTGATACGATGCGCGTTTTATGATCTGATCGCAAAAAAGCGTGACGGCGGTACGCACAGCCGTGAGGAGCTGGAGCAGATCGTCAATGGCTATGTCAGCGGAGAAGTGACTGATTACCAGATGGCTGCATGGATGATGGCTGTCTATCTGCGCGGCATGACCGATGAGGAGACCGCAGAGCTGACCGATGTGATGGCTCACAGCGGTGTGATGGTGGATCTTTCGCCCATTCCGGGCATCAAGGTGGACAAGCACTCCACCGGCGGCGTGGGCGACAAGACCACGCTGGTCATTGCCCCCATCGTGGCGGCCTGCGGCGTGAAGATCGCCAAGATGAGCGGCCGGGGCCTTGGCCATACCGGCGGCACCATTGATAAGATGGAGAGCGTGCCCGGCACCAGAACCGCCCTCTCGCAGGAGGAGTTCTTTGCGCAGGTGAACAGGATCGGTCTGTCGGTCATTGGCCAGAGCGAGGGCATTGCCATTGCAGATAAAAAAAATGTATGCCCTGCGGGATGTGACCGCAACCGTCAGCTGCATCCCACTCATCGCATCCAGCATCATGTCCAAGAAACTGGCTTCCGGCTCGGATGCCATCCTGCTGGATGTGACCACCGGCACCGGAGCTTTTATGAAAACGGTAGACCAGAGCATTGAGCTGGCTAAGCTGATGGTATCCATTGGCACCCATCACGGCCGCCGGGTGGCTGCCATGATCACCGATATGGACACCCCGCTGGGCCATAACATTGGCAACAGTCTGGAAGTCATGGAAAGCATGGATGTGCTCAAGGGCCATGGCCCCGCCGACCTGACCGAGGTCTGCCTGCAGCTGGCGGCAAACATGCTGGTGCTGGCCGATAAGGGCACTCCTGCCGAGTGCCGCGCCATGGCCGAGACGGTGATCGCCGACGGTTCTGCCTTTGCTAAGTGCAAGGAGATGTTTGCGGCGCAGGGCGGCGATACCCGCGTGCTGGACGATTACAGCCTGTTTGAGCAGCCCGCGGCAAGCTTTGAGCTGCTGGCAGAGCAGGACGGTTACATTGTGGCGAATGATGCCGAGAAGATCGGCTCTGCCAGCGTACTGCTGGGTGCGGGCCGACAGAAAAAGGGCGACCCGCTGGATTTTGCCGCCGGCATCACCCTGCATAAAAAGCGCGGCGACTACGTAAAGAAGGGCGAGAGTCTGGCTACCTTCTACGGCGCAGCGATAAGTTTGAAGCTGCCGCCGCCGAGTACCGCAGCGGCCTTGGATACGGCCCTGAGAAGCCGGAGGAAGCCCCGCTGGTGTATGCCCTTGTAACGAAGGACGGCGTGGCGCGCTATTAAATGAAATAAAAGCTTCCGGGACGGTATCTCCCGGGGCTTTTTTTTTGCGTCATTTGGCAGGTTTTTGTTGCATAATGTGGAAAACAGTGGAACTTTGGCAGGAGATATGGTATACTATGATGGATTTGTGCTGTCCCGGCAGAAGGGACGCGGAAAGAGAAAGGACTTGTTATGAAGATCATTCTGGTGGGCGGCGGCAAGGTTGGTACTGCGCTGGCGCGGCAGCTCAGTGAGGAAGACCATAATGTGACCATTGTGGATACCAACAAAGCGCGTGTAGAGCACCTGACTGAAAGCTACGATGTGCTGGGCATCGTGGGCAACGGTTCCTCGATCACCACGCTGGCAGAGGCCGGCATTGAAGACGCGGATGTGTTCATTGCCGTGACTGGTTCGGATGAGCTGAACCTGCTGTGCTGCATGTTTGCCAAAAAGGCGGGCCACTGCCATGCAATTGCCCGTGTGCGCAACCCGTCCTACAGTCATGAGCTGGACTTTATCAAAAAGCAGATCGGCATTTCGGCCATCATCAATCCGGAAATGGCTGCAGCAAAGGAGATCTCCCATCTGCTGCGCTTCCCGGGTGCAAGCAAGATCGACACCTTTGCAGACGGCCGTGTGCGGCTGATCAAGTTTGCACTCACTGCAGAGCAGGGGCTGGATGGCGTGGCCATCCGCGAGATCCCCACCCGCCTGAAGAGCGACATTCTGGTGTGTGCAGTGGAGCGCAGCGGCGGCGTGATCATCCCGAACGGTAACTTTGTACTGCAGAACGGCGATCAGGTCACCTTCCTTGCAACACAGGATAAGGCCCACGAGTTCTTCCAGCGCATCCACCTGCCGGTGCGCCCGGTGCGCAATGCCTTCATCGTGGGCGGCGGTGCCATCGCCTTCTATCTGAGCCAGGAGCTGCTGGAAAACCACGTGCGTGTGCGCATCGTGGAGCGCGACCCTGCCCGCTGCATGGAGCTGGCCGAGCAGCTGCCCGGCGCACAGATCCTGAACGAGGACGGCTCCAACCGCGAATTCCTACTCTCGGAGGGTATGGAGTCCACCGAGGCTTTTGTGGCCCTGACCAACATCGACGAGGAGAATGTGCTGCTGACCCTGTTTGCCAAAAAGCACTCCAAGGGCAAGCTGGTCACCAAAGTCAACCGTCTGGAATTTGATGATATTCTGGCCGGTCTGGATCTGGGCAGCGTGGTCTACCCCAAGTACATGACCTGCGATTACATCGTGCAGTATGTGCGTGCACTGCAGAACGAAGCGGGCAGCAACATCAAGACGCTGTACCGCATTCTGGACGACCGCGTGGAAGCGCTGGAATTTACCGTCCACGAGAAGAGCGCTGCCACCGGTGTCCCCCTGAGCCAGCTGCACCTGAAAAAGAATCTGCTGCTGTGCTGCATCACCCGCGGCCATCAGATCCTGATCCCGCGCGGCGGCGACCAGATCCAGGTGGGCGACAACGTGATCGTGGTCACGCTGGAGCATGGTCTGCATGACCTGCGCGATATTCTGGACAAGGGCGCAGAGGGTTGACGGAGGCAGACTATGAATTATGCGATCGTTTTCCGTCTGCTGGGCTATGTCATGCTGATCGAGGGTGCGCTGCTGCTGCTGCCCGCAGCGGCCAGCTGGATCTACGGCGAATGGTTCGTGCTGGGCGTGTTTCTGATCACGGCGGCAGTCAGCGCCGCCATCGGCTACGCCCTGCGCGGCATCAAGCCTAAAAGCAAGATGTTCTATATGCGGGAGGGCTTTGCTGCTACCTCGCTGAGCTGGATCGTCATTTCCATCGTGGGCGCCGTTCCGTTTGTGGTGGCGGGCTGCATCCCGAACCCGGTGGATGCCCTGTTTGAGACGGTGTCCGGCTTTACCACCACCGGTGCCAGCATCCTGCCCGGGGTGGAGGATCTGCCCAAGGGCATCCTGTTCTGGCGCAGCTTCACCCACTGGATCGGCGGCATGGGCGTTCTGGTGTTCCTGCTCTCGCTGCTGCCCCTGACCGGCGGCTCCCACGTCAACCTGATGAAGGCAGAAAGCCCCGGCCCTCAGGTGGATAAGCTGGTGCCCAAGGTGCAGTCTACCGCAAAGATCCTGTACAGCATCTATTTTGCACTCACCGTGCTGGAGGTGGTATTCCTGCTGCTGGGCGCATGCCGCTGTTTGAGTCCATGCTCACGGCCTCGGTACGGCGGGCACCGGCGGCTTCGGCTTCAAGAACGACAGCTTTACCAGCTTTTCTCCCTACATCCAGTGGGTCGTGACCATCTTCATGATCCTGTTTGGTGTCAACTTCAATGCCTACTTCCTGCTGCTGCTGCGCAAATTCAACCGCGCCATCAGCGAGGAAGTGCGCGGCTACTTCGCCATTATTCTGGTGGCAATTGGCATTATCACGGCCAATATCTACAGCCTTTATAACAGCTTTGGCGAAGCGGTGCGTCAGGCAGCCTTTCAGGTGGGCTCCATCATCACGACCACTGGCTTTTCCAGCTGCGATTTTGACCTGTGGCCCACCCTCTCCAAAGAAATTCTGGTGGTGCTCATGTTCATTGGTGCCTGCGCAGGCAGCACCGGCGGCGGCATCAAGGTGAGCCGCCTCCTCATTCTGGGCAAGACCTTGGGCAAGGAGCTCAAGCAGGCGCTGCACCCGCAGGTGGTGGCCCCCGTCCGCATGGACGGCAAGCTGCTCAACCACGAGACCATCCGCACCACCAATGTGTTTATGGGCGCGTATTTCTTCATCTTCGTGGTATCCTTCCTGCTCATCAGTCTGGATGGCTTTGATATGGTGACGAACTTCACAGCCATTGCAGCTACTTTGAACAACATCGGCCCGGGCCTTGCGCAGGTAGGCCCCATGATGAACTTTGGCAGCTTTACGAACCCTGCAAAGCTGGTGATGATCTTTGACATGCTGGCCGGCCGTCTGGAGATCTTCCCGATGCTGGTGCTGTTCCTGCCGGACACATGGCGCAGATTCTAAAAAGCAATTATAAAAGCCATCTGTGATCTTCTGCTCGTATTGAGCATTTGGAAAGATACAGATGGCTTTTTTGCGCGTAACGGTAAGCTGCACAAACCCCTCTCTTTTCGTGGAAGGCGGATCTGCGAAGCAAAGACGAAGAAGTTTTTATACTTCCACTTTTTCCTGTGCCCGGTACTGCAGGGCTTCCAGCACACAGTCCTCATCCAGCAGCTGTTTGCCTGCCAGATCGGCCACCGTGCGGGCCACCCGCAGGATACGGTCATGGGCGCGGGCGGAAAGGCCCAAAGCGTCGTAGGAGGCGCGCAGCAGCCGCTCGGCGGCGGGGGTCATGCGGCAGACGCGCCGCACCTGCCGGCGGTGAGCTGGGCATTGCAGAGCACACCCTCAAAACCCGGGGCGGTATAGCGCTTTGCCTGAATGGCCCGGGCGCTAAGCACCTGTTTGCGCAGATCGGCGCTGCTCTCGGAAGGGACGACGGCGTGCAGCTCGTCAAAGGCGATGGGGTCCATCTCCACGCACAGGTCGATGCGGTCCAGCAGCGGGCCGGACACACGGCTGCGGTACTGCCGCACAGCACTGGGCGAACAGGTGCACTGCCGGGTGGGGTGGCCGTAGTAGCCGCACTTACAGGGGTTCATGGCGGCTACCAGCTGGAAGCGGCTGGGATAGGTGGCACTGCCTGCCGCTCGGCTCACGGTGATCTGGCCGTCCTCCAGCGGCTGGCGCAGCACTTCCAGACTCTCGCGGGAGAACTCCGGCAATTCGTCTAAAAACAGCACACCGCAGTTGGCAAGGCTGCACTCGCCGGGCCGGAACTGTGCGCCGCCGCCAGCCAGAGCTGCGGCACTGGCCGAGTGGTGCGGGCTGCGGAAAGGCCGTGCAGAGATCAGGCCCCGGCCCTGCGGCAGCTGCCCTGCAATGGAATAAATTTTAGTGGTCTCCACGGCTTCCTCACGGGTGAGCGGCGGCAGGATGCCGGGCAGACGCTTTGCCAGCATGGATTTGCCGGTGCCGGGTGCGCCAATGAGCAAAACATTGTGTCCGCCTGCGGCAGCAATGACCATAGCCCGCCGCGCCAGCGACTGGCCCATCACGTCCGCAAAATCCGGCACCTGTGCCCATGCGTCTGCAGGGTCAAAGGGAACAACAGCCGCCGGGGCAAGCGGGGAGATGCCGCGCAGGGCATCTACAACTTCGCGTGCCGTGTGGGCGGGGTAGACGGCCATGCTGTCGGCACAGGCCTCGGCTGCTTCGGCGGCATTCTCGGCAGGTACATACAGGGCGTGGGTGCCATTTTCTGCTGCAGCCAGCGCCATGGGCAGCACGCCGGAAACCGGCCGCAAGGTGCCGTCCAGTGCCAGTTCGCCCAGAAATGCCGCGTCGGCAGGCACATCCTCCAGCTGGCCGCTGGCAGTGAGCACTGCCAGCAGAAGCGGCAGGTCGTACACCGGGCCGGTCTTGCGCACATCCGCCGGGGCAAGATTGATGGTAATGCGCCGGTCCGGGAACTTGAAGCCCAGATTTTTGATGGCGGCGCGCACACGGTCGGCGCTTTCACGCACAGCGGAATCCGGCAGGCCCACGATGGAAAAGGCGGGCAGACCGCCGGAAATGTCGGCCTCCACTGCCACGGCAAAGCCGCTCAGGCCGTTCAGACCAAAGCTTCTGGTAACAGAATACATGTTGTTCTCCCTTATCCCAGCGGATGATATGACGGAAAAGAATTGGCAAAAGTGGAAAATATTGGATGATTATGTCATACTTCGACACAAAAATACTTCTGAATTCATTATAGTAAAGGGCAGGAAAGATGTCAATGCGATAGAGAGGAGAGAGTTTTCCATGATGAGCAAAGAATACTGCCGCTATATCCGTACATATTCAGAACTGGAAGGGCTGCAGCATGCCCACACCCTTGTATATTGCGGTGCCGCCGCTGCGCAGGGCGTTGTAATGGAGCTGCGGCAGGAGCAGGATGGCCGGGTGCGCCGCAGCGCGGTGCTGCTGCAGGACAGTTTTGCCCGGGCAATGCAGCTGCTGCGCTACCTGTGTGAAAACAGCATCGGTTTGGAGCAGTGGCTGGACGTTCTGGACGATGCAGGCCAGAGTTTATGAACTGCTGGAAAATGCAGGCGAGGCCGGGATGGTTCCCGACTTTACCGGGAAAACTTGGAATTTTGTGCCATATGCCGGTTTTGAACTGCAAATCTTGTTGCAGATTACGCAATTGACACATGAACGCGGAGAGTTTATATTATAAGTAGGTTTAACCAAACCTGTTCTTTTTTGCGGAAAAATTTACAAAAGGTAAGGTGTGCAAGATGTATTTGGATGAATATAAGCGCTGGATGGCTGCAGAGCTGGAAGACGCTGATCTGAAGCCGGAGCTGGCCAAGATCGAGGGAAATGACGACGAGATCAAGGACCGCTTTGCTGTGGCTTTGAAGTTTGGCACCGCTGGTCTGCGCGGCGTTCTGGGCGCTGGCACCAACCGTATGAATATCTATGTTGTGCGTCAGGCCACGCAGGGTCTGGCAAACTGGGTCAAGACTCAGGGCGGCAGCCAGACTGTGGCGATCAGCTACGACAGCCGCCTGAAGAGCGATATCTTTGCCAAGACCGCCGCAGGCGTTCTGGCGGCAAACGGTATCAAGGTGCGCATTTACGATGCTCTGATGCCTGTGCCTGCACTGAGCTTTGCTACCCGTTACTACCAGTGCAATGCTGGTATCATGGTCACGGCTTCTCACAACCCGGCCAAGTACAACGGCTACAAGGCCTACGGCCCGGATGGCTGCCAGATGACCGATGATGCTGCTGCCATCGTGTACGATGAGATCCAGAAGACGGATGTGCTGACCGGTGCAAAGTACATCTCCTTTGCCGAGGGCGTGGAGCAGGGCCTGATCCGCTTTGTGGGCGATGACTGCAAAAAGGCACTGTATGATGCCATTGAGGCCCGTCAGGTGCGCCCGGGCCTGTGCAAGACTGCCGGCCTGAAGCTGGTGTACAGCCCGCTGAATGGTTCCGGTCTGGTGCCTGTCACTCATGTGCTGAACGATATAGGCATCACCGATATCACCATCGTGCCCGAGCAGGAGTACCCCAACGGTTACTTTACCACCTGCTCCTACCCGAACCCCGAAATTTTCGAGGCTCTGAAGCTGGGTCTGGAGCTGGCAACCAAGACTGGTGCCGATCTGATGCTGGCCACCGACCCCGATGCCGACCGCGTGGGCATTGCCATGAAGTGCCCGGATGGCAGCTATGAGCTGGTATCCGGCAACGAGATGGGCGCTCTGCTGCTGGATTACATCTGCGCAGGCCGCATCGAGAAGGGCACCATGCCCAAAAACCCGGTGGCCGTCAAGTCCATCGTATCCACTCCTCTGGCCGATGCCATTGCCGCACACTACGGCGTGGAAATGCGCAGCGTGCTGACCGGCTTCAAGTGGATCGGCGACCAGATCGCAAATCTGGAAGCTGCCGGTGAGGTGGACCGCTTCATCTTTGGCTTCGAGGAGAGCTACGGCTATCTGGCCGGCCCCTATGTACGCGATAAGGATGCCGTCATCGGTTCCATGCTGATCTGCGAAATGGCCGCTTACTACCGCAGCATCGGTTCCTCCATCAAGCAGCGTCTGGAAGAGATCTATAAACAGTATGGCCGCTACCTGAACAAGGTGGACAGCTTCGAGTTCCCCGCCTGACCGGCATGGAGAAGATGGCTTCCATCATGCAGAAGCTGCGTGATAACCCGCCCGCCGAGCTGGCTGGCCACAAGGTGGTCAAGGTGACCGACTACAAGAAGCCCGAGGAGACCGGCCTGCCCGCTGCAAACGTGCTGATCTACAGTCTGGAAAACGGTGCGACCGTTGTGGTGCGTCCCTCCGGCACTGAGCCGAAGATCAAGACCTACTTCACCACTCTGGGCAAGGATCTGGCTGAAGCACAGGCACAGAAGGATGCTCTGGCTGCTGCCATCGAGCCGATCCTGAAGTAAACTCCATCAAGAACAAGTTTGTGCCCCTCTGCTGTGTGCAGAGGGGCATTTTTGCTGTAGAATATTGGTTGCAGTTTGGGAAGTTATACGCTATAATAAAATATGGCTTACTATAGGAATCGGGCAGGTGAAGAAATTGGAAAAGAGAGTATCCGCGGTACTGGTGGCGGCGGGGTCTTCCACACGCATGGGCTTTGACAAGCTCAGCTTTGATCTGGGCGGCGAGACCGTGCTGCACCGCAGCATCCGCGCGTTGAACAGGACCCGCTTGTCACGGAGATCGTGCTGGTGGCCGGTAAGAACCGCGCCTTTGTGGAGCAGCAGGCAGCAGACTGCACAAAGCCTGTGCAGATCGTAACGGGCGGCACCACCCGCGCCGAGAGCGCAAAAAACGGCGTGCTGGCGGCAGCAGGGGAGCTTGTGGCAGTGCACGACGCGGCAAGACCCTTCGCCAGTCAGGCCGTCATCACAGCAGCGCTGGAAGCAGCGGCCCGGTGCGGCGCAGCTGCACCTGCCGTACCGGTAAAGGATACCATCAAGGCTGCAGCGCGCGGCAACGGAAAGACCGTGCCGGATGCCTGCCTTGTGTACACAACGCCCGACCGCAGCACCCTGTATGCGGTGCAGACCCCTCAGTGCTTTGACCGCGCAGAGTACCTTGCTGCGCTGGAAGAGCTGGATGCCGAAAAAGCCCGCCTTGTCACCGACGACTGCAGCCTGTTCGAGCTGACCGGCCGCGCCGTGCAGCTGACGCAGGGCGATTACGCCAATTATAAGATCACGACCCGCGAGGACTTGCCCCGCCCGGAACAGAAAGAGGAACACAAAATGCGCATTGGACATGGTTATGACGTGCACCGTCTGGTGGAAGGCCGCAAGTTGATTCTGGGCGGCGTGGAAGTGCCTTTTGAAAAAGGCCTGCTGGGCCACTCGGATGCAGATGTGCTGGCCCATGCGGTGATGGATGCTGTGCTGGGTGCCGCTGCGCTGGGGGATATCGGCCAGCATTTCCCGGACAATGACCCGGCTTACTCCGGTGCCGACAGCCTGAAGCTGGCCCGCTGTGTGGCCGAAATTTTAAAGGAGCACGGCTTCCGCATTGAAAATATCGACGCGACGCTGTTGTGTCAGCGGCCCAAGCTTGCGCCGTACATTCCGGCTATGCGCCAGAATCTGGCCGATGCCTTCGGCCTGCCGGTGGATGCCGTGAGCGTAAAGGCCACCACCGAGGAACATCTGGGCTTTACCGGTGAGGGGCTGGGCATTGCCGCCCACGCTGTTGCCCTGATCGAAACACTGTAAACGGGAGCGTGTACCAATGACTCTGAACGCGATCATTGCAAATTTCCAGACCTTCAAACTGGTCGATTTGCTGGATATCATCATCATTTCCTTCCTGATTTACCAGCTGCTGGGCATTGTCAACCGCACCCGCGCCGGCCAGCTGTTCAAGGGTGCGCTGCTGGTGATGGCCGTCTATCTGGTGGCAGAAACGCTGAATATGCGTACCGTCACATGGCTGCTGAACTCACTGCTGCAGGTGGGCCTGCTGACGCTGGTGGTGCTGTTCCAGCCGGAGATCCGCCGTGCGCTGGAGCGCATGGGCCAGACCGACCAGTGGGCCGCCAAGCTGTTCAATGTCAAAGGCCGCTACAACGATCCCAGCCTGAAAGGTGCATGGCGCAGCGCCATCATTGCCATCTGCGATGCGGCAGAGCGCTTTTCTGAGACCAAGACCGGTGCACTGATCGTGCTGGAACGCCACACGAACCTTTCGGAGATCGTGCGCACCGGCACGCCGGTGAACAGTGCGGTCAATCTGGAAGTGCTGGGCACCATTTTCTACGAGGGCACGCCCCTGCACGATGGTGCTGCCATCATTGAGAATGGCCGCATCAAAGCCGCGGGCTGTGTGCTGCCGCTTTCCAACAATCTGGATCTTGGCAAGGATATGGGCACCCGTCACCGTGCCTGCCTTGGCATTGCCGAAAATTCCGACGCCATCGCCATCGTGGTCAGCGAGGAGACCGGTATCATCTCCATGGCAAAGAACGGTGTGCTGATCCGCCATTTTGACCGCCAGACCCTGTATACCCGTCTGGTGGATGAGATGATCCCTAAGGAGACCACCACCGAAAAGACGACGGTCAGCGGCTGGCGCGGTCAGCTGGACCGTCTGTGGAAATGGGTCAGCCAGAAGGAGGACGATGCGCAATGAACAACGAACCCAACAAGAAAAACGGCGCAAAGCCGGCGGCGCCCATAAGAAAAACATTCTGGACGACCGCCGCATCCGGCTGGCACTTTCGGTGCTGGGTGCCATCGTTGCATGGATGGTGGTCACGATCATCGTCCAGCCCGGCACCAGCAACACCATCTACAATGTGCCGGTGGATTATACCTACGATTCCGCTGCTTACACCTCCCGGGGCCTGAGCATCGTCAGCGCCGAGGATAAGACCGTGAACCTGAAAATCTCCGGCGACGGCTACACCATCGGCGGGCTGACGGCTTCCGACTTTGTGGTCTACCCGGATTTTTCCAGCGTACGTGACAGCGGCGAAAAGACCCTGCGCCTGCTGGTACGCGGTGCCAACGGCCTGCTGAACGGTGTGACTGTGACCATGGAAGGCAATGACAACACGGTGGATGTGGTGTTTGACGTGGTGGAGGAAAAGACCCTGCCCGTTACCATTACCACCAACTACCTGACCATCGCGGACGGTATATCCTTTATAGTACGGATGTTTCCAAGGAGAATATCACCCTTTCCGGCCCCAGCAGTGAGCTGAATAAAGTTGCTACCTGCACTGCAGAGGTGACCTACAGCGGCGAACTGACCGAGTCCATCACGCTGAACACGCCGCTGCGCTTCTATACCTCCGGCGGCAAGGAAGTCAAGTTTGAGTACACGGAGCTGGAAGAGAACAGCGTGGATGTGACCTTGCAGGTGTACAAGATGGCAACGCTGCCGGTGGACGTGAATTTCATCAATGCACCGCGTGATTTTGATGATTCGATGCTGGTATATGCACTCAGCCGCAAGCAGCTCAAGGTGGCAGGTCCGGCAGCTAAGATCGATATGCTGTCCACGCTGCCCATCGGCAATATCGACCTTTCCACCTTTACACTGAACAAGAGCTATGAGCTGCCCATCGACCTGCCCGCAGACATCTATCTGCTGGATAACATTTCCACCATAACGGTCAGCTTTGACTGCTCCAATCTGGGAACCAAGACCATGAACCTGCCCAATACCTGCGTGCAGGTGGTCAACCTGCCCTCTACCTACCAGCTGACGGTGCAGACCGAACGCCTGATGAATGTAACGCTCTGCGGCCCCAAGGGCGCGATCGAAACGCTGACCCCGGAGCAGGTGGTCATTGAGATCGATGCCGAGGATTTCTCGGTGGCGACCGGCGAGCAGAACATTGCCTGCCGCCTGTATGTGCCCTCCAACGGCAAGATCTTTGCACTGGGCAGCTATGTGCTGCAGTGCCGCATCGAAAGCAACTGAAACAAAAAGGAACACACGATAACATGATTCTGGTTCGCAACATCCGTCTGCCGCTCTCTGCCGGAGAGCCGCAGGCATTTGAAAAAGCCCTGCACGCTGCCCGCATCCCGCGCGGAAAGGTGCAGCATCTGGGCGTGGCAAAGCTCTCGGTGGATGCCCGCCACGGCCAGCCCAAGCTGGTGTATACCGTGGCTGTCACCCTGAAAGAACCTGCCGAGGAAGCGGCTTTTGCAGCCCGCTGTGGTGATGCTTCTCTGCAGCAGAAGGTGGATTTTTCGGTGCAGAATGGCATCCAGCCACTGGCACATCGGCCTGTGGTGTGCGGCCTTGGCCCGGCGGGCCTGTTTGCAGCGCTGCTGCTGGCCCGGCAGGGCTATCAGCCATTGTGCTGGAGCGCGGCCCGGCGCTGGACGAGCGCGTAAAGGCGGTGGAACATTTTTTCTGCTACCGGCGAACTGGATGTGAATGCGAACATTCAATTTGGCGAGGGCGGTGCCGGTACCTTTTCGGATGGCAAGCTGACCACCCGCATCGGCGATGAGCTGTGCGGCTTTGTTACCGAGGTGTTCCTGCAGCACGGTGCGCCGGAGGAGATCGCTTGGAAGCAGAAGCCCCACGTGGGCACCGACCTGCTGCGCGGTGTGATCACATCTATCCGCAAGGAGATCGAAGCTCTGGGCGGTGAGGTGCATTTCAACACGGCCCTGACTGGCTTTGAACAGAAAAATGGTCAGCTCACCGGCATTTTTTACCACAAATGGCACCTTTGCCTGCGAAGCTTTGGTGTTCGCGGTGGGCCACTCGGCCCGCGATACCTTCGGGATGCTGATGGACGGCGGCCTGCAGCTGGAATGCAAGCCGTTCAGTGTGGGCTTCCGCGCCGAGCATCTGCAGAGTGAGATCGAAAAGAGCTTATATCACGAGGCTGCCGGGCATCCGGCTCTGCCGCGGGGCGAGTATCAACTCTCCCAGCATGTGGGAGAGCGGTGCGTTTACACCTTCTGCATGTGCCCCGGCGGGCAGGTGGTGGCATCGGCCAGCGAGGAAGGCCGTGTAGTGACCAACGGCATGAGCTTCCACGCCCGCAATGGCAAAAATGCCAACGCGGCCGTGGTGGTGAGCGTGGGAGGCAAGGACTTTGCAGACGATCCGCGCCGGGCCATCGCGTTCCAGCGGGAGCTGGAAGCCAAAGCCTACGCCGCTGGGCGCAGTGCAGGGGAGTATGCCGCTCCGGCAGAGAACATCCAGAGCTTTCTGGAAGGGCGCGGCCAGCTGAACATTGGACGCGTGCAGCCTACCTATGACCGCGGCGTTGCTGCGGCAGACCTCGGCGCACTGCTGCCGCAGGAGCTGGCCGAAACGCTGCGGGCGGGCCTGCGCGCCTACGAGCGCAAAATTGCGGGTTATACCGCGCCGGAAGCGATCCTTACGGGTCTGAGACCCGCACCAGCAGCCCGGTGCGGCTGAAGCGGGAAGAAAATTTTGAATGCTCCCAGCTGGCAGGTCTGTATCCCTGCGGCGAGGGTGCCGGATATGCGGGCGGCATCATGAGCGCCGCCGTGGATGGCCTGCGGGTGGCCCGCGCCATCATCAGCCGGTATGCACCGGCAGAAGGGTGAGAAGAATTTGATGAACGATCGTGAAAACGATACAATGAGAGAAAATGAGGGCCGTCAGGTGCAGCAGGAGCTGGAAAACCAGCTGCGCGCCTTTGGCGATACCGTGTCGGATGCTTTGCCCATGGCTTTGAGGGCAAAGGGGAGGACATTGGCGACCGCGCCTATGGTGTGGGCCGTGCGGCGGTGAATGCTGCAAACTTTGGCCTTGGCGAAGCGGCAAAGGCGTTCCGCAGCAGCCGGGAGGAATACTACCGCAGCCGTCAGAATGCGCAGAATACGAAACAGGGCTTGAATGAGGACTGTATCAACGCGCAGGCCGCAGGTGTTTCCGGCTGGTTCCGGCAGATGTTCGGCAAGGCAGAGACGACCCCGGCAGACGAGATCCGCGCCAGTGCCAAAAAGCGGTACAGCGCAGGCTGCGCATTGCTGGCAGTCGGCATCACGTTTACGGTGATCTTTGGCATCACGGCGGTTTCCTGTCTGGGTGCGGCGGGCCTGTTTACGCCCAATGCGGCGGTTCTGCAGGCTCTTCTGCAGGACAGCTTTATGGCTGAAAATGCTGCAGCCATGGGCAGCTTTGCGCTGGGGGCGGTGCGGATCACCGGCTGGTGCTTTGCGGCTGTCACCGCCGTGTTCGTGTGGATGATCACTGCCGGTGCATCCCGCCTGAAGGCCAGCAAGACGCTGCTCCGTCTGGCCGAGGCAGCAGAAGGCTTTGACTGCAAAAAGGGCCTGCCGCTGGAAGCCGTGGACGAGAAAAAGACCCGTGCCTCAAGCGGGTGCGCAGATTCATCCGCAATGGCTGGCTGAGTGCATGGGTGGACGAAAAAAGCGGAAAAGCTTTACCTGACTGCTGAGGATTACCGTGCCGCGCAGGAAGCTGCCGCAGCCTCCAAGGCACCGCCGCAGCCGGAACCGGCAGCAGAAAAACAGACGATGTGCCGCTTAATCTTGAGACAGCGCGCCGCTTTGCCGCCGTGCTGCAGCAGGAAAAACAGCTGATGCAGGATGCGCAGGGCCGCGAAGAGCTGGACCATATGCAGACCACCACCACTGCCATCTGTGACTGGCTGGAAGCACACCCGAAGCCTGCCCAAGGCCCGCCGCTTTGCGGAATACTATATCCCCACCACCCTCAAGCTGCTGCACACCTACAACGATGTGCAGGGCCAGCAGGGCGAAAACGCCGAGACCATCCGCCGCGATATCGCGGGCATCCTTCACACGCTGAATCAGGCCTACGACACCCTGTATGATACGCTGCTCTCGGATGTAGCGATGGATGTCTCTTCTGAGATCGCTGCCCTGCAGGGAATGCTGGCCAACGACGGCCTGACGGGAGGAAATTTTGAATGACCTACCGTGCATGGAATCTGAAACCGCTGGACCGTGCCGCGCTGCGGGAGCTGACGCAGGCGATTGCGGAGCAGGCCACCGAAGAACTGGAATATAACGCACAGAACGACGAGCCGTGGAGCGAGCAAAAATATGCGGCCGCCCTTGCCGCCCAGCAGAAGGAAAATGCCCTGTTGGCGGGCGTGCTGACGGCACGCGGCATTACCGACCCTACCGAAGCACTGACCCTGCTTGCCGGTGAGGAAGAATTGAGCGACCCCTCGCTGCTCACCGATATGGACAAGGCCTGCGAGCGCATCTGGCGGGCCATTGACGAGGGCGAGACCATTGTGGTGTTCGGCGATTATGACGTGGACGGCGTGACGGCCACGGCCCTGCTGTACCAGCATCTCAAGGGCATGGGGGCTACCGTAAAATGTATGCTGCCCAGCCGCGAGGGCGACGGCTACGGCCTTTCGCGCAATGCCATCCGTTCCATCCACGATAAGGGCTGCAAGCTGATCGTGACGGTGGATAACGGCATTTCTGCTGTGGAAGAAGCCGATTATGCCGCTGAACTGGGCATTGACCTGATCATTACCGACCATCATCTGCCGCCGGAAACTCTGCCCAAGGCCATTGCCGTGGTAGACCCCCGTCGTGAGGACGACACCAGTCCCTTCAAGGGCCTGTGTGGTGCGGGCGTGGCGTTCAAGCTGTGTGCCGCACTGGATGCTGTCCGCCGGAAGAAATGCTGGACTACTGCGGCGACCTTGCCGCTGTGGGTACTGTGGCGGACGTGATGCCGCTTACCGGCGAAAACCGCACCCTTGTCAAGGCGGGCCTGCGCCAGCTGCAGAACACGGACCGTCCGGGTCTGGAAGCGTTGCTGGAAGAGGTGGGCCTTGCGGGCAGACCGGTCACCGCAGAAAATGTCAGCTACGCCATTGCGCCCCGCATCAATGCGGCTGGCCGCATGGACAACGCTGTTACGGCTTTGCAGCTGGTGATGTGTGAGGACCCGGACCGCGCCGCAGAGCTGGCCCATAAACTGAACGAGATCAATACAAAGCGTCAGGAGACAGAGCTGCAGATCTTCAAGGCGCGCAGGAACTGCTGGAACAGGAACCGGAGCGGCTGGAAGACCGCGTGATGCTGCTGTGGGGCCGCGATTGGCACCCCGGTGTCATTGGCATCGTGGCATCCCGGCTGGTGGAACGCACCGGCCGGCCTGTAATCGTGGTGACGATCGACGAGCACGGCGAATGCAAGGGCAGCGGACGCAGCGTGCAGGGATTCAATTTGCATGCCTGCATTGGTGCCTGTGCAGATCTGCTCATCCGCTACGGCGGCCATGCCATGGCTGCGGGCCTTTCGGTGCGGGAAGAAAATCTGCCCGCTCTGCGCCGCCGCCTGAACGACTGGGCAGCACGGGAATGCCCGGTGCTGCATACCACCCCGCTGGAGTGCGACCTGCCCATCCATCTGGACCGTGTGACCGTGGAAAGTGTGCGGAAGCTCGACCAGCTGGCTCCCTATGGGGCCGAGAACCCGACCCCGGTGTTCCTTTTGCAGAACGCCGTGCTGGATGGGGTATACCCGGTATCGGAGGGCAGGCACAGCCGCCTGCGCCTGCGGCAGGCAATGCCAGCGTGTATGCCGTGTGGTTCGGTATGCCGCCGGAACAGCTGCCCTATGCCATGGGCGATGTGGTGGATGCTGCGCTGAACCTTTCGGTCTACGATTCGCCCCGAGGCGCACAGCTTTCGGGCCGCATTCTGGACCTGCATCCGGCAGGGCTGGGCACAAAGCTTGCGGAGCAGGCTGCTTTTGTGGTGGCGCTGCGCCGCGGCACACCCCTGACTGAGGAACAGAAAAAGCTTATTACGCCTGAGCGCAGTGATATCGTCACAGTGTACCGTGAGCTGCAGGCGCGCCGCTGGCACGCAGAAGATCTGCAGCCGCTGTGCGCAAAACTGGGCGAGGAAAATACAGGCAAAACACTGGTGGCAGTGACGGCCTTGGAACAGGTGGGCCTGATCGCCGCTGTGGAAAAGGGTGGGGCAAAATATCTGGAGCTTGTGCCTGCGCAGGGCAAAAAGAACCTTGCGGATGCCCCGATCCTGAAATGTTTGGAGGGAATGTAAAATGCCAGAGGGAAAGAAAGCTGCGGTCCCGGCACCCAAGCCGGTGCGGGAAGAAGATCTCTACTCCGCAAAGACCCACCTGCATCAGCCGGTACCGGTGCAGGAAACGGCTACCGTTTCTGCAACAGCACAGCTGGCCGATGCCCCGGAAGGCGCGCTGCCTTCGGAGGTGCGGCCGGAGATCGTTACCTGGGAAAAGCTGTGTGAGGCCATCAAGGCCAGTGGCCGCTCCTACAATATGGAGATGATCAAAAAGGCATATGACCTTGCCAACACTGCCCACAAGGGGGTGTGCCGCCGCAGCGGCGAGCCGTATATCTGCCATCCGCTGGCTGTGGCACGGCTGGTGCTGGATCTTGGTATGGACTCCGAGAGCATTGCTGCGGCCCTGCTGCACGATGTGGTGGAGGACACTCCCACTACACTGGACGACCTGAAAGCCGCCTTTGGCGAGGAAGTTGCCCTGCTGGTGGACGGCGTGACCAAGCTGACCAAGATCCAGTTCTCTAACATTGAGGAACTGCAGGCTGAAAACCTGCGCAAGATGCTGCTGGCCATGAGCCGCGATGTGCGCGTGATGATCATTAAGCTGTGCGACCGGCTGCACAACATGCGCACCGGTGATGCATGGCCGGAACAGAAGCGCCGCGATAAAGCCCGCGAGACCATGGAGGTGTATGCCCCCATCGCCAACCGTCTGGGCATCCTGAACGTGAAGGAAGAGCTGGAAGACCGCAGCCTGCATTACCTTGACCCTGTGGGCTACGAGGAGATCAGCCGGATGCTCAGTGAGCGTGCAGGCGAAGAGTTCCTTGCAAAGGTGTCCGGTGTGATCGAGCGGAGGCTGGCCGAAAGCGGCATTGAGGGCGCTACCATCAAGCGCCGCGTCAAGAGCATTTACGGCATCTATCGCAAGACCATCATGCAGAACAAGTCCTTTGATGAGATCTACGATATCTATGCGGTGCGTGTCATTCTGGATACGCTGGCCGAGTGCTACAGCACTCTGGGCCTCATCCACGATATGTACCATCCGCTGCCCAACCGCTTCAAGGACTATATCTCCACTCCCAAGCCCAATGGCTACCAGAGCCTGCACACCACCGTCATCGGCCACGAGGGCATCCCCTTTGAGGTGCAGATCCGCACCCGCAAGATGGACGAGCAGGCCGAGTACGGCGTTGCGGCCCACTGGAAGTATAAAGAAGGTCTGGATGGCCACGACAAGCTGGACGAACGTCTGGCATGGGTGAGCCAGCTGTTGGAAAACCAGCGCGTCAGCGAGGATTCCGGCAATCTGCTGCACGACCTCAAGAGCGACCTGCTGCCGGAGGAAGTGTTTGCCTTTACCCCCAAGGGCGATGTCATCAACCTGCCCACCGGCGCTACCTGCATCGATTTTGCCTATGCGATCCATTCGGCGGTGGGCAACCGCATGGTGGGCTGCAAGGTGAACAACCGCATGGTGCCCATCGACCACATCGTTTCCACCGGCGAGATCATCGAAGTGATCCTTGGCCCGGCGGACAAAGGCCCCAGCCGCGACTGGCTCAAGATCGTGCGCACCAGCGAAGCGAAGAGTAAGATCCGAAACTGGTTCAAAAAGATGCGCCGCGAGGAAAATATCACGCAGGGACGTGATGCATTGGCCCGTGAGCTGCGCAGGGAAATGATCATCCTTCCGGACGACCAGCTGGACGATTTTATCAACAGCTGTTCCCGCCGCCTGCGCCAGAACAATGCCGAGGAGCTTTATGCCGCCATCGGCTACGGCGGCATGACCATTGCCAACTGCCTGCCCAAGCTCAAGGAGGAGTGGCAGAAGCTGAAAGCTTCGGAGGAAAAGGCCGGGGAAGACCTGCCCAAGGTGGACCTGAGCCGTGTGCACGCTACCGACGGCGTGGTGGTGGAAGGCTTCGATAACACCCCATCAAGTTTGCCAAGTGCTGCAGCCCGCTGCCGGGCGACCCCATCGTGGGCTTTATCACCCGCGGCTTTGGCGTTTCCATCCACAAGCAGAGCTGCGCCAATGCCATTTCCAGCATGAAGGATCCCACCACGCCCCCCGCTGGGTCAAGGCGTACTGGGCCGACAGCGTCAGGGACAGCTATAAGGCCGGCATTGAGATCATTGCGCTGAACCGCAACGAGCTGCTGCAGGATGTGCTGGCTGCGCTGGCGGATATCCGGGTGCCCATCTATGCGGTGAACGCCCGTCAGGTGGAAAACAACTGCGCCATGGTCAGCCTGACCATCGGCATCAACAATACCGAGCACCTCAACCGCGTGGTCGCAAGACTTTCCAAGGTGAAGGACGTGCTCAAGGTGACAAGGAGCTAAAACATGCGTGCAGTCATTCAGGCGGTGTCTTCCGCCAGTGTGCGGGTAAACGGCGGTGAGCCGCGAGCCATCGGGCCGGGCCTTATGATCCTGCTGGGTGTCAGGGATACCGACAGTCTGGACATCGTGCCCAAGCTTGCCGATAAATGCGCAGGCCTGCGCATCTTCCCGGACGCAGAGGGCAAGCTGAATCTCAGCGCAAAGGACCTTGGCTATTCGGCTCTGGTGGTGAGCCAGTTCACCCTTTACGGCGACACGAAAAAAGGCTACCGGCCCAGCTTTATCAAGGCCGCAAAGCCGCCGCTCTCCGTGGATGCTTACGAGCTGTTCCTTGCAGAGATGAACAAACAGGGCCTGAAGGATGTTCAGCACGGCGAGTTTGGCGCGGACATGCAGGTGGCTCTTGTGAACGAAGGACCCTGCACCATTATCATCGATACCGACGAGTGGAAGAAAAAGGAGTGACCGCCATGCAGGCTTTTCATATTCCGGGCGCTGCGCCGCTGTATACCAATACCTTCCTGCTCATTTCCGACGCAGGCCATGCCGTGGTCATTGATCCGGCGGCAGATGCGCAGACCTACGATAAAATTTTAAAGGAAAACAATGCGCAGCTCACCACCATCCTGTGCACCCACGGCCACTACGACCATGTGGGCAGCGCCGAAGCCTTGCGCACCGAGTGGAACGCAAAGCTCTACTGTGAGGCTGCCGACCTTGCAGGCGACCGCATGTATCCGCTGAGCGCAGCGGACTGCGGCTACGCAGAAGGGGAGACTGTCTCGGTAGACGAGCTGCAGTTCACGGTCTGGCACACGCCCGGCCATACGCCCGGCGGCGTGGTGCTGCTGTGCGGCGAGTATCTCTTCTGCGGCGATACCCTGTTTGCAGGCAGCATCGGCCGTACCGATCTGGAGGGCGGCAGCAGTGCACAGATGGCCGAGAGTCTGCGTAAACTGGCAAAGCTGCCCATCCCGCGCGGCACGCAGGTGCTGCCCGGCCATGGCGAGTTCTCCACCTTTGGCGATGAACTGGACAACAATTACTACATCCGCAGCGCTGTGCGCGGCAACAATGATTTATTTTAAAGAGTGAACAACATGAAGATTTATATTACCGGCCTGCCTTCCGGCTACGAAGTGGAGCATCTGGTGCGTTTGTTTTACCCCATGGCACCGCTCACCCTCACCCCGCCGGAGAACGCCGAGGACTGCGTCTGGGCAGAAAAAACGCCGGACGGCCTGCATGCACTGGTGCGTCAGGACGGCAGAAGTGCTGAACGACACGCACCGCTGCCCGCGCCTGTGGAACAGGGCGGCGAGACCCCGGAATTCAGCCTTGCCAGCCTGACCTATGATCTGCTGCGGGATTGGACCGGCATCCGCCCGCCATGGGGCAAAATGACCGGTGTGCGCCCGGTGCGGCTCATCCACGACAAGCGCGCCGCAGGCTGGACGGAAGCGGAGATCGACCACTTTTTCCTTGACCGGTTCGACTGCTCCCAGCAGAAATACCAGATGGCCAAGGCCATTGCCGACCTGCAGGAGCCGATTTTGAAAGTGGGCAATGAACCCGGGACCTACAGCCTGTACATCGGCATCCCGTTCTGCCCGTCCCGGTGCAGCTACTGCAGCTTTGTCAGCTGCAATCTGGACCGCGACCGCAAGATGGTGCAGCCTTATGTGGACTGCCTGTGCAAAGAGGTGGAAGAGATCCGCATTCAGGCTGACAAGGCGGGGCTTACCCTTTGCAGCATCTACATCGGCGGCGGCACGCCCACCAGCCTGTCTGCCGACCAGCTGCGGCAGCTGATGGGCACGGTCCGGGCGAATTTTGACCTCTCGAGGTCGTGGAATATACGGTGGAGGCAGGCCGTCCGGACTGCACGGATGCCGAAAAGCTGGCGGTCATCAAGGAATACGGCGCTACCCGCATCTCCATCAATCCGCAGACCTTCTCGGACGAGGTGCTGGCGGGCATTGGGCGCAAGCACTCGGCGCAGGACATTCTGGACTGCTATGCCGAAGCGCGCAAGGCCGGTCATGATGATATCAACATGGACCTGATCGCCGGCCTGCCCGGCGACACGGTGGAAAGTTTTGAGCGCAGCCTGCGGCAGGCCATCGCGCTGGACCCGGAGAACATTACCGTGCACACCCTCACCCTCAAGCGCGCTTCCCGCATCGTCATTGAGGACCAGAAGGAGAACGACTACGCCGACGTCGCCGCCATGCTGGAAAAGTGCAACCTGCTGGCCGAGGCGGGTTACCGGCCCTACTACCTCTACCGCCAGAAAAACACCCTGCAGAACCTTGAGAACGTGGGCTGGTGCAAGCCGGGCCACGAGGGATATTACAACATCTATATCATGGAGGAAGTCCAGACCATCCTCTCCGCCGGTGCAGGCGGCAGCACCAAGCTGGTGGCCGACGGCGGAAAACGGATGCAGCGCATTTTCAATTTTAAGTATCCGAACGAATATATCCAGCGTTTTGCGGAGGTGCTGGAACGCAAAAAAGGAGTGGCTGATTTTTATGATCACGATTTGGGTACCCAAACGTCTGGTTGAGATCGATCTGTACAATGTGGCAGCTCGCAGCCCGCAGGCACTTGCCGACCTGAGTGAGCAGAGCTATGCCCAAAGGGTAGATTACGCCGCCCAGAAAGTGCAGCTTTCCGGCGCAAAGATCGTCATGCTCACCGGCCCGTCGGCCAGCGGCAAGACCACCAGCGCCCACTGTATTGCAAAGGCTCTGCAAAAGCGCGGGACCCCGGCGCAGGTGGTCAGTCTGGATAATTTCTTCAAAGGCGCAGAGTTCTATCCGCGCCTGCCGGACGGCACGCTGGACTACGAGAACCCCGATACGCTGGATCTGCCTCTCATCAAGCAGTGCCTGCGGGAGCTGAGCGAGATGGGCAAGACCGTGCTGCCCATCTACGATTTCTCTGCCGAAAAGCGCTCGGCGGAGGTGGAGCCCATCGACCTACAGGGTGGTGTATGCATCGTGGAGGGCATCCATGCGCTGAACCCGGAGCTGACCGGCCTTGTAAAGGGCGACGACATCTACCGCATCTATGCAGGCCTGCGGGAGGAATACTGCATCGATGGCCGCCGCGTCATCAACACGCAGGATATCCGCCTGTGCCGCCGCACCCTGCGGGACGCTGCAGCGCGCGGCCGCAGCCCGGAAAAGACCCTTGCCATGTGGGACCGCGTGCTGGACGGTGAGACGCGGTATATCAAGGGCTTCAAGACCACGGCAGATTTTCTGCTGGATACCTCCTTTACCTACGAGCTGGGCCTGATCTCCAAGCTGCTGGGCGTGGTGCGCCGTCAGTTCACGCTGGAAGGCCACAATGCGGAGCTGTGGGACGAGACAGCCCGCCGCTTTGAGCATGTGGCACCGCTGGAGCTGGAGCTGCTGCCGGAGGACAGCATGCTGCGGGAATTCTATGGCGGCGCAGCCGACCGCAGGGCACAGAATGCCGATGTGTGAAATTATCGTGTAAATTTAGGCCGAATGCGAAAAAATTGTTTCCAAACCGGCACCAAACTGTAAAAAATGCGGTCCGTTCATTGCAAACGAGCGGCCTGTGCGCTATAATGGAGATAACATCCGCACATGGCCCATGATAAACAGGCCGATAGTAAGAGAGGTGTCTTTTATGGATTTCAACAAGATCAAGGAAATGGGTCTGGAATATGCCGAAAAAGGCAAGAACGCTGCGCTGGACCTGGCCGAAAAGGGCAAGACTCAGGCTTTGATCGTAAATGAGCAGGGCAAGCTGCTCAAGGCACAGCGCCAGTTGGGCGCACTGGTGTACAGTCTGGCCAAGGGCAAGGAAGAAAACCAGCCGCTGGTGGATAAGTATATCGAGATGATCGATAACATCGAGCAGGAGATCGCCCGCCTGAAAGCATCCCTGACCCCGGCGGAAGCTGCCGAGGCGGAATATGTGGTGCACGAGGAAGTTCCTGCTGACCAGCCGGAAGAGCACAAAGCCTGCCCGCAGTGCGGTGCTCCCGTCTCGGACGATGCACTGTTCTGCAACAAGTGCGGTGCACAGCTGTAATAAAACGGTTCAGCAACAGGGCGGCGCTCCCCACAGGGCACCGTCCTGTTTTTGCGAGCGGAAAATGCAGGCGAAATGCGGGAAATTTGCGCACTTTGTCTTGCAAAACTGCATGAGATGCGATACAATATACAGTATCTTTTACAAGGCAGGTGAGCGCTGTGCTGGACTGGCAGCCAAAGGCACCCTATACGGCAGAGCAGCTGCTGGAAATTCTGCGTATCCTGCGGGACCCGGAGAACGGCTGTCCGTGGGATAAGGTACAGACCCATGCTTCCATCCGGAAGAACTTTCTGGAAGAGACCTGCGAAGCGCTGGAGGCCATTGATGCTGACGATCCGCAGTTGATGCAGGAAGAGCTGGGCGATGTGCTGATGCAGGTGGCGTTCCACGCGGTGATCGAAGAAGAGCGCGGGCGCTTTACTTTTGAGGATGTCTGCCGTGAGGTGTGCGAGAAGCTGGTGTTCCGGCATCCGAACATCTTTGCGTCCTCGGCGGCACAAAATGCGGGTATAAACGGCTGGGATGCGCTCAAAAATAAGGAAAAGGGCCGCACCACTCTGGCTGATGAGCTGGGCACAGTGCCGGTTACGCTGCCTGCTTTGATGCGTGCCCAGAAGCTGCAGAAGCGTGCCGACGCTGCGGGGCAGAGCAGTCTGCGCCGGAAACGGCACGGCAGGCTTTGCAGGCAGCACTGGACGGCTGGAACCGGGAACAGGACGCACAGGCGGCGGGAGAACTGCTGTTTGCTGCGGCCAATGCCATGCGGCTGGCTGGTGTGGACGCGGAGGAAGCGCTGACCTTCGCATCCAAGCGCTATTGTGCAGAACTGCTGGCGCAGAAAGAACAAAGCGGTACTCAGGTCGAGTGACCTGCTCCGATAGAGAAAAAAAGAACACCAAGTAACAAATCTGGAGGGTATTTTTATGACGAAGACCGATCTGATCGCACAGGTTGCTGCGAACACTGAGATGAGCAAGAAGAGCGCTGAGCAGGCTGTCAATGCTGTGTTTGAAGCACTGAGCAAGGCCATGTCTGAGGGCGAAAAGATCACCATTTCCGGTTTTGGCACCTTTGAGATGCGTGAGCGCGCCGAGCGTCAGGGCATCAACCCCCGCACCCGTGAGCCGATCACCATTGCCGCTTCCCGCAGCATCGTGTTCAAGCCCGGCAAGTCCCTGAAGGACACCCTGTAAGCTGTATCTGCTTTGCCGCCGCTGCCTGCAAGAGGGTGCGGCGGCTTTTTTTTTGTGACAGGAGGAAGAACCATGCGTCTGGATAAATATTTGAAAGTTTCGCGTCTGATCAAGCGCCGCACCGTGGCAAACGAGGTGGCCGATGCAGGCCGCATCCTCATCAACGGCAAGATCGCCAAGGCCAGTCAGGCCGTCAAGGCGGGCGACATCATCGAGGTGACCTTCGGCAACCGGCCCATCAAGGTAAAGGTGCTCTCGGATGTGGAGCCGCGCACCAAGGATGTGGCCCGCGAGATGTACGAGATCATTGCAGAGGGCGAGCAGGCATAAAAGCCCCGGTCCGGTGCATAGGATGCACCAGAAAAGGGGAGACGAACCATGCCGGAAAAAAACACCCAGAGACCCGCAGCCCGCGCCGCACGATCTGATCTTGGAAAGCCGCGCCCGCCTGACGGTGACCGGTGTGCAGAAGGTACTGCACTGCAATGCCGACAGCGCTGCCATGGAAACGGGCAAGGGCACGCTGCACCTGACCGGGGCGCAGCTGAACATGGCGGCGCTGGATCTGGAGACCGGGGAGGCGAAGTTCACCGGCCGCATCGACACGCTGGAATATACGGCCAGCGCACCGGCGGGCGGTTTCCTGCGCCGCCTGCTGCGATGATCCCGGTACTGCCGCCTGCAGCCCTTGGGCAGGAGATCGCTGCCTGCACGGTGCTGGGAGCCAGTATCGGCGCACTGCGGGCTGTATTCCCGGCCAGAGGGCGTGCAGCTTTTGTGCCGGATCTGGTGTGGATGGGTGCTGTGCTGGCCGCTGTGCAGAGCTACGCAGCAGGGCAGAGCAGTGCCGGTGTTCTGCGCTGGTACATGGCTGCGGCAGCCTTTGCCGGTGCCGGTGCAGCAGCCTTTGTGCTGGGTGCACCGCTGCGTGCAGCGGGAGGCGTTTTACAGCGCCGGGTGCTCCGGCCGGCAGAGCGGCGGCGCGCCCGGCGGAGAAAGGTGCGCAAACTACGCCGCAGCGCAAAAAGAACTGCAAAAAAGCGCAAAAAGAACTTGCCAAACCAGCGCCGCATGATGTATAATTCATATGTGTTAAAGTAAGAGTCAAATGCAACGGGGGCAGAAGAGATCATGGCAGCACCGGACCGCAGAAAACGCAAGAAGAAAGTGGTCGTTAAAACGCTTGTACGGGTGTTTTTTGTCCTGCTGCTGCTGAGTATGCTGGCAGCATACATTTCCAATCAGGTCACCATCAGCTCCAAACGTGCGGAGCTGGACACGCTGAACGAGCAGATCGCCCAGCAAAAGACTGAAAACGAGGAGATGCAGCGCATTCTCAGCGGCGATGCAGACCAGATCACCGAGTGGGTCGCGCGGGATTCTTACAATTACGCTGCACCCAACGAGCGCATCTTTGTGGATGTGACCGGCAGCTGAATTGCTGCCCATTCTATGGAAAACAAGGAGTATTGAGTTTTGGCAATTGAGGTAGGGAACGTATTCGAGGGCCGCGTCACCGGTGTAAAGCCGTTTGGCGCTTTTGTCGCACTGCCGGAGGGCCGTGTAGGCATGGTCCATATTTCCGAGGTGTCCAACGAGTTCGTGCAGGACATTGCAGCTGTTCTGCACGATGGTGATATCGTCAAGGTGCAGGTGATCAACATTGCACCGGATGGCAAGATCGCGCTGTCCATCAAGCGCCTGCTGCCGCCGCCTCCGCGCCCGGCGCGTGAGGGCAGAGGCCCTGCAGGCGGTCCGCGCTCTGGTGGTCCCCGTCCGGGCGGCCCCCGCGAGGGTGGTCATTTTGGTGCAGGCCGCGGCGGCGCTGGCCGCCCCCCGCGTGAGGGCGGCAGAGGCCCTGCCCGCGACAGCGCACCCCGTGTATGGCAGCCCAAGGCTCCCGTCCGTTCCGATAACATGAGTTTTGAGGACATGATGAGCCGCTTCAAGAGCCAGAGCGAAGAGAAGATGGCCGATCTTGATCACGAGACCAATAACCGCCGCGGCGGTGGTTATGCGCCTCGCGGCCGCGGTGGCCGCCGCTGAGCGGAAAGGCCTGCGCTTTTCAAGCCTGATCAAAATAACGGAAACAGACCTGTCTCATTTGATCGGGCAGGTCTGTTTTTTCCGTAATAAAAGAAAGGAAACACAATGCCTGCAAAATTTGAACTGATCGCGCCCTGCTTTTTGGGTGTGAATCCACTGCAAAATTTGAGCTGACCCGCATCGGCGCAGAGAATATCCGCGTGGACGATGGCCGTCTGAGCTTTGCCGGCGGCGCAGAGATGATCGCTGCTGCAAACCTTAATCTGCGCACGGTGGAGCGCGTGATGCTGCTGCTGGCCCGCTACAGGGCCGCCACCTTTGATGACCTGTTCGACGGCGTGTACGATATCCCGTGGGAGGAGCTGCTGCCCGCAGACGCAGCCTTTCCGGTCACCGGCTCTTCGCTGAACAGCCAGCTGTCCAGTGTGCCTGCCTGCCAGAGCATCATCAAAAAAGCTGTGGTCAAGCGCCTGATGGCAAAGCACCACACCTCTGTGCTGCCGGAGACCGGCGCGGAGTACAAGATCCGCTTCATGCTGCGCAAGGATCAGTGTGAGATCATGCTGGACACCACCGGCGACGGCCTGCACAAGCGCGGCTACCGCCGCAACGCCATGGAGGCACCCATCCGCGAGACTTTGGCGGCTACCATTGCAGACCTTGGCCGTGTGCGCCGCGACAGTCTGGTGGAGGACCCCTTCTGCGGCAGCGGCACGCTGCTGATCGAAGCTGCTCAGAAAGCCATGAACATTGCCCCCGGCTGAAGCGCCGCTTTGCCGCCGAGCGCTATGGCTTTGTGCCGGCAGCCATCTGGGCTGAGCAGCGTCAGAAGGCACTGGCCGAGGCCAAGCTGGATGTGGGCTTTGAAGCCTTTGGCTATGATATCGACCCTGCCGCTGTGGCTCTGGCCAACGCCAATGCAAAGCTGGCCGGTGTGGAAAAGCGCTGCCACTTTGAAGTGGCTGATGTGGCCGACTTTGCCGCAAAGCAGGAGGCCATCGTGCTGACGAATCCCCCGTATGGCGAGCGCATGAGCACCATTGAAGGTGCTGCAAAGCTGGCCCGCACGCTGGGCCGGCAGATGGAAGCACACCCCTGTGCAGGCGTGTATGCGATCACTGCCGATATGGATTTTGAGACCCACTACGGCAAGCGTGCCAACAAGCGCCGCAAGATGTACAACGGCATGATCCCCTGCCAGCTGTATATGTACTACAGCGCGCCCAAGTTTGAGCACACTGCAAAGCCGATGCCGAAGTCCGGCTTTGACGGCAAGCGCACTGCACCGAACCGCTTTAACAAGAAGTAATTGAAAAATGTTACCTGCCGCACCGGAGCTGTCCAGTGCGGCTTTTTACATTGCAGCCGGTAATTACCGGAAAAAAACAAAGCGGGGCCTGAATTGGCAGGAGATGGAAATGGACGCAAATACAGGAAGTTTTACGCTGTGTTCCGCGCCACGTGCGGCAAAGATGAGACAAATTCATGCTCTTTTTACAAAGGATGGTTGAACCCGGGCTGAAAATGGATTATACTTACCTTATTATTCTGCGGTTCTTCCGAGGAGGAAAAGGTGCGTATGAAGGGTAGGATGCGGCCATATCTGCCGGAGCTCACCATCCGGGATTACAATATCTACCTGCGCTATCTGCGCGGGGTGCGACGTCAGCTGTACGAGGCGTACGGATTATATTCCTGCCATCTGCTGCGGAGCAACGGCGTGCTGTTTGCCATCCTTTCGGACAGTCTGGCCGGGCGGCAGGCCACTTGCCAGCGCAAGCGGGTCCCGGGCACACTGGCCTGGCGCAGGCTCATGTGCCAGACCCAGGGCATCCGGTTGGCCGCACAGGTGGAGGTGCTGCTGGGCTGGCACAACCTGCAGGACCGCAAATACAGCGAGCTGCGGCCGCTCAAGCGCCTGCGCCGTGCGGTGGACCGTCTGCTGCTGCGCCGCGCTATGAGCGTGCCGTGCAGGAGAACCCGGCGCTGGAACGGCTGTTCGTGCAGGAGCGGGATCAGGCCGTGGTGCAGATGAACCTGAGCGCCAAGAACTACTCTCTTGCCGCTGAACCCATGAGCAACATTTACGGTGCACTGTATTCCACCCTTGCCACCGACGACCCCAGCCAGCGCAAGAGCATGCGCTACATCGGCAGCAGCATCGGCCGCATTTTTTTACCTGCTGGATAAGGCTGAGCGCTTTGAGATGGACAAGAGCAGCGGCCGCTACAACGTGTTCGTAGTCAACGACCTGCGGGGACAGGCTGCGGCGGTGGAGAATGCCCGCCGTCAGGCACTGGCTGCCGCCAACGATCTGATCCGCGTGTACAGTATGCTGGACATCAAATTGAACCGCGGCCTGCTGGATAACATCATGCTGCTTGGCCTGCACCATGCGGTGGAACCGCTGGAAGCCGGTGCTGAGCACGAAAACTGGGAGATCCCATGAAGCAAAACCATCAAAAAAGCTGGGCCATGGCTTACTGCGGCATTGTGGCGGCGCTGTGCGTCGCACTGATGCTGCTGGGAGCTGTGATCCCCATTGCCATGTTCATTGCGCCTGCAGTGGCGGGCTTTCTTGTTGCAACAATCTGCGTGGAGTGCGGGATGCAGCTGGCTTTGACGGCCTATGCGGCAGTCAGCCTGCTGGCACTGCTGTTCGTGCCGGATAAGGAAGTAGCGCTGATCTTTGTGTTTTTGCTGGGGTATTACCCGCTGGCAAAGCCGAAGTTTGAGCGCATCCGCCCTGCGGTTCTGCGCATTGTCTGCAAGCTGCTGCTGTGCAACGGCACAGTGCTGGCCATGTACGGGCTGGTATTTCTGCTGGTGCCGGCGGGCAGCATTTCGCAGGAGCTGCGCACCACCGCGCTGGCTGTCTCGCTGGCAACGCTGGTCATGGGCAATGTTGCCTTTGTGCTGTACGACCGGGCATTGCATAACATGCTCATGATGTACCGGCTGGTCTGGCGGCCGAAACTTCATAAAACTTTGGGCTGGCGCTGAGCAGCCTTTGTGCTATAATGGGGCATCAGAAAGGGGAGAGCGCAGCACACAGGTAACGCAAGCGCCGGGCCACGCGGGTGACAGCCGCGAGGGTGACGAGGAGAGGAATCATCGAAAGATCGGCGGATGTTTCTCCGGCTGAGGGCTAGACCAGCCGCAGAGAAGGGCAAAAAACGGCAGCAATACCGCAACAGATCCCTTCAAAGAAAGCCATACAAGAACATAAACTGTACTAGGAAGCTGACTGGATATCACTGCGCCTTTTTGCGCGGGAACGGTCGGTATGGAGGTGTTTTGTATGTGCGGCATTGTTGGTTATGTCGGTAAGCGCAGTGCGCAGGACGTGCTGCTGGATGGTCTGGAAAAGCTGGAGTATCGCGGGTACGACTCCGCCGGTGTGGCGCTTGCGCTGGACGGCGGCATCCGCGTGGTAAAAAGCAAAGGACGGCTCACCGCCCTGCGGGAAAAGCTGGCGGCGCAGCAGCTGGCACAAAGCTTCTGCGGCATCGGCCACACCCGCTGGGCTACCCATGGCGAGCCCAGCGATGTGAACAGCCACCCGCATTCGACCCCGCGTGTGAGCATTGTGCACAATGGCATCATTGAAAATTACGGCCTGCTCAAGGAGCGCTTGGCCGCAAAAGGCTATACCTTCCAGAGTGAGACGGACACCGAAGTGCTGGTAAAGTTGATCGACAGCTGCTATACCGGTGACCCGCTGCGTGCACTGCAGCAGGCGCTTGCCAAGTGCGCGGCAGCTATGCGCTGGCCGTGCTGTTCCGGGATTACCCGGACACCATTTTTGCAGTCAAGCGGGAAAGCCCGCTGATCGTCGGCTGGGGCGAGGGCGAAAACTTTGTGGCTTCGGATATTCCGGCACTGCTCAAGTATACCCGGAAATACAGCGTGCTGGAAGAAGGGGATATGGCCGTCTGCACCACAGAGGGCATCCGCTTTTACAACGAATTTGGTGAGCCGGTGGAGCGCCAGCAGCTGACGGCGGACTGGGATATGGAAGCTGCCGAAAAGGGCGGCTATCCCCACTTTATGCTCAAGGAGATCAACGAGCAGCCTGCGGCCATTATGGCCACGGTCAGCCCCCGTGTAGAGGACGGACTGCCGGTGCTGCGCATCCCGGAGCTGACCGATGAAGTGCTGCGCGGTATTGGCCGGGTGCATCTGGTGGGCTGCGGTACGGCTATGCATGCCGGTATGGTGGGCAAATCTGCCATCGAAACGTTGGCCCGTGTGCCCGCCGAGGTGGACATTGCCAGCGAGTTCCGTTACCGGGACCCCATTCTGGAAAAAAACGATCTGGTCATCATCATCAGCCAGTCCGGCGAGACCAGCGACACGTTGGCAGCGCTCAAGCTGGCCAAGAGCCGCGGCGTGCCGGTGCTGGCCATCGTGAATGTGGTTGGCAGCTCCATTGCACGTGCCGCAGATTATGTAATGTACACCTATGCCGGGCCGGAGATCGCGGTAGCATCCACCAAGGCGTATATGGTGCAGATGTGCGTGTTGTATCTGTTTGCACTGCGGCTGGCCTACGCGCGCGGACGGCTGAGCGAGGCAGAAACCCGCCGCTTTACGGCCCAGCTGCTGCGCGCACCGGAGGTCATCAAGCCGCGCCTTGCAGATTGTGAGCAGATCAAGTACCTTGCCAGCCGCTATGTGAACACCCAGAGCTGCTTCTTCATTGGGCGCGGGTTCGACTATGCGCTCTCGCTGGAGGGCAGCCTGAAACTCAAGGAGATCAGCTATGTGCACTCGGATGCCTATGCAGCCGGTGAACTGAAACATGGTACCATCAGCCTGATCACCGATGGTGTGCCGGTGATCGCACTGGCCACCCAGAAACAGGTGTACGAAAAAGACCATTTCCAATGCCAAGGAGACCCGCAGCCGCGGCGCAAGGGTGCTGCTGTTTACCACAAAGGATGCTGTGGTGCCGGAAGGCGTGGCAGATGCCGTGATCCGGCTGGATGAGTATGAGGACATTCTGATGCCGCTGCAGCTCATTGTGCCGTTACAGCTGTTCGCCTATTATATGGCTGTTCTGCGCGGCTGTGACGTGGATAAGCCGCGTAATCTGGCCAAGAGCGTGACCGTGGAGTGACGGCACAAAACGCAGCCAGAAAGCCCTGCACGAAACAGAAATAAAAAAAACAGGACCCGCGCTGAATCACTGAAGTGCATTCTGTCAAGTAGAAAAAATAATATAAGGTTTTGTTCGCCGTTTCCACAAGGAGACGGCGAATTTTTTGTGCAAAATCGGTATCAGGCAGCTCGGTTCATGGCACCGACATGAGCCTGCATCGGCATCTGGATGAACAGACGGTGCTGGCAACGGCGGCTGTTGCAGCAGTCAATCGTGAAGAGTGATTGTTCTTTCTTGACATGAAAATACCCCCAGAGTACTCAGAGTTTTTGTCTCTGTTTACTCTAGGGGTAGCGTATCACATGGAATGCTGGGGCATTGTGATTTATAGATTATTTGTTTCGGCAGGAGGTGCTTCCGATGCAGACGTTTCTACCGGAACATCGTCCTCCGGGTCGCCGAAGTTGTCGTGGTAAGTCTGCAGCAGGTCGATCTCCTTGTTGCGCTTCAGGCCGTGGATGACCAGCTTTTTGATCACATCATAGATGACTGCAAACAGCGGCACACCTACGATCATGCCCACAAAGCCCCACAGACCGCCGAACAGCAGGATGGCGAACAGTACCCAGAAACTGGAAAGACCGGTGGTGTTGCCCAGGATCTTGGGGCCGATCACGTTTCCGTCCAGCTGCTGCAGCACCAGAACGAACAGGACGAACCACAGCGCCTTGATGGGGCTCTGAATGAGGATCAGCAGGGTGGCGGGCACGGCACCGATGAACGGGCCGAAGAAGGGAATCACATTGGTCACGCCGATGATCACGGAAACCAGAAGGGCACTGGGGAACTTGAAGATCAGGCAGCCGATATAGCACAGCACGCCGATGATGGCGGAATCCATGATCTTGCCGTTGATGAAGCCGCCGAACATCTTATCGGCGTACTTCACTTCTTCCTTGATCAGCTCTGCCCAGCGGGGCTTGAAGATGCTGTAGAGCACCAGCTTGGCCTGCTGCACAAAGCGCTTGCGGCTGGCCAGCATATACACGGCCACGATGATGCCGATGATCAGGTTCTTGGCCATGGTCACTACGTTCAGCACACCCACTGCGGCACCGCTGACGATGTTCTGCATGGAGGGCAGGAGCCGGGTCTTGATCAGATCATCGATATTGGTGCTGATGGTGGCATAAGCAGAATTGAGCATGTCCATGATCTGTTGGTTGTTCTCAATGAACTCCACATGATTCGCCCACTGCACGAACTTTGCAAGGTTGCGCTGCGCAGTGTAGTACAGGGTGGTCACGCTGGTAATGAGCTGCGGAATGATCATCATGCACAAAGCGTAGATGAGGAGCAGGCCGAACAGGATGGTCAGCGTAACGGACAGCACATTGACCAGACCATGCATCTTTTCCGGGATGAACCGGCGCAGAAAGCTCTCGATGGTGTTGCATACAGGTTTGAGCAGGTAGGCGATGACGGCACCGTAGATGAATGGCATCAGAATGCCGGTCAGCGTGGAGATGGCATCACCAAAACCATCGAAGCGGTAGATCAGGAAAAAGAAGATGATGCTCAGGGAGATCGCTCCAAATCCTGCCAACATCCCGTAGAGATAGGGCTTGATGTGCGGCTTTTTGTCCATCATGATAGACTCCATTTCAGCCGCGGACAGCAGGAATCCCCGCGGCACTTATCAGATTTTGTTGCTCCTGCGCCAGATGTGCATTTTTTCGGCTTCCTTGATCAGGTCTTCACGGAAGTCGGGATGTGCTACGCTGATCAGAGCTTCGGCCTTTTCCCAGGTGGTCAGGCCCTTCAGGTTCACGCAGCCGTACTCGGTGCACAGGTAGTGGATGTTGGCACGGGTATCGGTGACGATGCTGCCGTTTTCCAGAGTGGGACGGATGGCGGCTCTCCAGCTGACCGGGTCTTCTTATTAAAGAAGGTAGAGGACAGGCAGATAAAGCTCTTGCCACCCTTTGGAAAGGTATGCGCCCAGAACGAAGTCCAGCTGACCGCCGGCACCGGAGATTTGCTTGAGGCCTGCAGTCTCGGCGTTCACCTGACCGAACAGGTCGATGTCCACAGCGTTGTTGATGGAAATAAAGTTATCCAGTGCGGAGATGCTGCGGATATCGTTGGTGTAGTCCACGGGTGCAGACATGCACTCCGGGTTATCGTTCAGGTAATCGTACATTTTCTGGGTGCCGGCACCGAAGGCGTAGACCTGACGGCCCTTGTCCAGCTGCTTGCATGCACCGGTGATCTTGCCGGCCTTGGCGATATCCACAAAGGCATCCACATACATTTCGGTGTGCACGCCCAGATCCTTCAAATCGCTCTGTGCGATCAGGCTGCCGATGGCATTGGGCATACCGCCGATGCCCAGCTGCAGGCAGGCACCGTTGGGGATCTGCGGAACGATCAGGTTGGCACCTTCAGATCCACTTCGGTAGCAGCACCGGGAGCGGCCATCTGGCCGATGGGCGGGTTCTCGCCTTCCACGATGCCGGTGACCTGAGAAATGTGGATGCAGTTCTCCATGCCGCCAAGGCAGCGGGGCATGTTCTTGTTGACCTCAACGATGATCTTCTTGGCTTTTTCGCACACAGCACCCAGATGAGATGCACTGGGGCCGAAGTTGAAGTAGCCGTGCTCGTCCATGGGGGTCACCTGGAACACCGCCACATCCAGCGGATCCGGGCTTTCGCGGTAGTAGCGGGGCAGCTCGGAATAACGGATGGGGGAGTAGAAGGAGAAGCCCTGTGCAATGGCCTTGCGCTCAATGCCGCCCATATGCCAGCTGTTCCATGTCATGTGTGCAGCGGGATCGTCGATCTGGAAGATCGCGGGCACCCACATCAGGATGCCGCCGCGGAAGTTGACACCTTCCAGCTCAGGCAGACGCTTTGCGATCTCGGCATCCACCGCCACAGGGGTGTTCACAGCCCAGCCGTAATCCACCCAGTCACCGCTTTTGACCAGTGCGGCAGCCTGAGCGGCGGTCATTTTCTTCTGAGCATACAGTTCCGTAAAATCCATTATAAACCATCCTCTCCTATAATAACATAAAGGAATTGTAAATTTATCATTTACTCTTCCTGCACGGACAAATCTTTGCAGGATGTTTACCACCTGTTGGCAATTTGAACACAGCTCTGACACAGGCGGATGATATCCTGATAACCAGCAGAAGGCAGCTGTCGGACAGGGCAGCAGATCTGCACAACTTAGTTATAACATTAACAATGTGTAGAATCAATAGTTTATCGAGAAAATTTTGACCGACTGGCAATATGGACAAAATTCGCGGAGTTTTTGGACGATTGTTTGGTGCTGAAAAACCAAAATCTTTGCAAAAGGACTTGATAAAATTTTGACGATATGGTTTACTTATAGCGTAGCAAGCAGCTGCGATGCAGCATGACATTGATTGTTTAAATTTTAACGATAAAACGTACAGCTTGCACAAAAAATCTTGCACCCAAGACTGGAAAGTGCTATCATGGCAGAACCAAAACGCGCTTTTCACAGCGCTCAAGGAGGACACCAGACGATGGCAACAGCAGTTTATCCCGGTTCGTTCGATCCGGTCACAAAAAGGGCATCTCGATATCATCAAGCGCGCAGCAAAGATCAACGATCATCTGATCGTGGCGGTGCTCAACAACAGCGCAAAGAATCCGCTGTTCACCGTGGAGGAACGCGTGGAGCTTCTAAAGGAATGCTGCAAGGGCATCCAGAATGTTTCGGTGGAGAGCTTCGACGGCCTGACCGTGGAGTTCGCCAAGAAACGGCACGCTTCGGTGATGGTGCGGGGCCTGCGGGCGGTGACGGATTTTGAAAACGAGATCCAGCTTGCGCAGACCAATCACGCACTGATGCCCGGCATCGAGACCATGTTTCTGGCAACGAGCATCAAGTGGAGCTACCTTTCTTCCACCATTGTAAAAGAGGCAGCTTACTACGGCAGCGACATCGGTAAGTTCGTCACACCCAATGTGGAAAAGGCGGTCAACGAAAAGTATGCGCTGATCCGGCAGAAAAAAGACCCCGAGACCTAATTTGTAAAAGCGCTTACGGGCGTTTTTGATAAAAATGGCTTACGAAAAGTAACACATACACAATTCAGGAGGCTATTCACATGAAAAAGATCGTTATCGCATCTGCATGCCGTACCGCTATTGGCAAGTTCGGCGGCACTCTGGCAAACGTTCCCGCAGTTGAGCTGGGCTCCATCGTCATCAAGGAAGCTCTGAACCGTGCAAACGTCGCTCCCGAGCAGGTCGATCATGTCTACATGGGCTGCGTCATTCAGGCCGGTCTGGGCCAGAACGTCGCTCGTCAGGCTGCTCTGAAGGCTGGCCTGCCCATCGAGACCCCGGCTGTCACTGTCAACGTGGTGTGCGGCTCCGGTCTGAACTGCGTCAATATGGCTGCTCAGATGATCGAGGCTGGCGATGCTGATATCGTGGTCGCAGGCGGCATGGAGAACATGGACATGGCTCCCTTCGCACTGCAGAAGGCTCGTTACGGCTACCGCATGGGCGCTCCTATGGGCAAGAGCGAGATCGTGGATACCATGGTCAACGATGCTCTGTGGGATGCCTGCGGCTTCAACAAGCACATGGGCATGACCGCTGAGAACGTCTGCACCAACGAGACCTATCAGAAGAAGTACGGCTACAGCCCCATCACCCGTGAGATGCTGGACGAGTTCTCATACAACAGCCAGCTGAAGGCTGACAAGGCCATCAAGGACGGCGCTTTCAAGGACGAGATCGTTCCCGTTGTGATCAAGGGCAAGAAGGGCGACACCGTGTTCGATACTGATGAAGGCCCCCGTCTGAGCGCTCCTGAAGTGCTGGCAAAGCTGAAGCCCGCTTTCACCAAGGACGGCATCGTGACCGCCGGCAACTCTTCCGCCATCAATGACGGCGCTGCTGCTCTGGTCATCATGAGCGAGGAGAAGGCTAAGGAGCTGGGCGTGAAGCCTCTGGCTACCTGGGTCGCAGGTGCTTTGGCTGGCGTTGAGCCGGAAGTCATGGGTCTGGGCCCCATCGCTGCTACCAAGAAGGTCATGGCTAAGACCGGCATGAGCGTTGCTGACATGGATCTGATCGAGGCCAACGAGGCATTTGCTGCTCAGTCTGTGGCTGTCAGCCAGGCTCTGAACTTTGATATGAGCAAGGTGAACGTCAACGGCGGCGCAATTGCTCTGGGCCACCCGGTCGGCGCTTCCGGCGCTCGTATCCTGGTCACCCTGCTGTATGCTATGAAGCATCGCGGTGCTCACAAGGGTCTGGCTACCCTGTGCATCGGCGGCGGCATGGGCTGCGCTACCATCGTTGAGATGGACTAAGTTCCACCTCTTGGAATCCTGACTGAATGACAGACCCGGACGGGGGAAGGGAACCGGAGAGCCTTTCCTCCGTCCGGGGGCTGTTTGTGATAATTGATAAGATTTGAATAGGAGGTTTTCACAATGGCATTTGTAAAAACCGAGGTGCAGGGTGCAGTTGAGATCATTACCATCGACCGCCCCAAGGCACTGAATGCCCTGAATCCCGAAGTTCTGGCAGACCTGAAGGCAGCTTTTGAGGCTGTGGATCAGGAGACTGTCCGCTGCATCGTTCTGACCGGCGAAGGCGACAAGAGCTTCGTGGCAGGTGCAGATATCGGTTCCATGAGCACCATGACCAAGGCAGAGGGTGAGCCTTCGGCAAGCTGGGCAATGATGTGTTCCTGATGATCGAGAGCTTCCCCATCCCCGTTATTGCAGCCGTGAACGGCTTTGCACTGGGCGGCGGCAACGAGCTGGCTATGAGCTGCGACATCCGCATCTGCTCTGACAACGCTGTGTTCGGCCAGCCGGAAGTGGGTCTGGGCATCACCCCGGGCTTCGGCGGCACCCAGCGTCTGGCACGTCTGGTCGGCATGGGTATGGCAAAGCAGCTGGTCTACTCTGCACTGAACATCAAGGCGGACGAGGCTCTGCGCATTGGTCTGGTGAACGCTGTGTATCCTCAGGCTGAACTGATGGAGAACGTGCTGAAGCTGGCCGGCAAGATCGCAAAGAATGCACCCATCGCTGTACGCAACTGCAAGAAGGCAATCAACGGCGGCATCAGCCTGCCCATCGAGAAGGCTGTTGAGGTCGAGGAAAAGCTGTTCGGCAGCTGCTTCGAGACCCACGACCAGAAGGAAGGCATGGCCTGCTTCCTGAGCCGTGAGAAGCCGAAGCCCAAGGCAGTGTTCACCAACAACTAATCCATTACTACATAATTTTTGATATTAAAGGAGAGGTTTCCTATGAAGATCGGTGTTATCGGCGCTGGCACCATGGGCCAGGGCATCGCAAAGGCATTTGCACAGGTTGAGGGCAACACCGTTGCTCTGTGCGACATCAAGCAGGAGTGGGCCGAGAATGGTCTGGCAAAGATCAAGAAGGGCTACGAGAAGCTGGTTGCCAAGGGAAAGATGACGCAGGAAAAGGCAGACGCTATCGTTGCTGCCATCACCCCGGGCCTGAAGGAAGACCTGTGCGCTGACTGCGATCTGGTCGTTGAGGCTGCTTTTGAGGATATGAAGGTCAAGCAGACCACCTTCGGCGAACTGGATAAAATCTGCAAGCCCGAGTGCATCTTCGCTTCCAACACTTCTTCTCTGTCCATTACCGAGATCGGCAAGGGCGTTGGCCGTCCGCTGGTCGGCATGCACTTCTTCAACCCCGCAGACCGCATGAAGCTGATCGAGGTCATCGCAGGCTGCAACACTCCCGCTGAGACCGTTGAGAAGATCAAGGAGATCTCTGTTGCCATCGGCAAGCAGCCGGTTCAGGTCAATGAGGCTGCAGGCTTCGTCGTCAACCGCATCCTGATCCCCATGATTAACGAAGCTGCTTTCATCAAGATGGAAGGCGTTTCCGATATCGCCGGCATCGACACCGCTATGAAGCTGGGTGCCAACCATCCCATGGGTCCCCTGGAGCTGGGCGACTTCATCGGCCTGGATATCTGCCTGGCTATCATGGACGTGCTGTACAAGGAGACCGGCGACAGCAAGTACCGTGCATGCCCGCTGATCCGTAAGATGGTCCGCGGCGGCAACCTGGGCTGCAAGAGCGGCAAGGGCTTCTACGTTTACAACGCAGACCGCACCAAGACCCCTGTTGACCAGCTGTAAATTCTGATAAACGTTTCTCCCGACCGTGGAAACGCGGCCGGGAGGAATTTGTTTGCACCGGGCAATTCCGGTAAATGAAAAAGACCCGTTAGGAGGATATAGCGATGGATTTTACTCTGTCCAAGCAGCAGCAGATGGTACAGAAAATGTACCGCGAGTTTGCTGAGAACGAAGTCAAGCCCCTGGCAAAGAAGGTTGATGCGGAAGAGTACTTCCCCAAAGAGACCGTCGAAAAGATGGGCAAGCTCGGCATGATGGGCATTTATTTCCCGACTGAGGTCGGCGGTGCAGGCGGCGATGTGCTGTCCTACGTCATGGCAGTGGAAGAGCTGAGCAAGGTCTGCGGCACCACCGGTGTCATCGTCTCTGCTCACACCAGCTGTGTGCTGCTCCTATTTATGAAAATGGTACTCCCGAGCAGAAGGCAAAGTATCTGCCCAAGCTGTGCAGCGGTGAGTGGCTGGGTGCTTTCGGCCTGACTGAGCCGGGTGCCGGCACCGATGCACAGGGTCAGCAGACCTTTGCAAAGCAGGACCCCGAGACCGGTGATTGGATCCTGAACGGTTCCAAGATCTTCATCACCAACGCCGGCTACGCAAACGTCTTTATCGTTATTGCTGTCACCGATATCGTGCCCGACAAGAAGGGCCGTCCCACCAAGCAGTGCTCCGCCTTTATCGTGGAGCGCACCGACCCGGGCTTCTCCGTCGGTAAGGCTGAGGACAAGATGGGCATCCGCGGTTCTTCCACCTGCGAGCTGATCTTTGAGGACTGCCGCATCCCTGCTGACCGTATGCTGGGTGTGCGTGGCCGCGGCTTCCAGCTGGCTATGGCTACTCTGGACGGCGGCCGTATCGGTATCGCATCTCAGGCTCTGGGCATTGCCGAGGGCGCTCTGGAAGAGACCGTTGCTTACGTCAAGGAGCGCAAGCAGTTCGGCCGCAGCATTTCCGCATTCCAGAACACCCAGTTCGAGCTGGCTGAGATGAAGGCACGCGTTGAGGCTGCAAAGTATCTGGTCTACGCTGCTGCTCTGAAGAAGCAGGAAGCAATGGATGGCAAGAAGGTCCGTTACAGCGTTGAGGCTGCTCAGGCAAAGCTGATCGCAGCCCGCACCGCAAGCGATGTGACCCGCCGCTGCCTGCAGCTGTTCGGCGGTTACGGCTACACCCGTGACTATCCCATCGAGCGCATGATGCGTGATGCCAAGATCACCGAGATCTACGAGGGCACCAGCGAAGTGCAGATGATGGTCATTTCCGGCGCGCTGCTGAAGTAAGGGAGGCAAGAGTTACAATGAAAGCAATTGTTTGTGTAAAGCAGGTTCCTGATACCTCCGGCAAGGTGTCCGTCAAGCCCGATGGCACTCTGGACCGTGCTTCGATGGCTACCATCACCAACCCTGATGACCTGAACGCTCTGGAGGCTGCTCTGAAGCTCAAGGACGCTACCGGCTGCGAAGTCGTTGTTGTTACCATGGGTCCCCCGCCGGCAGAAGGCATGCTGCGTGAGCTGCTGGCCCGCGGTGCAGATAAGGCTGTTCTGGTTTCTGGCCGTGAGTTCGGCGGTTCCGATACCTTCGCAACCAGCCAGATCCTGGCTGCTGCCGTCAACAAGATCGGTGTTGGCCCCGAGGACGTTGTGTTCTGCGGCCGTCAGGCAATTGATGGTGATACTGCTCAGGTCGGTCCTCAGATTGCTGAGAAGCTGCACCTGCCTCAGGTCACCTATGTGGCTGACATCCAGAAGGATGGCAACACCCTGACCGTGAAGCGTATGCTGGAGGACGGCTACATGATGGTCAAGGTGCAGACTCCCTGCCTGCTGACCTGCATCAAGGAGCTGAACCAGCCCCGTTACATGAGCGTGAACGGCATCTTCACCTGCTACGACAAGCCGATGGAAGTGTTCGATTACAACGCACTGAAGGACGATCCGCTGATCGAGGTGATACCATCGGTCTGAAGGGTTCTCCGACGAACGTCTTTAAGTCCTTCACTCCTCCGCAGAAGGGCGCAGGCACCATGCTCAAGGGCGACGATACTGCCGCACAGCTGGCTGGTATCCTGGCCAAGAAGCACCTGATCTGATGAAAGGAGCATAGGATTACAATGGCTGATTTTAACGAATACAAGGGCGTATGGGTCTTCTGCGAGCAGCGCCAGGGCGCATTGATGCCCACTGATTTCGAGCTGGTGAGCGAGGCCCGCAAGCTGGCTGATGAGCTGGGCTGCGAGGTCACCGGTCTGCTGCTGGGCGACAACGTGGAAGGCATTGCCAAGGAGCTGGGCGGCTATGGTGCCGATAAGGTCATGGTCTGCGACAGCCCCCTGCTGAAGGATTACACCACCGATGCATACGCTAAGGTCGTGTGCGACATGGTCAACGAGTATAAGCCCGAAGTCCTGCTGATCGGTGCAACCAACATCGGCCGCGATCTCGGCCCCCGCTGCGCAGCTCGTCTGCACACCGGCCTGACCGCTGATGCTACCCATCTGGACATCGACACTGCAAAGTACATCGATTTCCTGAAGGAGAGCTCCACCATCGACCTGTCCAAGCAGAAGTTCGATATGGAAGACCGCAACCTGAAGATGACCCGTCCCGCATTCGGCGGCCATCTGATGGCTACCATCATCTGCCCCCGCTTCCGTCCGCAGATGTCCACCGTGCGTCCCGGCGTTATGAAGAAGGCTCCCTTCGATCAGGCCAAGCTGATGCCTGCCAGATCGTGAGCCCGCATTCGCTCTGGCTGCTGAGGACATCAAGACCGAGGTCCTGAGCGTTGAGAAGGCCGCTGAGAAGCTGGTCGATCTGATCGGCGCAGACGTGATCGTCTCTGTCGGCCGCGGCATCAGCAAGGATGTCCAGAAGGGCATTGAGCTGGCTGAGCAGCTGGCAGCTGCTCTGGGCGGCGGCGTTGTGGGTGCTTCCCGTGCCGTCACCGATGCAGGCTGGATGACCGCTGACCATCAGGTTGGTCAGACCGGCAAGACCGTGCACCCCAAGATCTATGTTGCTCTGGGCATCTCCGGCGCTATCCAGCACACTGCTGGTATGCAGGACTCCGAGTGCATCATCGCTGTCAACAAGAACGAGGGTGCTCCCATCTTCGGCGTGGCTGACTACGGCATCGTGGGCGATCTGTTCAAGGTCGTGCCCGAGCTGATCAAGCAGATCGAGGCAGCAAAGGCTGCTCAGTGATCGACTGACGCGAGATCTTTTTATAGCATAGCCTGAATTGTGGGAGGGCGGCTCTTCGGAGCCGCTCTTCTTTTTTATATAAGGAATACGGCACAGCACAGATGGCCTGAAAAGGCTGCCTGTGCTGTTTTTTTTGTTGCAGAAAGTACAGCCAAAAGGCGGCTGCAGCCCAGAAAAGGGCTGCGGGAGGGGAGTGGAACGGAAAAGCGCACACAAAAGTCTGTTACACTTTGAAATATGCATATAAATAAATA
>ENA-OQCD01000003-OQCD01000003.1-human-gut-metagenome-genome-assembly--contig:-NODE-3-length-51762-cov-3.839876_pt1 | contig 51762 bp, 86 predicted proteins | sample MGYA00242755_ERZ504571 | MGnify/ENA primary metagenome ERZ504571 (study PRJEB26092, sample SAMD00036274) | human gut metagenome | host: Homo sapiens | study: EMG produced TPA metagenomics assembly of the...
CTCAGCGCTTGGCGCTCAAAGTATAAATACCACACCCCCCCGCCTCCTTGTCAACACTTTTTTGACAGATTTTTTTTCCAATTTTCTTTGCAGAATAAAAGAATTCCCCCTGTTTTTTTCACCCGTTTACAGGGCGCGCCTTTTTTCTTGACAAGGCGGCGGGCAGAACGTATTATGGAGTCATCCCCCAGCATCCTGTATAAGGTAGCTATACTTATTACATAAAGGAGAAGCGCCATGTCCTGTGTCAACATCCGCGGCTGCTGCATCGGTGAGGGCCGCCCTAAAGTTATTATTCCTATTGTAGAGCCCACAGAAACCGCCGTTCTGGAAAAGGCTGCCGCGTTTTCCACATTGCGCGCCGATTGTGTGGAATGGCGTATCGATTGCTTTGAAGGTGCAAAAGACCTTCCGGCTATCGTGCACTGCGCTGCGAAGCTCCGTGTTGCCTTAAAGGATCAGCTGCTTCTTTTCACCTTCCGCACAAAGGCCGAGGGCGGCAAAGTCGCTCTGGCCCACGAAGAGTATCTTCATTTTATCCGCACCGTTCTTGCCACCGACTGCGCCGATCTGATCGACATTGAATTTTACACTGCGGGCGCAGAACTTCCCGCGCTGATCGAAGAAGCCCACACCGCCGGGGCTGCAGTGGTGTGTTCCAGCCACGACTTCCATAAAACGCCGCCGCGCGCCGACTGGTGAGCCGCATGGTTGCCATGCAGCAGGCCGGGGCTGATCTGCCCAAACTGGCTGTGATGCCCCAGAGCCGTGCCGATGTGCTGGAGCTTCTGGCTGCCACCGCTGAAATGGCCGACCGGCATCCGGAGACTCCCATCATCACCATGAGCATGGGAGCTTTGGGCGTGGTGAGCCGCCTTTCCGGCGAAGCCCTTGGCTCCGCCATGACCTTTGCCAATCCCGGACAGGCCAGTGCACCGGGGCAGGTATCATTGGAGGTCGTAAACGAAGTATTGGATGCACTGCATTTATAAATCCAGAAAGGAGCTTTTATGAAAAAGAAGTATTCTGCTCTCCCAGAACTTCTTTTGCGAAGTATTTTTTACACGCTTATCAATTATGTGCTTCTCAGCATGGTGCTGTCTTTTCGGCTTCATTGGAGCTCCATTCTGTTTTCTGCTGCCATGCTGTGGTTTGCTTTGGATTATTCAAAGACTATCCAGCAGTTGACCGGCAAACGGCTTCTCGCAGACCTTTTGTGGCTTGGCTGCATTCTCATCAGCACATTTATTGCATTCTTTGTCGGGTACATTCAAGGCTCGTTCGCATCATTTAACGAAAAAGACCGGAGCTGTAGGTCGCACTTACAGTTCCGGTCTTTCTTTTTATGTCACAAAGAGATGATTATGCCAGCTTGGCTTCCAGACGGGTGCGGATGGCCTTGATAAAGCCCTCGCTGTCCACAGCGGTGGGGGTGATGCCCTCAGCCAGACCACACAGGTCTTTCGTCATGATGCCGTCGTTCAGGGTCTGCAGGCTGGCGGCTTCCAGTGCCTCGCCAAACTTCACCAGCTCCGGCAGGCCGTCCAGTTCACCGCGCTTCTTGAACGCGCCAGACCACGCAAAGATGGTAGCCATGGGGTTAGTAGAGGTCTTTTCGCCCTTCAGGTACTTATAGTAATGGCGGGTGACGGTGCCGTGGGCGGCCTCGAACTCGTACTTGCCGTCCGGACTGACCAGCACGCTGGTCATCATAGCCAGAGAGCCAAAGGCAGTGGAGACCATATCGCTCATCACGTCACCGTCGTAGTTCTTGCAGGCCCAGACAAAGCCGCCCTCGCTGCGAATGACGCGGGCAACGATATCGTCAATGAGGCTGTAGAAGTAGGTGATGCCTGCGGCCTCGAACTTTGCCTTATACTCGGTGTCATACACCTCCTGGAAGATATCCTTGAAGGTGTGGTCGTACTTCTTGGAGATGGTATCCTTTGCGCCGAACCACAGATCCTGCTTCACATCCAGTGCGTAGTTGAAGCAGCTGCGGGCAAAGCTGCGGATGGAATCATCCTTGTTGTACTGGCCCTGCAGAACGCCAGCGCCCTCAAAGTCAAAGACGGTGGCGCGCTGCTCAGAGCCATCGGCACCGGTGAACACCAGTTCAGCCTTGCCTGCACCCGGGATGCGGAACTCGGTGCACTTGTACACATCGCCGTAGGCGTGGCGGGCAATGGTGATGGGCTTTTTCCAGTTTTTGACCACCGGCTTGATGCTGTCGATCATGATGGGTGCGCGGAACACGGTGCCGTCCAGCACCGCGCGGATGGTGCCGTTGGGGCTTTTCCACATCTCATGCAGCTTATACTCGTCCATGCGCTGGGCATTGGGAGTGATGGTGGCGCACTTGACCGAAACGCCGTACTTCTTGTTGGCAAGGGCGGCATCCATGGTCACCTTGTCGGCGGTAGCGTCGCGGTTGGGCAGGCCCAGATCGTAATATTCGGTCTTGAGGTCCACAAACGGAAGGATCAGTTCGTCCTTGATCATCTTCCACAGAATGCGGGTCATTTCGTCGCCGTCCATCTCGACGAGGGGCGTGGTCATTTTGATCTTTTCCATAGCAGGGTTCCCTTTCCTCTCTTTGGATCGTTTTTCCAGCCGCGCTGCACTGCCAGATGCCGCGCGGCAGTTCGGCAGAATGTTTATTTGCGGTAAGCGGCTGCCAGCTTTTCAAGGGCCGGCAGGCTGCGCTTGACCTTTTCGGTATCGATGCAGTAGGCAAGGCGCACATAGCCCTTGACACCGAAGCTGTCGCTGGGCACCAGCAGCAGGTCAAACTCCCGGGCCTTCATGCAGAAGCGTTGGCATCCTCTTCCAGAGCCTTGGGGAAGATGTAGAAGGTACCGCCGGGGCGCTCCACCTCAAAGCCCAGCGCGGTGAGCTTATCGTACAGCAGGTTCATGTTGGTCTCATACACACTCAGATCACTGGTCACATCCTGACAGCGGCTTACGGCCCGCTGGATGATGCTGGGCGGGCAGTTGTGGCCGGTGAAGCGGGAGATTTGGGCCATCATGTCCACCAGCACATCCTCGCCCTCACAGCCCGGACGCACCGCCACATAGCCAAGGCGCTCGCCGGGCAGGCTCAGGCTCTTGGAATAGGAGAAGCAGGTGAGAGTGTGGGGGTAGAACGCCGCCGGGTAGGGCACCTTTTTGCCGTCGAATGCGATATCCCGGTAGGCTCATCGCTGACGAGGAAGATGTTGTGGCCAAAAGCCTTGCTCTTCTCGGTCAGGATCTCTGCCATGCGGGTGAGCGTCCCGGCAGAGTAGACCACGCCGGTGGGGTTGTTGGGGGTGTTGATGAGCACACAGGTGGTCTTTTCGCCGATCATCTGCTCGAATGCGTCCAGATTGGGCTGGAAGGTCGGTGCCTGCGGCGGCACCACCTTGAGGACTGCCCCGGTGCCCGCCACATAGGGGCCGTACTCCGGGAAGTAGGGCGCAAAGGCGAGCACCTCGTCGCCGGGCTGCGTGACCGCACGGATGGCATGGGCAATGGCACCCGCCGCACCGGTGGTGGGGAAGATGTGCTTCTGCTCATAGGGCAGGCCAAAGGTCTTTGTCAGGTGCGCTGCCACATCGGTGCGGAAGCCCGGGTCACCCTGACTGGGGCAGTAGCCGTGCAGATTTACCGGCTCTTCGTTGGCCAGCAGATCCTGCATAGCGGCAGTGAACTCCTGCGGGCAGGGCACGCTGGGGTTGCCCAGCGAGTAATCGAACACGTTCTCATATCCGATCTCGGCAGCACGCTGCTTGCCGTACATGAAGGTCTCGCGGATGACGCTCTTATTGCCGAGCATCGCGCGATAAGTCTCGTTCAGCATAATACTTCCCCCCGAGAGTTTATTTGTGGGCAGCCGTATAGCTCTGCTCCACCTTGATGATGCAGCTGTAGGCTGTATCCTGTTCCTTGATGAACTGTTCCAGCTGTTCCAGCAGCTCTACTTTATCCCCTGCATAGCCTGCCGGCAGCACCAGATCGAACAGCACGTTGGTGTGGGTCCTGCCCGGCACGATGCGCAGATCGTGCAGCGAAAGGGCCGGGTCGAGCTGGCGCAGCTTTTCGGTCAGGCGGGCGCGCAGCACGCCCACGGCAGCATCCGAGGTAACGATGGGGTCGTAGTGGATGGTAACCAAAAGCCGGTCATTCTTTAGAAAATCCCGTTCAATGTTGTCGATCAGGTCTGTGCCTCCAGCGGGTCCTGCTCGGCAGGCAGTTCCACATGCAGGGAGGCGAACTGGTGTCCCGGGCCGTAGTCGTGCACCATCAAATCGTGCATTCCCAGCACGCCGGGATAGGAGAGCACCTTCTGCTCGATGTGGTCCACCAGATCCTCGCTGGGGCTTTCGCCCAGCAGCGGGCTGAGCGTATCCATCACAAGGCCCCAGCCGGAGATCAGGATGAACGCCGCCACGCTACACCCATCAGCCATCCAGCACGTCCCAGCCGGTCACGCGGCACAGCACCGCTGCAATGAGCACCGCGCTGGTGCTCAGCACATCGTTGCGGCTGTCCGCAGCAGTGGCAATGAGGGTTTCGGAGCCGATGATGCGCCCGATGGTGCGGTTGAAGCCGCTCATCCACAGCTTGACGAGGATGGATGCGATCAGCACGGCCACCGTCAGCCAGCTGAACATCACCGGGGTGGGGTGCAGCACCTTGACCACAGATTCCTTCAGCAGCGAAAAGCCGATGCCGAGAATGGTCACGCTGACTACCAGCCCCGCCAGATATTCATACCGGGCATGGCCGAAGGGATGCTCTGCGTCCGGGGCCTTGCCGGCCAGCTTGAAGCCCACCAGACTGACCACGTTGGACGAGGCATCCGACAGGTTGTTCAGGGCATCTGCCATGATGGCAATGGAGCCGAACAGAGTGCCCACGGTCAGCTTGCCCAGACACAGCAGCAGGTTGCATGCCACGCCCACCCAGCAGGCAAGGTTGCCGTAGGCGGCGCGCACCTTAGGGTCCTGCGCATGGTCGGGCTGGCGGATGAAAAGACGTATCAAAAACTGAGTCATAACGGTCCTCCATGGGCAGCGCTGGACACCTGCATACCCTGTTATAGCTTATAGTATAGCATTTCGCTTTATCGTTTTAAAGTATTTTCCGAAAACTTTTGCCCGGTATAGAAAGACCCCGGCAGAGCGGGATGCCCTGCCGGGGAGCTTTATGGGAACGGTAAACCGGGATTCTCGGATGAATTACTTCTCAGAAGGCTTGCTCAGGTCCACGCTGCGGATGATCTTGCGCACCGGCAGGATGCTCTTGGCATTCATGGACAGCTCGTCCACGCCCATGCGCAGGAAGGTCTCGGTCAGGGCGGTGTCGGCACCCAGCTCACCGCAGATGCCCACCCAGATGCCGTGGCGGTGGCCCGCCTCAATGGTCATCTTGATGGCGCGCAGCACAGCGGGATGGTGCGGGTTGAAGAACGGCTCCAGCTTTGCATTCTGGCGGTCCAGCGCACAGGTGTACTGGGTCAGGTCGTTGGTGCCGATGGAGAAGAAGTCGCACTCGGCAGCCAGCTCGTCCGCAATCAGCACAGCGGCGGGGGTCTCGATCATGGTGCCTACCTCGATGTTCTGGCCCATCTTCACGCCCTCGGCGGTCAGTTCTGCACGGCACTCTTCCAGAACAGCCTTGGCATCCTGCAGCTCCCGCAGGCTGGTGATCATGGGGAACATGATGCTCATGTTGCCGTAGGCAGAAGCACGCAGCAGAGCGCGCAGCTGGGTCTTGAAGAAGTCCCTGCGGGTCAGACAGATGCGGATGGCGCGGTAGCCCAGAGCGGGGTTCTCCTCGTGATCCAGCTTCATGTAATCGACGGTCTTATCGGCACCGATGTCACAGGTACGGACGACCACCTTGCGGGGAGCCAGACTCTCCACCACCTGCTTGTAGGCCTCGAACTGGTAGTCCTCGGTGGGGAAGTCCTTGCAGTTCAGGTAGACGAACTCAGTGCGGAACAGGCCTACGCCGCCGGCATCGTTCTGCTGCACAGCACCCACATCGCTCATGCCGCCGATGTTGGCAAAGACATTGATGGTCTTGCCGTCCAGCGTGGTGTTGGGCTTGCCCTTCAGCTCCTGCAGCAGGGCCTGCTTCTTCTGATCTTCCTGCTGGCGCTTCTTCAGGCTCTTGAGCAGGTCGGGGGTGGGTTCAACGTAAACGCAGGCATTGTAGCCATCGATGACCGCCATCTTGCCGTCCCAGTCGTCCTGAATATCCTTGCACTGGATCAGGGCAGGGATGTTCATGCTGCGGGCCAGAATGGCGGTGTGGCTGTTGGAGCTGCCCTCACGGGTGATAAAGCCCAGCAGCAGGCTCTTATCCATGCGGACGGTCTCAGACGGGGCCAGATCCTCCGCGACCAGAATGCTGGGCTCGGTGCCCTGCAGGCTGGCGTTGTCCACCCCCTGCAGGATGTCCAGAATGGCCTGTGCGATATCGATGACATCTGCACTGCGGGCCTGCAGATACGGGTCATCCATGGCGGCGAACACCGCAGCCTGATTGTTGCCTGCCGTCTTGACGGCGTACTCGGCACACTTTTTCTGGCTGTTGATGATCTCCTTGATGGCATCCACAAAGTCGTCGTCTTCCAACATCATGGCGTGGATGTTGAACACCTCGGCGATGTCCTCGCCAGCCTCTGCCAGTGCCTTTTCATACAGCGCAGTCTGCTGCTCAATGGCCTTCTGCTGCGCTTCTTCAAAACGCGCCACTTCCGCTGCGGTATCCGCTACCTCTGCGGCAGAAATGGCAGTATCCTTTTTCTTGTAGATCTTGAGCTTGCCGATGGCGATGCCATTCAGGACGCTCTTACCGGTGCCTACCTGCATTGCACACTACTCCTTCTTCATCTGTGCCGGGGCCGCACTGCTCCGACAGTCCAAAAAAGCCCCCGCAGCTCACCCGCGAGGGCCTTCCTCATCTTAACTGCGGAATCAGACGTTCTCGGTCAGGAACTTCTGGATGGCTGCTGCAGCAGCTTCCTCGTCGTCGCCCTCGACCTTGACGGTAACGGTCTCACCCTGCTTTACACCCATGCCCATCAGAGCCATCAGCTTGCGCATATCGCAGCTCTTGCCGTCCTTTTCCAGGGTAGCGCTGCTGGCAAAGCCCTTGACGGTCTTGACGAGCAGGCCGGCGGGACGAGCGTGGATGCCGCATGCATCCTTAACGGTATACTGGAATTCCTTCATAATCATTTTCTCCTTACTTGATCCCGTGCGGCGCTTCTGCACTTGCACCAGACGCGGCCGAGCCGCGGCACGGTTGATACATCTATTATAAACCCTTGCCGGTAATTTTTCACCATTTCATATTGCTAATTTTTTTGCAAAATTTTGGTACAATTGAACATACAAATGTGACAAAAATGCACGCATTTCACTTTTTTCTTCTGCTTGTGCGCAAATTTTAGGCAAATTTGCGACCTGATTTTGCATCAAAACCCGAAGCTGTTCCCGGTCGTTTCCGGCTTGGCAGGTCGTTCCGGTGCTTATTCCACCGGATATCCCTCGGCATCCAGCGGCAGTTCCGTATAAGGCACAGCCTGCGGCACGGCATCCGGCTCACCGGAGGTCTGCTGGGCGGTCAATTCCTCGTCATGGCGTTCGCCCCAATCGCCGCTGTAGTCCTCGCCGGAGGTCTGCTGTGCCGGTTCGCTGCCGGTCAGCTCTTCGTCGTGGCGCTCACCCCAGTCTCCCTCGTAGTCCTCGCCGGAAGTCTGCTTTGCCTCAGCTTCCGCCATGGCGGCCTGCATGTCTTTCAGGCCCACCACACGCCGGAGGGCCGTTCCAGCAGGTAAGCTCCCACGGCCTTTTTGCGGTACACCAACAGCACGCCGTAGCGGCTGGTTTCGCCGCTGCTTGCCGCCGGGATCAGCGCCGTCCATTTTCCACGGTCTTCCCTTGTAGCGTGCAAGGTCCATGCCGCTCTGCTGCACCACCCCGTTGAAGGCCGAAAGCTGTCATCCCACTTGCGGGGGATCTTGACCTTGTCTGCCGTGATGGATGCGCCGTCCACATCCAGACCGTAGCCGGTGAACCATGTCTGGATGTCCTGTGCACTCTCAATTTTGTTCACCGCCGCCGAGACCGCAACGGTGCGGTTGCTGATGAACCGGCCCAGCAGAGCACTGCCCACCACCAGTGCGCAGCACATGGCACCCAGACCCAGTTTTTTCAGGCTCGTTTTGCTTAACGTGACTACAAACATATCCCCATGCCTCCCCAGCCTGTTTATTGCTCTGAGAACAATTTATTCAGAGTTCGGGCAGGTTATGACGATTTAAAATGCCCGCCGTTTCACTCTGGGCATATTCAGCGGAAATATTATTTTGTTTTTCGCGTTTGGAGTGGCCTGCGGGCCGCTCCAAACGCATTTTTACAAAAAGAGTCGCTGCCGGAAAATGCATTTTTTCTGCTGCACGACGGCTGCAAACCGACAGCAGCAAAATACCGCTACCCGTTACGTCCCCTTCCCGTGAAAAAGCAAATCAGCCAGACCCGCAGGTCTGGCTGATTTGCAATACTAAAAATAATTATTTCCTCTATTATTGTTAGAGTGAAGCGGAGACAATTCTAAATCGTCACGTCTCCGTGCGCTTTCACAAAATCCTCCGGCGAGACTTCGCCGTTCTGGCGGAGCACCTGTTTCAGCACCTGCATCACGCCGTATTCCCGGTGGGACGGTGCCAGAAACGGCACCTGCGCCCGCAGCGGTCCGCTGCCGTTCTCCATCAAAAAGCCGTACTTCGCGGTGGTGAGCATCTCGGCATCGTTGTAGGTGTCGCCAAAGGCCATCATGCTGTCGGCCGGAATGCCCAGCAGTGCACCCACCTTTGCCAGTGCTGCACCCTTGTGCACACCTGGGTTCATCACGTCCACCCAGTTTCTGCCTGCCACTGCCACCGAGAATGCACCGCCATTTCCGGTGTGGAATGCGCCGTAGATCCGGTCGAAGGCTTTCTGTGAGTCGTCGTTGGCCAGGTAGACGGTAAACTTATCCGCCGCCGCTTCCACCGCAGTCAGGTCATCCACGTATTCCACCCGGGTATAAAAATTCTTGAAAACTTTATCGTATTTCTCGTCCTGCTTTTCCGCGTAGGCCGCCTGCAGTCCGCACAAAAAGGCCCACGTCTCCGGCCTGCTTTGTGCTGCGGGCCAGCTGCCGCCAGCCCTCGGCAGGCATTTCGGACACAAACAGGTCTTTCCCCTTCCAGCGGGCAGCGCCGCCGTTGTCGCCAATGAGAATGATCTCCTCCAGCAGATCGGGGAACATCGTTTCCAGTGTGTACAGAGGCCGCCCGCTGGCGGCGGCAAACAAGATGCCCTGCCCGGCCAGTGCACAGATGGTCTCGGTAAACTTTGGCGGCAGCTGGCTGTACTCGTCCAGAAGGGTCGCGTCCATGTCCGATGCGATCAGGCGAATGCGGTCCATTGCAGTTTCCTCACTTATCCGATGTAGCTGATGTTCACGTCCATATCGCCCTTATAGCCGGGCAGGCGTGCCGTGCAGGTGCCCTGCCACAGGGCGCAGTCGATGGGGCTGCTGGCAACACCATAATGCGCGTTCCAGATGGTATATTTTTTCAGGCTGTTCAGATTGACACGCTTGCGGTACCACAGGGTAGAAGCATACACACCGGGTTTGTAGCCCTGTGCCTTGACCTCCTCACAGAAGGCGATGGCGCACTTGGTGCGGTCCTCCATACCCAGACCGTCGGCACGGCCGGAACCATTGGAAGCGCCGGATGCTTCGGTGTCAAAGAAGATGGGGTAATCCAGCTTGCGTCCGTTCAGTACGTAGGCGCAGGCAAAGGCTTCCTCCTTGGCTTCCTCCTCGGTGGTGGCCTGACTGAAGAAATACACACCCACCTTCAGGCCCGCATTCTTCACATTGGTGAAATGCTCCTCGAACATGGGGTCCAGCACCAGCGTGCCGGAAGCACCATAGCCGCGGTAGCCGATGCGGACGATCACAAAGCTCACGCCTGCCTTTTTGATCTGGTTCCAGTCGATGTTCTTCTGATACTTGGAAACATCCACACCAAAGGTCTTGCCATTTTCCAGCACACCGTCCGCATTGAAGTAATAGAGTTTATTGTCGATGCACTGGATGCCGGTCACCGGCTTGTTGGTGGTCTGGCTGTAGTAGTAGGTCTTGCCGCCGGAGGTGCGCCAGCCGGAGTAGGCTGGCTCCGGCTGGGACTCGTCTTTGCCCAGCCAGCCGAACAGGAAATTGAGCAGCCAGCTGAAAAAGCCGTTCTCATCGCTCAGGTCGATGCACTGGGCCTCGGCGGCATCCATGGCACCGGCATCCAGCGCGGCACGGATCTCTTCCGGTGTCAGCACCACGCTGTTTTCCGGCGTGTGCTGGTTCGTGCTGTTCTCCTCCGCTTCAGTGGCCTGTACAGGCGGTGCTTCCGGGTCCTGTGCAGCAAGCTCCGGGGTCTCCGTCTGCAGGGTGGGCATTGCCGTTTCCTGCTGTGCAGAAACAGTCTCGGTCACTGCCGCGGTACTTTCTTCCGGCTGTGCAGCCAGTGCCAGCGGTGCGCCCATTGAAAAGGTCATTGCCAATGCCAGAACTGCCGCTGCACACCGCGTTTTGCCGCGGGTGCCGCGGGCAGTCAGTTTATTCCAGACGTTTTTTCATGCTGTGCTCCAAACCTCATGCATTTTTATCGGGATGCCGCCCTTCGCAAAAAGGGCAGCGTTTCATCTTCTCAATACTCTTTCAGTATACACCCGCGGGCAAGCCCCCGTCAATTGCCGCACACTGCAAAGCGCAGCTCCGAAAAGCTGCCGCCCCGGTATCAGAAAATGCTCCAAAACAGATACGTCTCAGCCCGCAAAAACATTGCACAAAGCCAAAAATTGCAGATATTTCCAGCAAAATCAGCATTTTGTCTTGTTGTCTTGACATGTGTATGGTATTATACTTGACATGCAGTTTTTGCATTGAATCCACCATCTTGAAACAGAAAGGCAGTTTCTCATGTCAAATGTGAAAGATTTCTTAAAAACGCAAGGATATCGTCATCACCCCGCAGCGCTATCTCATTGAAGCGCTGGGTGCCATGGCGCAGGGCCTGTTTGCCAGCCTGCTGATCGGCACCATCATCAAGACGCTGGGCCAGCAGACCGGCCTTGACGTGCTGGTAGACCTTGGCGGTTACGCCACGGCCATGAGCGGCCCGGCCATGGCCTGCGCCATTGGCTGGGCACTGCACTGCCCGCCGCTGGTTCTGTTCAGCCTGATCACCGTAGGCTACTCGGCCAATGCTCTGGGCGGCGCAGGCGGCCCGCTGGCCGTGCTCATCATTGCCATCGTGGCTTCCGAACTGGGCAAGGCCGTGAGCAAGGAGACCCGCGTGGACATCCTCGTGACCCCGCTGGTGACCATTTTTCCGGCGTGGGCCTTTCCATGCTGATCGCCGCACCCATTGGCGCTGCCGCAAGTCAGGTGGGCACCCTGATCATGTGGGCCACCGAACAGGCTCCGCTGGTCATGGGCATTCTGGTATCCGTCATTGTGGGCGTGGCGCTGACCCTGCCCATTTCCTCTGCCGCCATCTGCGCCGCGCTGGGTCTGACCGGCCTTGCCGGCGGTGCCGCCGTGGCAGGCTGCTGCGCCAGATGATCGGCTTTGCGTGATGAGCTACAAGGAGAACGGCGTGGGCGGTCTGGTCAGTCAGGGCCTTGGCACCAGCATGCTGCAGATGGGCAACATCGTCAAGAACCCCCGTATCTGGATCGCGCCCACACTGGCCAGTGCCATCACCGGCCCGCTGGCCACCTGCGTGTTCCACTTTGAGATGAACGGTGCCGCTGTCTCTTCCGGCATGGGCACCTGCGGTCTGGTGGGCCAGATCGGCGTGTACACCGGCTGGGTCAGCGACATTGCCGCCGGTACCAAAGCCGCCATCACCCCGATGGACTGGGCTGCATGGTGCTGCTGTGCTTTGTTCTGCCCGCCGTGCTGAGTGTGATCTTCTGCGAGATCGAGCGCAAGCTGGGCTGGATCAAAGAGGGCGATCTGAAGCTGAACTAACTTTTAGAATTGTCTCCGCTTCGCTCTGACAATATCAGCGGAAAAATATTTTTTATATATAGCAACGCGAATGACTGCGGTCATTCCGGCGTTGCCTTTTCACGATAAGGAGCCGGGCGGTGAACAGCCTTTTGCTACCGTCAACCTGCAGCTGTCGCACAGCAGATGGAGCTCAAACGATTCGTTTCCCGTCCAGCACTGCCTGCGTGAGGGTGTCGCCTTCATACACCAGCTTGAGGGAGAAATAAGGCCGTTCCTCATTCAGCAGCCGGAAGAAGATTTTGTCGCCCTCCCAGATGGGCAGTTCAGCCGCCTTATCCTTCGGCACCCATTCCAGCACGCCTTCCCTGCAGGCATCGCCCTGCACCATCTCGCCCGTCCATTCATCAGCGGTGTACAGGTGGATGAACTCGGTCATGTTGCCCCAAATAAAGGTCAGCAGACCCCGGGCGCGGAAGCGCTTCAGCGTCAGGCCGGTTTCCTCCTTCACTTCCCGCAGCAGACAGTCCTCCGGGCTTTCAAACCGCTCAAAACTTTCCGCCCACGCCGATCCATTTGTCGTGGTTGTAGTCGTCCTGCTTTTTTGATGCGGTGCAGCATCAGGTAGGCATCGTCCCGTTCCAGATAGCACAGCGTGGTGCTGAAAATGGGAAATTCGGGGTTCATGAAGGCTCCTAGATTCATTGCGTTCTCCTTCTGATCTTGTTTTTGTGGAAAATGCCGTTTTTCGCTGCGGCCCCTCCCGTGAAAAAACACCCCGCAAAGCCCGCAGGCTTTGCCGGGGTGCAAACCAAAAATAACTTTTTCCTCTGAATATGCCAGAGCAACGCGGCGGCAATTTAAAATCATTGTCCCTTCCGGCTTGCTCTTCCCTTGCCCGCATTGTTCAGCTTGCGCACAAGGTCGTTCTGATGCTTGCGCTGGCTGGGCGTGGGCTGCGGGTCTTTGGCTTCCTCAGCGCGGCGGCCGCTCTGGGCGGTGTCCGGATCGATGCGTTCCAGCGTCCACTCCTGATTGCCGCCTGCTACAAAGTTCCAGATCTGGGCCTGTGCACCGTTGGCGGTGTTCATGCCCACAAGGTCAATGTATTTATCCGCCAGCACATTGCGGATGCGGGTGCGCCCGCTGCGGGTGGGCTCCAGCGCCCAGCACTGACTCAGCCCGCTGGTGCGGTCCCACTGGTGCAGCCATGTGCCCTCCACCACACCGCCAAGGGCCAGATCCATCATCTTGCCGGTAAAGCGGTTGCAGATGCGCCAGCGGCCCTCGCCTGCATCCACGAACTGCCACTGCTGCCACGGATGGCCTGCATAGCTCCACAGCTGGATGGCCGCGCCGTTCTCGGTGTTGAAGTTCTTTACTTCCAGTACCTTTCCATTGGGGGCTTTGATGATATAAAATTCATTTTCCAGAATGACTGCCTGCGATGCCTTTGCCATAGAGCACGACTCCTTTCCAGTTTGGTAGCCCTATTATAGCGTATTTGTCCTTTGGCAGCAAGAATGCTTTTCCATAATCTTTTTACGTTTTTATTGTGCATTTTTGACATGATTCCCACAACGATAACGTTTACGTCACAACAAACCGATCTCTGCAGGGAATTTCTTTACACTCCGGCCTGTCTTGTGATACAATAAAGGCACACGCTTTTAGGGAGGGATTTGGAATGACCAACGAAACCTTGGAAACCATTAAAAGCCGCCGCAGCTGCCGTGCCTATAAGCCGGAGCAGATCACCGACGAAGAGCTGAATGCCGTGCTGGAAGCCGGCACCTACGCTGCCAGCGCCATGGGCCGCCAGAGCGCAAAGATCGTGGTGGTGCAGGACGCTGCCACCCGCGCCCAGCTCACCCGCATGAACGCCGCTGTCATGGGCAAGGACACCGACCCTATGTACGGCGCTCCTACCATTCTGGTAGTGCTGGCCGATGCCGGTTCCAAAAATGCCGTGCAGGACGGCAGCCTTGTCATGGGCAATCTGATGCTGGCCGCGGCCTCGCTGGGGCTGGGCAGCTGCTGGATCAACCGCGCAAAGGAAGAGTTTGAATCCGACGAGGGCAAGGCCCTGCTCCGGCAGTGGGGCATCGAGGGCGATTGGGTCGCGTCGGCCACTGCATTCTGGGCTATCCTGCTGCAGACCCCAAGCCCGCCGCCCCCCGCAAGCCGGATTATATCGTAAAAGTATAAGGAGAACTATGAAGCCTGATTAGACTTGGTCGCCAAGGCCAAATACATCCACGCCACCGCCGACCTTGCCAGTGAGCTCTGGCACGAGGTGTACAAGCGCTACTATCCCGCAAAGCAGCTGGACACCCTTGTGGAAGAGCTGCAGAGCGCAGACGCCATCGAAGCAGACATCGACAACGATGTGAACTATTTTCTGGTCGTTCTGGGCGGCAAAACCATCGGCTACTTTGCGTGGAAGATGGAGAACACCGCCCTGCATCTGATGCACCTGTACCTCAGGCCCGAATACCGCGGCAAGGCACTGGGCCGGGACATCGTGCTCTCCTGCGAGCGGCTGGCCCGCGGCGAGGGCAAGGGCCGTGTGTGGTGCACCGTGCACGCCAAGGCCCTGCCGGTGCAGCAGTTCTTCAAGGCCCTGCGCTACCGCAATTTAAAGCCCGCCGAGCAGGAAAACGGCACCGTCCCCCGGGACGAAGTGGTATTTGAGCACACGCTGGGCTAAAAAGCCGCAAATGCTATTGAAATTTCTCCCCGTTTGTACTACACTGGTGTAGTGTAATAAAGTGTCTGCCTGTGGGCGGCATCTGCAAAAAAGGAGAACAACATGGCAAAAGATCATCCTACCGGCCAGTCCGGTCTGTATCAGGCATTTTTTGCAGCTCAAGACCCCGGAACAGTGCTACCGTTTTTTACAGGATGTGTGCAGCTATTCCGAGCTGAGCGCAATGGAGCAGCGCTACAACATTGCCGAAATGCTGGTGGACAAGCGCATCTACACCGAGATCATGGATAAGACCGGTGCATCCAGCGCCATCATCAGCCGGGTAAGCCGGGTGCTGAGTGCCAACGACAGCGTGTTACGCGCCTTGCTGGAAGCGGAAAAAGCTGCCGACGATCAAAACTGAACTTCCACACAAACCATGCCGCGTGCCGCCCGTGCGGTATGCGGCTTTTATCATTCAACCGGGAAGGCAGAAGTCCCCACGCCAGCGGGGTACTTCTATCGTTTTTCCTCATGCGGTGCAGATGCGCCGTCTTCATCAGAAATCAGGGAGGTTTGATTTTTTATGAGCAAAGCTGTTGTATTTTTTGCCGAGGGCACCGAGGAATGTGAAGCCCTGCTGGTGGTCGATCTGCTGCGCCGCGCCAAGGTGGAGGTGACCGTGGCCAGCGCATCCGGCAGCCGCGAGATCGTGAGCAGCCACAAGGTGCATATCACCGCCGACGCACTGGCCGAAGAGGTGGATTATTCGGATGTGGACATGGTGGTGCTGCCCGGCGGCATCCCCGGCACCCCGAACCTTGCCGCCAACAAGACCGTTACCGACACCTGCGTTTCCTTTGCAAAGAGCGGCAAAAAGGTAGCTGCCATCTGCGCAGCACCCAGCGTGCTGGCATCTCTCGGCCTGCTGGAGGGCAGAAAAGCCACGGCGCACGCCGGTTTCCAAGACAAATTGGCCGGTGCCGAGGTGCTGGATACCGAAGTGGTAGTGGACGGCAATATCACCACCAGCTACGGTCTGGGCGGTGCCATCCCCTTTGCGCTGGAGCTGGTGCGCCAGCTGGCCGGGCAGGCTGAGGCCGACCGCATCCAGAACGCCATCGCCTACCGTCACTGAGGGAGGAAACTGAAATGCGTTTTGTCACCTGCCGCCTGCCGGACGGCGTAGAAGATCCGGCCATTCTTTCGCCGGACGGCACACAGATCTGGCCGCTGAGCTGGCTGGGCCTTTCCTATGAAACCTTGTCCGATGCCATCCCCTTTCTGACCCCGCAGGTGCGGGCAGGCCTGCAGCTTGCCATTGCGGGCATCCCGGCCCTGCCCGTGGATGCCGTGCAGCTGCAAAGCCCTATTCCCTGCCCGGCGCAGGATGTGGTGTGCCTTGGCATCAACTACATGGCCCACTCGGACGAAGCGGAGAAATACTCTGCCGATGCCTTTGCAACCAAACATCAGGATGCCATTTATTTTTCCAAGCGCGTTTCCCGCGCTGTGCCGGACGGCGGCTTATTGAAGCTCACACTGACCTTGTGCAGAAGCTGGACTACGAATGCGAGCTGGCTGTGGTTCTGGGCAAAGATGCCAGGGATGTGCCCGCCGGGCAGACAAAAGACTATGTGTTCGGCTACACCATCCTGAACGACGTTTCCGCCCGCGATGTGCAGACCGCCCACAAGCAGTGGTATTTCGGCAAAAGTCTGGACGGCTTCACGCCCATCGGCCCCTGCATCGTTACCGCAGACGAATTCGACACCTACCCGCCCAAGCTCGGCATCCGCAGCTTTGTCAACGGCGAAAAGCGGCAGGACTCGAACACCGGCCTGCAAATTTTTGACATCGACCACGTGATCCACGAGCTGACGCAGGGCATGACCCTGAAGGCCGGCACCATCATGCTACCGGCACCCCGGCAGGTGTGGGCATGGGCATGGACCCGCCGCAGTTTTTGAAGCCCGGCGACACGGTGCGCTGCGAGATCGACGGCATTGGCAGTCTGACCAACACCGTGCGGTGAACACTGGCATTTGTGCCAAACATCCACTGCGTTTTCCGTCTGTTTGCATGAAAATCCGCAGCGGCACTGCTCTTTTGCGGGTAGGTGTGGTATACTGGAACACGCGAAATACTGCGGCCGCTGGCCGTCAAAAAGAGGTAAATGAAACATGAAAGAATACGCATTCGGCATCGATCTGGGCGGCACCACCGCCAAGATCGGCCTGTTCAAGACCACCGGCGAACTGCTGGAAAAGTGGGAAGTTCCCACCGACACTCCAACGCCGGTGAGCACATTCTGAAAAATCTGGCCGCTGCCGTGCAGGGCAAGATGCAGGAAAAAGGCCTTGCCGCTGAGCAGGTAGAGGGCGTGGGCGTGGGCGTGCCCGGCCCTGTGTTGGACAGCCGCATCGTGCCATCATCTGTGCAAACCTCGGCGGCTGGGGCAAGCATAATGTGGCCGAAGAGCTTGGCGATATGCTGGGCGGCATCAAGGTTCTGGTGGGCAACGATGCCAACGTGGCCGCTCTGGGCGAGATCTGGATGGGTGCCGCCAAGGGCTGTCGCAGCGCGGTCATGGTCACGCTGGGCACCGGCGTGGGCGGTGGTGTCATCGTCAACGGCAAGGTCATTGATGGCACCCACGGTGCCGGCGGCGAGATCGGCCACATCACCGTGGACCGCCACGAGACCGCTGCCTGCGGCTGCGGCAAGCACGGATGTCTGGAGCAGTATTCCAGTGCCACCGGCGTTGTGCGCTGCATGAAGAAGCTGCTGGACGAGAACCCGGATACCCCCTGCACCCTGCGCGGCACCGAGTTTGCCGCCAAGGACGTGTTTGATGCCGCCCGCAATGGCGACGCCCTTGCCGCCCGCGAGGTGGACGAGATGACCGATACCCTCGGCATGGCGCTGGCAACCATTGCCGCCACCGTGGACCCGGAGATGTTCATGGTGGGCGGCGGCGTGTCCCGCGCAGGCGAGGTTCTGTTTGCCCCGCTGCGGGAGCACTTCAAGGTCTATGCCTTCAAGTCCTGCCGTGAGACCCCCATCGTGCCCGCCATCCTCGGCAACGATGCCGGTATCTATGGTTCTGTGCGCCTGATCGTGGGCGAATAATTCAGCGGTATTTTCTCAGAAACTTAAAAACCCGAAACGACGGTCGTTTCCGGGTTTTCTTTGTACGTTCAATAAAATTTACAGCGTATCTTCCCCCGGCAGCTGATTCCACAGGCGGTAGTAGACGCCCTGCTTTGCCAGCAGCTGGTCGTGGGTGCCGGATTCTACGATGCCCTCTTCGCCCAGCACAAGGATTCGGTCGTAGTCCTTGATGGTGGTCAGGCGGTGGGCGATGGTGAGGGTGGTGCGGCCATGGGCCAGCTTTTCAAGGCTCTGGCCCACCAGGATCTCGCTTTCGTTGTCCAGTGCGCTGGTGGCCTCGTCCAGAATGAGGATGGGCGGGTTCTTCAGGAACACCCGCGCAATGGCGATGCGCTGCTTCTGTCCGCCGGAGAGCTTGACACCGCGCTCACCCACATAGGTATCAAAGCCATCCTTCAGGGCCAGAATGAACTTTTCGGCCCCGGCCAGACGCGCCGCTTCCATGATCTCTTCGCGGGTGGCGCCGGGCTTGCCGTAGGCGATGTTCTGGGCCACCGTGCCGCTGAACAGATACACGTCCTGCTGCACGATGCCGATATCCTGCCGCAGGCTTTTCAGGGTGACATGGCGGATGTCCTGCCCATCGATCAGGATGCGGCCACTGGTCACCTCGTAGAAGCGGGGGATGAGGTTGCACAGGGTGGTCTTGCCGCCGCCCGAAGGGCCGACCAACGCCAGCCGTTCGCCCGGCCGGATATCCAGACTGACGTTGTGCAGCACCTTGTTGTGGTCATCCGGGTACTCAAAGCTGACGTTTTCAAACCGGATGTCACCGGGGCCGGGCTGCAGCGGTACCGCATCCGGGGCGTCGCCGATGGTCACAGGGGTGTCCATGATCTCGGCAAAGCGCTCGATGCCGGTCATGCCGCGCTGGAACTGCTCGGCAAACTCCACGATGCGGCGGATGGTGGCAATAAGGGTGGTGACGTACAGCATATAGGCCACCATGTCACCGGCGGTGATCCTGCCGTACACCAGCGAGAGGCCGCCTGCCAGAATGACCACCAGATACATCAGGCCGTCGAACAGGCGGGTGGAGGTGTTGAAGGCACCCATGGCGTAGTAGCGAGGGTCTTGATCTGCTCAAAATCCCTGTTGCCCTTTGCAAACTTCTCGCGTTCCTCATCCTCGGCGGCAAAGGCCTTCACGACACCCTGCCCCAGCAGGCTGTCCTCGATGGTGGAGTTCAGCTCGCCGATCTGCACGCGCTGCTGGCGGAACCGCGCCCGCAGCCGTCCGTTCAGGTAAACGGACACCACGCCCATCAGCGGCACGCAGGCGAACACCGCCAGCGTCAGCGGCACACTGGCCCGGCACAGGATAATAAAGGACACCACGATCTTGATGGCCGCAATGAAAAATTCCTCCGGGCAGTGGTGGGCAAACTCGGTCACATCGAACAGGTCGTTGGTGATGCGGCCCATGATGGTGCCTACCTTGGTGTTGTTGTAGTAGGTGTGGTCCAGCTTGAGCAGGTGGTCAAAGGCATCGCGGCGCATATCCGTCTCGATGTGCACGCCCATGATATGACCGATGCTGGACATGTAATAGCTGGCTGCACCGTCGATGATGCGCAGCACAAAATAGAGTGCTGCCAGCCGCAGCACGATGCCCGCCGTCAGAGTGATGCCCACGCCCATGGCGGCGTTGGTGATGGTGCTCATGATCTTGGGCAGCACGATGTCACACAGGGTGGTCAGCGCCGCACAGAACAGGTCCAGAAACAGGGTCATTTTGTACTTTGCCAGATAGGGCAGAAAACGCCGGATCAGCGCACCGCTGCCTGCGTGGTGCGCCCCGGGGTCGTTGATTTTGGTTTTTGTACATGGTTCCTCCTGTTGTAAAACCTACTCAGGCTCACTTCGTTCGCCAGCTCCCCCCGAGAGGGGGAGCCTTTGCATCTTTCGGGAAGCTGTACAAAACCTCCCCCTTTCGGGGGAGGTGGCATTGCGCAGCAATGACGGAGAGGGTTCGTTCTCTTACTTTTTACTGTAATCCCGCTCGCCGTAGATGGCGGTGCCGATGCGCACGAGGGTGGCGCCCTCCCGGATGGCGTTTTTCAAAGTCGCCGCTCATGCCCATGGAGAGGGTCTCCATGGACACGTGGAATAGCCGCGCTCTCCGGCCTGCACAAACAGCTTGTACACCTCGGCCAGATAGCGGCGGTTGCGGGCATCATCGTCGTTCACGGGCGGAATGGCCATCAGCCCCTTGACCCGGATGTGCTCCTGTGCGGCAGCAGCATCCAGCAGCGGCCAGAGCGCTCCGGTGCCACGCCGGTCTTGCTCTCCTCGCCGCCGATGTTCACCTCCAGCAGCACGTTCTGCACGATGCCGGCCTTGGCTGCTTCCTTCTCGATGGCGTTCAGCAGATGCTCGCTGTCCACGCTTTGGATGAGGCTGGCACGGCCCAGCACTTTTTTTAATTTTGTTCGTCTGCAGATGGCCGATAAAGTGGCTGGGCTTGCCGCAGTAAGCACCTGCGTCAAAGTTTGCGCACAGCTCCTGCACATGGTTCTCACCGAACACATCGATGGGCAGGGCTGCGCTTGCAGCCACGGTCTGTGCCGTGCGGGTCTTGCAGGCGGCGCACAGCTGCACCGCTGCCGGGTCGCGGCCTGCTTCACGGGCCGCGGCTGCCATCTTTTCCCGGATCTCTGCCACGGCCTCCTGCATCTGTTCCAGATTCTTTTCTGCCATGATGCTCAGTCCTCCTCGGTATACTTGGCACGTTCGCCGCCGATGAGCTTCGGGCGGGTGCGGGCGCACAGAATGTTCGCTTCACCAATTTTGGAAAGGCTCAGCCGCACCGGCACAGCCACCCGCTTCAGGTGCATCCCGATCAGGTGCCGCCGATATCAATGCCTGCATGGGCACGGATCTCTTCCACGGCCACCGGCTCCCGGAACTTCTTCCAGCAGGTAGTGGCCCAGCTGCCGCCTGCGTGGGGGCGCGGCACCACGCACACCTCTTCCCAGCCGTATTTTTCGGCGGCTTCGCGCTCGATGATAATAGCGCGGTTCAGATGCTCACAGCACTGCGCGGCCAGCCAGATGCCGTTTTCGGCCAGCACTGGGGCAATGCCCGCGTACACGGCCTGCGCGGCTTCCAGACTGGAATCCTTGCCAATGTGCCCGCCCACGATCTCGCTGGACGAGCAGCCCACCACGAACACATCGCCCTTTTTCAGCTTTGCTTCGGCCAGCAGTTCGGTCACTGCCTGCCGGGCCTGCATCTCGATTTGTTTTTTGAATTCTTCTGTCATAAAAAACACCTCGGTTTTTATCAAAATCAAAGATTTGCACTGCGCACCTTTTCGCTGCCTGCAAGGCCGAGATACAGCCTGCTCTCCACCGGGCACAGAGCTGTCACACCGCCTGCACCCTTGCTGGAGACCGTCCGCTTCCAGCTGCCGTCTGCCGTATCTACAGCTTCCGCGCAGGGCGCATCGGCAGGCAGGCTGAACAGCTTTTCCTGCAGATTCCGGCCTGCACGCAGGGCAATGCCCCGCAGCAGGGTGCTGTCGGCGTTCTTTTCCAGCCAGCTGCTGCGCGCCCACCGGTAGCCGATGTACAGGGTGCCGTCTGCATCCATAGCAAGCGCACCGGGATACCCCGCAGGCCGGAAACAAAGCTCTGGCAGTTTTTACCGCCCGCCGTCAGGTCGCGGGCATCGGCGGCAGCGCTCCACACACAGCGGTTCCCAAGGTCAGCCACGAACAGCGTGCTGCCGTCCCGGCTCAGGGCCAGCCCGGAAGCACCGGCCACACCGCCCAGCACCTTCTGCACCGTGCGTGCTGCCGGGTCGTATACATACACGCAGCCCGTGCCGGTGTGGGCCAGCAGTTCGGTGCGCAGAGTGCTCTCCAGCCCGTCCGCGGCACTGGCACTGGCAGCAACAGCAAAGTAGATCCTGCCGTCCGGCGCGGCTTCCACCGCTGAGACAGCCCCCAGCGGTGCACCGTCGATCTGGGTCACTACCTGCTCCACCGCCGTGCCCCAGCTGTCGTGGGCGGCGCGGCACAGGCTGCCGCCGCCGGGCGTGAGGATGCTCAGCCACAGGTCCCCGCTGCCGTCAAAGGCAAAACCGGTCAGCTCACCGTCCACGGAAAGGATGGCCGCATCGTGTCCGCCGTCGGTGCGTACAAGGTCGCTCGTGCGCTTTTTTAAGGCTGCGCCGTCGTATGCTGCGGCATACACAAGGCCGTCCTGTGTGCGGATGCAGTCCACACCCTGATATTCGCCCAGATCCAGCGTTCCCTTATGATCGGCGGCAAGGGCCGTCTGTGCTGCACCGGTGTCCTGCCGGACATCCGGCGCGGTGTAGCCTTGTGGCGGCGTATCGATGGGCCGGAACACCAGTGCATACACCAGCGCCAGCAGAATGCACACGCCAAACACCGTGCTGGCCGTGCGGAACCGCTTGAGCAGCGCGTCCCGCTCCACCGCCATCTGGGCCGCATACTCGGCACGGCGGCGGGCGCGCGGGCATTGGCGCGGTTTGCCCGGCGCATCCAGCGATCCACGAACAATGCCACCTGCGGCCCGATGGTGAGCGACGCAATGGCAAGGATGAGCAGAAATTCAATAAGTCCGATCCTCATAGGGCTTTTTCCTTTATCTTCAGAGCTTTTTCAGGGGGGTATCCCCTTATCGTTTCAGTATAGCATCTGTGGCGCGGCAGTTCAAGCACCCAACTCTGTCTCCCGGCTTTTGCCGCCGCCTGCCGCCTTTTTTCTCCATCTTTCCTGCCAAAGACTTTTTTTGCCGTGCTGAAATATGCTATACTGATTATAAATATGGCATTCTGCACCGGAATGCCGCGTGTCAGTGTAAAAGAGGATAACATGGAAGCATTCAAATATAATGTGCAGCCGGGCCGCTACCGGCATTTCAAGGGCAACGAATACGAAGTGCTGGGCATGGCCCGCCACAGCGAGACCGAAGAGGAAATGGTGGTGTACCGCGCCCTGTACGGGGAACGCGGGCTTTGGGTGCGTCCTGCCGCCATGTGGTGCGAGACCGTGGAGCGGGACGGCAAAGTGCAGCCGCGCTTTGTGCGCATTGAGGAGTGAACCGGCAGTTTTTGCCGATGGGATAAAACGGAGGGTGATACTTTTGTACAGTGAACAAAAACAGGCGCTTGCCGCCGAACTGAGCTTCAAGCATCCGGCAGTGCTGGCTGTCAGCGGTTCCGCAGGCAGCGGCAAGACCGCTCTGCTGGCCGCGCTGCTGCCGGTGCTCAAGAGCCGCGGGCTGAAGGTGGGCGTGATCCGCGAGGCTGACGATCTGCGCCTGCCCGCCGAGACCGACCGCCTGCATGAGGCCGGTGCCGAGGGTGTGGCCGTGTTTACTGCCGGGCGCTATCTGCTTACCGAGCAGTTCCGCCTGAACGAGCAGGACCTGCTGGCTTTGTTCGAGCGCCACGGCTACGACCTTGTACTGCTGGAAGGCTTTGGCGACAGCGGCTGGGCCAAGATCGAGGTGGTGCGCAGCTCGGTCAGCCCGGTGGGCACCGCGTTCCAGCCCATGGCCATCGTGGGCGATGTGCCGGGCGCTGATTTTGCACTGGACGATCCTGCTGCTCTGGCAGACTGGATCGAGAACCAGATGCCGTCCCTGTAACGGAGGTTCTGCATGAAACTCATCCGTACCGAAGACGCTGTCGGGCAGGTGCTCTGCCACGACATTACACAGATCATTCCCGGCCAGTTCAAGGGAGCACGCTTCCGCAAAGGGCACATCGTCCAGCCGGAGGATATCCCCGTGTTGCTCTCCATTGGCAAAGAGAATCTCTATGTCTGGGAGAAGCGCCCCGGCATCCTGCACGAGGACGAAGCCGCTGCCCTTTTGTACAAGGCAGCGGCGGGCCGCAACATCCACGGCACTGAGCCGAAGGAAGGCAAGATCGAACTGGTTGCCGACTGCGACGGTCTTTTGAAGATCGACCGCGCCGCCCTGCTGGCCGTGAACCGCACACCCCAAATGATGATCGCTACCATCCACGGCGACCTGCCCGTGAAAAAGGGCCAGAAGCTGGCCGGCACCCGCATCATCCCGCTGGTGATCGAGCAGGAGAAGATGGATGCCATGCAGGCTGCGGCAGGCAGCGAACCCATCCTGAACGTGCTGCCTTTCCACCCGAAAAAGTTTGCGGTCATCACCACCGGCAGCGAGGTATTCAAGGGACGCATCGAGGACAGATTCACCCCCATTCTGGTGGGCAAGCTGGCCGAATACGGCTGCGAGATGACCTATCACAAAACCTGCGACGATGACCCCGCCGGGATCACCGCCGCCATTCTGGAAGCAAAGGCCGCAGGCTGCGAGCTGATCTTTACCACCGGCGGCATGAGCGTAGACCCCGACGACCGCACGCCGCTTGCCATCAAGAACACCGGTGCCGAGATCATCACCTATGGCGCACCGGTGCTGCCGGGTGCCATGTTCCTTGTGAGCTATCTGGACGGTGTGCCGGTGTGCGGCCTGCCCGGCTGCGTGATGTACGCCAAGCGCACCATTTTTGACCTGCTGCTGCCGCGCCTGCTGGCCGACGACCCCATCACTGCCGAGGACATTGCCCGGCTGGGCGAGGGCGGGCTGTGCTTAGGCTGCGCCGAATGCCACTGGCCCAACTGCGGCTTCGGGCATTGCTGAAATCCTCTCAGTCAAAGCCTTACGGCTTTGCCAGCTCTCCCAAAGGGGAGAGCTTTATCAAGGTAAAAAATTTATGAGCGAAACAAAAACTTTCTCATTTTTGATGCGTCCGGCAGCGCGTGATGGTGGATGTGAGCGAAAAGCCCGTCACTGCACGGCAGGCTGTGGCCCGCGGCATCATCACTATGAATGCGGCAGCCTTTGCCGCTGTTCGGGACGGCACCGCCCAGAAGGGCGACGTGCTTGGCGTGGCCCGCATTGCAGGCATCATGGCGGCCAAGCGCACCAGCGAGCTGATCCCCCTGTGCCATCCGCTGCCGCTGAGCAAGCTGACTGTGGATTTTCACCTTCTGCCCGAACAGCAGGCCGTAGAGGCCGTGTGCACCGCCAGGACCATCGGCGTGACCGGCGTGGAAATGGAAGCTCTTACCGGCGTTTCTGCCGCGCTGCTCACCATCTACGATATGTGCAAGGCCGTGGATAAGGGCATGGAGCTGGGCGAGATCCACTTGGTCGAGAAGACCGGCGGCAAGAGCGGGCACTATGTGCGGGCCGAGGGCGGCTATGTTTGATGCATACGGCCGCAATATCCACTATCTACGCCTTTCGGTCACCGACCTGTGCAACCTGCGCTGCCGCTACTGTATGCCGGACGGCGTGCCAAAGCTGGCCCACGAAGATATTCTGACCTATGAGGAATTTCTGCGGCTGGCTGCGCTGTTCGCCCAGTGCGGCATCGACACGGTGCGCATCACCGGCGGTGAACCGCTGGTGCGCCGGGGCGTGGAACAACTGACGGCGGGCCTGAAAGCCATTCCCGGCATCCGCCGCGTTGCCCTTACCACCAACGGCGTGCTGCTGGCCCAGAAGCTGCCCGCCCTGCTGGCGGCGGGCCTTGACAGCGTGAACATCAGCCTTGACACCTTGCACCCGGAGACCTTCCGGCGCATCACCGGTAAAGACGAGCTTGCCGCCGTGCAAAACGGCATCCGGGCGGCCCTTGCCAGCGGCATTCCGGTCAAGCTGAACTGTGTGCCGCAGCCCGGCGTGAACGAGGGCGAGCTGGAAAGCCTTGCTGCCCTCGCACAGGAGCATCCGCTGCAGGTGCGCTTTATTGAAATGATGCCCATTGGCTTTGGTGCCGGGCTGCCCGGCCTTTCCGGCCCGAAACTGCTGGAGCGCTTTTACCGCCGCTGGCCGCAGCTGCAGCCGGTGACCGGTGCGGCCTTTGGCGATGGGCCGGCGGTGTATTATTCTGCGCCCGGCTGGCGCGGCAGCATCGGGTTGATTGCTGCCGTGCACGGCAAATTCTGCGCTTCCTGCAACCGGGTGCGGCTGACAAGTCAGGGCTTTCTGCGTCCGTGCCTTGCCAGCGAATCCGGCACCGACCTGCGTGCTCTGCTGCGCAGCGGCGCGGACGACGCGGCCCTTTTACAGGCCATTCAAAACACGATTCTGGCAAAACCCCGGGAACATCACTTCGGCCAAGGCTCCATGCCCGCCACACGAGGGATGTACCGGATCGGAGGATAACACAAATTTATGGGTAAAATTCTGGCTATCTGCACAAGCCCCCGGCGCGGCACCTTGAAAACGCCGGTGCCGTCCGCTGTTCTCACCCCGGAGTGGGGTATTGTGGGCGATGCCCACGGCGGCAGCTGGCACCGGCAGGTCAGCCTGCTGAGCGCGGAAAAAAATTGAATCTTTCCGTCAAAAGCTCTGGGTGGACTACGGTGCCTTTGGCGAAAATCTGGTGGTGGAAGGGTTCAATCTTGCCACCCTGCCGGTGCCCAGCTTTTTTGCCATTGGGGATGCCGTGCTGGAAATGACCCAGATCGGCAAGGAGTGCCACAGCGGCTGCGCCATCCGCCAGCAGACCGGCGACTGCATCATGCCGCGGGAGGGCGTGTTCGCACGGGTGGTAAAAGGCGGCACCATCCACACCGGCGACGAGATGAAGCTGCTGCCCACCCCGGCAGACCTGCCCCTGCGCGCGGCGGTGATCACCCTTTCCGATAAGGGCAGCCGCGGCGAACGGGAGGACAAAAGCGGCCCGCTCATTGTGGAGATGCTCACCGCCACAGGCTACAAGGTGGAGGAAGCGCTGCTTCTGCCGGACGATGCCGCCCAGCTCAAAACCCAGCTGCTGCGCCTTGCGGATGCCCGTCAGGTGAACCTGATCCTCACCACCGGCGGCACCGGCTTTGCACCCCGGGATATCACCCCGGAGGTGACTTTGAGCGTAGCCGAACGCAACGCGCCCGGCATTGCCGAGGCCATGCGGTACCATAGCCTTACCATCACACCGCGCGGGATGCTCAGCCGCGGTGTCAGCGTGCTGCGCGGCAAGACCCTGATCGTGAACCTGCCGGGCAGCCCTAAGGCCGTAAAAGAAAACCTCGAGTACATCCTGCCCAGCCTTGCGCACGGCATCCGCCTTGCCGCCGGGCTGGACGGCGAATGCGCCCGGAAGTAAAAAAGTATCCCGGTGGGCGGCACCGCATCCTGTACCGTATCAAATGCAAAGATTCATTTTAAAAACAGGAGCGCTTATCATGAACAACACTAAAATTTCCCGCCGCAGCTTTCTGGCTGCTGCCGGTATCGCCGGTGCCGCTGCGGCCCTGACCGCCTGCGGCTCCTCCGCTTCCAGCACTGCATCTTCCGTGGCAGGCTCTGCCGCTGCTTCTTCTGAAGCTACCGGTGGATCCATGGAGCTGATCGTGTTTGCCGCCGCATCCCTCACCGAGACCCTCACCGCCATCGGCGAGATCTACTCTGCCGAGAACCCCGGCGTGACCTTCAGCTTCAACTTCGACTCCTCCGGCACCCTCAAGACCCAGATCCAGGAAGGCGCGGACTGCGACCTGTTCATCTCCGCCGGTCAGAAGCAGATGAACCAGCTGGACAGCACCGCTTCCGCCGATGTGAACACCGAAGGACTGGACTTCGTGGACAGCGATTCCCGCGTGGACCTGCTGGAGAACAAGGTCGTTCTGTGCGTGCCCGAGAATGGCGATAAGGGCATCGACAGCTTCGATTCTCTGGCCGAGCACCTCAAGACCGGGGACATTCTGTTCTGCATGGGCAACAGCGATGTGCCCGTGGGCCAGTACACCCAGAAGATCCTTGCCTACTACGCTCTGGACGAGGAAGCACTGGCCGCAGCCGGTGTCATCACCTACGGCTCCAACGTCAAGGAGGTCACCACCCAGATCACCGAAGCCAGCGTGGATGCCGGTGTCGTGTACTGCACCGATGCCTACAGCGCAGGCCTGACCCCTGTGGATGAGGCCACCAAAGAGATGTGCGGTCAGGTCATCTATCCTGCCGCCGTGCTGAAGGCCGCCCCCAACGCCGAGGCTGCCAGGGAGTTTCTGGCCTATCTGCAGACCGACCGCGCCGCCACCGTGTTCGAGAGCGTGGGCTTCACCGCACTGTAAATCCGTTGTTTTTCAGAGCTTCCCCTCCGGGGGAAGCCTTTTTATTCGGAGGTATCATTTATGGACTGGTATCCCCTTTGGAACAGCCTGCGCATCGCCCTCGTCAGCTGCGCGGCGGTGTTCTTCCTTGGCATTTTTGCCGCCTACTATATTGCCAAGCTGCCGCGCACTGTCAAGGGCGCGCTGGACGTGGTGCTCACCCTGCCCATGGTGCTGCCGCCCACGGTGGTGGGCTATTTTCTACTGCTTTTGTTCGGCGCAAAGCGGCCGCTGGGCATCTTTTTCATGGAGCATTTCGGCGTGAAGCTGGTCATGACTGGTACAGTGCCATCTTTGCATCCATCGTGGTGGCCTTTCCGCTGATGTACCGCACGGCGCGCGGCGCGTTTGAAAGCTTTGACGAAAACGCTGGCATGGTCGGCGCAAACGCTGGGCCAGTCGGACGTGTGGATCTTCTGGCGGGTGCGGATGCCCTGCTGCCGTCAGGGCATTCTGGCCGGCACGGTGCTGGCCTTTGCCCGCGCGCTGGGCGAGTACGGTGCCACCAGCATGATCGCAGGCTACACCCCCGGCAAGACCGCCACCATTGCCACCACCGTGTACCAGCTGTGGCGCACCAACGACGAAGCCGGTGCCATGCGCTGGGTGCTGGTGGATATCGTGATCTCGGCAGTGGTGCTGCTGGCCGTGAATCTGCTGGAGAAAAAACAGAAAGCAGGTGGCCGCGCATGAGTCTTGAAGTGAACATTACCAAAAAGCTGGATGGCTTTATCCTTCACGCCAACTTTGCCGCGCGCAGCACCGCCACAGCCATTCTGGGCGCATCCGGCTGCGGCAAAAGCATGACCCTGCGCTGCATTGCCGGTATCGTAAAGCCGGATGCGGGCCGCATCGTACTGGACGGCCGGGTGCTGTTTGACAGCGCCCAGCACATCGACCTGCCGCCGCAGCAGCGCGGCGTGGGCCTGCTGTTCCAGAACTACGCACTGTTCCCCAACATGACCGTGGAGCAGAACGTGCTCTGCGGCCTGAAAGCCGAAAAAGACAAGGCCGCCCGCAAGGCCCGCTGCGCCGAAATGCTGCAGGCCATGCGGCTGGAATCCCTTGCCAAGCGCTACCCGGCCCAGCTTTCCGGCGGACAGCAGCAGCGCACCGCGCTGGCACGCATCCTTGTGGGCAGGCCCAAAATTCTGATGCTGGACGAGCCGTTCAGTGCGCTGGACAGCTACCTGCGCGAGGAAGTGGAGGGCGAAGTGGGCAGCCTGCTGGCCGGGTTTGGCGGCACGGCGCTGCTGGTCACCCACAACCGTGACGAAGCTACCGCCTGTGCCGGGATATGATCGTGATGGATAGCGGGCAGTGCTGCGCACCGGCGGCACCAAAGAGGTGTTTGCAGACCCGCAGAGCACCACCGCTGCACGGCTGACCGGCTGCAAGAACATTCTGTCCTGCACCCGCGTGGATGCCCACACCGTGCGCCTGACTGGCTGGGATGCGCCCCTTCACCTTGCCGCCGAGGTGCCGGAAACCTGCACCGCCGTGGGCATCCGCGCCCACGACTTTGCCCCCTGCGCACCAGCTGCGCCGAACGCTCTGCCGGTGCAACTGAACTCCACCAGCGAGAATCCCTTTGACTGGAACCTGATCTTTACCGCGCCGGACGGCACTACCCGCCTGTGGTGGAAGGTGAGCAAGACGAACCTGACCGCTGCGTCGCCGGAGGCACCGGCGTTTCTGGGCACTGCACCGCAGAACATCATGCCGCTGGGGTGACGGACAGCACGCCGGGGATTTTCTTCAGCGCTTCCTGATCGGCCTTGTTCAGGTCCTTGACCGCGAACCGCAGTCGGATCATGCAGTGTGCCACGCTGGAAATGTTCTCGGTGCCGCCCACCAGCTGAACCACTTCCGCAGCAGGTTCTGTTTGGCCTGCTCGGTGGGCGCGAAGTTGTATTTTGCCAGCACGCCCACCGCCTGCCGGTTGAACTCCTCCGGATAGGGGGAATCCAGATCGTAGGTGCGCAGTCCGGCTTCCACATGGCCCACCGGGATGCGCAGGTAAAAGCAGGCCAGTGCTGCCGCACCTTATCCACAAGCTCACTATTATATGCGCCAAACTCGGAATTGTGCAGGTCGGAAAGCACCACCATCCGGCTGGGCCTGCGGTCTGCCCTGCAAACTCCGGCTGTGCAGGGCCGTTTTTCTGTGGTATACTGGTACTGGAAGCAGCCCGCCGCTGCGGGCACTTTTTTTTGAAAAGCATTCACGCAAACTTCATAGTTTTTTTTTATTCTTGCTGTATGATATTCTGGTCAAGAAGTCTATTATTGAGGAAGGTGTCTGTATTATGGCTAAGATCCTGATCGTTGACGATGAGCCGCGCATCCGCGAGCTGATCCGTGAACATTTACAATATTCCGGTTATATCTGTGAAGAGGCCGCTGACGGCACAGCTGCGCTGACCCAGCTTTCCGGCGGGGCCTTCGATCTGGTCATTCTGGACCTGATGATGCCGTTCATGGACGGTATGACCTGCCTGCGGGAGATGCGCGCCCGCCACATCAACACGCCGGTCATCATCCTGACCGCCCGCGGCGAGGAATACGACAAGCTGGCCGGCCTGGAGAGCGGTGCCGACGACTACGTTGTCAAGCCCTTCTCTCCCCGTGAGCTGGTAGCCCGCGTCAAGGCCGTGCTGAACCGCACCATGCCCAAGCCCGCCGCTGCCTCCGACACCATGACCTTTGGTGAGCTGACCATCGACACGGCCAGCCACACGGTGCGCGTTTCCGGCGAGGAGGTGGCCCTGACCCCCAAGGAGTTCGACCTGCTGGTGTTCCTTGCTTCCAACAAGGGCATCGCCCTCAGCCGTGAAAAGATCCTGCAGAAGGTGTGGAACTACGACTACTTTGGCGAGGACCGCACCGTGGACACCCATGTCAAAATGCTGCGGGGCCATCTGGGCAAGTGCCGCAGCTACATTGCTACCGTGTGGGGCATCGGCTACAAATTCGACCCCGACGCAACGCGCTGATAAAGGAGCGGAGGATTCATGCGGCACCATCACTCCCCCGGCATCCGCGGCCAGCTGATGTGGTTTTTGTGTTGTATCTGTCTGTTCCTGCTGGCACTGGTGTGGTTTCTGTCCACCCAGCTGCTGGAACCGCTGTACACCAAGCACATTGAAAAACAGCTGACCACTCAGGCAGAAAGCATCACCGCCGAGCTGGACAAGGCTATTGCAAACGGCGAAGCCCTTTCGGCATGGTCTTTTGGCCATCTTACGGTCAACACCACGTTCTTTGACCGGCTTGCCACCCAGCTGTACGCCAGCGGTTCGCTGAACAGCTTCTGTGTGGATATTTCCGATACCACCATGCGCACGATCTATAAGATCGAGAACCAGTCCTACTGCAACCTGCACGAAACGCTGCTCTCGGATTCCGCCAACAATGATATGATCGTTTCCACCGCTGTGGCCATGCGCAAGAAATGCCGCACCACCGGCGGCTTTGTGCAGACCCTGAATCCGCCGCGGCTCTCCGGCTCGGCACAGCTGCTGGTAGGGCGCAACACCTCCGGCGGCGAGTACACCGTTCTGGTCACTACCAGCCTTGTGCATGTGGCCGAAGCCGGCAAGGTGCTGAGCACCGTGCTGCCCATGGCAGCGGCGCTGATCTTTGCCTTTGCCATGACGGCGGCATGGCTGTTCAGTGAGTGGTTCACAAAGCCGCTGCGCCAGCTTTCCAGCGCTGCCCGCCAGATGGCCATGGGCAACTATGCCGTGCAGGTGGATACCCGCCGCAGCGATGAGCTGGGCGATCTGGCCCGGGACTCAACCACATGGCAAGCGAGGTGCAGCATTCTTCGCAGATGCAGCGCGACCTGCTGGCCAACGTCTCCCACGACCTGCGCACCCCGCTGACCCTTATCAAGGGCTATGCCGAGACGGTGCGCGACATTACCGGCGACGACAAGGCCCACCGCGATGAGCAGATGAACATTATCGTGGACGAGACCGACCGCCTGACCGCACTGGTCTCCAGCGTGATGGAGCTGAGCAAGGTGACCAGCGGTGCCGACAAATGCGAGCGCGTGCACTTTGATATGGGCCAGCTGTGCGACGAGGTGAGCGAACGGTACGATGCCATCTGCGCCCAGAACGGCTGGCAGCTCCAGCTGGAGCTGCCGGACGAGGAACTGCCCGTTTACGCAGACCCCAACATGATGCAGCGCGCACTGCATAACCTGCTGGGCAACGCCATGCACCACATCGGCAAAGACGGCATCTTCATCCTGCGGGCCCAGCGCTGCACCGAGGGCGTGCGGGTAGAGGTGGAGGACCACGGCCCCGGCATCTCTGCCGACGACCTGCCCTATATCTTTGATCGGTACTACCGCTCCCGTTCGGATGCCGGCAAGCAGGGCACCGGTCTGGGCCTTTCCATCACCAAGCCATCTTCCAGCAGCACGGCTTCCGCTTTGGTGTACAGAGTGCCATCGGCATGGGCACTACGTTCTGGTTCATCATGAACGACCTGCCCGCCAATGCAGCCGAGATGGCCGGGCAGGAATAATCAGGAATAATTTTAAAGCCGGGATGACCGTGTGGTCGTCCCGGCTTTTGCTTTTTCTATAGAGCATCGTTTCTGCCCGCAATGCTGCGGCCATTCCAAATGATTTACTGGCTGGAATCTGCTGTGCGATAAATTCCGAATGTATTATCCGGTGCGGGCATTTCCACCCGGGAGGCACGATCATTCACAGCCCACATCATCCAGCCCATTGCAGCCAGTGCCGCCAGAATGATGATCCATTTGACAAAATTCGGCAGTTTTTTCATAGAAGATCCTTCAAATCCGTTTTATACTTTATTTTATATTTTCCGCTTTTATTCCGGTCTGCAAAGCTTCCGTGCACATCTGAGCAGCTCTTCGGCCTGCTGGCTGTCCAGCTGCTTCACCCATGCACCGCGCGGCACAGCGCCTGCGCCGGTGCTGCCCGCTTCGGCAAAGCAGGCAAGGTCCGAGTCGGTGCGGCTCTGCCAGGGCGAAAAGCCCTCCGGCGCGATGTGTGCACCAAGGCGCAGTCCAGCACAGCCGTTTTACCGGTGGGCCGCCACGGCCTGCCCAGAAACACCGTGCCTGTCGGGCAGTCGTCCGAAACAAAGTCGCAGTCCCAGAACACAAACCCGAGGCCATCGGCACGGCCCGAGGGAGCCGTGACGTAGCTTGCAGGCAGGTGGTTGTTCACGGTGCGGATGGTGCACTGCTCAAACAGAGCGTCCGCGCCGCCAAAAATAAATCGATATCTCCCGCGATCTCGCAGTGCCGGTAATACTGGGCCGTCGGGCGGCGGGGCGCAAAGCGGCCCGGGCCAAGGAAGCCATCCTTCTCCCGCTCCTTCTCCGGCAGAGGGGCGCAGAACAGCGTATCCTGATTGCTCAGCAGCCGCACATTCTCAAAGAGGGTGTGAGAGCAGTCCACATAAGCCGCCACGGCCTGCCCCACCTTTGCCCCGGGGCCGGCATCGTTTTCAATGGTCAGATCCCGCACCCGCAGTTCTATCCCCCGGAAAAAAAAACGCGGTATAGCTGCGGAAGGTGTGGGTGGGCCTGCTGTCCGGGTGCGGCAGCTTGCCGCCGTCGCCCCACACGATGCGGGTGCTTTCCATGCCTGCGCCGATCAGGGTGATATCCTGTTTTTCGCACACCAGCTTTTCGCGGTAACGCCCGGGCCAATGCGGATCTCTGCTGCGCAGGCATAAGGTACGGCCAGCACCGCTTCGGACACCGAAGCAAAATCGCCGCTGCATCCTGCGCTACGGTTATGGTAAGCATGTTTCTGTCCTCCCGTTTTGTTTCTATGCTTCCATAGTATACCTTCTCCTCCGTCGAAAATCAACGAAGTTTGTATGAACATCAAACGCATTTTTCCAGCCGCAGCACCGCCGCCGTAATGTCGTCCGGCCTGCCGGTCTTCTGGGCGCGCACGCGGGCCGTTTCCACCAGCGTCTTTGCAACTTTTTCCGGCGCTTCTCCTGCCGCAGCGGAAAGCTCCAGCTGCTTTGCCACCCAGCCCGGGCCGTCCACCAGCAGCCCGTCCGAGACCAGCACCGCATAATCGCCCACCGTCAAATGCACCACCCGGCTCTGGCCGTTCACTCCGCCCAGAATGCCCACCGGCAGGCTGGTGTCGCCCACAGCACGCACCCGCCCGCCGTGCACAAGGAAGCCCGGTGCCGCACCGGCCTTGAACAGCCTTGCCGTGCCGGTGTAAAGATCCACGCTGATGAGGTCCAGCGTGGCACCGCTCTCATCCTCACTTTTCAGGGCAAGGGCCACGTTGACCAGCCTTGCCGCCAGCTCTGCGGTAAAGCCCGCCTTGAGCAGCCGGGCCGTCAGCTCGGCGGCAAGGTTGCCATCCACGGCTGCAGGCCTGCCGGTGCCCATGCCGTCGCACAGGATCATCTGCGCTGCCGCCGGGCTGCAGAACTGCTGCACCGCATCGCCGGAAATACTGCCCCGCGCCGCCGCGCCCGCCATGCCGAACACGGCCCGCAGCACAGGCTTTTCGCTGAACAGCAGGGTGGTCATTCCCTTGCAGGAAAGCACCTGCGGCACTTCCAGCGTGCGGCGGCAGATGCGGCCCACCTCCCCGGCCAGCGCGGCCAGCTCCTGCGCCGAGAAGCGGGTGCGCGGCAGCGTGACCGCCGCATGGGTGCGGCCCAGATCATCCAGCGTGACGGCACACTCCTGCGGCGGAGTGCCAAGCTGCGCAAAAAAAGTCCGCCACCCGGCCGGATTTATAGGGTTCCGGGTCGCCCGGACGGCCCAGCTGTTCTCCCAACACGCCCAGCGCTTCGGCCACGGCGCTGTACTGCTCGGTCAGGGCAGTGCGCATGGCTTCGGCATGAAGGCGGGCCTCCTTGCGGCTGCGGTACAGCGCAAAGGAGCGGTTTGCCGCTGCGCACAGCGCTGCCGGGTGGATGCACCGGGATAATTGCCCGGGCAATTGAGCCGTTTCCAGCCCGCCGCTGCTTTCCAGCAGAGGGCGCAGTGCTTCCATGCCCTCCAGCGTGGCGGCATACTCCTGCTTCCAGCAGGTATCCCGCGTCCGCAGTTAAAACAAAGGGTATCATGTGTGTTGTCAATTACCCAATGGAAATCCTCACGCCGGTGCGGCAGCGTTTCGTAGACATCGTTCACGGTCTCTGCCAGCGATGCAAGGCTCTGGGACACCTGTTCCAGCCGGGTGGCCGCTGCACTGTACTGCTGCGGCTGGGCCTGCCCTGCCTGCGGCTTTTCTTCCGGCTCCGGCACAAGCCATGCTGCGGGCATGGCCGCTACGGCCGTGATGCCGATGCAGACGTTCAGCAGATATTGGAACGCGCTCCCGGGCGGCTGCACACAGAGTGCACCGGTCACGCAGCCGCCCGCGTAGGCGGCTACCGTTTCCATGCGCCGTCCGGGTGCCAGCACTGCCGCTGCCACCGTGGCACAGGCAAGGCCGGATGCCGCAAAGCTGAGAGCCGGGTCTGCCGCGCACAGCGCAGCGCCCAGCACCGCGCAGGCCGCAAGCGCGGCTTGGCCTGCCCTTTGCTGCATAAATACAGTTCCAGCGCCGCGCAGACGATCACGCCCGGCAGCAGCTGCCACAGCTGCACACTGCCCAGCGCCGCCGCTGCCGCCGCACCCACCAGAAGCATCCCGCACCCGGCTTTTCGGGCGCGAACTGCCGCAGACAAAAGCCCATGGCTGCGGCCAGCAGGGCATCTGCCGCACTGTAAAACACCAGCTCTGCCCCGCCGCCGCCAAAGGCAAAGCACAGCGCCACGCCCACCAGCGTGCCGCAGCCCGCCAGTGCCGCCGGGGTCAGTGTTCTGGCACCCATCCACCGCGCTGCCACTGTAGCACCCAGTGCGCACAGCATACAGACACTGCGCAGCGAGAGCGCGCCAAACCCGTGCAGCAGCACACCCAGCGCCGCACCCGCCGCACAGGGGCAAAGCAGTCCTCTGCAAAGCCCAGCACAAAGCCCAGACCAAAAGGCATCAGTGCACCGTACAGAACGGCCCAGCCGCCTGCAAATCCCACTGCCACAGCCGCCAGCCTGCGCGCTGCCGGGCGCAGCTCCGCCCGCCGTGCCAGTGCTGCCCGCTGTCTGTTCTGCCGCCCGGCCGCTGCCAGACCCATCCGCTCTGTCATAAAAACTCCCCGCTTTCCGGCGGGGCGTTGTGGTTCTGTTCCCCGCGCTTTCTGCATATACTGTAGCGCGGGCGCGCGGCGATTTTTGGCGCGGTGCAGTGTTCTGCCGCAAACCGGCCCAAAGACGCAAAAAAGCCCTGCAGCGTTCAAAAATGCTGCAGAGCTTTGTGGTTTTATGGCAAAAATCAGCCGTTCAGCTTTTCAATTGCCGCTTTTACGCGGGCAAGGGTGGTTTCGCGGCCCATCATGCAGGCAAGGTCGGTGCCGCCGCCGGGGGTGCGCTGCTTGCCAGAAAGGGCAATGCCCAGCGGGTACAGCAGCCAGCCGTTCTTCTTGCCCAGCTCCTCAGCCTTGGCCTTGCAGGCATCGAAGACGGCATCGCGATTGCCAAAATCCAGTGCTTCGTCGCTGAGCACAGGCAGCAGGGCTTCCAGTGCCTCCTTGGCGGTCTCCGGGGTGGTCTTCTGCTTCTTGTTGGCGTACATGCTCACATCGTACTCGGGCATCGCATCAAAGAAATCCAGCTGCTCCGGGATCTCGCCCAGCACTTCGCAGCGGGGCTGCAGGTTTGCGCACAGCAGCTTCTTGTCGATGGAGGTGTGCACGGCCTTGTCGATCCACGGCTCCGCCTTCTTCTGGAACTCTTCCGGGGACAGGCGGCGGATATATTCCGCGTTGATGGCCCGCAGCTTGAGGGGATCGAAGATGGCCGGAGACTTGGAGATGCCGTCCGGAGACCAGATTTTGACCAGCTCCGGCAGGGAGAAGATCTCCTGCTCGGCATACTCGCCCTTGGGGCTCCAGCCCAGCAGGCAGATGTAGTTCAGCACGGCCTCGGTCAGGTAGCCCTTTGCCACCAGATCCTGATAGCTGGCATCGCCGTTGCGCTTGGAAAGCTTATTCTGCGCATCCTTCATGACCGGCGGGCAGTGGATGTAGGTGGGGATCTCCCAGCCGAACGCCTGATACAGCAGGTTGTACTTGGGGGTAGAGGACAGATACTCGCTGCCGCGGATCACGTGGGTGATGCCCATGAGGTGGTCGTCCACCACGTTGGCAAAGTTGTAGGTGGGCATGCCGTCGGTCTTGATGAGGATCTGGTCGTCCATCTCGCTGTTGTTCACCTCGATGTGGCCGTACACCACATCGTCGAAGCCGGTCACGCTCGCGGGGGATCTTCTGGCGGATAACATAGGGTTCCCCGGCAGCAAGACGCTTTTCCACTTCGTCCTTGGGCAGGTCGCGGCAGCATCCGTCATAGTGGGTCATCTCACCGTTGGCGCGCTGCTCGGCGTGCAGGGCCTCCAGACGCTCCTCGGTGCAGAAGCAATAATATGCCTTGCCCTCAGCCACCAGCTGCTCGGCATACTGTTTGAACATGCCCATGCGCTCGCTCTGCACATAGGGGCCCACGGGCCGCCGATGTCCGGGCCTTCGTCCCACAGCAGGCCGGTCTCCCGCAGGGTGTTGTAGATGACATCCACAGCGCCCTCCACATAGCGGCCCTGGTCGGTATCCTCGATGCGCAGGATGAAGGTGCCGTCCTCGTGCTTTGCCATCAGGTAGGTGTACAGGGCAGTGCGCAGGTTGCCAACGTGCATATAACCCGTGGGCGACGGCGCAAAACGGGTGCGGACTTTATTGCTCGGCATAGAAAAACGCTCCTTTATTCTCATGCAAAAATTTGCGGACAGCTATGTTTTATTGTACTGATTCTGCGCTGTTTTGTCAATGCGGGATAACATCATGCATTCACATCTAACCCTTTTCCTTTTGTTCGCAACATGCTATACTTGATTCAACAAATCGAAAGTTGACAAAGGAGTTGAGCTGATATGAAAAAGAAAATCATCCTATTGCTGTCTGTTGTGATAATTCTTTTGATGGGCATTGTTGTATGGTTTAATATTCCACTCGACTTGATGGACTTAGACCCTAATGAGGTCATGGAAATAGTTGTTTTCAATGGCAATAGCGGAAACGCAACACATATTACCGACAAAGAGCAGATTCAGCATATTGTCGAAAATTTGAATGGCGTCGAATTAAAGCGGTCAAAGCCGTCTTTGGGATATATGGGATATAGTTTCAAAGTTACTATTTATTTGTCTGATGGCAACGAGGCAGGCGATTGGAATAATTTTATTATCAATTCAGATGATACAATTAGAAAAGATCCATTTTTCTATTCTGTTACAAAGGGAAATATTGATTACAGCTATATTGAAGGTATCGTAGAATAACAAAAATTCCAGTTTGCCGTACAGCGCCAAACAGAGGAAAAGCCCCTGCATTCCAAAAACGGATGCAGGGGCTTTCTCTTGTTTACTTCAAGATGATCTCGCCGTTTTCACCGGCATCCACCACAAGGGTGCCGCCGGATGCCAGCGTGCCATCGATCAGGCGCTCGGCGGCGGGGTCTTCCACAGCTTTGCGAATGACGCGGCGCAAATCGCGCGCACCAAACTTGCCGCCCTGACTCTTTTGCACCAGAGCCTTGAGGGCTGCCGGGGTGTAGCTGTAAGCGATGCCCTTGGCCTCCATGCCGGGCTTGTACTCGTCCAGCATCAGGGCCGCGATGCCCTGCAGGGTCTCCTCGGTCAGGGGCTTAAAGGCGATCACTTCATCCACGCGGCCAAGGAACTCCGGGCGCAGGAACTGGGCCAGCGCCTTGCGGGTCTTTTCCTCGCTGAGCTGTTCCTCGCTCTTATTGAAGCCAAGCCCACCGGTGCTCTGGTCGCTGCTGCCGGCGTTGGAGGTCATGCAGATGACCGTGTTGAAAATCCACCGTGCGGCCCTGCGCATCGTTGATCTTGCCCTCGTCCAAAATCTGCAACAGAATGTTCATGACATCCGGGTGAGCCTTTTCGATCTCATCGAACAGCACCACGCTGTAGGGACGGCGGCGCACCTTTTCGGTGAGCTGGCCGGCCTCCTCGTAGCCCACATAGCCCGGAGGCGAACCGATCATGCGGGACACCGCGTATTTTTCCATATACTCGCTCATGTCCAGACGGATGAGCGGATCGGGGCCGTCGAACAGCTGATTTGCCAGCTGCTTGACCAGCTCGGTCTTGCCCACGCCGGTGGGGCCCACAAAGATGAAGCTTGCGGGACGGCGGCGGCCGGAAAGGTCGGCGCGGCTGCGCTTGATGGCCTGCGCCACCAGATGCACGGCCTCGTCCTGCCCGATGATCTTCTTTTTCAGCTCGCCCTCAAGGTTTGCCAGCTTTGCGAACTCGGTCTCCCGAATTTTGACCGCCGGAATGCCGGTCCACAGCTCGATGACCTTGGCCACATCGTCCATGGTCACCTGGATCTCGCTGGCGGCAGCCTGCTTTGCGGGCAGGTCGGCTTCGAGCTTTGCAATGCGGGTCTTGCGCTCGGCCACGCGCTCGTAGTCGATTGGCTCGTTCACATCCGCATTCTCCATCTCGGCTTCTTCCTGCTTGAGGGCATCCAGCTCCTTCTGCATTCCAAGATACTCGGAAATGACCGGGTGGGCCAGATTGCAGCAGGCGCAGGCTTCGTCCAGCAGGTCGATGGCCTTATCGGGCAGATAACGGTCGGTGATATAGCGCTCACTCAGGGTGACAGTGGCAGAAAGCACATCGGCAGGCACCTGCACATGATGGTGCTGCTCGTAGTAGTGCTTGATGCCGTTCATCACAGCAAGGGTATCGGCCACGCTGGGTTCTTCCACCCGCACGGGCTGGAAACGGCGTTCCAGCGCCTGATCCTTCTCGATATACTTGCGGTACTCATTGAAGGTGGTGGCACCGATGACCTGAATTTCACCACGGGAGAGGGCGGGCTTCAGGATATTGCCCGCGTTCATGGCACCCTCGCTCTCACCGGCAGAGGTGATGGTGTGGATCTCATCGATGAACAGGATCACATTGCCTGCGGCCTTCACTTCGCTCAGCAGGCCCTTGACCCGCTGCTCGAACTGGCCGCGGAACTGGGTGCCTGCCACAAGGCTGGTGAGGTCCAGCAGATAGATCTCCTTATCCTTCAGGCCGATGGGCACATTCCCCTTGGCAATGCGCTCCGCAATGCCCTCGGCAATGGCGGTCTTGCCCACACCGGCTTCGCCGATGAGGCAGGGGTTGTTCTTCTGGCGGCGGCTCAAAATCTGGATGGTGCGGTAAATTTCGCGGTCGCGGCCAATGATATCGTCCAGTTTGCCTTCCCGGGCCTTGCGGGTCAGATTCTCGCAATAGGTATCCAAAAAAATTTGCGCTTAGGCGGCTTTTTGCCGTTCTTGCGGTCGGCCTTCTTGTCGCCATCCTTCTTCTCGCTGCTGGTAAAGCCCAGCGGGAAGGTGGCATTGCTGCCGGGGATCAGATCTTCGTCCATGCTGTCCGGGTCAGCATCCTCGCCGCCGTTCGCCATGTTCATCATCATGGAGAGCGGGTTTGCATCGCCCATCTCCTCCATCATGCTTTCCATGCGGTTCTCCATGTTATCAAGATCCTGATCCGACATGCCGAACTGCTTCATCAGATCGTCCACCGGCTTGATGTGCAGCTCACGGGCGCAGTGCAGGCAGTAGCTCCTGCTTCATCTGACCATTGTCCATCCGCTGGATGAAGATGATCGCCGGACGTTTCTGGCATCGAATACAGACCATAGTTCCTCCTTTATGCAAAACCCTTTACAGGAAAGGGTTGAAGAGATTGAAGATTTTGTAGTAAAGACTGCTGCTCATCACCGTATCGTTGAGCACATTCAGGTTGCCGCCTGTGATGACGATGATGCCCCACAGGATGCACAGCACCAAATAGATATCCAGCAGCGCTGTGGCACCGCCCACCAGCCAGCCAAGGCCGCGGTTTACCGTGCCAATGACCGGCAGCTTGTTCACAAGGCCCAGCACCGTGACCAGCATACTGACCAGCAGGCGCAAAAGCGCGTAGAACAAGAAGAACAGCACCAGCGTGATCACCGGTGTGAGCAGCGGCTGCAGCACGTTTTCCACAATGGAATCGGCCAGCACCACCGCGTTATCGGCCAGCACAGCGCCAATGGAGCGCTCGCAGGCTGCCACGATGGAAGCGCGGAAAGAAGCAGGCAGGAAGCCCGCATACTTTTCCGCAATGCCGGAAAGGTCTACCGCACCGCCCGCAGCAATGTTTGCTGCGATCTGGGTGCGGAAGCCGCCTGCCAGCATGTGTTCGAACACCCAGCCGGCGCAGGCAGCGGAAAGCTCCTTGGCCCCCAGCAGACTGAACAGGTTGCCCACCAGCTGCACAATGGACGAAAGAAAGCCCTTGCGCGCATAGCGCACCACCAGAATGATCCATGCTGCCGTGCATATGATATCAAAAAGAAATGACGGATTCTTGAACATACCTTGTTTTCCCTGTTATTTTTATCACTTTCCCCGCAAGAGTGCTATTTACGCATGATCTTCTCACCCAAAAATCACTGTCCGCTGGAAGCTGTCTGCTCCGGCGGTGTGACCACCTGCACCGTGTTGCCGGTGAACACCAAGATCTGCCTGCCCTCGATCAGTGCCCGGGGCCGGGCCGAAAGCGGCTGGCTCCACTGGAACTCGCCCACACTGTTGAAGCGCTCCACTGTGCTGTCGGTGAGCAGGTAGAAGCCGTCGTTCTTTGCCCGGATGATCTGGCTGGCCGAGAGCACGCTGCCGCTGTAACCCACGGTCAACTCCCCGTCCAGCAGCACGGCAGTACAGGTCTGGCCGCTGCTCAGCAGCAGGGCCGCACCGTTACTGGTGTTGGACACGCTGACGAGGGTGCCGCCGCCAAATCGTAGCTGGCGCGTTCGCCTGCGCTGCCGCCGCTCGTGTTGTACAGCACGGCGCGGTTCTCATAAAGCACCAGCAAAAAGCCGTTGGACATCCAGCCCATCACTGGGGCACACTGTTCTCGGAGCCAAGGCATACCGGGTCGCCTGCGGAGAGGGGCAGTACATAAAGGTTCGTGGTCAGCTGGCCGCCCACCGCCGATACAGCGGCCACGGCAAGGCGGCGGCTGTCCGGCGCAAAGGCCATGCGCAGCGGGGTGCCCTGCTCACTGGTCAGGTTCCACACCAGCTGCTGCTGCATACTGGAATTGTAAACGGTCAGCTTTGCCACGCTGTCGGTGCTGTCGGTCACAACAGCCACCTGTCCGGCATCTGCCACGGCGCACAGCGAGATGGTTCTGTCCATGGTTTTTGTATAAAGGTTCTGGGTGCGGCTTTCCACCCGAAGCTCATTGCCGGAGCGGTTGTACAGCACAAAGCGGGTCTTGCCTGCAGCAATGGCCGGGCGGGCATAGCCGCTCTGGATGCTGTTCAGGCGGGTGCCGCCAAGACTGTATACCACGCAGCTGTCGCCGCCCATCTCCACAAAGCTGCCAGACATCTGCGCCACCGCATCCGGGTCGGTGATGCCGGTCTGCTGCGGCCAGCCTGTGGCTGGTGCCAGCGCGATGACGGCAGTATCCACAAGGTCTTTTGCGCGCGCAATGGAAGACCCCACTGCGCCGGTGGCAAACAGGACAAGGATGGTCAGCACCGCTACGATGATGACAGTGCGGCGGATGCGCCGTGTGCGCACCCGGACCCGGGCGGCTTCCAGATATTCGACGCGCCCGGCAGAAAGCGGCTCTCCTTCGGCGGAATGTCCGCCGCGGCGAATTTTGCTCATGAATGGTTCTCCTTACAGATCATACTCCACACACTTCAAAAACAGGCCCTTGGCGGGCAGGGTCGGCCCGGCGCGGCTGCGGTCACGGCTTTCCAGAATGGCGGGAATTTCCGCCGGGTCCAGCCGGCCTGCGCCCGCTTCGCACAAAGTGCCTGCCAGAATGCGCACCATGTTGTACAGGTAGCCGTCGGCGGTCACTTCAATGTCGATCTCGTCCCCCTTGCGGGTAACATGACAGTCCGTGATGGTGCGCACGGTATCGCCATGGGCTGCAGCGGAAGAGCCCGCCGCGCACAGGGCCAGAAAATCGTGCCTGCCCACGAACTGCTGCGCCGCCGCCTGCATTCTGGCTTCGTCCAGATGCCGGGGCACCCGGGTGTAATAAGCCGCGTCAAAAGGCGAGTCGATGGGGTGGTTGTGGATGCGGTAGAGGTAGGTTTTGGTATGGGCCGCGTACCGGGCATGGAAATCCTCCGGCACCATCTGCGCGTCCAGCACCCGGATGTCCGGCGGCAGATGCTGGTTGAGCGCCAGCGGGAGCTTTGCCGCCGGGATGCGGGTATCGGCGTGGAAGTTGAGCTTGAAGCCCAGCGCGTGCACCCCTGCATCGGTGCGGCTGCAGCCCTTGATATCGGGGCGGCTGCCCAGCACGGCCTGCAGCGCATCCTGAAAGGTTTGGGCCACGCTGCGGCCATTGGGCTGCACCTGAAAGCCGCAGTAGTTCGTGCCGTCGTAGGCAAGGGTAAGTAAAAAGTTCTGCATGGAACTCCTTCCGTCACGGCTTTGCCGTGCCACCTCCCTCAAAGAGGGAGGCTATAAGGCCCCCTCCTCGAGGGGGCTGTCGCCGAAGGCGACTGGGGGAGTTTTAAAAATTCGGGAACACCAGCCGGGAGGCAAGGATCACTGCAAAGCAGGCGATGCACACGGCAAGGTCGATATAATCCTGCTTTTCGCAGCGCAGCACCTTCAGGCGGGTGCGGCCGTCGCCGCCCCGGTAGCAGCGGCATTCCATGGCCATGGCCAGCTCGTCCGCGCGGCGGAAGGCCGAAATGAACAGCGGGATGAGCACCGGCACCAAGGCTTTTACCCGGTCGGTCATCTTGCCGGTATCCAGCTGGGCACCGCGGGCTTTCTGGGCGTTCATAATTTTGTCCGTCTCCTCAATGAGGGTGGGGATGAAGCGCAGGGCAATGCTCATCATCATCGCCAGCTCGTGCACCGGGAAGTGCAGTTTGCCCAAGGGCTTCAGCAGCTGCTCGATGGCATCCGTGAGCACGATGGGGCTGGTGGTGTAGGTGAGCAGGCTGGTGCCCGCGATGAGCGCCATGCGCGCACCGCCACTCAGCACCGCATAGCGCACGCCCTCGGCATAAATGGTCAAAAACCAGATATGCACCAGCGGTTCGCCCTCACCCGACACAAAGAACAGGTTGAGCACCGCCGTAAACACCACGATGGGCAGGATGGGCTTTAAGCTCTTGAGGATCATTTTACCGGGAATTTTTGCCACCTTGTACATCACTGCCAAAAACAGGATGGAAAGGGCAAGGCCCAGCGGATTGGAAGCTGCAAACAGCAGCACGATATAGGCGATGGTCAGCACCAGTTTCAGGCGCGGGTCGAACCGGTGCACCAGACTGTTGCCCGGGAAGTGCTGGCCAATGGTGATATCTCTCAGCATCCGGCAGCGCCTCCTTCCTTCTTTGCTTCCCGCGGGAGCACAAGGCTCTCGCCTGCCTCCCGGCGGCGCTTGGCCTCCAGGATCATCTTGACCGCATAGGGGATGGTGTACACATCAGCGGGCACATCCACACCCATCTCCCGCAGCTTGAGGAAGATCTTCGTCACCTGCGGCACGGAAAGCCCCAGCTCCAGCAGCTCCGGAGCGCGGGCAAAGACTTTTTCCACGGTGTCGTACATGGCAATTTTCTTGTTGCTCATCACCAGAACGCGGTTGGCGTACTTGGCAATGTCCTCCATGCTGTGGGACACCAGCAGCACAGTGGTGCCGGTCTTTTTGTGGTACTCCTTCACCTCGCTGAGGATGTCGTCCCGTCCCTCCGGGTCAAGGCCCGCAGCAGGCTCGTCCAGCACCAGAATGCGGGGCTTCATGGCCATACGCCCGCCACGGCCACCCGGCGCTTCTGGCCGCCGGAAAGCTCAAAGGGACTGCGCTCCAGCAGGGCCGGGTCAAGGCCCACGAAATCGGCGGCTTCATGCACGCGGCGGTCGATCTCGGCTTCGTCCAGACCCATGTTCTTGGGGCCGAACGCGATATCTTTATAACAGGTCTCCTCGAACAGCTGGTACTCCGGGTACTGGAACACCAGACCGGTGAGGAAGCGGAAGTCCCGGATCTTCTCCGGATCTTCCCACAGGTCGCGGCCATCGATATAAATTTTGCCGCTGGTAGGCTTGTTCAGGCCGTTCATGTGGGTGATGAGGGTGCTCTTGCCGGAGCCGGTGGCCCGATGATGCCCACAAAGTCGCCCTCTTCCACCGTAAAGCTCACGTCGTCCAGCGCCGTCACTGCATTGGGCATGCCGGGGTTGTAGACGTAGCTCAGATGTTCTACTTTGATGATATCTGCCATTTGCGTCTGCCCCCCTTACTGCAAAAGCTCGTACAGAGCCTGTGCGCATTCGCCGGTGTCGATGATGCCCTCCGGCATCGGGATGCCGGCCTCACCAGCTCGTCCCGCAGCTCTGCAGCCTGCGGCACATCCAGATGCAGGGAGCGCACCTTCTCGGTCTGGCTGAACACCTCTTTGGGGGTGCCCTCCATCACCACATGGCCCTTGCTCATCACCAGCACACGGTCTGCCTGCGCAGCTTCCTCCATGTAGTGGGTGATGGACACCACGGTGATGCCCATATTCCTGTTCAGGTAGTGGATGGTCTGCATCACCTGCTCACGGCCCCGGGGGTCCAGCATGGCGGTGGCTTCGTCTAATATCAGGCAGTCCGGCCGCATGGCAACAACGCCTGCAATGGCAACGCGCTGCTTCTGGCCGCCGGAAAGGTTGTGGGGTGCGCGCTCGCGGTACTCATAGATGCCGGCCATCTTCATGGAGTCGTCCACGCGGCGGCGCATCTCTTCGGGCGGCACACCGAGGTTTTCCAGTGCAAAGGCAACGTCTTCCTCCACCACGGTGGCAACGATCTGATTGTCCGGGTTCTGGAACACCATGCCCACGGTCTGGCGGATATCATAGATCTTGTCATCGTCTGCGGTGTCCATGCCCTCCACGTAGACCTTGCCGCTCTCCGGCAGCAGGATAGCGTTGAAGTGCTTTGCCAGCGTGGACTTGCCGCAGCCGTTGGCACCCAGCACGGCCACGAATTCGCCGCGCTTTACTTCCGTTGAGACACCGTCCAGTGCGTAAATCGGCTGGTCGCTGTCGTAGCGGAATTTCAGATTTGTGCTGTTAAATCGTCTCTTCATTTGTGTTTCTCTTTCTGGTGGTGCGCCCCTCTGAAAGGGGCTGTACCCCATTCTTGAATCGTATAACCCTCTCAGTCACGGCTGACGCCGTGCCAGCTCCCCCGAAGGGGGGAGCTTTTAATCATCTTACCGTAAGCTCTTATAAAGCTCCCCCTTTCGGGGGAGCTGTCGCCGCAAGGCGACTGAGAGGGTTCTTTCCTTATTCTTCCCAGATGGCGGTTGCGCCGCAGGGCACCACGCCGCCGGTGGCAGAGACCGGCAGGCCGATCTCATCGCAGGAGGTCTCGCCGCCAAAGCGGGGCACCAGCGTGGTCTTGAGCATATATTCCATGACCGCCGGGGACAGGCCGGTGGTGTAGCTGTTCACTGCAAAAAACAGCGGCGTATCGCTCAGCACCTCTTCGCACTGGCTGATGAGGTCGTAGATGCAGTCCTCCAGCTTCCAGATCTCACCGCCGGGGCCGCGCCCGTAGCTGGGCGGGTCCATGATGATGCCGTCGTAGGTGTTGCCGCGGCGCTTTTTCGCGGGCAACGAACTTGGCACAGTCGTCCACCAGCCAGCGGATGGGCCGGTCGGCAAGGCCGCTTGCCGCAGCATTGTCCTTGCCCCACGCCACGATGCCCTTGGAGGCATCCACATGGCAGACGGTGGCACCTGCCGCCGCACAGGCCAGTGTGGCACCGCCGGTGTAGCCGAACAGGTTCAGCACCTTTACCGGGCGGCCTGCGGCACGGATTTTTTTGGCGTACCATGCCCAGTTGACAGCCTGCTCCGGGAACACGCCGGTGTGCTTGAAGCCGGTGGGGCTGACGATGAGGGTGAGCTTATCCTCGCCCTCGCCGCAGCTGATCTTCCACTTTTCGGGCAGACGGCGCTTGTACTCCCACTCGCCGCCGCCCTGATTGGAGCGGTGATAAACAGCATCTGCCTTTGCCCATAGCGGGCTTTGCTTGGGCGTTTTTTCCACACCACCTGCGGGTCCGGGCGGATGAGGATGGTCTCACCCCAGCGCTCCAGACGGTTGCCGTCGGTGGCATCCAGCAGTTCATAGTCTTTCCAGGTATCTGCAGGGCGCATAGCGTCCTCCCTTCTCTTTTATCCGTTTCTTACTGGCCCAGAATGCGCTTGTTGATCTTATCCACGATGCGGTCGGCGCAGCGGTGGATGGCGTCCAGATCCTGGCCCTCCACCATCACGCGGATCTTCGGCTCGGTGCCGGACACCCGCACCAGCACGCGGCCCATGCCCATGAGCTTCTGCTGCTCGTTCTCAATGAAACCGGCCAGAACTTCGTCCTCTTTGTAGGCTTTTTTCTGGGCGGCGTTGGCGGTCACATTCACCAGCACCTGCGGATACTGGGCGTAGATGCCGTTCAGTTCGCTCATCTTCTTGCCGCTCTCAGCCAGCAGCTTGAGCAGCTTGCCGGCGGTCAGCTCACCGTCGCCGGTGGTGGCATGGTGCAGCAGGATGACATGGCCGCTCTGCTCGCCGCCGATGGCAAACCCGTTCTCGCGCATGTTTTCCAGCACGTAGCGGTCGCCCACGGCGGTCTTTTCGGTGTTGATGCCCTGACTCTCCATATATTTGATGAAGCCCAGATTGGACATGACCGTAACCACGGCGGTGTCGCCGTCCAGACGGCCTTTTTCCTTCATGGTCATGGCCAGCAGGGCAATGATCTTGTCGCCGTCCATCTCCTGACCCTTTTTCGTCGCAGCCAAGGCAGCGGTCGGCATCGCCGTCAAAGGCAATGCCGCAGTCAAAACCGCCTTCCACCACAGCCTTTTCCAGATTTTCCAGATGGGTACTGCCCACACCCTTGTTGATGTTCTGGCCGTCAGGCTCAATGCCGATAAAGGTGCACTTTGCGCCCAGACGGGGGAACAGCTTCTGCGCCACAGCAGCCGAAGCGCCGTTTGCACAGTCGATGCAGATGTTCAGGCCGGTCAGGTCGCCGTGGATGGACTCATACAGGTGATCCACATAGTCCTGCAGGCCGTCATCGCGGCGGTACACACGGCCCACCTCGGCACCGGTCTTCAGCTCAATGCCCGCGCAATCGTTGTCGATGTAGGCTTCGATCTGGTTCTCCACCTCGTCCGGCAGCTTATAGCCGGTACCGGCAAAGATCTTGATGCCGTTGAACTCCATCGGATTGTGGGAGGCAGAGATCACGATGCCGGCATCGGCATTGTACTTGCCCACCAGATAGGCCACAGCGGGCGTTGGCAGAACGTCAAGGCTCTCCACATCCGCACCCACGCTGCACAGACCGGCGGTCAGGGCTGCTTCCAGCATATCACCGGACTGGCGGGTGTCCTTGCCGATCAGGATGCGCGGACGGTGGCCGGTGCTGCCGGTCAGCACCGCAGCAGCGCCGCGGCCGATCTTCATTGCCAGCTCACAGGTCAGGTCTGCGCCTGCAACACCGCGCACACCATCGGTTACCAAAATTAATTTTCCCATAATACTACCCCACTTTCTATAGAAAGAAGAACCCTCTCAGTCAATGCCTTGCGGCATTGCCAGCTCCCCCCAAAAGGGGGGAGCTTTTTTGGCATCTTTTGGTTTTTTCGCTCATGAAGCTCTCCCTTCGGGAGAGCTGGACGCGAAGCGGCCTGAGAGGGTCAGAACAAACTCTGCTGCCCGTTGTCCTCGGGCGCAGCGGCCTCCAGCGCTTTCAGGCCCAGATGTTCGTAGGCCAGCCGCGTTGCGCAGCGGCCCCGGGGCGTCCGGGTCAGAAAGCCCATCTGCATCAGATACGGCTCACACAGGTCTTCCAGCGTGACGGATTCCTCGCCGAGGGCCGCCGCCAGCGTTTCCAGACCCACCGGGCCGCCGTTGTACATTTCAATGATCGCACGCAGCATACTGCGGTCCAGTTCGTCCAGACCCAGTGCGTCCACGTCCATCCGCTTGAGGCCCATCAGGGCCACATCCCGGTCAATGATGCCGTCGCCCAGCACGGTGGCAAAGTCGCGGATGCGCTTCAAAAAGCGGTTTGCCACGCGGGGCGTGCCGCGGCTGCGCTTGGCCAGCTCGTAAGCACCTTCCGGCGTGATGGGCTGGTCGAGGATGCCTGCCGAGCGCTGGATGATCTTGCTCAGTTCATCCGGGCTGTACAGCTCCAGCTTGAGCAGCACGCCAAAGCGGTCGCGCAGAGGCCGGTGATCTGGCCTGCACGGGTGGTGGCACCCACCAGCGTGAACCGCGGCAGGTTGATGCGGATGCTCTGGGCGCTGGGGCCTTTGCCGATCATGATATCCAGCGCATAGTCTTCCAGTGCCGGATACAGCACCTCTTCCACCTGACGGGACAGGCGGTGGATCTCGTCGATGAACAGTACATCGCCCTCCTGCAGATTGGTGAGCAGGGCAGCAAGGTCGCCGGGCTTTTCAATGGCCGGGCCGCTGGTAATACGGATCTGTACGCCCATTTCGTTGGCAATGATGCCTGCCAGTGTGGTCTTGCCAAGGCCCGGCGGGCCGTAGAGCAGGATGTGGTCCATCGGTTCGCCGCGCCGCTTGGCAGCTTCCAAGTAAATTTTCAGGTTCTGCTTGACCTTTTCCTGCCCGATATAGTCTTCCAGATGCTGCGGGCGGAGGTTGTTTTCCTCGCTGTCCGCCGCCGTCATGCCGGGCTGCATCATTTTTGCGCCGTACAGCGCAGTTTCGTCCTGCATTCTTTACCTCCTGCCTGCCATGCTGCGCAAGGCCAGTTTGATGATCTCTTCCACGGGCAATGCCGCGTCGATCTTGGAAACGGCAAGCGCTGCTTCGCTCTGGCTGTACCCCAGCGACACCAGCGCCGCAATGGCCTGACTGCTGCCCTGAGAAGCCTGTGTGTCGGCGGAAGCACCTGCCACATCCTCCAGCGAGATGCCGTCCACAAAGCCCTTGGCGACCTTGTCCTTCAGCTCCAGCACGATGCGCTGTGCAAGCTTCGGCCCCACGCCGGAAGCCGCCTTGAACGCTTGTGGTCCCCCGCCGAGATTGCCAGTGCCACGCGGTCCGGCTCCATCACACTCAGGATGCAAGGCCAACCTTAGGCCCCACGCCAGACACGGCGGTCAACATCTCAAAGCAGGCCTGCTGCTGCTCGGTGGCAAAGCCGTAAAGGCTCACGTCGTTCTCGGTGATGCTCATCACGGTATAAATGGTGGCTTCCTTGCCCACGCCGGGCAAGGCCCCGGCCACGCTGGCCGGGCACTGGGCATAGTAGCCTACACCGCCGCAGCTGAGCACCACGGCATTCATGCTTTTTTTGACGATTTTTCCTGTCAGACAGTAGATCATTTAAAGCCCTCTCAGTTTCTGTGTCGGCCAATTTTCCTCTGTTCAGCTCGCCCTTCGGGAGAACTCCGGTGCCGCGCCGCTGCAGGCGGACGGAACCGGTGAGAGGGTCAGATCGGCCCGGCCACACGGCGGACAAAGCGGTTGAGCTGGTTGCCGTTGGTGTGGCAGAAGGTGATGGCCATTGCCAGCGCATCGGCGGTATCGTCCGGCTTTGGCACGGCGGGCAGATGCAGCAGCACGCGGGTCATCTCCTGCACCTGCTTTTTCACGGCCTTGCCGTAACCGGTAACAGCCTGCTTGACCTGCATGGGGGTGTACTCGTAGATGGGCAGGCCTGCCTGCGCTGCCGCCAGCAAGATCACGCCGCGGGCTTCTGCCACGCCGATGACCGTGGTCTGATTGTGCTGGTAGAACAGCTTTTCGATGGCAAGCACCTCGGGCCGGGTGCGCTCGATCACCTCTTTGATGCCTGCATACACCTCGTCCAGACGGCGCTCGAACGGCACGCCCGCGTCGTGCACACCGCACCGAAATCCACCGGCGCAAACCGGTTGCCTGCGTAATCCACCACGCCCCAGCCCACGATGCGTAGCCGGGGTCGATGCCCAAAACTCTCATGCTGCAAATACCTTCCGATACTATTCCTATTATAACTTTATTATTATATCACAACAAACAGTGTGAGCAACAGAAAACCTTTCGCCTGCCGCCGCCAAATGTGCGCTGGCTCGTAAAAAGGGCAGTCAGCGCCCCTGCCTTTAAAAAAAGTTTTACAATTTTTTGAAAAAGCACTTGCTTTTTGGCAGAAGGTATGGTAATATAATCAAGCTGATTTCGGCAAACAGAATATGGACGGTTAGCTCAGCTGGTAGAGCATCTGCTTGACGTGCAGGAGGTCACAGGTTCGAGCCTGTACCGTCCACCAAACAGTTCCGTACTCGAACCCGATTCTTTACGAGAAAGGGTTCGGGTACGTTTTTTTGTTTATCGGAGGTTTCTGCGGAAGGACTACTCGGAACGGTAAACGAGCAAAAGGCAGGGTATCATCGTGGTGATGGTATCCTGCCTTTTGTTTTGCGGGATCAAGGTCGCTTTGTGCGAACTTGATCGTCCCCCTCATATGGCGCGTTGGGGG
>ENA-OQCD01000004-OQCD01000004.1-human-gut-metagenome-genome-assembly--contig:-NODE-4-length-51580-cov-4.679222_pt1 | contig 51580 bp, 73 predicted proteins | sample MGYA00242755_ERZ504571 | MGnify/ENA primary metagenome ERZ504571 (study PRJEB26092, sample SAMD00036274) | human gut metagenome | host: Homo sapiens | study: EMG produced TPA metagenomics assembly of the...
CCGCAGGAGCAGCCTCGGCAGCTTCCTGTGCGGGAGCCGCTTCTGCAGCAGGCTCGGCCTTTTCCTCTGCGGGTGCAGCGGCAGGCTCAGCCTTTTCAACCGGGGCGGCGGTTCTTCGGCCTTCTCGGCAGGTGCAGTGGTCTCCTCAGCGGGAGCGCTCTCCTCTGCCTTGGCGGCAGATGCAGCGTCCTCTTCCAGCTCTTCCACCGGCTCCTCGGTCAGCTCGGTCACTTCCTCGGCGGCTTCCGCCTTGGCAGCTTCCTCCTTGCTGGTCTTGCCGATACCGGTAAAGCTCTTGGTCACATCCTTGACGCTGTTGTCGATATCCTTCTTGATATCGGTCAGCGGGGCAACAGCTTCCTTCAGGGGAGCCTGGATCTCATTCAGCGGCTCCACAACGTTCTTCTGGATCTCCTCAGAAGCAGCGCCGGTGTACTTTTTCAGTTCACGCAGCATCTTGCCGATCTTCTTTGCGTAGACGGGCAGCTGATCCGGGCCGATGAACACGAACGCCACGATCACGATGACGACAAGTTCCCAAAAACCAATTTTCATACTAACTCGTTTCCTTTCCTGTGCGGCGGGACGTTTTCCGGGGCCGACGCACCTGCATTGCAGTGCGTGCCGCGAACCGTTCTTTGCCCTGTTCTTCGTCCGTTTCCGTGGGAGTTCGGCGCTCTTTGCGCCTGTGTTGCCCTACTTATACCGAAAAGTGGTGAACTCATTCTGAACAATATATGAATTTTTTCATGAACGAGTGCATATTCAGGGCATTTTTTGTAAACAAATAATATTTTTACACTTGCTTTATTACATTTTGGATAGGATACAACAGCGTCGGCTATTTAAAACAGCCTGTTCCCACGGCTCAAAAGTCATGCCAACGCTTTTCGCAGTACATCCGGGCTGACAGAGCACATAAGGTTGTAGGCATTCAGCACATCCGTGATAGCCTGACGATCTTCATTTGTTATTGTATAATCATACGACTTCATAACGCGCCCATAATTCACATTGCTAAATTCTGACGATTGCTCTTTGCGTTCAGTATATTCATAAACATGTTGTAGTCATTATCCGTTGCAATACGTGTTCCTGTTTCTACTGCCACAGTCTTATTTTAATTTTTCCTCACCGGCATCTGTTATAGGAAAGTCCCCATAGTAATATTCATATTGTTTTCCCCCGCTCTTACTTTTACAACATTCATCCACAAATGTTCTTCGCCTATATATTCAACTGCCATTGCTAATAACGGTTGATCATATTGTTCAACAAAAATAATTGCCGGTGCCATTACAGATTGTCCTACTGATTCATTGTTTACTGTATATGGACTCACCATCACTATACTGTTTTCCACCTTATCATGGTCAATGTTCAGCTTTGCCAGCGCATCCTTGATGCCAAGAATCTGCTGTGCTTCGGCCAGCACATCAAAATTTGACACGCCCGCTTTAGAAGCATCGTCTAACTGGTTATAAGCATTGACAGCCTTTTCGACTGCACTGCGGTTCTCGCGCGTGACTGTCCCGATCTGTGCAATCAGCGTTTCCACTTCCTGCACCGAAGGCACTGCCGCAAAAGCCCCCATTGGCATTACCATCAGCATTATCAGCACTGTTACAAGGATCGCTGAAATTTTTTTCTCCGCATTCTTATCTCCTCCTATTCACGATTCAACTTCTGTATACGAAATATCTGCAAGTGCTTTTGCACGCACCTTCTCACTGGCATTCAGATACAGGTAATACGCATTCAACACATCTGTGATAGCCTGTCTATCTTCTTCCGGCATTTCGCATTCTACGAAAACCGGCTTTGCGGTGTTGTATTTTGCGAATGTCAGACCAACTTCATCCGATTCCACAATATCCACTAATGCATCCAAGTCATCTTCTGTCGCAAGGCGAAATGCAGCCTCTTCTGTTTTTTCATCGCCATTCGGAGATATTGTCAGCTTGTCCTTCTGAACATCAGTTATAAACGTTGTGTTTCCATAGGTGTATCTATAGTTATCCGTATCAATTTCAACCGTATCCATATCCAGATACGTATCACCTATGTAATCAAACCCTATACATGCTATTGGGTCCACCGACGGACCAAAAACATAAACAACTGGGACAATGCAGCTTTTTCCCTGTTTTTCGTTATTTTCGCAATTGGGGCTTACCCCCATCAGAGCATCACCGCCGTCAAATTCTTCATAATAGAAATTAACTGCATTCAGCGCATCTTGAAGTTCTTTTACCTGCTGTTCTTCGTCTGCCGCAATCTGTTTTGTTTCATCTTCTTTCTCACGAAGTATCTCATAGGGCTGTTTTTCTTCCGCTGTGCTTTCGCTTACAGCCGTACTTTTTACCTCGCTAGTGGAACCAGCAGACACCCCCGCAGAATTGCCACAGGAAGTAAACAGAACAATACATACACTTAACCATGCCATCGCCGCAAGTTTGCATTTTTTCATATTTCCTCCTTTTTTGAAAAGGCAACAATCTTTTCTCTATTATATCATTTTTCAATATGCTGTAAAGGATTCCCATTTCCACAAAAAAGAAGCCTGCCATCGGGCACATTGTCCAATAGCAGGCTTCCATAATGCGGGGATCAGTGGCCGCAGCTCTCGCAGTGGTCGCAGTCCTCTTCGAGCTTACCCACGATGGGTTCCGGATCGATGCCCTGACGGCGGTAGTAGTCGGACAGAGCAGCCTTGACGGCCTGCTCGGCCAGAACAGAGCAGTGCACCTTGATGGGAGGCAGACCTTCCAGAGCTTCCACAACGGCCTTGTTGGTCAGCTTGAGAGCCTCGTCGATGGTCTTGCCCTTGATGAGGTCGGTGGCCATGCTGCTGGTGGCGATGGCGGCACCGCAGCCGAAGGTGAGGAACTTGACATCCACGATCACGTTGTTCTCGATCTTCAGGTACATGCGCATGATATCGCCGCACTTGGGGTTGCCCACTTCGCCCACGCCGTTTGCGTCGGGGATCTCACCCACATTGTGCGGATTTGCAAAATGCTCCATGACCTTTGCGCTATACATGCTTGCCATAATTACTGCTCTCCCTTCAGGCTGAACTGGCGGGCCGTGTTCTGGCCCTGCAGCCACATACAACTCATAGCACGGCGGCGGGGGATCACTTCCTCCAGCACGTCGCACAGATATTTTGCTTCTTCCATGGTGTTCTGCGGGCCAAAGGTGAACCGCATGGAGCCGTGGCCGATCTCCTCAGGCACGCCGATGCTCAGCAGGACGTGGCTGGGGTCCAGACTGTCGGAGTTGCAGGCAGAGCCGGTGGAGGCGCAGATGCCGTGCATATCCAGATCCAGCAGGATGGTCTCGCCTTCCAGACCCGGGAAGCTGATGTTCACATTGTTAGGCAGACGGGGGCTGCGGCCGCCGTTCAGGCGGGCTTCCGGGATGTTCTTGAGGACGCGGTCGATGACATAATCGCGCAGCTCGCTCTCGTGGGCCATGCGCTCATCCAGATGCGCCGTGGCGATCTCCAGCGCCTTGCCCATGGCAGCAATGCCGGCCACGTTCTCGGTGCCTGCACGGTGGCGGGCCTCCTGACTGCCGCCATCGATCAGGTTCTGGGGCCATACGCCCTTGCGGCAATACAGGGCACCCATGCCCTTGGGGCCGTTGAACTTGTGGGCACTCATGGACAGCATATCCACGCCCAGCTCCTTCACATCCACGGGGATGGCACCCACAGCCTGCACCGCGTCGGTGTGCATCCACACACCGTGCTTGTGAGCGACCTCGGCGATCTCCTTGATGGGCTGGATGGTGCCGATCTCGTTGTTGGCCATCATGATGCTGACCAGCGCGGTATCGGGACGGATGGCAGCTTCCACGTCCTCGGGACGGATGTAGCCCTCGGCGGTGGGCTTGATATAGGTCACTTCAAAGCCCATGCGCTCCAGTGCAGCCATGCTGTGCATGATGGCATGGTGCTCAAAAGCGCTGGTGATGAGGTGCTTTTTGTTCTGGCGTGCCTTGGTGAAGGCGGTGCCCTTTACGGCCCAGTTGTCAGCCTCGGAGCCGCAGCTGGTAAAGAAGAGCTCAGCCGGACTTGCATTGATGGCCTTTGCCACCTGCGCACGACCGGTGTCCACGAATTCCTTAGCCTCATAGCCCACACTGTAATGGCTGCTGGGGTTGCCGCAGGCACCGCTCAGGGCTTTGACCATCATTTCCAGTGCCTCGGGAGCACAGGGAGTGGTGGCAGCATTATCCAGATAAACCACTTTTTTCCATGTTTTCCATAGGAATGATCCTTTCTTATTGAACGCGTCTGCAGGAGCCTTGCATGCCCTGTGCAGATGCGGAATCCTTTCAACGGATAAGTTATACCATATCATTCCCTAGTATGTCAATATGAATACTGGATTTTCGTGATTCAGTCACCTTTTTTGCCCTTTCCGGTCAGTTTTCCCAGTACCACCTTCCACTTGGGGTAGCCCCAGCGCTTATCCTCGGCAAAATCGTCCGCCAGCTTCCACGGAAAATTGCCGCCGTCGAAGTAAAGATTGCCCGTCTCGTCCACGCGGTCCAGCTTTTTGGGCAGATACGCCTCATCGTAGTAGCTCTTGCGGCGGTCGGGCAGCACCCAGTGCAGGGTGCCGTCCTCGTCCATGCCGGATGCCCATACGCCGAACACGAAGGTTGCGGCTTCGCCGTAGCAGTGCTGCTCAAAGCGGATGGCACCATCGTAATAGAACTTGATGACCTCCAGCGTGCCGGATTCCTTTTTGCCGTCGCGGCCCAAGGTGGGGCGGTAGTCCTGCTGGTAGCGGCAGCCGCAGTGACTGCCGGCAAAATCTTTTGCGTGGAACGACATGGAGTTATCCTTCTTTCTTTTTAAAAATGCCCTTCAAAGTCGCCCTCGATCTCATAGGGCCAGCTCAGGATGCCGCCCAGATCGTACAGGCGGGTGTAGCCAAGGCTTTCCAGCTTGCGCACGGCATCGGCACTGCGGCGGCCGGTGCGGCAGTAGACCAGCCATACAGCGTTCTTATCCGGCAGCACCTCAGCCGCACGGCTCAGCACCTGACCCAGCGGCAGCAGCTTTGCGCCGGGGATGTGGCCCACGGCAAACTCGTCCGGCTCCCGAACATCTACAGCAGCCGCCTCGTGTGCATCCAGCAGACGGATGGCATCGGCAGCCGTGATCTTCTCACTCATACTCTCACTCCTTATAATATTCTCTTATCCATCCTATGATAACAGACCTTTTTTTGTTTGCACAAGAGGATACCTTTGCAAAATCCGAGCAAACGTGCTATACTATAGGAAGCAATAAGGAGAGGATCGCCATGAAATTTTCGACCAAAAGCCGTTATGCCCTGCGCCTGATGGCCGAGCTGGCACGTTATGCGCCGGGCACCACCGTGAGCCTGAAGGAGATCAGTGAGCGGCAGAACCTGAGCCTGAAATATTTGGAGCAGATCGTGACCCCGCTGGCCCGTGTGGGCCTTGTAAAAAGCGAGCGCGGCAGTCAGGGCGGCTACCGCCTGACCAAAGCCCCTGCCGACTACACCGCCGGCGAGATCCTGCGCGCCATTGAGGGCAGCGTGGCACCCATTCCCTGCCTTGGCAGCGAGACCAACGAGTGCCCCATGTGGGAGCAGTGCTTCACCCTGCCCTTCTGGACCGGCCTTGATGAGGTGATCAACCAGTATATCGACAGCGTAACGCTGGAACAGCTTTCCAGCCAGCTGCCTGCATCCGATAAAAAAAGAAGGCTGTTGCAGCTGCGGCACGAAAAATGCCTGAATCTTGAAAGAAATGCTTGACATTCGCCTTTGCATCGGCTATAATAACAAAGCATTCAGCGAATGCCTATAGGGGTATAGCTCAGCTGGTAGAGCAGCGGTCTCCAAAACCGCGTGCCGTGAGTTCGAAACTTACTACCCCTGCCATAAACGCACAGGTTCTTCGGAGCCTGTGCGTTTTGTTTTTGTACTCAAAGCAATCCGCGCTCCGTCAGCCTGCTTTTGCAGTCATACAACAAAAAAAACACCCCGAAGTCCTAAGGCTTCGAGGTGTCTGCTATGGAGCTGCTATCCAGATTCGAACTGGAGACCTCATCCTTACCAAGGATGCGCTCTACCAACTGAGCTATAGCAGCAAATGGCGACCCGGATCGGGCTCGAACCGACGACCCCCAGCGTGACAGGCTGGTGCTCTAACCAACTGAGCTACCGGGCCATGATCGCTCAAGTTTCGCGCGGCGCTTACCGCCGGAACGTGCTTTATTATATCGAAAAAGCGTCCGCTTGTCAAGCATGAATTTACGAAAAACGCAAAAAAGCCTGAAAGAGCCGTTCAAAGCCCGCTCTGCCCTGTTCCGGACCCACACAGCAGAAACGATCTACAAAAGAAACGCCCCGAAATCTTTCGACTTCAGGGCATCTGAGCTGGAGCTGCTATCCAGATTCGAACTGGAGACCTCATCCTTACCAAGGATGCGCTCTACCAACTGAGCTATAGCAGCGCAATCACAGCTCAGTTATAATACCACAGTTTCCACCGTTTGGCAAGAGGTTTTGCAAAAAAAATCTGGATTTTGCAAAAAAGTCGTTTTTTACGAAAGAACTCCCCCAGTCTGCTTACGCAGACAGCCCCCTCGGAGATGGGGCCTTTGGCAGTACGGACAACTTTCCGGTTTTGCCAAGGGCTCCCTCTCTGAGGGAGCTGGCATCGCGCAGCGATGACTGAAGGAGTCTTACTTTATCACTCGATCAGACCGTTCAGCAGGGACAGGCACTTGCGGCTGTGCAGCTTGCGGATCGCCTTTGCCTCGATCTGGCGCACACGCTCACGGGTAACGCCAAAGTCACGGCCAACCTCTTCCAGCGTACGGGGACGGCCATCGTCCAGACCAAAGCGCAGGCGGATGACCTTCTCTTCACGAGGGGTCAGGCTCTTGAGAGCCAGATTGATCTGCTGTGCCACCATGCGCGGTCTGCGGCTTGCCGGGGCTTGCGGGCGTTTTCGTCTGCGACGAAATCGCCCAGAGAGGAATCCTCTTCCTCACCCACGGGGCTTTCCAGACTTGCCGGCTCCTGTGCCATGCGCTGGATCTCGCGCACACGCTCCACGCTCATATCCATGGCCTTTGCCAACTCTTCCGGGGTCGGCTCGTGGCCGTTCTGGTACACCAGCTGGTTGGTGGCCTGACGCATCCGGTTGATGGTCTCCACCATGTGCACCGGAATGCGGATGGTACGGGCCTGATCCGCAATGGCGCGGGTGATGGCCTGGCGGATCCACCACGTTGCATAGGTGGAGAAGCGGAAGCCGCGGTCACAGTCGAACTTCTCGGCAGCCTTGATCAGGCCGATGTTGCCCTCCTGGATCAGATCCAGGAATGCCAGATTGTGGCCCACATGCTTTTTGGCAATGGACACCACCAGACGCAGGTTCGCTTCGCTCAGGCTGCGGCGGGCGTTCAGGCCATCGCGGCGGGTCTTGAGCAGCTCAGCGCGCTTTTCGTCGCTCAGGGGGCCGTTCTCCACAGCCTCCATAGCTTCCTCTTCGGCAGCCTTTTCCTCGGCATCCTCGCTGGGCTTCTCGTTGCCCTCCTCGTCCAGATCTTCGGTATAGCTGCGGCTGTTCTCATCCTCTTCAAAACGAGAAGCGGGGCGCTGTTCTTTTTTGATGTACTCCGGCCCGCCGTACTTCTGGCGGTCGGCCTGCAGGATGTGCGCCGCCTCGGCACCGGCATGGATGCGGCGGCTCAGCTCCACCTCCTGCTCCGCGCTCAGCAGCGGGATCTGGCCGATCTGCTTGAGGTAGTTCTTAACGGGGTCGTCCAGCAGTTCGTCCATGGCAGCCTTCAGGTCTGCAGGGTTCTCCTCGCTCTGCTCTTCCTCGTCCTCGCTGATGCCCATATCATCGTTGTTGTTCTCGGCATTCTCGACCTCGGCCATGATGCTGTCCACATCCAGCGTAGGCTCTGCATCCTCTTCCAGAACCTTGATGCCGCGTTCTTCCAGAAGGGTGTAGAGCGTTTCCTCATCCATTCTGCACTGTGCAGCCAGCGCCTTGGCCTCCTTGGCCGAAATGGTGCCTTCGCCTTTCGTCAACAGTTCCTTTAAAGTCATGCCCATTTTGCTCTCTCCTTCTTGCTCCGGGGATGCTCCCGCCGGGGGAAATCCTGTAATAAAGTGTTCCTGCGCATCAGATCACAAGTCCTCCGTTCACGCCGAACACCTGACCGGTGATGTAGCCCGCACCCTCGCCGGCAAGGAACACCAGCAGCTGCGCCACTTCGTCTGCGCTGCCAAGACGGCCCACAGGGGTCTCTTCGGCCAGCGCGGCCTTATCCTCGGCGGTGAATGCTGCCATCATATCGGTATCAATGACCCCGGGCGCAACACAGTTCACTGTGATGCCGCTTGGGCCTTCTTCTTTGGCCAAGCCTTGGTCAGGCCGATCAGGCCTGCCTTTGCTGCAGAGTAATGCACCTCGCAGCTGCCGCCGGTCTGGCCCCACATGCTGCTCACGGTCAGGATGCGTCCGGCCTTGCGGCGGATCATACCCGGCAGCGCCAGCTGACACAGGTGGAACGCACCGGTCAGGTTCACGTCCAGCATATGCTGCCACTCTTCCGGGGTGATGTCGGTGAACAGCTTCTGCTGGGCGATGCCCGCATTGCTCACCAGCACATCCACACGGCCCAGTGCCTGTTCTGCGGTGCGGAACGCAAGCTCGCAGCTGGCGCGGGACGCCACATCGCACTGCACGGCGGTGATGCCGGGCAGCTGTTTTTCCAGCTCTGCAGCGGCTTTGGCATTGCTGTGGTACAGCACCGCTACGCGGTAGCCCGCCGCATAGAACGCCCGGGCCGCAGCGGCACCAATGCCGCGGTCGCCGCCGGAGATCAGCACACAGCGGCCATTGGCTGCTGTGTGCACGGTAGGTGCAGGTGTTTTCTCCGGCTCTTCCTGCACAGGCTCCGGCATTTCCGGCTGCGGCGCAGGCTGGGGCTTTTCCAGCACCATCACCCGGGTGGGTTCGTCCACCACGGGTGCTGCCGCCTTTGGCTTTGGCGGTACGGGCGGCTCCTGTGCAGCCTGTTCCGGCTGCGGCTCCTCACCCGACAGATTGAACGTCAGTTCAAATTCATCTTCGTACAAGAGTATAGTCCTCCTGTCGTGATCTCTGCACTGCAAAGGTATGCCGTGCAGGAGATGTCTGTGCGGCCCATCGCCGTCCGTTCAGCGTCCATTTCTTATCCGGTCAAAGTCCGGTGCTCGGCGCGGCAGACAGCTGCATAAGATGGGTTTCGACAAAACACCATTAAATAATATAGCACAATTTGCCGAAAAAAGAAAGTGGAAGCCGCCTACTTTTTCACGCAGCTTCCACTTTTTTACGGTTTCTTCATATTCCATGCCGGTCATACAGGCGGTTTCCACTTCGGCCGGGCCGCAAGCCGTGCCCTCAGATCCTTGAAAAACGCCTGCAGCAGCTCCTGTGCTTCCTCTGCGCGCAGCCCCTGCTCCACCACCGGGTGGTGGTTGAAGGGCATTGCAAACAGGTCGGTCACACTGCCGCAGCAGCCCGCCTTGGTGTCTGCCGCGCCGTATACCACCCGCCGGATGCGGCTGTTGATGATGGCCCCGGCGCACATGGGGCACGGCTCCAGCGTGACGAACAGCTCGCACTCCCACAGCCGCCAGCCGCCCAGCTTTTTGCAGGCGGCATCAATGGCCAGCAGCTCTGCGTGATGCAGGGCGTTTTTTCGGTCTCGCGGGTGTTGTGGGCGGCAGCTACCACCTCGCCGTTGCGGGCCACCACGGCCCCCACCGGCACCTCGCCCAGTGCAGCCGCCTTGCGGGCTTCTTCCAGCGCAAGGCCCATCAGTTCAGAATCGGTCATAGGTTCCCCTTTATCCTGCTGCAAAAACCAGCAGATTATTCAATGTATGCAAAAGCATCCCCCGGCCATACCCTGCCGGTGCGTTCACGAAGTCGCCCAGCACAAGGCCGCAGCCAAGCGCCCACGCCATGCCCGCCGGGGTGCCGTGCTGCACCGCAAACAGTACCGCCTGCAGCGCCGCGGCCTGCCATCTGCCCAAGGGCTGCGCCAGCTGCTGGATGACCCCGCGGAACACCAGTTCCTCCACGACAGGTGCAGCGATGCAGTGGTGCACAAAACTCAGCGCCCGCACATCCCACGCCGGGGCAGGCAGAAATGCCAGCACTTTTCCTGCCAGCAGGTAGGTCAGTGCGCAGCCGAACGCAGCCAGCAGCGCCCTTGTTTTTGCCTTTTGCTCCATGGCCTGCCCTCCCTGCCGTGCAGTTCTCAGCGTCCATCTTATCATAAGCAGCGGCTTTTACGCAAGTATTTTGCGCTGGGACGAAGCAATTTTCGCTCAGGTAATTGACTTTTCCCTGTGGATTCTGGTATAATGTTTCCCGACGTTTTGTTGCAAAGCGTCGGGAAACATGACTTGAATTTGTTTTTACCGGAAATCCGGAGGTATTTTATGATCCGTATTCTCACCGATTCTGCGTCCGACATCCTGCCCGCCGAAGCCGAGCAGCTGGGCGTGACCGTGATCCCTCTGAACGTGACGCTGGAGGATGGCAGCATCCTGCGGGATGGCATCGACATGACCCCAACCGAATACTACGCCCATCTGGCCAGCTGCCGCAAGCTGCCCACCACCAGCCAGCCCAGCCCGGAGCTGTTCGAGAAGTTCTATCTGGAAGCCGTTGCCGCCGGGGACGAAGTGCTGGGCATCTTCCTGTCACACGAGCTGTCCGGCACATGGCAGTGCGCAAAGCTGGCCGCAGACCTCGCCAATGTAGATAACGTGCTGTTTGTGGACAGTGCCACCGTGTGTCTGGGTGAATCGCTGCTGGTGCGTCTGGCCGTGCAGCTGCGTGACGCAGGCAAGACGCTGGTGCAGATCGCCACCGATCTGGAGCACGCCAAGGAGCACCTGCATCTGGTTGCCGCCATCGACGATCTGAAGTATCTGCGCAAGGGTGGCCGTCTGCCTGCCGCTGTGGCCGTCGCGGGCGGGATGCTGGGCATCAAGCCCCTCATCACCATCAAGGACGGTAAGGTAGCCATGGCCGGTAAGGCCCGCGGCCTGCCCGGTGCCTATGTGGCCCTGTTCAAGAAGATCGAAGAGCTGGGCGGCATCAGCCCGGACTTTGCCGCTGTTGCCGGTTATTCTTCCAGCCTGCGGGAAGTGCAGCCCATCGAGAACTACTTCCGTGAAAATCTGCACATGGGCGAACCGCTGGTGCGCCAGATCGGCTGCGTTATCGGCACCCACGCAGGCCCCGGTGCATTTGGTCTGGCATTCTTTGACAAAGGGCTGGTGCTGGAATAAGCGACCACCGAAAAAAGATCATCCGAGCAAAGTCGGGCAGCCTGCGGGCTGCCCGGCTTATTTTTTGCAGCGGGAAACGGGCGCAAACTCCCTCAGTCAAAACCTGACGGTTTTGCCAGCTCCCTCGGAGAGGGAGCCTCTGCGCGCCCGGCGCTCACAGCACTGCGTCCGAGATGAGCTTGCCCAGCAGCAGCACCAGCACCACCAGCATCATGGGACGGATGAAGCGCGCACCCTTTTTCAGGGCGAAATGGGACCCCAGCAGGTTGCCCAGAATGTTGCTGACGGCGCAGGGGATGCCGATGTGGAACACCACCAGACCGTTCATCAGATAGGTGAACAGGCTGGCGTAGTTGCTGGCAAGATTCAGCACCTTGCCGTTGCCGTTGGCGGTGCGCAGGTCAAAGCCCATCAGGGTGGTAAAGGCAATGATGGCAAAGGTGCCGGTGCCCGGGCCCACGATGCCGTCGTACAGGCCGATGCCCAAGCCGATGCCCAGCGCCAGCAGGATCTTTTTCAGGTTCAGGGTTCCGTCGTCCCGGTTCTGGTCCGGCAGGTCGCGCTGCCACAAAATGACCACCGCCGCCACTGGCAGGATGAGGAACATCATGGTGCGCAGCAGTTCATCGCTGAGCAGCAGCACGATATGTGCCCCCAGGGCACTGCCCGCAAAGCTGCCAATGGCTGCAAGGATGCCCACCTTCAGGTTCATTGCACCGTTTTTGAAAAAGTTGGCTGTGGCAAAAGTGGTGCCGCAGGCGGCGCTGAATTTGTTGGTAGCATAGGTGTAGTGGGGCGGAAGCCCGGCAAACAGATAGGCCGGCAGGCTGATAAGACCGCCGCCTCCGGCTGCCGAATCCACAAAGCCTGCAAAGCCCGTCATCAGAACGAGAAACGCCATCATCCATGGCGAGAGCGTGATCCCCATTGTTATAATTCCTTTTATTTTTCCAATTTTGTTCTTTGGGAGAACGTGCGTCTCAGGACAGGGACAGTCGTCCCTCACAGGCCAGCACCTGATCCAGGATCATCCGCGAGACGCGGGCACCGTACACCATGGCGGGGTGTTCATTGTACTCGATGATATCGTGAAAATCCTTGTTCATCAGCACGATGACATACTCGCGTAGGGGGTGTGGACGATGCCGCCGTCGTTGCGGCAGGCGTTCATGCTGCCGCTCTTGCTGGCCACCCAGATCAGCTCCGGCGCTCCGGTCTCCTCGCAGTCCAGATAGTACTGGGGAAAATCGTGGGTCAGCATGGTGTTGTAGTGCTGCTGGCGCAGGATGGCAAGCATCTCCGCGCTGGCTTCCCGGCTGACCAGCTCCCCTTTTGCAATGCGGGCGAACAGCGCCGCGTAGTCGCGCGGCGTGGTGGTGCCAAGCCGGCGGTAGCGGTCAAAGTGGAGTGGATTGTGCAGCACAGTATGCGCAAAGCCCAGCTCCCGGATGCAGGCGTTGATGGTATCCAGTCCCAGATAGTCGATGATCATATTGGTGGCGATGTTGTCCGAGCAAATGATCATCATGGTAGCGGTGTCCTTCACCTTGAGCTTTGCGCCCACGCCCAGCGCGCGCAGCATACCGCTGCCGTCCACGAACTGGCTCTGCTCATAGGTGATCTCTTCGGCAAGGTCTGCTTTGCCGCGCTGCGCCTGCAAATACAATGCAGCGAGAATGAACGCCTTGATGGTGGATGCCGTCTCAAATTCTTCGTCCGCGCCAACCTCCACGGTATGGCCCTGCAGGTCGTCCACGAACACGCTCATTTTGCCCTGATAGCAGTACAGCTCCGCAGCAATGCGCTTTTCCAGCGTCATGTTTTTATCCATATCGGCATATTCTCCGTTGTTATTACAGGTTTTCCTCAAAAAAAGCGCATGGCATTGCGGTAGTAGATACCTTCCACCTCGTCCTCAGTAAAGCCCTCTTTGCGCAGGGCATCCGCCAGCAGCGGCAGGAAGGCAGCATTTTCCAGCTGGTGGGGGCCATCGATGCCATCAAAATCGCTGCCAAGGGCGATCATCTGTGCACCGCCCACCTGCTTATAGTGGGCTGCATGCTTTGCGATCAGCTCCACCGTGCTGCGGCAGTTTTTCCGGGTGGGTGGGGTCGGTGTCCAGAAAGGGCGCATAGTAGTTCAGGCCCGCAATGCCGCCGCGCTCCGAAAGGGCGCGGATCATCTCATCGGTCAGGTTGCGGGTGTGGGGTGCCAGTGCACGGCAGTTGGAGTGGCTGGCCGCAAAAGGCCGGGTGCCGTGCTCCACGATATCCCAGAAGCCCTTGTCCGAAAGGTGGCTCACATCCACGATCATGTGCATCCGTTCCATCTCGGCCAGAAATTCAAAGCCCTTCCCGGTCAGGCCCTTTTCGGTCTGGGGCACCAGCACGCCGCCGGGGTTCCGCTGCGGCGCTGCCAGCTCGTTTTCGTGGTTCCATGTCAGGGTCATCATGCGCACGCCCAGCTCATACATCCGGCGCAGCACCCCCACGCTGCCCTTGCAGCAGGCGCCTTCCTCGATGGTGAGCATCCCGCTGATCTTTCCCGCCGCAGCATTCCGGCGGATGTCCGCCGCCGTGTACACCGGAGCAATTTTTCCGGGTATGCCGCCATGATGCGTTTGAACTGGTCGATCTCTTCCAGCGCTGTCACCAGCGGGTCCGCTCCGGGCGTCTTATCACCCAGATTGACGAATGCTGCAAAGCACTGCAGCAGATAGTCGCCTTTTTGTAATTTTTCAAGGTCGATATGCAGATCGTTCTGCGCGAAGCTCTTAGGCCGGCCCGCATGTTCGGCTTTGCGCAGCTCGCTGAGGGTATCGCAGTGCAGATCCCAGACTTTCATGATGTTTTCTCCTCTTTATTCCTCTTGCAGCAGCTGCAGCAATTCCTCTGGTTTCATGGACAGGATCGCTCCGTCTGCCGAGCCGGTGACCGTCTCGGCAAGGTCCTGCTTTGCCTGCTGCAGCTCCACGATCTTTTCTTCAATGGTGTCCTGCGCAATGAGCTTGTACACCTGCACCGGATTGCGCTGGCCGATGCGGTAGGCGCGGTCGGTGGCCTGATTCTGCGCAGCCACGTTCCACCACGGGTCGTAGTGGATGACGATATCTGCCGCCGTCAGGTTCAGGCCGGTGCCGCCCGCCCGCAGCGAGATGAGGAACACGTCCGCTTCGCCGCTGTTGAACCGGCGCACAAGCTCCGCACGCACCGGCTTTGGGGTGGAGCCCTGCAGGGTAAAGTGGCTCACGCCCGCTTCGTCCAGCCGTTTTGCCAGCAGTTCCAGCATGGAGGTGAACTGGCTGAACAGCAGGATGCGGTGTCCGCCCTCCACAGCAGCCGTCACCAGCTCCATGCAGGCGTCCAGCTTGGCACTGCCGCCGTCCCAGTTGTCTGCCACAAGGCGCGGGTCGCAGCAGATCTCCCGCAGGCGCATGAGCACTGCGAACACCGCCATTTTATCCTCCGGCTTTGCAGCGCGCAGCTTTTCCCGCGCGTCCACCACAGCGGCAAGGTAGAGCTTGCGTTGCTGCTCGTCCAGCTCGATGCGGTGGAGATTCTCGGTCTTGGGGGGCAGCTCTTTGAGCACCTCGGACTTCATGCGCCGCAGGATGAACGGCCCGGTGAGCTGGTTCAAACGGCGCAGTGCGTCTTTGTCGTCCTCCTGCACGATAGGCTTTTCAAACCGGGCGCAGAAGGTCTTGTAGGGCGGCAGATACCCCGGCATCAGGAAGGAGAAGATGCTCCACAATTCGCCCAAGCGGTTCTCCACCGGGGTGCCGGTAAGGGCAAACCGCACTTTGCTGTTCACTCCGCACACCGCCTTGTACTTTTGGGTAGTGTGGTTCTTGATGGCCTGCGCTTCGTCCAGAATGCAGGCGTAGAATTGCTGCCCGCTGTAAAGCTCCTCGTCCCGGCGCATCAGGTCATAGCTGGTCACCACAAGGTCGGCTTCCGCCCACTGCTTTGCCAGCTCTGCCCGGTGAGCAGCGTCGCCGTCCACAGCCACGCAGGAAAGCTGCGGCGTGAACTTCTGGCATTCCTCCTGCCAGTTGAGCACCAGCGATGCCGGGCAGACGATGAGGCTGGGCAGGCGCTGGCCGCTTTCCTTCATGGCCAGCAGGTAGCTGAGCACCTGCACGGTCTTGCCAAGGCCCATATCGTCGGCCAGAATGCCGCCCATGCCGTAGCCGTCCAGCGTGCGCAGCCAACGGTAGCCATCCCGCTGGTACTTGCGCAGCACATTGTGCAGGCTTTCCGGCGGAGTATACTCGCTGTCCTTCACGGCGTGAAAGCTGCGGCTGATGCGGCGGAACGCATCGTCGCGGTTGAAACGCAGGCCGTTCTGGCCCGAGAGCGCCCAGTCGAGACTGGGTGCACGGTAGAGCGGCAGCTCGGCGTGGCCGCTCTTGAGCTTGGCCCCGGAAAGTTCCAGTGTATCGTTCAGTTCGTCCAGCCCTTCCAGACTGTCATCCAGCCGCAGCAGACGGCCGTCCCGCAGGCGGTGGTAGCGCTTTTTCTGGTGCAGGGAGCGCAGCAGGTCTTTCAGCTCTGCCACCGGGAACTCGCCGGTATCCACTTCCAGATCCAGCACACTGCCGTGCACCGAAACGCCCACCGTGATGCGGGGCGGCGCGGCCTGCAGGTGCGGAAGGCATCCGTCAGGTATACTTCCCCCTCGGCCAGCAGGGCCGGCACGCCCTCCTCCAACATGCGGTAGATCTCGTCCTCGTCAGCGGTGCCGTACACTTCCTCTCTGCCGCCCACACCGGGCTGCAGATAAGAGGCCAGCAGCCGCTTTGCCCGGCTCTCGGCGCGCACATCCCGCAAAAGCCCTGCCGGAGACGGCACGAACGGCGTGACCTTATCCTCCCCGTACAAAAACTCCGCGTGTGCTTCGATGCGGAAGCTGTCCGGTGCGTCCAGATAGAACTGCACCACCGGTTCCAGCGGGATCTGGTTCAGCAGCAGACGTTCCGGGTCCACGATGTTCAGCTTGCTGCCCAGCTCCGGCAGCACATAGCTGCAAAAGGCCGTGGCATCTGCGCTGGTAAAGAACAGGCTTTTGCCGCCCAGCGCCTGCAATGCGGGCAGGATGCGGGTGCACCCGGGCCGCTGCAGCCGCCAGAGCGTATCCTCGCTGAACAGGTAATCATAGTCAAGGCCCTGCACAGCGGAAAGTGCGGGTTCGCCTTCCACCTGCACACCGCCGCGGCGGCGCTCCACGGTCATGGTAATGACGGGCAGACCTTCCCGCAGCTCGTACCCGCCCAAAAAACCGGTATGCTCGTACAGCTGCACAAGGTCATCAAAGATCTCGCCGGTCAGGATCATGCCGCCCGCCGGGCCTTGTTCGGCCCCACCGTACACCCGCACGGCGGCTTTGTCCATGCTCTGCCTTGCGTTCACCTGACGGCGCAGCAGCTGCAAAAGCGCACGGGACTCTTCATCAAAGGCATCCCACCGGTGCACAAAAGCCAGTGCCTTGCCGTAGCTGACGCTTTTGCCCATCTCGACGGCTTCCATCAGGTTCGGGATGCTTTTTACCACATACTGCCGCCCGCCGTCCGAGATGCGCAGCCGCAGCCATGGCTGTGCGCCGGGCACGAGGGTCAGCTCCGGTTCCAGATGGGCAAAGCCGGTGCGCTGGGCGGTCTCGTCCACACCAAGGTTTTCAAGGGCTGCTTCCTTGTAGGTATCCAGCAGCCTGCGGGCCTCGTGATCCGACACCGGCGTTTCGCCGTGCCACTTTTTGCCAAACAGCATTTCCAGCCCGGAGGCATAGCTGTCCCGCCGGGCCGGTTCCGGGGCAAGGCCCGCCGCGCCGCGCACAACACCGGGAATCGCATCCGGCTTTGCCGCCGGTGCAGGGGCATTCTTTTCGGCATCGTCCAGCAGCAATGCGCCGATATGCTTGCAGTAGGTGCCCTCGCCGTTCTGGTTATACGGGCAGCTGCAGGACGCACTGACAAAGCTGCCGTTCTCCCGCAGCCATGCCTGCGTATAGTAATAGCTGCCGCCGCTGCCCTGTACCATGGCCGAAATATGCCGCACGCCATCGGCGTTCACGGTGCAGGTGCTCTGCTGGATGCGCTTGCGGTATTTCTTAGCCCGCTCAAAAATGTTATCGCCCAAAAGCGTGCGGATCTCGTCTGCATCCATGGCTGTTTCCTCCCGGTTTGGCTGTAAAACCTTCTTATCTTATAAGAATACCGCACCCGCACCCCGGATGCAAGAGGGATCTGCCGCCCAATTTCCATACAAAAAAATCCCGCTCCTTTTCAGGAACGGGATCATTTTACGATCTTGGAATGCTGCGGGGATCAGCTTGACAGTCTTGCCAAGCTCAGCATCCGTCTCAATGGCGCGCTCACGGATCTTTTTCCAGCGTCTGCTCACTGAGGATATGCTCTGCCTTGCAGGCATCTTCGGCGGCGGTCTTTTCGTCCACGCCCAGCTGCATAAAGAAGTGGGTCAGCAGACGGTGACGGCTATAGATGCGCTCTGCGATCTCGCGGCCCGGTGCCAGCAGGGTCAGGTTGCCCTCGCCGTCCACCGCGATATAGCCGTTCTCGCGCAGCTTCTTCATGGCAATGCTGACGCTGGCCTTGGTGAAGCCCAGCTCATTGACAACGTCAATGGAGCGCACTTTACCCATACGCTGACTCAGCATCAGGATCGTTTCAAGATAATCTTCTGCGGATTGGTGGATCTGCATGGTATGTTTGCCTCCTGTCTGTGCCGGGATGCAAAGCACCACGGTTTCATATAGTACAAGATATCACACTTTTTGCCGATGTGCAAGCAATCGCGGAAGTTGTTAAAACAAACTAAATTTATCCTCACAAATCTGCTGTTTTGCCGGTTTTAGTCGGCCGCGTTTTGTGCAAAGGCGATAAATTATTTTGCTTCCAGATATGCCGCCGGGCCGGACTGGTACAGGTCGCCGCCGTGGGCATCCAGGATCACCGTCAGCGGCATATCCTTCACAATCAGGCGGCGCACGGCTTCACAGCCAAGGTCCGGCCACGCGATCACTTCCAGCGTCTGCACGCTTTTTGCCATCAGCGCACCGGCCCCGCCAAGCGCTGCCAGATACACAGCCCCCGTTGCGCACCACAGCCGCCTTTACGGCATCGTCCCGCTTGCCCTTGCCGATCATGATCTTGTTGCCAAGTCCAGCAGACGGGGGGCTCATGGCGTCCATACGGCCGCTGGTGGTGGGTCCCGCCGAGCCGATCACCTGGCCCGGGGCGTTCCGGCGTGGGGCCAACGTAGTAGATGGCGCTGCCGGTCAGATCAAAGGGCAGCGGTTCGCCTTTTTCCAGTGCTTCGGTCATCCGCCTGTGGGCCTGATCGCGGGCGGTGTACACCACACCGGAAAGCAGCACGGTGTCGCCCGCCTTGAGCGGGGCAAGATCCTCGGCCGTGCAGGGAGTCGTCAGTCTGTATTCCATCTTTGCCCCTCCTTACAGTTCTGCGCTTGCACGGCGGGTCACATGGCAGGAAATATTCACCGCCGCAGGCAGGCCCGCCACATGGGTAGGCATCTGCTCAATGGCAAGGCCCAGACAGGTGGTCCTGCCGCCAAAGCCCTGCGGGCCGATGCCCAGCTCGTTGATGGCGGCAAGCAGCTCCTGCTCCAGCTGTGCGTAATAGGGGTCTGGGTTTGGCACATCCAGCGGACGCAGCAGGGCCTTCTTCGCCAGATACGCCACCTTGTCAAAGCTGCCGCCCACGCCGATGCCCAGCACGATGGGCGGGCAGGGGTTGGAGCCTGCCAGCTTCACCGTGTCCAGCACGAACTTTTTGAAGCCCTCCACGCCATCGGCGGGCTTGAGCATTTTGATCTGGCTCATGTTCTCGCTGCCAAAGCCCTTGGGTGCCACCGTGATGCGGCAGCCCTCGCCGTCCACCAGATGCACTGTGATGGCCGCCGGGGTGTTGTCGCCGGTATTGCCCCGGCGCAAAGGGTCTGCCACGATGCTCTTGCGCAGGTAGCCGTCGGTGTAACCCCGGCGCACGCCCTCATGGATGGCAGCTTCAAAGCTGCCGTCGATGTGCACATCGGTGCCAAGCTCCACAAACACGCAGGCCATGCCGGTATCCTGACAGATGGGCAGGTTTTCTTCTTTTGCGGCGGAAAGGTTCGACCACAAAAGGTCGAGAGTGCTCTTTGCCAGCGGCCACGGCTCTTCCTGCCGGGCCTTGTCCAGCGCCGCCTGCACGTCCTGCGGCAGGCGGGTGTTGGCTTCGATGCACAGCCGTGCAACGGTATCCGTGATCTCCTGTGCGGAAATGGTTCTCATAAACGCTTCCTCCGCTTACAGACGGGCAACGCCGGTCTCGCGGGCAGCCTTTGCCACGGCATTTGCCACAGCTTCGGCCACGCGGGGGTCGAACGCGCCGGGGATGATGTTCTCCTCGCTGCGGTCGGCATCGGTGATGAGGTCGGCGATGGCGTAGGCTGCAGCCAGCTTCATCTCATTGTTGATGTCCCGGGCGCGGACGCTCAGTGCGCCCTTGAACAGGCCGGGGAAGCACAGCACGTTGTTCACCTGATTGGGGAAGTCGCTGCGGCCGGTGGCCATCACCCGCACGCCGCCGGCCTTGGCCTCGTCCGGCATGATCTCCGGGGTGGGGTTGGCCATGGCAAAAACGATGGCATCCTTGTTCATGGTCTTGCACAGCTCAGTGGTCAGGATGCCGGGCTTGGAACGCCGATGAACACGTCGGCACCTTCCAGTGCTTCCTTCAGGCCGCCCTTGACCTGACGGGGATTGGTCACCTCACCCAGCCAGTTCTTGTGGGCTTCGGCGCTGTTGCAGCCCTTGTACAGGGTGCCGAACTGGTCCACTGCAATGATGTCCTTTGCACCGGCGGTCATGAGCATCTTGATGATGGCAGTACCGGCAGCACCGGGGCCGTTCAGCACGATGTGCACATCTTCCATCTTCTTGCCCACCACACGCAGGGCGTTGATGAGGGCAGCAGTAACGACGATAGCAGTGCCGTGCTGGTCATCGTGGAACACGGGGATGTCCAGCTCACGCTCCAGTGTTTCTTCGATCTCAAAGCATTCGGGGCTCTTGATATCCTCCAGATTGATGCCGCCAAAGGTGGGCGCAATGGCCTTGCAGGCAGCAATGACGCTGGCAGCGTCGTGGGCATCGATGCAGATGGGGAAGGCATCCACGCCGCCGAACTCCTTGAACAGCACCGCCTTGCCCTCCATGACCGGCAGACCGGCTTCCGGGCCGATATCGCCCAAGCCCAGCACGGCGGTGCCATTGGAAACGACCGCCACCATGTTGCCCTTGAAGGTGTACTTATACACGTCGTCGGGGTTTTCCTTGATCTTGCGGCAGGGTTCGGCCACACCGGGAGTGTAGGCGGTGGACAGGTCATCGCGGGTGGCGACCTCCACCTTGCTTACGATGCCCACCTTGCCCTTGTGGGTCTCGTGCATTTCCAGAGCAGCTTTATTGTAATCCATTTGAATTTCCTCCAATATCTTACCGTCCTCGCCCTCTCCATTGCACAGCGATGACGGAAGGAGGAACTCCTCCAGTCTCGCATACGCTCGACAGCCCCCTCAGGGAGGGGCCTTATATTCCCGGGAAGGCTCACTTATTTTTATTGTAACAGAACCGCCCGCCCATTTCCACCGGTTTTGGTCACTTTTGCGCCTGTAGACGGGCAAAAAGTGATACAAACCCGCCGCAGGATTTGTGGAAATTTTGCAAAGAACTTTCCTTTTGCCGTCAGAACGTATATAATAAATGGGTATCTGTTCTGCCTGTACCGGTCTTTTGCTGTGCATCAGGCCGATTTTTATGGAGGTATTTCTTTTGAAAAACAACACCAAAAAACTCCTGTGCATCCTGCTGGCCATCGCCGCAGCGGTGTGCGTCATTTTTGCCTGTTTCATGCTGACAAAGCACAAGCAGACCGACAGCGCTTCTTCAGCTGCCGCATCCGTCTCGCAGTTTGGCTCTGTTGCCGACTTCGACTACGAGGCCTTTGATTACAGCGATGGTCTGGACGAAAACGGCTATTGGAGCGGCATCAAAGCGCTGGATTATGTGACCCTGCCGGAGGACTTCGGCTCCATTGCCCTGAAGGAGAACGACCTGACCCCCACCGAAGATGAACTGCAGCAGCAGGTGGACAACCTGCTGAACCAGTACACCTCTTCCCAGCCCGTTACCGGCCGTTCCGCCCAGAGCGGAGATGTTGCCAACATTGATTACACCGGCACCGTGGACGGCGTGGCCTTTACCGGCGGCACTGCCACCGGCTACGACCTGACCCTTGGCAGCGGTTCCTTCATCGATGGCTTTGAGGACCAGATCATCGGGCACAATGTGGGCGATACCTTTGATGTGACCGTCACCTTCCCGGACGGCTACGGCGATTCCACCGATGCGAGGGCAACACGATCACCCTCAGCGGCAAGGAAGCCGTGTTCAGCGTGACCCTGAACTCCATTTCCGAAAGCGTGACCCCTGAGCTGACCGACGAGTGGGTGGACTCCAACTTTGGCATCAGCGATGATCTGCACACCGTCGACCAGTTGCGCAGCTACTTTAACGATGCGCTGTATGCCACCAACTACGAGAACGCCATCGTGGACTACCTGATGTCGAACTCCACCTTCAAGGAGCTGCCCAGCGAGATCACCAGCTATTACATCCGCATGTTCCTGAACTACTACAACCAGTACGCCACCGCCTACGGCATGGATCTGAATGCTTTTGCCCAGACGCAGGGCTACACCGATGCCGATGCCATGCTGGCCGCATCCGACGCTTACTTTGAGCATCTGGCAAAGCAGGACCTGATCCTTCAGGCCGTGGCCGAGACCAAGAGCCTTGCTCCCACGCAGGAAGAGCTGGACGATGCCGAGAGCACCTATGCTTCCACTTACGGCGAGAACCGTGCGCACCTGAACGCCCTGCAGTCCTGTGTGCTGGACTGGCTGGAAGAGAATTCCACCGTAGCGTAAAAACACAAGAACCATTTAGAATGCCCTCCGCTTTTCTCTGGGCATAAATAGCGGAAATACTATTTTTTTATTAGAGCAATACCGGACAGACTGCGGTCTGTCCGGTATTGCATTTTTCACAGAAAGGGCCGCAAAGAAAAACAGCATCTGAAAGCTCCGGCCCTTCCTGTGAAAAAGCAGCTCCGAAAAGCCCGCAGGCTTTTCGGAGCTGCAAATTAAAGATAAATTATCCTCTGAATATGCCCAGAGCGAAGCAGAGGGCATTTCAAATCGTCAGGCTTTTTCTTTCTTCCCGCCGTTCAGCTTCCAGAGCAGCCATGCATAGAAGTAATTCATCAGCAGGATGGCGATGCACCACAGCACCGATGCCTGCACGCTCTGGTCATACACCTTCATAAAGGGATATGGCCCATCTACCACGCGCTGGATGTTCAGCCACAAAAATGATGCCGCCATACAGCACCCGTGGGCAGCAGCGCCCACTTGACCGTGCTGCGGGGCAGGCGCGGTGTGCGCTCCAGCAGCACAAAGGAGAAGATGGCCGCCAGCGGGTTGAGCAGATGATGGTACAGCATGGAGCTGGTGCACAGCATGATGTACCAGCCGTTTCCGTCCTCATACATGGGGCCCAGCACGAACACCACCGTGAGAAAGGTCATGGTCAGGCAGCAGGTGGCGATATACTTGAGGGTGTGCAGCCAGCGCGGCAGTTCCCTGCCGGTAAAGATGCACACCAGCTGGCTCACCGCTACCATGGCGCAGATGCAGGCCGAAAGGATGTTGGAATCCTCCGTGTAGAAAATGAACATCTGCTCTTTGCCCCAATCCCAGCTCATGGGCAGGGCAATGGGCTCTGCCCAGACGATGAACAGGTTCAGTGCGATGGAGAGCAGGCGCGCGCCGTATCAGCAAATTTTTTTCATGGAAAGCCTTTCCGTCTTGTAATATTTCCTCGAAAATTTGAAAAAGGGCAGGTCTCCCTGCCCTTTTCAAAAAACGCTTTATTTTGCGGTGTTGATGAAGCTGCGGTTGTCCCACAGGTACTTGATGCCGGAAATGGCCGTCACGGCAGCCACCAGCCAGCACAGCACCACCGAGACTCCCACAACCATGACCGTGGCATCCCAGGACACATTCGCCGCAATCGCCATGCCAAAGAAGTAGAAGATGATGCTCAGCATCTGCAGCACGGTCTTCACCTTGCCCCACATGTTGGCGGCGATCACCTTGCCGTCCTTGGCGCCGGCGGCCACCATTCGCAGGCCGGACACGGCAAATTCGCGGGCCAGAATGATGCACAGCACCACCGGGCTGCACACGCCGTCCCGCATCATGTAGATGAAGGCCACAGTGGTGAGCAGTTTGTCGGCCAGCGGGTCGGCAAACTTGCCGAAATCGGTCACCATGTTCCACTTGCGGGCCAGATGGCCGTCCAGAAAATCGGTAAAGCTGGCGGCAGCAAAGACGATGCCTGCGATCAGGTAATACGTCGGCTGGAAGGAGCCATCCGCGATGCCGCTCAGACCGGTCAGGGACGCAAAGATCATGAACACGGGCACCAGCAGGATGCGGGTCAGGGTAAGTTTATTGGGCAGATTCATACAGATTCCTCCAATTTGTTATTTTGCAACAGTACCATACAGATCGTAAAGGTCGCTGTCGTCCACCAGAACATCGTAGAACTGGCCGGGATACAGCGGTTCCTCGCTGGAAACGCAAACATTGCCGTCCACCTCAGGGGCGTCGCCGGTGGTGCGGCACAGATATAGGCCGCTCTCCTCGTCGATGCCGTCACAAAGCACATGCACGGTCTGGCCCACCTTTTCGGCCTGCTTCTGGGCCATGATGCCGGTCTGGATCTGCATCACCAGTTCGGCGCGCTTGTCCTTGACTTCCTGCTCGATCTGGCCGTCCATCTTGGCAGCAACGGTGTTCTCCTCGGCCGAGTAGGCAAAGCAGCCCAGACGGTCAAACTTTACTTCCTTGACAAAATTGCACAGATCTTCGAACTGCTCCTCGGTCTCGCCGGGGAAGCTGCGATCAGAGTGGTGCGCAGGGTGATGCCGGGGGATCTCACGGCGCAGCTTGCCGATCACTTCCAGCAGCTCGGCGCGGTTGGAGCGGCGGTTCATATTCTTGAGGATGGTGTCATTGCAGTGCTGGATGGGCAGATCGAGGTAGGGCACCACCTTCTCATTGCGCTTCATGGCGGCAATGAACTCATCCGTGATGCGCTCCGGGTAAGCGTACATAATGCGGATCCACTCGAGGCCCGGCACCTTGTTCAGCTTATCCAGCAGCTCGCAGATGCTGCCGGGCTTGCCCCAGTCCTCGCCGTAAGCGGTGGGGTCCTGTGCGACCACGATCAGCTCTTTCACGCCCTCACCGGCCAGCCAGCGGGCTTCGGCCACGCAGTCGGCCATATCGCGGCTGTGCAGCGGGCCGCGGATGCCGGGGATGGCGCAGTAGTGGCAGCGGTTGTTGCAGCCTTCAGCGATCTTTAAGTACGCATAGTGGGCAGGCGTGCCGATGACACGCTTGCCGCCCAGCGGAAAGTCCTTTTTGGCACCGTAGCTTTCCAGATGGTCCTCACCATGGAACAGGCGGGCCACGATGGTGTCGATGGCCTTGTTGGAGGCACAGCCCACCACCGCGTCCACCTCAGGGATCTCTTCCTCGATCTGGCTGCGGTAGCGCTCGGCAAGACAGCCGGTGACGATGACCTTCAGCTCCGGGTTCTGCTGCTTGTAGGAGCAGGCTTCCAGAATGTTTTCAATGGCTTCGGTCTTGGCGCTCTCGATGAAGCCGCAGGTGTTCACAAGGATCACATCTGCTTCGGCCAGATCGGCCACGGTCTCGTGGCCGGCAGACAGCAGGATGTGCACCATCACATCCAGATCGACCTGATTCTTGGGGCAGCCAAGGGAAATACACGCAATTTTCATAGGGGATGATACTCTCTTTCTCTTTTGAGGGGTGCTTTTTATTCTTCTTCCGCTCTTTTTATCGCTTCTTTTATGACCGAATACGCAAAGCCGCGGCGCTGCAGGGCAGCCACCACAAGGTCGCGGCGGCCATCGGCCAGCTTTTTCATGTAGCGGCTGCGCACCAGAGCGGCGGCAGCTTCCAGCTCCGGGCTTTCGCCGTCTGCGTCCGGGGCATAGACGCTTTCCAGCGCCTGCTCGATCTGCGCGCCGGAAAGGCCCTTCTGCCGCAGGTTCTGGGCCGCCGCACGGCGGCTCTTGCGGGCGGCAAGCAGGCTGTGTGCCCGGGCTTCGGCATAGCGGTCATCGTTTACGTAATCCAGCTCCACCATCTCAGCCACAGCAGCCGCTGCAGCCTGCTCGGTAAAGCCATAGCACAGCCGTTCATACAGCTGTGCCGAGGACATCTCGCGCGAGGCCAGCGCATCCAGTGCGCGGGCGCGGGCCTTGGCCGGGTCGGCGCACTTTTCTTCTTCCTGCTTCGGGCGGCGGCGTTATAAAAGGACATTTAGTCCTCCACCATGATATCCAGTTCGCTCTCGCTGCTGCGGGCAGGAGCCTTGACCACCGGCTCCTTGGCATCTGCAGCCTTGGCGGGTTCCTCGGCCTTGGCCGCAGCGCCCTTGCCTGCCGGGCGGCGGGATGCGTACAGCTTATCGGCATTGGCGCGGATCTGGCCCTCGATGTCGTTTGCGATCTCGGGATTGTCCTTCAGGAACTGCTTTGCGTTGTCACGGCCCTGACCCAGACGGATATCGCCATAGTTGAACCATGCGCCGCTCTTCTGCACGATGCCCAGCTTCACGCCCACATCAATGAGTTCGCTCATCTTGGAAATGCCCTCGCCGAACATGATATCGAACTCTGCCTCACGGAACGGAGGTGCCACCTTGTTCTTGACGATCTTGGCGCGGGTGTGGTTGCCGATGAACTGGCCGGAAGAGTCCTTCAGGCCCTCCACGCGGCGGATGTCGATGCGCACCGAGGCGTAATATTTCAGGCGCGGCCGCCTGTGGTGACCTCCGGGTTGCCGTACATCACGCCCACTTTTTCACGCAGCTGGTTGATGAAGACGCAGACCGTGTTGGTCTTGCCGATGACCGAAGTCAGCTTGCGCATGGCCTGACTCATCAGGCGGGCCTGCAGGCCCACATGGCTGTCGCCCATTTCGCCCTCGATCTCAGCCCTCGGCACCATGGCGGCAACCGAGTCCACCACGATGGCATCGATGGCACCGGAGCGCACCAGTGCTTCGCAGATCTCCATGGCCTGCTCGCCGGTATCCGGCTGGCTGACCAGCAGATTGTTGATGTCCACGCCCAGCGCTTCGGCATAGGTGGGGTCCAGTGCGTGCTCCACATCAATGAGGCCACTTCGCCGCCCTGCTTCTGGGCTTCGGCCAGGATGTGCAGAGCCAGCGTGGTCTTACCACTGGATTCCGGGCCGTACACCTCAATGATGCGGCCGCGGGGCACACCGCCCACGCCCAGAGCCAGATCCAGACCCAGACTGCCGGTGGAAATGGCATCCACCTGCATGGAGGCGTTATCACCCAGCTTCATCACGGCACCCTTGCCGAACTGCTTTTCGATCTGGGCCAGCGCAGTGGCCAGCGCATCCTTTTTGGCCTCCGGCTCGGTCTTTTTTGGTCGCCGGGGCAACGGTGTTGTTGTTCTGATTTTTTGCCATAGCGTGCTGCTCCTTTTCTTCCTGCTGCCCGCCGTGCGCGGGCTGTCCGTATACTTTCCAGTATAGTATACCACAAAATCAAAATATTACAACAAGAAGTTGTTTCTATTTTCACTTTTATTTTTCGGGTCTGTGGGCGATCATGCACCGGTCATTGCCGCCAAAATCCTTGCGGCACTCAATGTCTGCCCAGCCGTTTGCAGCCAGCAGTGCCGCCACAGCCTGCCGCTGCTGCCAGCCGATCTCCAGCACCAGCGCTCCGCCGGGCCGCAGTGCATTCTGGTAATGCTCTGCAAGGGCACGGTAAAACACAAGGCCGTCCTCCCCCGCTTCCAGCGCCATGGCCGGTTCCTGTGCCACCTCCGGCTGCAGGTGCCGCATTTCCTCGGCGGTGAGGTAGCGGGTTGGATACGATCAGATCAAGCTGCCCTTCCGGCAGGCCCTGCCAGTAGGTGAACAGGTCGCCCTCCACCGGCTGCACCGCATAGGCTGGCTTTGCCTTTGCGCGCAGAGCGTTCAGCGCCGGCCCCCAGTCAAAGGCCGGGGCATCTGCCTCCTCAAACGCGGTAGGCTCCAGCAAGTCCTCCGTCTGCCCGCCCTGCCCTTTCAGGGCGCAGCGGCAGTTCTTTTCCAGATAAACAAAGGCTTCCGGGCTTTTTCCACGCAGGTCACCTGCGCCGCCGGGCAGAAGCGCTTGACGCCCAGCCCCAGACAGCCGGTCCCCGCGCAGAGATCCAGCACCCGGGGCGCTGCAATGCCCGTCAGGGTATTGGCAGCCGCTTCCGCTACCACCTCAGTGTCTGCCCGGGGGCAGAGCACACCGGGGCCAACGGCAAGGTCAAAATCCAGAAAGCTCCAGATCCCGCACAGGTATTGCAGCGGTTCCCGCTGCTCACGGCGCGTGCAGAGGGCTTCCAGCTTTTCCGCTTCCTCTGTGGTCAGCACCCGGTCGGAAAGGCGGGCATCCCGCCCGGCTGCCACGCGGAACAGCTCCCGTGCATCGTAATCGGCATCCGGACACCCTGCAGCGGAAAGCCGGGCTTCCACGGCCCGCACCGCTTCGCGCGGGGTCAAACCAGCAATTACCATCTGCCATCCTCCGGGTCCTCGGGCAGCACAGGGGTCACAGCGGCAATGGCCACCTCGATCATGCTGTCGTCCGGTTCAAACACGGTCAGGTGCTGCACCCAGATACCGGGCTGGCGGATGATGCGGGTGGCAATGTTATCGGAACGGCCGCACCACTTGAGCAGCTCATAGCTGATGCCCATGACCAGCGGCAGAAGCAGCAGCTTGAACAGCACCCGCAGGCCGATGCTGCCCCACGGCAGCACGCTGTAGAGGAACACGCTGACGATGACCACCAGAATGAGGAAGCTGGTGCCGCAGCGCGGATGGAACCGAGTGTACTTGCGCACATTCTCCACGGTCAGCTCATCACCGGCCTCATAGCAGGCAATGGTCTTGTGCTCGGCACCGTGGTACTCAAACACGCGGTGGATCTCCTTCATCTTGGAGATGGCCACCATATAGGTGAGGAAGATGCCAACTTTCAGCACCGCTTCCAGCACCACCTTGGCCCAGCGGCCCAATGTTACAAAGTGGTTCACGCCGCCCACGATGAGGGTGGGCAGCACGGTGAACAGCAAAATCGCCAGCAGTCCGCCCAGTACGGCGGCACAGGCCAGCAGTGCGTCCTCTGCCTTTTTGCCCAAGTGGTCGCCCACCCATTTTTCAAAGGCAGTCTCTTCCTCTTCGGGGTCGTAGTCGTCACCCATGCTCACCTGAGCCGAGTACATCATGTAGCGGTAGCCCACGATCAGGCTTTCGATCATGGAGATGGCACCGCGCACCAGCGGGATCTTTGTCCAGATGCCGTGGTTCTTCACAGGGTCGATCTTGGTCTCAATGGTGCCGTCCGGCTTGCGCACGGCGCAGCAGATGAGCTTCGGGCCGCGCATCATGATGCCTTCCATCAGCGCCTGCCCGCCGACGCTGGTCTTGAAACGTTCCTTTTTGGGTTGATTCATTGGGTTCTCCTATCGGATCATATTTTTTTCGACCATTTTACCACAGAATTGTGACAAAATCTTCACGCCTTATGGTACTAGCGGCAAGCCCAGTGTGACCACTGTGCCGCGGCCCAACGTGCTCTTGATGTCCATGGTGCCGTCCAGTGCAGTCATGATGGAATCCACCAGCGCAAGGCCGATGCCGCTGCCCCGCACCGAATTGCTGCCCTTGTAGAACTTGGTCTTGACGTTCTCAAGGTCTTCCGGCGGGATGCCGCGGCCCTGATCGATGATCTCCGCAAAAGCCTTGTATTCGCCCGCCCACAGCTTGACCGTGATGCGCCCGCCGGGGGCCGAGTACTTGATGGCGTTGTCCATGATGTTGATGAACACCTGCCGCAGACGGTCCGGGTCGGCATAGACCGGGATCATCTCCTCCGGCTCGGTGTAGCTGAGCACAAGGCCCTCGCGCTGGATGCGTGCTTCACAGAACAGCACCGCATCGGTCAGCTCTGCCACAAGGTCCAGCGGGCGCAGTCCATACGGATGCGGCCGTTCTGCAGACGGCTGAAATCCAGCAGCTCTTCCACCATGTTGTACAGGCGGCCCGTCTCATTGTTGATGATCTCAAGGCCCTTGCGGTAGTTCTCGTCTGCCGGGTCGTCCAGTGTGCGCAGGGTCTCCACCCAGCCCCGGATGGAGGTGAGCGGCGTGCGCAGCTCGTGAGAGACGGAACTGATGAACTCGTTCTTCATCTTCTCGGTCTCTTCCAGCCCTTCGGCCATCTGGTTGATGGTGCCGCGCAGGCGGTCCACCTCGTCGTGCTCGTTGCCGGTGACCGGCAGGCGCACATCCAGCTCACCCCGGGCGATGCTGGCTGCGGTGCGCTCCACCTGTCCCAGCGGCACCACGATGCTGCGGATGAAGTACAGGCCGGACATCACGGTGAAAGCAAGGATCACCGCCGCGATCACAACACTTACCGCGATGGCGTTCTTGATCTGCGCTCCCACAAGGGTCAGGCTGGTGACAAGACGCATCGCCGCCACATCCTCGGCGGCATAGGGCACCAGATAACAGGCCGCCATCACCAGCTCGCCGGACTGGGTGCGGTAGACCGCCACACCAAGGCCGTCAGAAGCCTCCTGCGCCTGCTCAAAGTCGATACCGGTCACAATGCCGTCCGCATTTGTGCCGCTGGAGGACGCAATGACCCCGCCATAGCTGTCCAGCAGCATGAACTCGTATTTGTCCTTATCGGCAAACTGCTCCACCATGCGGCGCAGGGCCACGCTGCGGGTAGCCGCCGTGCTCTGCACCGTATCGCCGGTGTACATTTTCAGCTGGCCGGACACCGAAGAGAACCGCCGGTACATGGTCTGCTGCACGCTGTTATAATAGCTGCGTGTGTAGTTGTACAGGAACATGGTTTCGGCCAGCAGCACCAGCAGCACGGTGATGAGCAGGTTGCCCCGCAGCCACCGGCTGGTGATCCCGCTTCTCATTCTTCCCATCTGTAACCGTAACCCCACACAGTAAGGATATGGGTGGGATGGCTGGGTTCATCCTCCACCTTCATGCGCAGACGGCGGATGTTCACATCCACGATCTTCACGTCACCAAAATAGTTCTCGCCCCAGACACCCTTCAAGATCTTCTCGCGCACCAGCGCAATGCCGGGGTTGCGGAAGAACAGCTCCATGATCTGGAATTCCACCTGCGTCAGCTCAATAGGCTGGCCTGCCTTGAGCAGCACGCGGCGGTTCTCGTCCAGCACAAATTCGCCGCTGGTGAGCATCCCCAGCGGGTTTTCCTTTTCTTTTTCGTCCCCGCCTGCAGTACGGCCGACGCGGCGGCACAGCGCTTTCACACGGGCCAGCAGTTCGCTTACGCTGAAAGGCTTGGTCATATAGTCATCGGCACCAATAGAAAGGCCGCGGATCTTGTCCTGCTCCTGTCCCTTGGCGCTGAGGATGATAATACCGATCTTCTGATCGGTGCGGCGGATGGTCTCGCACAGGGAGAAGCCGTTCATGCCCGGCAGCATCACATCCAGAATGGCCGCATCGCAGCCCGGCTTCTTCTCCAGCAGCGGCAGAGCCGCCTCGGCGCTTTCGGCCTCCACAGCCTCCATGCCCGCAAGGCGCAGGTTCAGCGCGATCATCTCGCGGATGTTGGCTTCATCTTCAACGACAAGCACTCGTACCATGAACTGTTCCTCCGTTCTTTAGTTGAGCAGATACAGCGCCTTGGACAGGCGGTAATTTTTATCACGGATCTCCACATCCGGGGCAAGCTTCGCCTGCATCTGGCGGGATGCCACGATGCCAAGGCGGGTCCAGCCCTTCAGGCTGGAGGTGGTGCGCACCAGACGCAGGGTCATTACCAGCTGGTCTTCGTCCACCGTGCGCAGCTCCACTGCACCATCATATTGTTCGCTGTCGGTCAGTTTGAGGTTGCCCTCCCACTCCATGGGCAGCTCGATATAGCAGTTGGTCTCTTCGTCCAGCAGCCCGAAGCTTTTTTCCGGGTGCGGGCTGGTATAGTCCATCCACACGATAAAATCCATGCGGCGGCTCTGGCTCATGTTCAGCAGGCCCGCTTCGTCCGGCTGGGTGGGGATCTCCACGATGCCGTCGCCGTCCAGATCCTGACTGACCAGACTGGGCACATTGCGCAGGGATGCGGTGTAAAGCTTTTCGGTGCTGATCTGATCGGCAGGCACCATCTGCTGCGTGTCCTCGTCAAAACGCAGCAGCACGCTGGCCAGATTGTTGCCGGAAATGCCGGTCCAGCCATCCAGCACCAGATAATGCCTGCCGTCCGCACCCACACCCGCCGCCACCGAGGCGCAGCCGGCGAACCGATTGGCGGAAAGGCCCATAACAGCCACCTGCTGGAAGCTGCCCTCTTTATCCACGGTCAGCAGTTCGATCTGCACGCCGCCGTCCTCCAGCGTAGACATCAGGATCAGGTCCTGATTGCCGCCGCCGGTGATATCCTCCACCAGATACTGCTGGTACTGCTGCTCCAGGATCGTGGAAAGCACGCCGTCGGTGTAGGAATACACAGCCAGATAATGGTCGCCCTGTGCCGCTGTATAACCCACCACCAGTTGGGTGGCATCGCCGGGCTGCAGCTGGGCCAGCCCCACCGACTCTACCGTGTCTGCAAGGCCCTCTACGTTCTGGCGCACATGCCAGATGTCGGCATCATCCTTCTGCAGGATGGCAATGCACACGTTGGAGCTTTGGGCGGTGGTGTAAAGCACGGCGGCATCCTGCCTGCCGTCACCGTCCAGATCCTGCAGCAGGAAAGGCGAAAGCAGGTCGCCCTGCATGGGATATTTGAGCTGTGCGCTCTCCCCCAGCCAGTCGTTCAGGGCAGTCTGCACATCGCCGTAATCGCCGGAAAGCTTGGGCGCACGCAGAAGCTCTTCCACCTGCACCTGTTCACCGGGCATGCTGCAGCCTGCCAGAAGCAGGCACAGCAGCACGCAAGCCAACCACCGGCCAAAATGATTCGGATGTTTCAACCGCTGCGCCTCCTCTGTGTGGAAAACTTGTCCGGCCAAAGGCCGAAAACATGCTATTGTCAGTATACCACGGGCCGGGCGCAATGCCAACACCTGAAAATGAGAAAGAGGCCGCCGCACAGCCTTTTGTGCAGCAGCCCCTTTGGGGTTTCAGCGGTTATTCTTCGGTCTTGTCAAACAAGCCTTTTTCTTTTGCGGCGTTCCAGGTCAGGCAGGTGCGCAGCTTGCTGACGGGGAAGGCCGGGTGGAATTTATTGTTGTCCGCATCGTCCTTCATCAGATCCTGCTCCACTGCCCAGCGGGCGGCCTTTTGTGCGTCGGTATCGCCCTCGTCGATGTCGCTGTAGAGGGCGGTGCTTACAGGCTCAGGCTTCCCGGCGTGCTCCCACAGCAGCTCGGCCAGCTCGATGCGGTTGGAGGGCATGGGGATGCCGGGCATATTGATGACGCGGTAGATGCCGGTGCCGGCTTCATAGATAATAGCACCTGCGGCAGCACCCACGACCACAGCAGAGATCGCGCCCTGAATGTTGCCGGTATCGCTGGGTCCAACCGGGTCGGGGCCATCCGGGCCAATGGGGTCATCCGCGAAGGTTGCCGTCACCTCTACATTAGCATCCGGCATGGTAAAGGTCACCTTGGTGGGGTCGTCCGCGTCCGGCTTCAGGAAGGTCGGGTCTTGCTCAACACCATTCACCTTCACCGTCCAGCCGATGAAGTGCTGTCCATCCGGCACAGTGGCTGTCAGGTGCACGGTTTCACCCACCGGCACAGCGCTGCCGCTCGGTACGGACGCATCGCTGCCTTCAATGGTCGCCGTCACATGGTCGCCGACCCTCAGAGTGGGGTTCAGAGTGGGGTTGCTCGCAAAGTTTGCCGTCACTTCCACATTCTTACTCGGCATCGTAAAGGTCGCTTGGTGGGGTCGTTCTCGTCCGGGGTCTTCAGGAAGGTGTCTGCTTTCTGTTCCTCATCGCCTACCTTCACCGTCCAGCCGGTGAAGTGCTGTCCCTCCGGCGCAATGGCTGTCAGGTGCACTTTGGTGTCTGCGGCCACAGGGACATTCAGCACTTTGTCCTCAAGCTCTGCGGTAACATTCTCACCGGTAATCACACTGTGCATCGAGCGCACATAGCCGCAGGTGTCGCAGTAAGGATCTGTTGCATCGGTGTAATCATGGGTAGTTTTCGCCACCTGTTCAGCCGTCAGGCCCGGGCAGTTTGCAGTAGTGCACTCCCTCCAGTGTTTGGTACCGTCATGTTGCCACTGGTAATTATGCCAATGCACATTCAGTACAACATTCAATTTTTGGTTTTGTCCGATATCATAATCGTAGCGGAACGTCTTGGAATTGGGATCAACCGTAAGGATATTTTCATTTTCATTGATTGTACCGCCACGTGTAGCAGTTGCTTTGCTTGCGTCAAAGTGTCCCGGCAAAGTGGTAAGGTCAAACTTTCCATCGCCTTCAACTGCAATATTATAGCTGCAGTCCTTCCCAACAAACGTCGCCAAAGCCGTATTGTTCGTTGCATCCAGCGACGTCAGATTTGTATTAGAAACAAACAACTTCTTCAGCTTCGTGTTCGCACTTACATTCAATGCACTCAGTGGATTTTTCCAGCATTTTAACACTTCCAATTCTGTCTGATTCCTCAGATCCAGATTGCTCAATTTACTCTCATAACACGAGAGCTCTTTAAGTTTTTTATTTTCACTGACATCCAATTCCGTCAGATTGTTGGTTCCGCAGCTTAATTTCACTAATTCCTTGTTTTGACTTACATTCAATGTATCCAGGTGGTTATCTTGACAATCAAAATCTTCCAGCTTCTCATTTTTGCTCACGTCGATCGACGGTAACGCATTGTGCCCACAGTAGAATGTTTCCAATAGCGGCAACCCGCTTACATCCAGCTCATTCAATTGGTTATGATGACAGTTAATATACGACAGGTTTTTGTTGTGGCTCAAATCTATCGTTGTCAGATTATTATAATAGCACTCGAGGAGCCAGATGTTCGTAAAAAACTCGATTCCCTTTAAGTTACTTATTTCTTTATTATCACAAGAAATCCACTTTGCGTTCGCGATCTCACTTGGGCTGAAATACTTGTCTTGATTTTTATCCCATTCTCTCGCCACATAGTCTCTAAAATTTTCGTCCGGAAAGTTTTTCTCGTTGATTGCAATATACCCCTCCGGCACAGCAGCATCCGCCTGCGCACTCGCGCCATTTTCCTGTTCTTCCGCCCCCGCTCCGCCGCAAACGCGCCCACCGGCAGGGCTGACAGCATCATGCACACCGCAAGTGCTGCACTGAGAAGTCTCGTACTCTTTTTTCTCATGTTCTCTTCCCCTTTTCGTTTGTTATTTTGCAGGCACCCACCCCAAAAGGCACCGTCTGCTCTTTAAGTTTACCCCCCCCCCCATACAACATATCAAGAGGCATTTTGCTAGAAAATAGGTTCGAGTTTTTAGTGGACTTGTTGAAAATGTTTGCGGTTTGGCCCGCTATTCCCGGGAACATTCAGAAGCAATGAAAATGCCACGCAAAAAAAGCCCTCTCCCATTGCTGGGAAAGGGCTTTTGAACACTGTATCAAACAGTCAGAGCAGATCAGACGAGCTCCAGAACTGCCATCTCAGCAGCGTCGCCGCGGCGAGCGCCGATCTTGATGATGCGGGTGTAGCCGCCGTTGCGGTCAGCGTACTTGGGGCTGATCTCATCAAACAGCTTCTTTGCAACATCTTCCTTGGTGATGTAGGCATAAACCTGACGCTTGGTGTGCAGGTCGCTTGCCTTGCCAAGCTGATCATCTTCTCGGCCATGGAACGAACGTCCTTAGCGCGAGTGACAGTGGTCTCAATCTTGCCATTCTCTAACAGGTAGGTAACCATAGCGCGCATCATAGCGTTGCGGCTGTCGCTGGTTCTACCGAGCTTTCTGGTACCGGGCATCCCGTTTCACTCCTTAATTATTTTTAGTTATCGTCATCCGTGTTCAGCTTGAAGCCCAGAGAATCCAGCTTTGCCATGACCTCTTCCAGGCTCTTGCGACCGAGGTTGCGAACCTTCATCATCTCGTCCTCGCTCTTGCTGACCAGATCTTCCACCGTGTTGATGCCTGCGCGCTTCAGGCAGTTGAAGGAACGCACGCTCAGATCCAGCTCTTCAATGGTCATTTCCAGAGCCTTTTCCTTGTCGTCGTTGGTCTTCTCCACCATGATCTCAGCGCCGGCTGCCTCATCGGACAGGTTGACGAACAGGTTCAGGTGCTCGGTCAGCACACGGGCAGCCAGAGAAACGGCTTCCTGCGCATTGATCGTGCCATCGGTCCAAACCTCAATGGTCAGCTTGTCATAATCGATCGCCTGGCCAACACGGGTGCTCTCGACGTTGTAGTTCACCTTGAGCACAGGGGTGTAAATGCTGTCAACGGGAAGAGTGTTGATATCGTTCTTCTCGATGATAGCCTGTTTGTTGCGCTCTGCGGGCACATAGCCGCGGCCCTTATCGAAGGTCAGCTCCATGACGAGCTTGCCGCCCTCGCCCAGGGTTGCGATGTGCCACTCAGGGTTCAGAATTTCGATGTCGTCGCCCTGCTTGATGTTGTCAGCGGTGACCTCACAGGGGCCGACTGCCTCAACACGCACTGTCTTCGGACCATCGGTGTACAGCTTTGCAGCAATACCCTTCAGGTTCAGGACAATTTCGGTAACGTCTTCCTTGACGCCCTCAATGGTGGAGAACTCGTGAACCACGCCATCAATCTTGACGCTGGTCACGGCGACACCGGGCAGAGAGGAAAGAAGCACACGACGCAGGCTATTGCCCAGTGTGATGCCAAAGCCACGCTCCAGCGGTTCTGCCACGAATTTGCCGTAGCGGCCGTCCGGGGACAGGCTTGCCGTTTCGATTTTGGGACGTTCAATCTCCATCATATCTATGCCCTCCTTGTCAAACCGGCGCTGCCGCCGGCCCATTATTAAATTCTTTCAAAGAAAAGAATGCGAAAGTGAGCCGTCCACGGGGAAGGCCCAGCCTTCTTAATGGATTACTTGGAGTACAGCTCGACGATGAGGTGCTCTGCGACTTCGTAGTCGATATCGCTGCGCTCGGGCAGCTTTGCGACAACACCCTTCAGAGAACCGGTCTCACGGTTCAGCCATGCGGGCAGAGCAACAACGGGAGCCTCGGGACCGGTCAGCTTTGCAAACTTTGCAGAGCTGCGGCTGGACTCGCGCACTTCGATCACGTCGCCAGCCTTCACCTGGTAAGAAGGAATGTTGACCTTCTTGCCGTTGACGGTGAAGTGAGCGTGGGACACCAGCTGACGAGCGTCGCGGCGGGTCTGAGCAAAGCCCAGACGGAACACGACGTTGTCCAGACGGCACTCCATGATCTGCAGCAGGTTCTCACCAGTCTTGCCGGGGCGGGCCTCAGCACGCAGGTAAGCATTGTGGAACTGCTTTTCCAGAACGCCGTAGATAAACTTGACCTTCTGCTTCTCCTTCAGCTGAGATGCGTACTCAGACTGCTTCTTGCGCATGTTGCCATTGGAGTTGCGGGTGGTATTCTTCTTTGCATAGCCCATGACCGCAGGAGAAATGCCCAGGGCCTTGCAACGCTTTGCGATAGGCTGCGTATTCTTTGCCATAATTCAATTTCCTCCTTCGATCAGACACGACGGCGCTTCGGGGGACGGCAGCCATTGTGGGGGATGGGAGTCACGTCCTTGATCAGGGTGACTTCCAGGCCGGTAGCCTGCAGCGCACGAATAGCGGACTCACGGCCAGCGCCGGGGCCCTTGACGTAGACCTCAACGGTCTTCATGCCATGCTCGATAGCAACCTTGGCTGCGGTCTCAGCAGCAGACTGGGCTGCGAACGGAGTGCTCTTACGGCTGCCGCGGAAGTTCAGGGAGCCGGAGGAGCACCAAGACACTGCATTACCCTGCAGGTCGGTGATGGTGACAACAGTATTGTTGAAGGTAGACTGGATATGAGCCTGACCAGCAGCAATGTTCTTGCGCTCTTTGCGCTTCATGCGGACATTAGCGCCCTTCTTGGCATTATTTGCACTTGCCATTTCTCAAATCCTCCTTACTTCTTCTTGTTAGCGACAGTGCGCTTGGGACCCTTGCAGGTACGTGCATTGGTCTTGGTACGCTGGCCGCGGCAGGGCAGATTCTTGCGATGGCGGGTGCCACGGAAGGACTGGATCTCAACCAGGCGCTTGATGTCCAGAGCAACGTTGCGGCGCAGGTCGCCTTCAACGATGATGTTAGCCTGATCGATGTAGTCACGGATCTTAGCCTCTTCTTCCAGAGTCAGGTCCTTGACGCGGGTATCGGGGTTGATGCCAGTTGCTTCCAGGATCTTGTTAGCAGTGGTCTGGCCGATACCATAAACGTAGGTGAGACCCACCTGAACGCGCTTCTCGCGGGGCAGGTCAACGCCGGCAATACGTGCCATAGTAGTTTCCTCCAAAAATCATCCCATGTCAGTGTCGGGGTCTGCGCCGGGACTCTACGCACTTGACCCCCAGGCGCCCGAATTAGCCTGGCGCTGCTTATGCTTGGGGTTCTGGCAGATGACCATCACGCGGCCTTTGCGGCGGATGACCTTGCACTTTTCGCAGATGGGTTTCACGGAAGGCTTGACCTTCATGATGTTGAACCTCCTTTTGGTTGATACCCTGGTGCTTATTTGGAGCGCCAGGTGATGCGGCCCTTAGAAAGATCATAGGGCGACATTTCCACGGTAACCTTGTCCCCGGGCAGGATACGGATGAAATTGGTCCGCAGCTTGCCGGAGATGTGCGCTAAGAGGATGTGACCGCTGGGAGTGAGCTTCCCGGTGTTCTTATCCTCGCTCAACATTTCCACCTTAAAGATGGCGTTGGGCATGGCTTCACGCACAATGCCTTCGATCTCGATAACGTCTTCCTTAGACAAGCTATTTGCCTCCTCATTGGATCTGCTCAGTTTGTCGTTGAACCTGAACCGGTGCCTTTGCCTTGGAACCCTGAAAGCGCCGCGGTTTTCACGTGCCTGCGCCCGTTTGACCGCAGCTTGCCGCTTCAGCGTTCTCCAGTTCCAGTGCCGGTCCACAGACGGACAGGCGGCGATGATCGCCACATACTTCATCTTTCGCGGCACAAAATCCGCAAAACGGGCAGAAAATCCCTGTCCGCCGAGGAAGTATCTGGCTTCCACAGCCATTTATAGATTATACACCTTTTGTTGTCAATTTGCAAGAGCTTTTTTCCGTATTTCCGATAAAAAATTCTCGAAATTCAAAAGCTGTCCTTTCTCTCCCCGGTCTTGGTTTTTCTCCACCGCAAAGATGAAACTTTTTCACCAAAAGTTGTCATAATTGCACAAACAGCAGGTCTGTCCCTGCAAAAAACGCCGCCTGCGGCGGAGCATTTCTGCTCTTCACAGGCGGGCGCTTCTCATATTTCAGGGATTAGCTTACTTCAGGCTGAACTTTTCCGGGTCAAAATCCGGGTCGTCCCAGAAGCGGGTCATGATCTCAGTGTGATCCTTCAGGATCGCATTGGAGTGCTCAAAGTGCGCAGCCAGACCACCGTCCTTGGTCTTGACGGTCCAGCCGTCCTTGGACTGGGTGATCTTGCAGTCGTACTGGCAGATCATGGGCTCAATGGCAATGGTCATGCCGGGCACAAGGCGCGGGCCGCGGCCCTGATGGCCGTAGTTGGGCACTTCCGGGTCCTCGTGCAGCTCACGGCCGGTGCCGTGGCCCACGAACTCGCGGACGACCGAGAAACCGGCATCCTCGCAGTAGCTCTGCACGGCATAGCCAATGTCGCCGATGCGGTTGCCGGCCACAGCCTGCTCGATGCCCTTATACAGAGCAGCCTTGGTCACATCCAGCAGGCGCTGTGCTTCCAGATCGACCTTGCCTACCGCATAGGTGCAGGCATTGTCGCCGTTGAAGCCATCGATCTTTGCGCCAGTGTCGATGCTGACGATATCACCGGGACGAATGACGATGTCATGCGAAGGGATACCATGGATGATGGTATCGTTCAGGCTGATGCAGGCCGTGCCCGGAAAGCCATACAGACCCTTGAAATTGGGGGTGCCGCCGTGCTTCACGATGAAGTCGTAGATCAGCTTATCCAATTCCCATGTGGTCATACCTGCTTCGATATGCTCACCGCCGTACTTCAGGGCAGCTGCGCTCAGGGCATTTGCCTTGCGCATGCCGTCCAGCTCTTTCGCATTTTTTGATCTGAATCACAATTATGCCTCCAAAGCCTTCATGACTTCAGCCGTGGTCTCCTCGATGGAGGGGCAGAACTTGATCTCTGCCAGCTTGCCGCGGGTACGGTAGAACTCCACCAGCGGCTCGGTCTGCTCATGATATGCTTTCAGACGATCCAGCACGGTGGCAGGCTGGTCGTCCTTGCGGATGACGGTCTTGCCGCCGCACAGGTCGCACACACCCTCGACCTTGCTCTTCTTGTTGACGATGTGGTAGCTTGCGCCGCACTTCTCGCAGACGCGGCGGCCGCTCATGCGGTCAACGATCACATTGTCCTCGACCTGCAGCTCCAGCACCTTGTCGATACGGATGCCCATGGTCTCGATGGCCTCGGCCTGAGCGATGGTGCGGGGCACACCGTCCAGGATGAAGCCGTTTGCGCAGTCCGGCTGAGCCAGACGCTCTTTCAGGATGCCGATGATGACCTCATCGGGCACCAGAGCGCCAGCATCCATAAAGCTCTTTGCCTTCAGGCCCATCTCGGTGCCTTCCTTGACAGCAGCGCGCAGAATGTTGCCGGTGCTGATGGAGGGGATGTTCAGCTTGGCGCAGATGATCTCGGCCTGCGTGCCCTTACCAGCACCAGGTGCGCCCAACAGGATCAGATTCATAGGATCATTCCTTTCCTTTGTTAGAGGATGTAAACTCCAAAAAAGTAAAAAAGCACTGAAAAGTTCGAGCGTACTCTCCTTTCCAGTGCTTTCTCACATCTTAATTATTGTGGATCAACCAAGGAAGCCCTTGTGGTTGCGCATCGTCATGAAGCTGTCGAGGCTGCGGGTGGTATCAAGTGCCACACCGACCACGATCAGCAGGCTGGTACCGCCCAGCTGGATGCTCATACCGGTCAGGTTGCCCAGAATGATCGGCAGCACAGCCACCGCAGCCAGGAAGATGGCACCGATGAGGGTGATCTTGTTCAGGGTGCGGGTGATGAAATCGCTGGTCGCTTGCCGGGACGGAAGCCGGGGATCGAGCCGTTGTTGCGGCGCAGATTGTTGGCGATCTCAACGGGGGTTGTACTGGATGGCCACATAGAAGTAGTTGAATGCCAGAATCAGCAGCAGGTAGATCACAACGTACAGCCAGGAGGTGTAGTTGAAGGTGTGGAAGAATGCATACCACACCGGGTGTGCCTGCTGGTCGATCTGCAGGAAGCTGCCGATGGTGCCCGGGATGGACACCAGAGCCGAAGCGAAGATGATGGGCATAACGCCGCTCATGTTCAGCTTCAGGGGCAGATAGCTGTTCTGACCGCCCATCTGCTTGCGGCCTACCACGCGCTTTGCGTACTGAATGGTGATGCGGCGCTCTGCGTTGGTCATGACGACCACGAAGACCACAGCCACCAGTGCCAGCACGATCAGCAGCGGCAGGAAGAAGTAGTACTGGGGCTTGCCGGACGCTGCCTGAGTCAGCAGACCCTTGACAGAGGTGTACAGCGAAGACCAGTTGGAGACGATCGAAGCAAAGATGATGAGCGAGACACCGTTGCCGATGCCCTTGTCATCGATCTGCTCACCGCACCATGTGATCAGCTGTGCGCCGGCCACAAAGGTTGCGATGATGACGATGGCGGCAAAGATGCCGGCACCGCCGGAAACGTACTTCAGTGCGCCCATATTGCGGATCACGAAGTAGTAGCCGATGCTCATGATCAGAGCGACCACAGCACCTGCGTACCGGTTGATCTGCTGCAGCTTCTGCTGGCCGTCGGCTTCCTTTGCCAGATTTTCCAGCGCGGGAATTGCCACGGTGAGCAGCTGCACAATAATGGAGGCGTTGATATAGGGTGTCACACCTAACGCGAAGAGCGTGCAACGGGCCAGAGCACCACCGCTCATCATGTTCAGATAGGAGAGCATGTCGCCGTTTGCGAACATCTGCGTCAGCGCAGAGCCGGAAACGAACGGAACGGGGATGGCACAGCCCAGACGGTACACCACGAGGATCGCCAGCGTGAACAGGAGACGATTTTTAAGCTCGGGGATCTTCCATGCGTTACGGAATGTCTGGAACACCTTACATCACCTCAGCCTTTCCGCCTGCCTTCTCGATTTTCTCTTTGGCAGAAGCGGAATAGGCTGCGGCCTTCACGGTCAGAGCCTTGGTCAGCTCGCCGTTGCCCAGAACCTTAACGCCGTCCAGAGTCTTCTTGACCAGACCCTTTGCCTTCAGAGCCTCGGTATCGACGACATCGCCGGCATTGAAAGCAGCTTCCAGATCAGCCACGTTGACGATGGCGTACTGGGTAGCAAAGATGTTGTTAAAGCCAACCTTGGGCAGGCGGCGTGCCAGAGGCATCTGGCCGCCCTCGAAACCAGCGTGCTTCACGCCGGAACGGGCCTTCTGGCCCTTGCTGCCGAAGCCGGCAGTCTTGCCATTGCCGGAGCCAATGCCGCGGCCCTTGCGGGTCACAGCCTTGTTTGCGCCGGGAATCGCGTGCAATTCATGAAGTTTCATTATGCGTATACCCCCTGCTATTAGGCTTCGGTGACGCTGAGCATAAAGCCGATCTTTGCGATCTTGCCCTGCGTAGCGGCATTGTCAGGCTGAACGGTAACGTCGCCCGGCTTCTTCAGGCCCAGAGCCTCAGCGGTAGCGATCTGCTTAGCGCCGCGGCCAATCAGGCTCTTCTTCAGCTCGATCTTGAGCATCTTATCTGCCATGGTTTGTTACCTCCTTAACCCAGAATTTCTTTCACGGTCTTGCCGCGCTTCTCAGCGACAGACTCAGCGCTGACCAGGCCGCACAGACCTGCGAAGGTAGCAGAAACAACGTTGATGGGGTTGTTGGAACGCATAGACTTCGCACGAATGTCCTTGATGCCAGCAGCCTCAATGACGGCACGCACAGCCGCCGGCGATCATACCGGTACCAGGTGCAGCGGCTTGAGCAGAACGCGCCTGCGCCGTACTTGCCGACGATCTCGTGGGGGATGGTGGTGCCCTTCAGGGCAACCTTGTGCATGTTCTTCTTAGCAGCAGCTTCGCCCTTGCGGATTGCCTCAGGCACTTCGCCGGACTTGCCGATGCCGTAACCAATGGTGCCCTTGCCGTCGCCCACGACAACCAGAGCGGCAAACTTCATGATGCGGCCGCCCTTGACAGTCTTGGAAACGCGGTTGATGGAGACAACCTTGGTGATCATGCCGTCGTCTTCACGGTTTCTCATAGCCATAATGTGTTTCCTCCTCTCATTACAGCTTCAGGCCGCCCTCACGGGCGCCATCAGCCAGGGCCTTAACACGGCCATGATAAACGTAGCCACCACGGTCGAACACGACCTCGGTGATGCCCTTTTCCAGAGCCTTTGCTGCGATCTTCTTGCCGATCTCAGCAGCGGCCTCGACGTTGCCGCCGTTGCCGTTGAAGTCCTTGTCCATAGTAGAAGCCGACACCAGAGTCACGCCCTGCTCATCATCGATGATCTGAGCGTAAATGTGCTTGGCGGAGCGGAAAACATCCAGGCGAGGACGTGCTGCGGTGCCGCTGATCTTGTTACGAACGCGGCGATGACGACGAAGACGAGCTTCGTTCTTGTCGATCTGCTTAACCATTGTCTTTCACTCCTTACCTTATTTCTTGCCCTTGCCGGCCTTGCCTTCTTTGTGCTTGACAACCTCGCCCTCGTAGCGGATGCCTTGCCCTTGTAAGGCTCGGGCGGCTTCTTGGCGCGGATCTCGGCAGCATACTGGCCGACCTTCTGCTTGTCAATACCGGTAACGGTGAAGTGGTTGGGATCCTGCCACACGATGGTGCAGTCCTCAGTATCAGGAATGTTCACCTGATGAGAGAAGCCCAGGTTCATGACCAGGTTGGAGCCCTGCTTCTGGCAGCGCAGGCCGACGCCCACGATCTCCAGCTTCTTCTCGTAGCCGTTCACAACACCGTTCACCATGTTGGCGATGTTGGTACGGGTCAGGCCGTGCAGGCTGCGGGCCTGGGGTTCGTCATTGGGGCGGGTAACCAGAACTTCATTGCCCTCGACCTTGACGGTCATCAGGGGATGATAGTTGGAATTCAGGCTGCCCTTGGGGCCCTTGACGGCGACGTGATGTGCTGCCTCATCGACAGTGACAGTAACGCCGGCAGGAATGACGATGGGTTTTCTTCCAATTCTCGACATTGTCTTTTACCCCTTTCTTACCACACGTAGGCCAGGACTTCGCCGCCGACGTGTGCAGCACGTGCAGCCTTATCAGTCATGATGCCCTTAGAGGTGGAAATGATTGCGGTGCCCAGGCCCTTCATGACCTTGGGCATATCCTCGCAGTTGGTGTAGATGCGCAGGCCGGGCTTGGACACGCGGCGCAGACCAGCGATAACGGGCTCGCCGTTAGCCTGATACTTCAGGGTGACAACGATGGTGCCCTGAACGGTGTCGTTCTTGACCTGCATGCCCTTGATGTAGCCCTCGTCAACCAGAATCTGGCAGATAGCCTTCTTCATGTTGGAAGCGGGGATCTCCACAGAAGGGTGTTTGGCAGTGCTAGCGTTGCGGATGCGAGTCAGCAGGTCCGCGATAGGATCAGTAATCTGCATTTGCCACTAACCTCCTTAGATTAGCTCTCGTTTGTTTTATAATGATACCGCCCCGAAACATCGTTGCCCCGGGGCGGATATCCGACAAATTATCCGGCCCTCTGGCTTGATTACCAGGAAGCCTTCTTCACGCCCGGGATCTCGCCCTTGTAGGCCAGCTCACGGAAGCACACACGGCACACGCCGTACTTGCGCAGCACGGAGTGGGGACGGCCGCAGATGCGGCAGCGGGTGTATGCACGGGTAGAGAACTTAGCAGGACGAGACTGCTTCAGCTTCATAGACAGTTTAGCCATTGTAGAAATCTCCTCCCTTAGTTGTTCTCTGCGAACGGAGCGCCCAGAGCCTTCAGCAGCTCCTTGCCCTCTTCGTCAGTCTTGGCAGTGGTGACAAAGCAGACATCCATGCCGCGGACTGCATCGACCTTCTCGAAGTCGATCTCGGGGAAGATGATCTGCTCCTTGATGCCGCATGCAAAGTTGCCGCGGCCATCAAAACCGTTGCCGTTGATGCCGCGGAAGTCGCGGACACGGGGCAGTGCGATGTTGAAGAAGCGATCGACGAACTCATACATACGCTCACCGCGCAGGGTGACCTTGCAGCCGATGGGAGTGCCCTGGCGCAGCTTGAAGTTAGCAACGCTCTTCTTGGCACGGCACACAACTGCCTTCTGGCCAGTGATCTGGCCCAGATCCTTCATGACAGCTTCCAGGATCTTCTCGTTGTCCTTGGCTTCGCCGCAGGCAACGTTGATGACGACCTTGTCCAGCTTGGGGATCTGCATAACGCTCTTGTAACCGAACTTGGAGTTCAGAGCAGGAGCAATTTCATTGACATACTGTTCTTTCAAACGAGCCATTGTTCCTTACTCCTTTCTTACAGCTCAGCGCCGCACTTCTTGCAGACGCGAACCATCTTGCCGTCCTTCTCGACGTGGCCCACACGCACGGCCTTGCCGCACTTGGGGCAGATGGGCATGACCTTGGATGCGTACATAGCACCCTCAGCCTTGACGATGCCGCCCTGCTCGCCCTGACGACGAGGCTTGACGTGCTTGGTAACCATGTTCTGGCCCTCAACGATGACCTTGTTCTCAGAGGGGCTGACCTGCAGGACCTTACCAGTGTGGCCCTTGTCCTTGCCGCTGATGATCATAACGTTGTCGCCGGTTTTAACATGAAGATTATTCATTTTTAAAACCTCCTTACAGCGATTCCGGAGCCAGGCTCAGGATCTTGGTGTAGCCGGCATCACGCAGCTCACGAGCAACGGGTCCAAAGATACGGGTACCCTTGGGGCTCTTGTCGGCCATAACGATAACGGCGGCGTTCTCATCGAAACGGATGTAGGAGCCGTCGTCGCGGCGGACGCCATGCTGCTGCGCACGATGACAGCCTTGACGACGTCGCCCTTCTTAACGGAGCCGCCGGGGGCTGCCTTCTTGACAGAGCAGACCACGACGTCACCAATGTTTGCGTATCTCTTGCGGGTGCCGCCCAGCACGCGGAAGCACATCAGCTCCTTGGCACCGGTGTTGTCGGCAACTTTGAGATAAGTTTGCATCTGAACCATATCAGATATCTCCTTTCAAACTGTTCAAAGCAGCGGGCAAATTACTTTGCCTTCTCAACGATACGGACCAGGCGCCAGCGCACATCCTTGGACAGGGGGCGGCACTCCATGATCTCAACACGGTCACCGATGCCGCACTCGTTCTGCTCATCACGAGCCTTGAACTTGGCGGTACGCTTCAGGATCTTCTTGTACAGGGGGTGCTGCACGCTATCCTTAACGGCAACCACGATGGTCTTATCCATCTTGTCGGACACGACGACGCGACGCGGGTCTTTCTCAGATTACGTTCTTCCATCGTTTAACCTCCTTACTGCTTCTCAGCCAGAACGGTCATCACGCGGGCGATGTCCTTCTTGACTGCTTCGATGCGGCCGGGGTTCTCCAGCTGGTTGATGGCATGCTGGAAGCGCAGGTTAAACAGCTCGGCCTTCAGGTCTGCCAGCTTGCTGGTCAGCTCTGCGGTCTGCATTTCGCGGAGTTCATTAGCCTTCATTGGTGCCATCCTCCTTCACGGAGTCCTCACGGACAACAAATTTGCACTTGATGGGCAGCTTGTGCATAGCCAGGCGCAGTGCCTCACGAGCAGTTGCCTCATCGACATCTGCCAGCTCGAACAGAACGCGGCCCGGCTTCACAACAGCGACCCAGTATTCGGGAGAGCCTTTACCGGAACCCATGCGGGTCTCAGCGGGCTTTTCAGTCACGGGCTTATCGGGGAAGATCTTGATCCACACCTTGCCGCCACGCTTGATGTAACGAGTCATGGCAACACGAGCAGCCTCGATCTGGGTGGAAGAGATCCATGCCGGCTCCAGAGCAACAAGGCCGTACTGGCCCTGGCACACCACGTTGCCGCGGGTAGCCTTACCGGTCATGCGGCCGCGCTGGACGCGGCGGTACTTAACACGCTTAGGCAGTAACATTACTTGTTGCCTCCTTCCTTCTTCTGAGCGGTCTTAGCGCTCTTCAGGACTTCGCCCTTGTAGACCCACACCTTGACGCCGATACGGCCGTAGGTGGTAGCAGCCTCTGCAAAGCCGTAGTCAATGTCAGCACGCAGGTCTGCAGGGGGATGGTGCCCTCGTGATAGCTCTCGGTACGAGCGATATCAGCGCCGCCCAGACGGCCGGAGCACATTGCCTTGATGCCCTTTGCGGGAACGGTTGCGCGATCGCGGGGGCTCATGGCATTGCGCATGCACTGCTTCATGGCACGGCGGAAGGTCACGCGGTTCTCCAGCTGACGAGCGATATCCTCAGCAACCAGCTGAGCGTTGGTAGCAGCGCTCTTGACCTCGATGACGTTGACGATGACAGTCTTGCCATACTCCTTGGTCAGCTTGTTCTGCAGAGCAACGCGCTCTTCGCCGCCCTTGCCGATGACCATGCCGGGCTTAGCGCAGTAGATGTTGACAGTTACGCGAGGAGCGGAAGTGGACGGGTCCACAGTACGCTCGATCTCGATCTTGGGCACACCAGCATCCTTCAGCTGAGCCTTCAGCTCAGTGCGGATCTTGTGGTCCTCGACGAGGTTATCGCTGAAATCCTTCTTGGAGGCAAACCAGCGGCTGTCCCAGTCTTTAATAACGCCGACACGAATGCCGTGCGGATTTACTTTCTGGCCCATTGTTTTCCCTCCTTACTCTTTCTCTTTCAGAACAACGGTCATGTGGCTGGTGCGCTTCAGGATGCGGTAGCCGCGGCCCTGTGCACGAGGCATCATGCGCTTCAGCGTCGGGCCGGGGCAGACGTAGCACTCGGCGACGTAGAGGTTGTTCTTGTCCATATTGAAGTTGTTTTCCGCATTAGCGGCTGCAGACTTCACCAGCTTCAGAAGGGGCTCACAAGCTGCCTTCGGGGTGTACTGCAGGATTGCCAGCGCTTCGTCCAGGGGCTTGTTACGGATCAGATCCATAACGATAGACACCTTACGAGGACTAATGCGGGCATAACGAAGAATTGCCCGAGCTTCCATGTTGTGTTCCTCCCTCTATTACTTAGAATTACCAGTGTGGCCCTTGAAGGTACGGGTGGGAACGAACTCACCCAGCTTGTGGCCAACCATGTCCTCAGTCACATACACAGGCACATGCTTGCGGCCGTCGTGAACGGCAAAGGTGTGACCAACGAATTCGGGGAAGATCGTGGAGGCGCGGCTCCAGGTCTTGATGACCTGCTTCTTGCCGGAAGCGTTCATCGCTTCAACGTGCTTCATAAGAGCAGCCTGGACGAAAGGTCCTTTTTTAATGCTTCTACCCATTGTCTTAAACTCCTCTCTTACTTACCTGCACGCTTCACGATCAGCTTATCGGAGCGCTTATGATGCTTGCGAGTCTTGAGACCCAGAGCGGGCTTGCCCCAGGGAGTCATAGGACCGGAGTGACCAACAGGTGCGCGGCCCTCGCCACCACCGTGGGGATGGTCGCAGGGGTTCATGACGGTACCACGCTGCCGGGACGCACGCCCATGTGGCGCTTGCGGCCAGCCTTGCCCAGGTTGACGTTCTCGTGGTCGATGTTGGAAACCTGACCGATGACTGCGGTGCAGTTCACGGGCACGTTGCGCATCTCACCGGAGGGCAGACGAACCAGAGCGTAGCCATTCTCCTTAGCCATCAGCTGAGCCATGTTGCCAGCGGAACGAACCAGCTGAGCGCCGCGGCCGGGATACAGCTCGATGTTATGGATGATGGTACCGACGGGGATGTTCTCGAAGGGCAGGCAGTTGCCGGGCTTGATGTCGGCAGACTTGCTGCTGATGACCACATCGCCCACCTTCAGGCCATCGGGAGCAATGATGTAGCTCTTGACGCCATCGGTGTACTCGACCAGAGCGATGAATGCGCTGCGGTTCGGATCGTACTCGAGAGTCTTGACGGTAGCGGGCATATCGGTCTTCTGACGCTTGAAGTCGATGACACGATACTTGGTGCGGTTGCCGCCGCCCTGATGACGGACGGTGATGCGACCGGTGTTGTTGCGGCCGCTGTGCTTCTTCATGGGCTCCAGCAGGCTGCGCTCGGGAGCGACCTTAGACAGGACGCTGTAATCCGTGACGGTCATGCCGCGGCGGCCCGGAGTAGTGGGGCCATACTTCTTGATAGCCATAGTGCTATTCTCCTTTGTTTATCTTATGAATTATTATCGGGGTCATATCCCCATAGAGGAACCTCGGCGGGTTCGGCTTAGACCATGCTGTTGAAGAACTCGATCTCCTTGGAGTCCTTGGTCAGGGTCACGATAGCCTTCTTGGATGCAGCGGTGTAACCGGCGTGCATGCCCTGGCGGCGGAAACGGCCGCGCACAGAGATGGTGTTGACCTTTGCGACCTTAGCGCCCGGGAACAGGACCTCAACGGCCTGAGCGATCTCGACCTTGGTAGCATCGGTAGCGACCTTGAAGGTGTACTTCTTGTCAGCGATGCCAGCCATGGAGTTCTCGGTAATGACCGGCTTCAGGATGATATCATGTGCGGTTTTCATTAGCCAAGCACCTCCTCGAGCTTCTTAGCTGCGTCGACGCTGATGATCAGCTTGTCGGCATTCAGCACATCGTAGGTGTTCACGCTGCCTGCAAAGGTGGTCTTCACACCGGCAATGTTGCCAGCGCTCTTGACGAACTTTGCATCGACAGTCTCGTTGACCAGCAGGTTCTTCTTGCCGGCACCAACAGCGTTCAGCATTGCAACCACGGTCTTGGTCTTGTACTCATCGCAAGCGAACTTGTCAACAACGACCATGTTGCCATTGGCAGCCTTGTCGGACAGAACGCTCAGCAGAGCCAGGCGCTTGACCTTGTTGTTGATGTGGTAGTTGTAGCTGCGGGGCTTGGGGCCCAGAGCGACGCCGCCGTGAGTCCACTGCGGTGCACGGATGGAACCCTGACGAGCGTGGCCGGTGCCCTTCTGACGCCAGGGCTTCTTGCCGCCGCCGGAAACTTCCATGCGGATCTTGGTGTTCTGGGTGCCCTGACGCTGGTTGGCCAGGAAGTTCACCACAGCAATGTGGACAGCCTTCTCGTTCGGGGTGATACCGAACACGGCGTCGGAAAGCTCGATCTCGCTAACATGCTGACCGTTCATATCGACTACGTTAAACTTTGCCATTGTAGCTTTCCTCCTTACGCCTTCACGCTGTTGGCCAGAGTGATGATGGTGCCCTTGGAACCGGGGACCGCACCCTTGACAGCGATCAGATTGTTCTCGGTGTCAACCTTGACAACAGTCAGGTTCTGCACGGTGACGCGCACAAGCCCATGTGGCCGGGCAGGCGCTTGCCGGGGAACACGCGAGCAGGGGTAGAAGTGGAACCGTTAGAACCTGCATGACGAGCAACAGGACCGGTGCCGTGGCTCTCACGCAGACGGTGCTGACCGTAGCGCTTGATACGCCCTGGTAGCCCTTGCCCTTGGAAACGCCCACAACGTCCACCTTGTCGCCCTCTGCGAAGACATCAGCCTTCAGCACGTCGCCAACGTTCATTGCGGAAACATCTTCCAGACGGAACTCGCGCAGGGTCTTCTTGGGGGCAACGTTTGCCTTCTTGAAGTGGCCTGCAGCTGCCTTGTTGACCTTCTTGGCGGAAACCTCGCCGAAGCCCAGCTGAACAGCCTGGTAGCCATCGCTCTCGACGGTCTTCTTCTGCACGACGGTGCAGGGACCAGCCTCGATGACGGTGACGGGAACGACCTTGCCGTTCGCGTCGAACAGCTGGGTCATACCGACTTTCTTGCCGATAATGCCTTTAACCATTTTCTTTTCCTCCTGTAAAGGTTATTGGTTGGCAGCGCACGTCACTGCCAACATGACCCCTCGGGAAACGAGGGCATCGAATTTGATCGAGTGTCTTTTACAGCTTGATCTCGATGTCCACGCCAGCGGGGAGCTGGAGGCTCATCAGAGCCTCGACCGTCTTGTTGGACGGCTTCAGAATGTCGATCAGACGCTTATGAGTGCGGCTCTCGAACTGCTCGCGGCTATCCTTGTACTTGTGGGTAGCGCGCAGAACGGTAACGATCTCACGATCGGTGGGCAGGGGGATGGGCCGGACACGCGTGCACCGGTGTGCTTTGCGGTCTCCACGATCTTCTCTGCTGCGGCATCGATCAGCTGAGCATCATAGCTCTGCAGACGGATTCTGATTTTCTCTTTGACTGCCATTGCTTACGCCTCCTGAAAAAATTGATTTTGCCCTAGGCGAGCCGATAAATTGCTCTACACAGTTCCGGGTGTTCCTCGATTTGGCACTATAAAAACCGGTGAACCGCATGGCAGTTCTCCCGGAAACATATTAGCAAATCAAATCCGAACATTGGTTCCGCCCGTTTCGCAGAGGAGTAACTTCTCTGCCGAGGGAACGTATTCCATCGCTGTCAGTAATTCTTTCGCCCGGTTCTAAGATCGGACATACTCCGCGGAAATAACCCATCGCAGCTATCGCCGGATGACAACCTCCCGCATCTACGCATATCGCTGGCCTGCACGACTTGTATCGCACAAGCCCTTTGCAGCCGAGAGTTATTCTATCACACCTTCGTGCATTTGGCAAGTGTTTTTTAGAAAAAAGAAACGAATTTTCT
>ENA-OQCD01000005-OQCD01000005.1-human-gut-metagenome-genome-assembly--contig:-NODE-5-length-50121-cov-2.673901_pt1 | contig 50121 bp, 53 predicted proteins | sample MGYA00242755_ERZ504571 | MGnify/ENA primary metagenome ERZ504571 (study PRJEB26092, sample SAMD00036274) | human gut metagenome | host: Homo sapiens | study: EMG produced TPA metagenomics assembly of the...
TGCTGTTCCGATTTTTCAGAAGTCTGTCTTCACGGTCTTCAGCAAATACATTTTTATAGGAAAAATAAGCCCTGGAAATTCATCTTTCCAGGGCTTTCTAAGAGGTGCCACCCGGATTTAGAACCGGGGATAGAGGTGTTGCAGACCCCGGAAAAAACCTCGGAACCCTCTAAAACTCTAAGGTTTTCCAAACTGTCCACCTTATATCCACCCTAATTTTCATGTTGCTTTCATGCCATATCAGGTATTTTACTGTGCCAAATCTATGCCACTTAGCACCCCTATGGGCATATTATATACATTTTAGTATCTTTCGTCTACAATTATTTTACTACAACTACAATATTATATGGAGGTTTATCGTGAATTATCAATTAGAATTAAAAACAAATTGTGGATTTTCCACGCTGCCGGATTTACCGGGAATTTTATACAAACCCTTATGAAAGACAGAAGCATCCGTACCAACGGAGGTTCCTGTCTTTTTTATTTTCTCATTTTATGTTCTTATGCAAATTACAGCTCCTCTTATCGGAACATCGAACACCTTACTTACAAAGTTGTTCCTGGCGAATGGATCTGTTCTCTTAAAGAACTCCAGATTCACTTCCGCCAAAAATTCCAGCACCAGGTCATATCCATATTGGATACCCTGGTTGAGCAAAACCTTTTAACCTACTCACTGCACGAAAAAAATAAGATTATCCAATACAAGATCAAAGACTGGCCAAAAGATAATACTGCCCTTTCCTATAATTACCCATGCAAAAAAGACATCGGGTTTTTCTTTTTTCCAATCGCAGATGTTCATAAACTAATCGGACTGGGAAAATGTTCAGAAATGGATGCTCTTTTGGATCTTTGGATTCATGCAGTCTATAATGATCCATCTGTGCAAGGCTCTGATGCCGGTCCAGTAGTATATTTTCGCAATCAGACTGGAAATCCCTTGTTCAGTTATCAGGAACTTGCCAGACGTTGGAAACAGTCGAAATCTTCTGTATCCCGTCTGCTTAAAAAACTTGAAGATACCGACATGATCACACTGATTTCCTATTCCGGGAAACATGGTAGCATGGTATATCTGCGTAATTATCTGTCCGTTATGTTTAATATCAGTGATGTCATGATTGATAAGGAGGAAATTGCCATGAAAATGCAACTGCCAATACATATAACCGAAGATACCTTGCCTGACAAAAACAATTCTGAATGCGTTTCAGAATCTATTACTGACGAACAAATCATCGTTTCACAGGAAGGCTCCTGCGTTCCAGAATCACACATCAAAGTCATTGTTCGCAAAGTCGCTGAAATACTGGAAATACAAGGCATTTCTTGTTGTAGATGCCCCAAAACAAAGTATATATTATCTCCTTTATCAGCCTGCAAGGATAGTATATATCTATATTCACTACGTATTATCTGCCCCTGGGGGAAAGCAGCCTATCAGTTTGAATTAAAACTAAAACCGGAAAATCACGCCGTCACCAACGTCCCAGGCATACTCCGCCTCTGCAGCATACCTTACCTGCCTTCGCTGAAATCCCAGAAGTTCTGTTGAAAGGAGGGTTGTATAATGGCAAAGAAAAATCACCACCCTGTTTCTGCTGAAGTAGAAAATAATCCGTTGTACCATGATACCTATAAGCTGCTCCGTTGTTACCGGGATTCTACTTATAGCCTGATGGTTGCTGTCCGGCAGGTGGAAATTCAATTCCAACTGGAATACAACACCAGTGTAGACGAATTTCTAGATTCCATCTATGCTGCAGGAGCAGATCTGGGAGACAGCCAGATTGAAGAATGGGCAAAAAGCATTGCCCGCAGTAACAAAATGATAAAGCTGCTTCTCTCTTCTGTGGATCTGCTCCGGAAAAATCATAAGCATGGGGAAGAATATTACTGGATATTATATTACGCCTTTCTGTCTCCCCATGAACTGAAAAATACAGAGGAAATCCTGGAAGAGTTGGAAAAGCACGTTCCCAGTATCTCCTACCGGACGTACTACCGAAGGAGGCAGGCTGCTATTAACGCTCTTAGCAGCATACTATGGGGATTTTCTGCAAAGGGGACACTGGAAACTTTAAATAAGTTTTTCCCAAAATAAAATCGACATTTTCCATATAGGCACTCATAATTGAAAAAAACAAAGGAGGGTGCCTATTATGGATCAATTATCAAATTTTTATATCCGAATATCTCAAAACATGTGAAACCATAAAAAAGTTAAATTCCAAAACCATTAAAGCATACCGTATAGATTTATCACAATTTCTTACCCTTTGAATCTGAATAATGTTTGTCTCTTTTATTTTATTAAAAAAGTGCATATCCTGAAACTGAATATGCACTCCAAATAGCATTATATATTTATTTTCTTTTGCACAAAAAAGCACGATATTTTCTAAAACTCTATCTGTGTGTCAAAGTAAAAGCTTCTTCCACTTCCTAATCTTTGTCCGAAATGTTCCAAAAGGGGCTACTGTATTTACATGAATAAACTTATAAACTTCCCATACTGCTGTTTTGGTAGCTTCATCTGCCCACTTTCTTTTATGTGGTAAAAATAGCTCCTCTTCCGTCATAGAATCAATCATTGTAAAAATTTTCTGTATATTATCATCCAGCATGCCCATTAGTTCTTTTAGAGATAAATGGGCATAGGTATCGGTAAACCACTGATACAATTCCCCCAATTGATTCCACTTAAAACCATCCGATGGTGTTTTCACTGGAAGTCCAGCCTGTTCATCATTTTCCCATTTCAATACTAATGCGGTCCACCCAACCTGATATGCAAGATTTTCTGCAGGTGTTCGATCTACCTCCATACATTGTTTGTCCTTCAAGGATTCCGGGATATCCTTAAACTCTGCAATATATTTGTCGTAAGCCCTCTTGATTTCTGCCTTTAGTTCCTCTTTATTTTCATACGTCTTCATCGTTTACCTCGCAGTCTTCCGTCTTTACTCCTTGTTCCACACTCCAAAATTGATTATCCCCTGCGAATTTCAATAAGCTGAAGTACATCCGCAAACATTTCTCCTTGATCTTCTAATCAATCATAAGCCATTTTGTCCATTTCCCCATCTTGTTTTTCATAAAGTTCTCTTAATTCTGGGGCACAGTCGCATAAAATATTCTCAACTGCTTCTTTTACTTTTGAACCAATCACAACCAGCACTGTGAAATACCCTTCTCTTGGATATATCGTACACAGGCTTTTCCCAGACTTTTTAAATTTTACATTCCAACCACGTTCTAAACTACAACGGCTAAATTCTATTTTTTCATGGCACCTGTACTTCTTTTTAATCTCGGAACAAAATTTCATAAATACTGGATTTCTAATATATGCCGCAAAATCCTCTAAGATCGGAATTTCCTCTTGATTCTGCATATCAATCATGACCATTCTCCTTTGCTCTTTATAGAAACTGGAATTTTTTGTTGAAACACTTAAACAAATGAAGCATAAATAACATAAATTTCTGCAATCAAAACAATTCCGAGAACGCCATCTATCATCAAATTATACTGTATATCTGTCAAAAAATGTTTTTGAATGTGTCAGGAAATATTTAATGTTTTCTTTTCCAGTCAAAAGTGTAATTATGATTAACAAAATAGGAAATAAAAAAAATCTCTACCTTATTTCCAAAATCATCTGCTATCCCATTTGCAAAATGAACAGGAATAATCTGAGGTAAGAAAAACACGCTTACTATTGCTAATAAAAACACCAATACTGCAAATTCCCCATGTTAATTTTCTGCTTCCTACAAGTTTCATAAAAATGCCTTCTTTCTGCAAAATTTAATTTTATATTTTTTCTTCTTGGCTATCCCTATTTCTCCACAAATCTAATAATATGGACTTCAGTATATCATATCATTTATATCGCATCAACATCCAATCTTGTGAGGTACATTTGAAATAATTCCGGCTAAATACTCCTTGCTGTCTTGCCCCTTCTACTCTGTATCGGATTTCTCTTGATCTGCGTCTTCTCTTTTATTCCTCCTTTTCGTTAACCTGTTTTTCACTTCAACCAACCCTACAAAGGCAACAACCACTGTAGCCATCCCCATTCCTATCCCTGAAGCAATATCATTGATGATATTTTGAGCAGGAGATAACGCCCCTACCAGTAAAAACGCCATATACCATCGCAAATAGTAGAGCAGAAAGAATGTCTTTGACCTTACGTTCACGAAATGTCTTCTTATACTTTTCCTCCCATTCTTCTTTCATACTTTGCAATTCTACTTTCCCTTTTTTCCCATCCTCTAATAATAATGTAAAAGGTACATAAGCTCCGATCAAAACGCTAATTGTTATATTTGGAATTTCTAAAGCCATTTTCGAAGCATCACGACTTGCAATAATAAATCCCGATATGCAGGCTCCCACATACGCCATAAAAATATAGCGTTTTTTTTTTCACTTATCCCCCAAATCATTTTTTTTTTAAAAACATAAAAGAAAAACAGATAGTCCATAGCCCAAATCAAAAAGAAGTAATAGCACCGCACATATCACAGCATTAAAATCAGCCTTTATGAGTAACGAAAAGCATATATAGGCATACGATGATAGGAGCATAAGAAAAACATAAACAAGTTGCTGTATCGGCTTCTTTATTCTGTTTACAAATTCAAAAACCCAATATTTCTCTCTATAAATACAATAAATAAAGCCTGCCGTAAGTATCATACTGATAATATAAGATATTATTAAAACTCTCTCCATGTATTTCTCCTTTGTAAAATCTGTTTGATATAACCTATTTCTTATTTAGATAGATTCGTTAACTATGGAGGGACAAAACATTGCAGCTAAATATATTTTCTACCCTATATATCTCAAGGAATATGAAAAATCATATTCCCCAATTATTCTACCATCCAACACACCTACCACTTAGGTCGTAACTGTGCATTGGTAATTTCATCAATGATTCTTCACCATGTTCTGAGAACACAACCACTGCTCCTCTTAGTGAAAATTCAACTAAAATTTCCTCTATAGTATGATTCCAAACATTTTCAAACATTTCATGCAAAATAATAATGTCTGCTTCTTGAAGAAATGCCACTAATATTTCTAAGCAGTATCTCTTAGATATATCCAATCTGCTAACCATTTCGTCTTTACAATCGGACAACTTCCCCATTCCCAGAAAGCCTTCAATCACATAATCTTTGTTTATAATTGAACCTACATTTCTCTCTATATACCGAGATACTGTAACATTATCCTCTGGCTTCATGTTTTTCAGTTCAACTTCTTTTATGCTTTTTGTTGTTCCATAGCATTTTATAATGTCTGTTATCTTACGCTCTTGTTTACTACTACAATTATAAAATCCAACTATGTCTCTCGAACTTATGCGGAACAACCCATCTTCTTCATCATTTTTACTAAACTTCATTTCTATCATATATTCCCTCAACTCCTATAAGCAATGGTAATTTGGGCATCTTATATTTTAACAAAGCATAAGCGATTCCTGATAAACCAGTCATAAAACCTGGATTGTATAATTCTGTTGGTAATATATTTTCCTCATTAAGGAATTCCAAAATCTGTTCAAATCGAGAATCACAAATGCTTCTTACCTGCTTATCATCAAAAATTTCTGCATATCTTTTTAAAATCAATAAATTTCCCATGTTTCCATGGCATAGGCAGAAACCTGCATGTAACCCGTCTTCAATTAATTTATTTTTAGCAAGGCTTATATCTTTAATAGCTTGCTGAAGCAATGCAGTTTCTCCTAAATTCTTGATGGCATTATATAAGGTTAATCTGGATAACAGAATACCCGCAGCTCCATGGCACCACGCTATTGGTTGACTCTTATGCTGATCAACCTCTGAAAACTTTCTTAAATCAATCCAATTATTATCCTTTTCTGAGTATAAAGAATTTTCATATTCTACTAAACTTGAAAGGATATCTAAATATTTTGTTTGTGGATATACCTCATATAATCTTGAAAATAGTTCTATAAAACCACTGTTTCCATGTGCAAATCCCGCCAATACTTCAGGAACCACCTCTGATTTCCAACCAACTTTTCCATTTTCAGTAATCATATTCTCTATCAATTGTTCTGCTATTTGTATAGCTTTTTGTAGATAAATAGGCTTTTTTGTTTTTCTATACATATTAATCAGAACCAAAACTATTCCCGAATTCCCGAAATCATATCGAACAAACGATCTTCTAAGATAAGTGTTTCCATACAATTTTAGCCACTTATCGAAATATTCCTTATACTTGATATCATCATATATTTCATATAAAATACCCAACGTATATAAAATCGAACCTTCGCCGCTAAAGATTCCTGTATTAAAGTCTTCGATATTCTGTTCCCCTTCACTTATAGTATCAATATACCTCAACAAACGATTATCTAAAACCTCACAAATCTTATGATATTTTCTGTCATGGTATATCCATTCATATAAATGGAATACCAAATTAATCCCAACCGTACCATCATATAATGTATTCGGTAATGCCTGGATCATCCACTGATTTTCTTTTATACCAAATAATTTTACGCCAATCCAATTAACGTCTGCTCCATCTTCGCTATAAATCGCATTTGTTCCTATTTTATCTAGCAGCTCTTTTGCCAATTCTTCTGCCGTTTTGGCCATATTACTATAAAGATCTAGTTTTAACCTTTTATTCTTTATTTTCCTTGTTCCTGCATTCTCCATATTAAAAGTAATTTTAATATATTGCGTCTGTTGTTCTAAATTCTTATAGGACAAATTCTGTATATTTTCCTCAATTTGCTGCAAAGCTGGCTTACTAAAGAAATCCTTTACTTCTCTGCCATCCCAAGTATAAATGTTTTTTTTACTTCCACGAAAATAAAAATACGGTATATCACCACTAATAAATCTTCAATTTCATACTCAATAAGAGATCTACTCCTTTGATTTTGAAGATTTCCATTTGCCAATGAATAAAAAAATAAATTTCGTGCTCCTCCATCCACTAATAATTCAGGATGATATGAACTACTCAACACAATTGCATACTGTTGTGTATTTCTAATCAGATATCTCACCTCTAATTCACCATATTGTTGTATGATTCTTAATAGTGTTTCTGTATTTTCCATTGCACCTAAGTATGCACTTTCAAATCCCTGGATAATTTTATCTGCAAATTCGGAGGGTTGAATAAACCTTCCTTTTAGCATTGCCAAATTGTGATTTCCTTTCGATACTGGATAATCATAGACAACCCTCATGTTAACCGACTTCGGATTGATAATAAAGGGGATTTTTATCGGGAATTTTTTGTCCTTCTTCTCCACTAATGGCACTCATATTGATTCCTGTATCTCCTGCGTTATTCCATGAATAAAAGGGGAGTATTCCTGAATACAACACCGATTTTCTTAAAAGACTAGCCACTTTTTCTGCTGCACTTTTCCCATTATTCTCTTCTATATTTCCTATAAATGTTTCCGCATCAATAATAACTGGATATTCATTGCATGCAATGAGATTTTCAAAATGAATATCTCCTCCTTCCAAAAGATAATTTATAAACAAAATAATCCCTATTCTTTGATAATATCTTGAAAGTTCTTCTATAGACTTACAATCTCTTTGTATTACAATTTCGCACCAACCATACATTTCTTTATCAAGTATAGAATACTCATAACTTCCCAAATTACATATTCTATAGAAATAATTTGTAATCTCTTGTAGCTTAATCTCATTTTGCAAAACTTCGTGGTTTATATAAAAATTTTTATCTCCCGATACAAATTCCACACAAAATACTCTTCTCCCTTTTTTATGCGAATCAGAAAAATCTGTCGAAAGATGGTTTACGACAAATCCTTTTTCAGTGATATTAAATTTTTTCATTAAAACATCTGCATCTTTCTCAATGCGCTCTATCACTTCTTTGTAAATATCTATCGCATTTTGTATAATTTCATTTATCCTTCTTTCTAACACTGGATAAAGCGAAAATAAATCATTCAAATATTGTTTATCCTTTAAAAAATGGTCGATATAATATTGATACTGTTCAGATTCATTTCCCCTTAACACGCCTTCTTGTCCACATATATGCATTTCATAAATTAAAGTTATAGTATTCCTATTTTCCCCAGCACCTTAATCGGTGCTTTTTTTGTACCCGTAAACCTTTCGCTGACAGTAGCCAATACTTACACAGTACGTACAGCGTACTTCCCCTAAAATAAAACGTATTCTGTGCGTACAGTGTAAGTAAAACTTCCTATTATATAATGAAGGGAGATTACCATGAAAACAAGAAATGAAATCTATCAAGGGGAAGGTGCCCAACTGCTCCGGTTCATTACAACTTACCATTCGTTGCAATATGAACAGGTCTTACGGCTCTTTTCCAAAAACAGAGAGTCTATCAAATCTCTGATCACAAGTCTGGTAAAACAAAAAACGCATTATCTATGATAAGGAGAACGGGCTTCTCTTCGACAGCCAGGAATCTGCAAACAATCCTGATTATGGCATGATTGCATCCTTTTGGGTGCTTTTGGACTTCAAAACAGCCATTGTGTACCATACTGACGGTGAATTTCCTGTGAAACTGAACTTTTTCTCTAAAGATGAGTGGTATGAAGTCCTCTATGTCCCCCAGGAACAAGAATATCTTATCAATCATGTCATGGAAAGCCAGACAAAAAGCGATGCGAAACGGCTGGTTGTATTAGAAACAGAAGAACAGGCTGCAAAAATTCATATCACAGGCGTGATTGCCTTTTGCCTTGTAGACTCCTCTACCGGATCTGTCAGCTATTATGCAAAGAAATGAGGTATGTATGAATCACCAAAACTGTTTTTGACCGTTTACAGAGTCATTGATGATGAAGTCCAAAAACTTCACAACACTATTTTGCATTGAAAACAACAGATATTCAAGCGTATGCCGACAAATACGAAGAGCTGAGTATCAGTGCTGCCCTACGTTCTGAAAGGATTGCCTGCCAGCTCAGAAATCTGGTATATACCACAACTGACACTGGAAAGAAAGACTATCTGAAACAGGCTGCGGCTGTGCAGGGAATCAAAATCTCTTTTTCAAATAGTGTTCTTTCCATTACCATGCCAGGACTACTGCCCAAACGTAAATTGCGAACCAACACCGCTTTTCTACATGAGCCATTAAACCTTGCCTTGCAGACTTATGTGACAGAACATTCTATTCCGTTATATAAAAGATGTGTGGTCTGTTTTAGTCAAATTTATGACCAGAGCCTTTCTTTACAACGGATACGTGATTACGATAAATTTGGAGTTCAAACAGATTTTAGATACTATCGCTTCCTATGTTCTGTTGATGATACGGGACTCTTTTGCGACTCCTATCACACTACGGAACTGGGGAATTACGATCACACCGTTATCTTTGTAATGGAACCGGAAATCTTTCCTGGCTGGCTGAAAGATAGAAAGAGTCTATCAAACCATATCGGAAATTTCCTGATATTTTTCTTTCTTTTTCCGATATGGGTAATTTTTCTGCAAAGAAGCCATATTCTTTGCATTTTTTATGCTTAATACCGCCCTTACTTTACCCAAGTATAGGCTGTCATAGGTAAAAATCGAACTGAGGTGATGCTTATTTGATAAAAACCGATTCTATAAAATATCAGCTTTTGGAAATGGTTGGGCTATGTGGGGAATTCCCTTCCGGACAGCTTAACAGATTGATTGAGAGTGATTCCTATGCAGAGAAGGTGGTTACAGATTTAAAGCAGAGTAAGCTTATAAGAACACACTATAAAGATGGCCTACGAGGTTATCGCCTTACCAAACGGGCAAAAGAACTGCTGCTTTCGCAAAATCCCTGTCGTTTTCAAAACTATTTAACCGGAAATGCAGAAACCAACCTCATACGTAGTGAATTACCAAGACGGCTGCGACTTCATCAAAAAGCAGAAACCTATTTAACGCTTTCACATGCCGGAATCCCATTCTTTCCAGATGAAAAGCCGCTGCTTTTTTCTGAATCCAGCGAAGCGGCTACGTTTCCTGTGCGAAGCCTTCCTCTGTTTTACTCTTCCAGAGAAATAAAAAATCTTGGAGCATCCACTACCAAAATTAAAAATTCCCGTTGTATAGGAATCCTGATGGCTCCTCACTGTGTCTATGCTGTTTATAATACCGGAAATACACTTCTAAAATGGGAATACAAAACGGAAGTCCGACTCAATGCTTTTTTGCAGCACTATCTTCAGGGACTTCCTTACCATGGGCCACCTACCGTTTATGCCATCATGACTGGCAGTGATATGGATATGGCTTTCCGGCTCCTTACCAAGTACCGGTGGATACAAAAAAACACTGTTCATGCTGGATACTTCGTATGAACACTTCTATTTCCTGCCCAATAACAGCTACGGAGAATACCTGCTCCGTTTATTGGTACAACCCCAGCGTATGATGCAGCTCAATCAGCTACTACTGTCCGACTGTTTTCCCCAGCGTGAGGATCTGCCAATTGAACATGATGGAATAGACAGCCAGGAAAATCCTATTTTGCTTGCGTATGATTTTGACATGCAGCGTATCAACCGCTTCAATACTGGATTAAATGTATATGGGCTATCCGGGAACCTGATTTGCTTTGACTTTCAGCTTCCCTGCCTGAAAAAAATACCTAACTGCAGATATACACTTCTCCAGCATTGATTTTCAAAAGTTTAAAAGGAGGTTTTTCAATGAACCGTAAATGGTGGAAGTTCCTGTTTTTGCTTCCCATAAGCGTCTGCACTCTGTATGCCGGAGGATACGCAGCACAATTTATTAAAAACTATCAGGAATGGACTTCTGCCGGAAACTTTGCCGGCAACGGAACCTATCCGCAAGCAGCTTCTTTACACCCATTGGTCTGCTTTCATACCGCCCTTACCGATTTCCCATACAATTTGTATGGGATTTTTCTTTGCCTGGTTCTCTTTGGGCTTCTTACTTTTTTACTTATGCGTATGGGATATGACAGAAACGGGGAAATTAGTGACCATGACCGGAACTTAAATTACTCTACAAAAGGAACCTACGGTACATCCGGATTCATGACTCCAGATGAAATGATGAAGTTTTGGAACTGACCGGAGATGTCAAGAAAAAATAAAGGAACCATTTTTAGGAAAATTAAATGGCAAAGCCGTATGTCTTCCATATCAAACACGAATGAATAAAAATATCGCCGTGTATGGTGCCAGCGGTTCCATGAAATCCAGGGCATTTGCCAGGAATATGATTTTCCAGTGTGTCGCCAGAGGGCAGGAAGGCAACAACGCTTCCGGGGAAAGTTTAATCATTACCGATCCCAAAAGCGAACTCTATGAAAGCATGTCTGCTTATCTGGAAAATGAGGGCTATGTAGTAAAAGCATTTAATCTGGTCAATCCGGAAAACTCGGATAGTTGGAATTGTCTGGGTGAAATCAATGGACAAGAAACGATGGCTCAGGTATTTGCAGATGTCATTATCCAGAATACAGGTTCCGGAAAAGGAGATCATTTCTGGGATAATGCGGAGATGAACCTGCTAAAAGCCCTGGTTCTCTATGTAGATCAGGGCTTTCCGCCGGAAGCCAGAAATATTGGACAGGTTTATAAGCTGCTGACCATGAGTTCCGAAAAGGAGCTGAACAGTCTTTTTGATCTGCTCCCAGTGTCCCATCCAGCAAAAGTTCCTTACTGCATCTACAAACAAGCCAGTGATACCGTGCGAAGCGGAGTTATTATCGGATTGGGTGCCAGACTTCAGGTATTTCAGAATAAACTCATTCGGCAGATTACCTCTTATGATGAGATTGATCTGACACTTCCAGGGAAACAGAAATGTGCTTACTTTTGCATTACCTCAGACCAGGACAGCACCTTCGATTTTTTATCTTCCCTGTTTATGACCTTCATCTTCATCAAACTGGTCCGTTATGCAGATAAGTATGGAGAAGAAGGAAAACTTCCTGTTGCTGTACATATACTGGCTGATGAGCTTGCCAACACCGGAGCTATCCTGGAACTGAATAAGAAAATCAGTGTAATCCGAAGCCGGAATCTCAGCATTTCCTGCATCTTTCAGAATTTGCCCCAGATGCAGAACCGCTATCCTTATAACCAATGGCAGGAAATCATTGGCAACTGTGATACCCAGCTCTTTTTGGGCTGCACAGATGAAGTTACTGCTACCTTTATCAGCAACCGCAGCGGCGATGTGACCGTAGGGGTAAGCAGCGAAGCCAAGCAGCTCAATAGCTGGCGGGTATCCGACTATACACCGGAATACCGGCAGACAAAATCTATCGGCAAACGAAAACTCTTAACACCAGATGAATCTTGCGGCTCCCGCTTGATACTGCTTGGTTATCCTACGTGGGCAAAAAGTCCTAAAAATAGAAAAGTACGATTATACCCTGCATCCAGATGCCAAAAAGCTGACACCAAGAAAAGCATCGGAACACATACCTGAATGGCGCAAAAATGGGTCTTCGGAAGAAACAGAGTATCGACCACAGCCCTCACCCGGATCAGCCAAAAGGAAACGCCGTTCATCTTCTGCGTCAATAGCAAAACAGAAACCACATTTTACATCCGAACCCGTTTATCAGGAACCTACTCCCGATGATTTTATGGAGGATTTCTTTCAGGAAAATTTTATAGAAGATTCCCCCGACTCTGGCATGGTTCCTTTAGATAAAGATTCCATCATGTCATAACACATTTTGAAAGGAGATAACATTATGGCAAACGAAACAATGAACCTGAACACCCCTATTTTAACCCTTGACTCCGATACTGTATTAGAAACTGCTCAAATCAAAAGCGGATTTTAAATCTGGCATGACATCCAAAATGCCTATCGTACCCGGAAAATTCTCACCGGCATTCTGGGAGGTATTGAAAAGACCGAAGCCGGCAGCTTAATAGCAATTATTTACTATAAAGATTATCGGGCAGTCATCCCTATCTCGGAAATGATGATCAATCTGATCCAAGATGAAACTCATGATTACGGAGATTTCTCTCTTAGACAGAACAAAGTCCTTAATAACATGCTTGGTAGTGAAATCGACTTTGTAATCAAAGGACTGGATACCAAATCCAGAAGCATCGTTGCCAGCCGGAAAGATGCTATGCTGAAGAAACGTCAGATTTTCTATTTTGATCAGGACTCTTCCGGACAGAATAAAATCCACGAAGACCGTATTGTGCAGGCCAGAGTCATTGCCGTTGCTGAAAAAGTAGTCCGGGCAGAAATCTTTGGTGTAGAAACTTCCATCCTTGCAAGAGATCTGTCTTTTGACTGGCTGGGTGATGCCAGGGAACGATTCCAGGTAGGGGAACATATTCTGGTCCGGATCTTAGCTATCCAGGGAGATTCCCCGGAAACGCTCTCTATCCATGCAGATGTAAAAAGCGTGGAAGGCAACACCAGCAAAGAAAATCTGAAAAATTGTCGGGTACAAGGAAAATATGCCGGTACGGTGGAAGACATCCACAAAGGAACTGTTTTTGTCCGGTTAGAATTGGGTGTCAACGCCATTGCTCACAGTTGCTACGACAGCCGCACCGTTGGGAAGAAAGATAAGGTGTCCTTTGTTGTGACACATATTGATGAAGAACGGAATGTTGCTGTTGGCATCATTACAAGGATTATCAAACAAAATATCTGATTACCAAAAGCAATATGAAAAGGAGCTCACTACATCCATTTCTTATTGCGATACAAGATATTCCATGCTATACTGAGCGAGTATAGCTAATCGAGAAAGAGATGCGGATGCAATTTCGACCAGCCCTCTAGTTTTTAAAGGAGGGTGATGCCCATGAACACAATGGAAGTACTCACATTGCTTTTAGTAGTTTTTGCGGCTCTGACTTACATAGATAATCGACATGATAAGAAATAGCATCCACGATAAACCCTGAGAAAGTTTGATGGATGCTATGTCTTAACATAGAAAAAAAATTAAATTTTACTGAGGGCATCAGATCTTGCATCTGATTACCTTTCTTAATTAGATTATACACTGGGGGATATGAGAAATCAAGTCCCCCTTTATTATTGTTATTGTCATTACTTAAACTAAATCGACAAATAATATGTTGATAAATATTTTTCTACAGCCCCCTCATTCTCATTTGACCATCATTTAACAGATTTCACATCTAATTCATGGCTATACATTAGTACTTGGTTCTCATTCTGATTCTTCTTTCAAATTTAGTCAGAGCAGACATTTTTTAACGACTATTATTTCTATTCAAAAACAGTCACAGATATCTAAACATCAATAAAATATCTGCGACTGTCTTAGAGATATATTTCATTTCAGTTCATACGTTCTAACTTTTTCATTCATGCAGCCATACAAACAGCGAATCTTCTCTCATTATCTCGTCATATATGATTTCCGCCATTTTCTCTTCTGGTGCAGATAGGTTATCTGCACCTAATTTCCTCCCTATTTCATTGTTATGTAAATCCATTTTTTTGTGCTCATCTTTTGTATATCCATCGCTTTCGTTTCCAGTAGTATCTTTATCTTCATGTGCTGTCGCAAAAAGCTCTGCTTTTTCACTTCCTATCAAAACTGTCATTTCGGCATTCCATATTCCGTGTCTAAATGCGTCACTCCTGTCACCCAAACCATTTTTTCCGAATTTTCTTTTCGGTTTGTTTAGTGGCAATTTCCTTTGCTTTATTGACTTTTAGTTGCATCAAACGGATATCGAATCACTAAATTTTTTTCTCAGAAGAAGTAAGTGCGTTCCAAATGTCTATGACGCCATCTTTCTTAATAGCATGAATCTGATCCATAAAATCACTTATCTGCTGTTCACTCCATTCCGGATGTTTTGACTTAACATCTAAAATTTGCTTAACGATATCCTCAAACTCATTAGTTTCATCAATTATAAAACCTCTAGAACTCATACTTTCATTTGAAGCAGCATAAACTGAAATGGGAAGTGATGCACTAATCAGTACGCTCACCCCAATAACTATCTCTTTCTTCTTCATCTGTAATACCTCCCCATACAATGGCTTTTCATATCATAATTTAATTCCTATCTGTCATTGAATACTCTCAAAATACCATCCCTTTTTCTTCATCAAATCCAAATGTGTTCCCTGTTCAATGATGCTTCCCCTGTTCAATACATAGATATAATCCGTATCTCGAATAGAGGAAAGTCTATGAGTAATGATAATTTGCGTTTTATTGGTAGACCTTAGGTTATCATAAATTTTCTTTCTGTAAGCTGATCCAGATTACTGGTAGCTTCATCAAAAATAACTACCTCCGTATCGCTAAGCAGAGCTCTTGCTATGGCAATACGCTGTTTTTGACCACCTGAAATATTTTGTCCTCCTTCTCCAACAAGTGTATCCAATCCCAACGGCATACTTAAAACTTCCTCTTTTAATGCTACAATGTCTAGTACCTTCCATATTTTCTCATCCGGAGCATCACCTATAATATCAATATTCTTTCTTATACTTGCATTTAAGCACATAGGATTTTGAGTAACTACTGAAAACCATTTATAAATCTGTTCCTTCGACATTGATCTGATATCATAATTATTTATCTCAATACATCCTTGATTAATATCCACGGCACCCAGTATGGCTTTTATCAAGGTTGATTTTCCACTACCCGATAAACCAACAATAGCAATTCTCTCGCCTCGCCTAAGATCAAGAGAAACATTATTCAATGCGTATGCCTGCCCACTATTGTAGCAATATGAAACCGAACTTATTTTTTAAATTTTCAAATTTTCCAGGTACAAGAACTCCCGTATGATAATTTTCTCTAAAAATCATTAGTTCCTTATAACGTAAAAGCACTTCTTTAATACTATTGATACTCGGTAACAACAATACAACGGTAGTAAAAGGTGCTGTAAAATATCCCACTAAGGTTGCATAGGCTATAAGTTGTCCTATCGTTAACCCTCCTTGCTTCACACTATAACTTCCAATCACGTAAATCATTAAAGGGAAAATCAAGTTTAAGGTTGAGGAAAAACTATTCATCAAATTACTAATTCGAGTTTTTCCCTTGAATCTTTCTATTAACTTACTATAAGAATTTTGTAAATTTGATTTAACTGCATTATCCATCCCCATACATTTTATTTCCATTATATTCTCCAGAGTATCTATCAGTTCTCCCTGTATTGTACTCTGTGAGTATATATACTCTTTCGTCTTTTATGAGATTTTTTACCATTTAATAAAAATCATTATGGCGATCTGTATAATAGAAACAACTAGAACAAATGCAGTCAAATATGGAGATATACTGGTCATAACAGCTAAACATACCAAGGATGTAATCCCTTGGATTATAATGTTTATAAATCCATTGGTAAGAATGTCGTTCAACTGATTTATACTATTGAAACGGTTCCCTATGTCACCTGCGGAATGCCATTCAAAAAAACTTACATCCAAAACGAAAATTTTATGAATCATATTAGAAATCATTGTTTAAAAAGTTTCATGTTAATATTCAATAAAAATTTTTCTGTCTTAGTAAGCTCAATACAAAATGGGCACACATAATCAGAAGAACTAAAAGTGTAATTTTCCATATATGAATTGTAATATGGGCAGAAGATAAACTATCTATTACTTTTTGCACAACCATTGGAACAGCTAATGTAATAAGTTGACACATAAGCATCAACATAATTGCAATCATAAATTGAGAGAATTTTACCTCTATTTTAAAATTTGGTTTTTTTTATTTTCTTAATATTTCTACTTGGAATAACGGATACAAGAATATCCTTGTATCCGTTTTTTAATTCTAAAAAAATCGACAACTCTTTTTCCATTTGCTGGATCAAACAGAATATATTTTCCTTTCTTCTTAGTTTTATCAACTACCACATAGTGGGAATCATTACACAAAATGGCTGGAAGATACTCTATTAAGTTTTTTTTCTTCATGATTATACTGGTATGCAGCAAATTTAAATCCATACTTTTCTGTCTAATTCTTTCATTTGAGCTAAGGTCATACCGTCTCTGCCAATCTGAATCTCTGCCCCTATGTCCACGATATCACTTTTACACCCGTAATAATTAAGAATCATTGTCAGACATGCTATGCCACAATCCATGCTTCCTAGCTGTGAAACATAATGCACTTTTTTTTTGAAACATCAAGTTCCTCCCTTTGTTAAATATTACTTAGCAATTACGCTCCTAAATCTCCAGAGCCAAAATGCATGGTAATTCTGGGTACAAATCTCTTAATAGAGAGTATCCCATTCCTGAGATTCCTGTCATAAATCCTGGTATCTTATACCCATGCAAATAAGACCTTGCACAATCGTAATTTTCATTTATAATATCCATAGCAATTTGTGTTCTCGCAGACAACATCATATGTCTTACTTCTTCATCATTACATTCTTTTGAATATTCAAGTAATATTTCTGTATTCCCCAAATTCCCATGACATAGACAGTCATTATCTGTAAATCCATACATTTTTGTCGCAAATAGTGCACGTTCAATATCACATTGTACTGTTATATAATCACTACTGTCTTTAACCAGGTTATACATCTTACTTCTTGCCAATAAAATCCCTGGTGCCCCATGACACCATGCTGCCATGCATCTATTATCAGAGTTTTCTTCTTTTTTTGCCTCCTCCCGATTGTCTAACCAATTATTATATTTATCAGAATACATGGTATTTTCATATATTAATCCAGAGTGTATTGCCTTTTGATATTCAATATGAAATTGCTCATTATTTAACTTTGTAAGAGCATAAATTATACCTGTAATTCCATGTGACAGCCCAGATAAGCTCTGCCCGTTTCCGCAGCACCACTTACCCTTATTCTGATTTTTTATAAGAATGTTCCCTGCTTCGCACGCCAATTGCAAATATATATCCTTTTGAGCTAAGTGATAAAGATTAAGAAGAACAATAACGGCACCTGCATTACCATAAATCAGATCATTATTTTCATCTGCTTTCAATGCATACTCTAAAATTTTGCAATGTTTTTCTGCATATTCTAAATATTTTTGTTTTCCTGTTATCTTATATAAAACTTCGTATACATATATAACAGAAGCTTCCCCCGCATAAGCACCGCTACTTTCCTTTTCTAAATCCGTGGATCGTTCCAACATATCATCGGTATATTGAAACATCATGGTCTCAAATGCTTTGCAGGCTGCTGACAAATCCACATCAAAATCTGATTGCTGTAGTGCATTATAAAAAAGGGCAATTCCTCCTAATCCTTCATATAAATAAACCCCTAATGGTTGGATATTCCAAGAAGAATTTTCAGAATTTCCAATAGATGTTATTCCTATCCAATTTATATCCTGCCCATCATCACCATAAAAAGCTTTTTGCTCTAATGTATGTAAAATTTTTAATATGGCATTTTTTTTTATATTCCTTTTGTCCATGTTCATTATCGCTTCTACTTATACAAAGTTCATTTATATCTTTTTTAGGTTTCTCAACTTTTACATCATTCAAATCTGTTAAAATTATTTTTATAAATCTAATCTGTTCTTCTCTATCTTTCTTGCCCATAGAACAGATCTTATTTCTAAGATGTTGAATACTAGACTCAGCAAAATAGTTCTTCACCACTTCCCCTTCTGATCCATAAAGATCTTCTTTTGAAGTATTGCTATAAAAATATGGAATATCCATATTCAGCATATCCTTTATTTCCAGTTTTGCAATTTCCATATTCCCTTGCATCTGTTCCACATTTTTTAACACTGCACACAAAAATAGTTGCCTATCTTTCGCATCTTGAAGAAAATCCGGATTGTATGATGTGTGCAATAGCATGGAATACCGCTGAGTATCTTGGACTAAATGCCTAACTTCAATATTTTCAAATATCGAAACATAGTTTAATATAAGCTTCTTATTGTCCAAACAAAATGTATATGCGTCAAAAAAACCTTCGCATATCTCATCTATATACTGATTAGGTTCTTTTACCTTTTCCCCCAGTCTCAGTAAATTATTACTAGCTTGAGTAATAGGTCTTTCATATTCATAATGCATATTTGATGTCCCAGCATTTTTTTAATCTTGGAATCAGTATTGGATATTGCTCTCCCTCTTGGCCATTAAGAGCACTCATATTTATACCTTTTCCATTTTTAGTGTATTTATAAAAAAGGCAGTACTCCAGAATACAACACTGATTCATGTATCTTATCGTAAATTTTTTTCTCTACCTGATTTTTTCTTTTTTGTCCCTTTTATTATCTAAGACAGTCTCGGCATCTACAACAACCGGATATCCCCCATTAGCAATAAGATTTTCAGTATGTATATCATTGACATTTAATATATAATTGCAAAAAACAAGCACTCCTATCCGATAATAATAATTCCTGACTTCAGCCTCACTGTTACAAGGAAGATTAACTACAAATTCTTCCCATCCATAGTCCCCACAATCCAGAATCAAAAATTGCCTAAAGTCCTTTTTACAATTGGAAGAAATAAATTTCCAAAAATGACTGATATGCTTTCTCCACCTTCAGTCCGTGTGGTTTATAAACTATTTTTGTTCCATCTTGAAACTGAATTAAAAAAAAACACTATTTCCTTTCTTATGTGAATCTGAACCACTCGTTCTTATATCTTTTACTTCAGTCCAGCTCTTTTTCCCACCAAATTTTATCTTCTAAAAGTAAAGTATCCTTTTCCATTCTTTCCTCAATAATATATAATTATTTGCCAAATTTTTCCATTAATTCTATCAGCATTCTTTTAAGACCTGGATATATGGAAAATAATTCTTTTATATACTTATCATTACCAAGAAATCTCTGATTATAGTCGTTATATTCTTCTGCTTCATCATTTCCTCTAAGTTCTCCTTGTTCTTTTGCTAAATACATTTCAAAAATAAGAGTGCTTAAAGAAACATCTAAAATCCTTTCCGCTAAATTTTTCAAAAAACAGTCCTGAATTACTTTAACAATATATCCTTTTCTACTCTTTCTTTCTAAAACCCGTTTCCCATATCCCAGAAACCTGAGAACAAATTGATCAAATAATACTTTTGTCCCTTTTTTAGTCAAATAGGATATAGCCTTCTCATTACACATATCAGAATATTCCTGATTTAACGTTGCAAAGCTAATATATTTATGATTTAAACGAATACTCTGAAAATAATATCTGCTCTATAGAAACCCCATAAGCCTTATCTATTGATTCAATAACATCTTTACCTAAAATGTTATTCCAATATTCTAATATTTGAGTATCTTTGATTGGAACATCCTTATAATAATTTCTTTCATAAAAATAGGAATTATTGTCACAATTATTTTTATCCATAATAATCTCCTCCATTATGTAAAAAATTTTGAATTTGCATATGATATCTATGCATAGAAGCCAAACCTATTCATTCAGTAGTCATCATACCTGTGGTTTCATACCACTCTCATAAACTAACAGCAAACAAACATAATTGTTCCCCAGTTACATTCTTTTGTTGATGTACAGAACTGAGACCCATCGGAAACTCTTGGTTCACCAGCACCTGCGGAAAAATTGTTTAAATCCGCCTCTTTAATTTCCTTCATTACATTTCCTGCCGGATTCATGAAATTTTCTGGTCTTGTCATTGGATTTCTATAATTTTTCTTCATAAGGCACGCTCCTAACTGCTTCTTGCATAGATACCATATGTAAATTCAAAATGTCTATATCTATACGATTTAATTTTTCACAAAATACTGCAGGAATACAGAACCCTTCAGGTTCATCCTAAGATATTTATTTTTTCATTTCTCATTTCCTTAAAAGGTTCTGTTAAGTTCACTTGACTAGCAGTATGTATTTTCTCTTCTCCTCCTTACAAACATATATTAAAATTGTTTATGATTACGGACAACATTTCTTTACATTCAATCCACCATTTTTTACCACCCTTTCCGTCTTGTTTGTTTTACCTTTACTTTTCTTTTTGATTTCATATAAACATTCTTTTTGGTTCTGTTTAGCATTTGAAACAATAGTATGGAAACCACCAAAACCCCAATTATAGACATCGCCGCAGGAGGAATTTTTATATGTTATTCCATATTCGCTTCCGCATTTAGGATCAACAAGTATCATTGCAGCCTTGATTGGAAACCAATTAAGCATACTTCCTTCCATTGTTGCAAAATATCCGTAGATGAATGCAACGGCAACTCCCAGCAATGATTTTCCTTCTGCAAAAGCACAAACAATAATAATGGGAAGTACTGATATATACACCAATATGTCAGATACAATAATCTGAGCGGCTGACATCAGCATCATATGAATATTCATTCCAGAAAATCCTAAAAAAGCATTAAAACATATTGACAAAAGAGTGTTAAAAAATACTAAAAACTATAGTTAAAAATAAAAGCAGCCAAAATTTAGCAATAAGTAACTTTTTATATGAAATAGGTACTGTTAAAATAGATTTTAATGTATCATCTGTTGTTTCCCTGGAAATAATGTACACAGCGACTAATGTAATAATAATCGGGAAAAATAATGTACAATTACTAATAATTACCTGCTGTATAAAATACTGAAAATCCCATACTTTATTTGTGCTTGCAATTGAATAAAAGCAACTCATTAACACAGATAGCGACATCATAACTAATCCAGCTTTACAACTGAATATCTTTTAATTTTTAATAACTCTGTTGATATAATATTTCCCATTTAAATTACCTCGTCCATTTTTTATAAAATCTAATCATAAGCATTAAAGATAAGAACAATGTTACTCCTAATACCAAAAATGCATAAATATCTGACGGAAACATAATATATGCTTCTTTTGACAAATTATCTTTTATTACATGATCTACCAGTTTACCGCTTGTCCAGTCCATCGCACATATAACTGGAAATAGATTTAGAAATTTTGCGGTACCTTTCACTGCCATTGTTTCAAATAAACCGATAATTCCCCAATTTAGAATCGAATAAAAAAAATGCCAACAATGTAGACACTAAATAGGATTTATTAAAATATACTATTATAACCACAATAGGAAGTGACGCTATCGTTATCACAAGCCCAAATATAATACTAAATCCTAGCTTGTATGCTAAATCATATATAATACCAACCTTCAATATCCATGAAAAGAATATTGTAAATGATACACTCGCCAGGCTAAAAAGAGTACCATATATAAAAAGTACACAGATCTTTGCAAGGATCATTTTGGTAATTGTCACGGGCACTGTTCTAATATTTTTAAATGTATCATTATCTCGTTCCATAAAGAACAAGATTGTCGCAAGCATTCCTATTAAACAAGGTGCAAGGAATACAAGACCATAGCCCTGTGTCATAGTAAAGGATAAATCAAACCTCATTTTCAAATAATGTGTGCTCAGATCACCAGACATCCCGTTCTTAGTTGTCATAACCACAATTAAGGGGAAAAAACATGATAATACAATCAGCATGAGCGTGATTTTCCTTCTTTTCAATTTTGTAAACTCACATCTGACTAAATCAAGCAATTCCTTCCCCTCCTGTCACTTTTTTAAAATAGTCCTCTAAAGTATCTTCACACAAATGAGCGTCCATCACGTCTACTCCTTCTTGAACAAAGGAACGAACTATATCTGGTATTGATATACTGAGATTATACACATTTATATCTTGGTTTCCTGATACCTTAAAATTTGATTCTTTATAATACACTGACAGTATTCTTGCTGCTTGGGCATTATCAGAAACCTTGAAGTGTATATATTTTCCATTTTTTTTCTTCTAATTCCTTCATACTTCCCTCTTCAATGAGTACGCCTTTATCAATGATACCAATATCGTCTGCTAAAACAGCAATTTCTGAAAGTATATGGCTAGAGATCAATATAGTTTTCCCTCTATTTTTAGATAAATCTTCTATAAATGTTCTTATTTCTGCGATTCCTATCGGATCTAAGCCATTAATTGGTTCATCCAAAATTAATATTTCTGGATCATGCATTACCGCTAATGCTATAGCTAATCGCTGTTTCATTCCTAATGAATACTGCGAATATAACTTTTTTTATCTTTTATATGGTAAAATTTAACAAAGTTTTTAATGCCTGTTCGATAGCATCAGTTCTTGGGATTCCTCTCAATTTCGCAAAAAATTCTAAGATTTTCCGTACCTGTCAAATTAGGGTAAAAATCCAGGACTTTTCAATCAGTGATCCTATTCGAGGTAATATTTTTTTTCTCTTCAAGCCTTATATCTCTATTAAAAAATACGTATGGAACCTGATGTCGGTTCTATGAGGTTTAGCAGCATTTTCATAGTTGTGGTTTTTCCAGCTCCATTTCTCCCTAAAAGTCCATATATCTTTCCCTTTCTTACATGCATATTTAGATTGGAAACACTTTTCTGTTCTCCATATGTTTTAGTTAAATCACGTGTTTGTATAATGTATTGTGACATTTGGTTTTTCTCCTTTCAGAATCTTCTATGTTTTACAGTATAATATATTTTTTCTGGCAGGAACCTGACAGAAACCTGACAAGAACCTTGTAATTTATTTAATACGAAAAAGATGATACTCGAACGTATCATCTTTTTTGTTACCTTTGTATAACTGAAAATTCAATACAAAATACTGTTCCTTTACCCGGTTCACTAAATGCACTAATTGTCCCACCCATTTTCTCTAGCAATAATTTTGAAATATTTAATCCCAGTCCATTCCCTTTTCCGGATCTTCCTTTATTACACCGGTATAATCTTTCAAAAATATAATTCAAATCTTCCTTTGCTATCCCTATCCCATCATCACCTATCTCGAGTCTAAATTTACCATTCCCCTCTGATGCTGTTATTGATATGTTTGCTGCTTTGCTATGAGTAAAAATATTCTGCACAATATTATTTATAGCCCTCATATAACAATCCTCATCAATCTCAACAATTATAGCTTTCTCAGGAATTTCTATATTATATCCTATTCGATGTTCTTCTATTATAGGGATCCAATCCAAAAAATCCTTCTGGTTTCTTCAGTAATGTCAACTGCTTTTATTTCCAACTGTTCCTCATCTGAATTAATCCTAAACCACTCGAATAACACTTCGATATATTTTTTTAAGTCATACGCCTTTTCTTTCGCTAGTCTTAGATATTTGTTCCTCTTTATCTGACTTACCAGTTTTAAATCTAGAGCGTCCAAATACCCTATTAAGGTTGTCATGGGTGTTCTGACATCATGTGATAAACTTGTCATGAGTTGCTTATTTGCTTCCAACTCTATGTTACTCTCTTCGATCCTTTTTTCATATTTATACAATATAGAATTTACTCTAAATCCAACTTGATCTATCCTATTATTTTTTTTCAATAGAAACTTTTGTTTGCTTTGACCTTTCTCTATTTCTAAAAGTATTTGATTGAACTCTTTTAGTCTTCTATTAATTTTAAACACATAAAGTGTCAATCCCAAATTATAAAATAAAAGTATGACTAGCACCACATAAAATAATTTCATTTATCTCATAACTCCTTATTGAATCTATATCCAAGACCTCTTACAGTCTGAATATACGAATTTTTCTGCTGTTCGCTCTATTTTCTTTCTAATCTGCTAATAACTGCCATTATGTTATCATCATCATATACATACTCTTCGTTCCAAACATTTTCTGGATGTAATTGTGACATCCTGCATTTTTTTCCTTGATTTTTTGCAAGATATATAAGTACATCATATTCTTTTGCAGATAATTTAAGCTCTTCACCAGACAATTCTACTATGCCACTTTCTAAGTCAATTCTTAAATCGCCATATTTCAAAATTGCTTTACTAGCCATATTATTTAAACGTGTGTAACGTCTTATTAGAGATAATACTCTTGCAAAAAACTCTTCCATTTCAAAAGGTTTTGTCAAATAATCATCAGCTCCCGCCCGCAACCCTTTTACTTTTGAGGTGCTGTCATCTTTCGCTGTAAGCATTAGTATTGGTACATTACTCATGTCTCGTATTCTTTCTAAAACTTCAAAACCACTGATTCCTGGCATCATCACATCCAATACAACTAATTGATATTCCTTATCTTTTACTGATTTTATCCCATCAAAACCGTTGCATGAAATATCTGCACAAATATTTTTCTTGCAAAAGACTCTCTTGCAAGAGTGTACATAAATCCCTATCATCATCAATAATTATAATATCTTTTCTCATCTCAAGCCTCCAGTAATATGTATATCTCTTCAAATTGATTGCAACAATTATATTGGTAATTATTTTATCACTATATTAACCGTTTGTATCTTACAATATTCTTGTAATTCATATATCGAACCATTTTGGCTAACTCTTTATATATCAAATTTTTTATTTCTTCATCTCAACTTGACAAACCTCTACAATTAAAAAAAAATTCACCCATACTAGAATAATCTGACAACGATTCCAGGTAGGGGAACATATTCTGGTCCGAATCTTAACTATCCCGGGAGATTCCCCAGAAACGCTCTCCATCCATGCAGATGTAAAAATCGTGGAAGGCAACACCAGCAAAGAAAATCTGAAAAGTTGTCGGGTACAGGGAAAATATGCCGGAACGGTGGAAGACATCCACAAAGGAACTGTTTTTGTCCGGTTAGAATTGGGCGTCAACGCCATTGCTCACAGTTGCTACGACAGCCGCACCGTTGGGAAGAAAGATAAGGTGTCCTTTGTTGTGACACATATTGATGAAGAACGGAATGTTGCAGTGGGGATTATCACTCGTATTATTAAACAGAGTATTTAACAGTCCATAATGTGAAAGGTAGGAAATCAACTGAACGCTTTCCTACCTTTTCTGTTATCTTTTCTCACCCTCATACTCAATTTTCAAACCAAAAATATATTGCAGTTTATGAAGCAAAAGAACAAATACAATGCCCATATATTAATTTATAAAATTCTTTTTATTAGTAGATATACTCTATTTTTATTCTATCTATCAGACTCTCTCTCTTGTAAAAATTAATAATTATATAGGCAAATATCATTTGAACAATAATAAGTATTGAAAAATATACCGTCATTTCTTTAAATGGGAAGTGATATATCACTTTTCCAAAAACACTAAAGGAACTAAATACATTACACAGTATAATCCCAAAAATAGTTCCAAAAATCAAAGAAATTGAAATCGAACCAACGGAATATAAGATTCCCTCTTTTACTACTATAGATGATAATTGTTTATCAGTTAGACCTACACATTGTAGCATTCCATATTCTCGTTTACGTGTTGCCATATTTGAAAACAGCATATTTAGCAAATTAACAATACCAAAAATTCCTACAAATATAACTAAACCATAAACTGGCTTTCTATATGCATCTATCCTTTGTTTATATGAAGCAGCAACATCATCTATGGTAGTAAATTGGATAGGCATTTCATTTTGAAACATCTTTCTAATCATATCTTCTGTTTTTGAAACATTTGTATCACTTGTTGTTTTTATACTCAATTGATAAGTTAAATTTAATACATCTTTTCTTAATTCTTCCATATTAGATAAAGGCATATACACCATATTGTAGCCGCCATAATCAGCACCATTTTCTACAATTCCTACAACCTCATATTTTACTGGTACACCCTCGCTATCTAAAATATTAATTGTATCACCAATTTTAACTTCCCAATCCCATAAAGTTTCCCACTCACTTGCTTCCGAAACTACAATTCCATTTTTCTGTTGCATTTTCTTAAAATCTATTTCACCATCTACTAAAAATTTCTTTAAATTAGTAATATCCCCCGATTGTATTCCGTCCACAACAAAAATATCTGTATCGCCATTCGGTAATGTTATGTCACAAACTGTTCCTTTATACTGTTTAATTGATTCGACAGCTTGCATATCCTCTAATTTTTTTTAGCAACTCTTTGAATTTAAAATATTATTTTTTTGTAAATCAAAATATTGTTTACTCGTATAAGACTGTGGTCCGTATGTTCCAAGTTCAATTTTTATTTCACCATTTGGCATTGATTTTTTGCCATATTATATGGATCAATAGAATTTAAGTAGGAAGAGCTAGCCATAAGAACTATTCCACAAATTCCTAAAGAAAGTATTGTTAAAAAAAAACGTTTTTTTCTTATTACGCTGCACACTTAAACAATGCTAATCTCCACAAATGTAATTTTTTTATATGAATGTTTCCTATTTATATTTACCTCTGTATCTGCAAAATATCGTAATGCTTCTATTGGAGAGGCTGCAGATGCTATTTTTGCTGGTTTATAAAAGAGATAACATTACAACAAAATAAACAAAACGCACTCGCCATACCTGATATTAAAAATAGTATTCACTAAATACCATCCTTTTGGTTGAATAAAGTAAGCTATAATACCCCCAAAACACATCCCCAAAAACAACCTTTTAGAGTTAAAACATTCCCTTCTATTTTTTTATTATTTTTCTGATTTGCTTTTTTAGTCATACCCAATGTTCTCATCTGTCCATATTTTCCAATTCTCTCCAAAACAGAAACAAAAAATATACTATAAATAACTATACTTGATATAATTGCAATGACTAAACTCACGCCCAAAATAACACTTATATATTGAATACTTTTCTGACTAATAAGAGAAAAATAATAAGATGAATAAACAATGCTATCCTTTGGTACATCTAATTGTTGTGCTATTTTATCAATTTCACTCTTTATTCCGGCTTCGTTCCAGCCTTGAGTATCGTTAATTTTAAAATATATGCTATATAAAGCCCCTGGCATTTTTCTTTCAATCAATTTATCAGATACATATATCGAATGTGTATCTGCAGTACTCTGCATAGGTAAAATTCCTGCAATAACATAGCTTTCTTTTCCATCTCCTAAATCTATCTCTATAGAATCACCTATTTTGGCCTTTGATTGAACCTCTTCTAAATATGAATCAGTTACTACAACTTCTTTTTCCATTTCAGGTAATTTCCCCTTTAATTCGGGATATCTTCCTAACTTTAGTAACGACTCTGTCATTGTTCTTATAGTAATTTTATAAGTCCCCTGGTTTAATGTCCCCAGTGTTCTAGTTTCTCCCATTTCAACATTCTTCATGGCTTTCATTTTATTGACAACCTTAGAATTAACATCCATAAATGTCGCTTGATACCGACCTTCAGCATCTTGAATTGAAAAACGTTGTGTTTGTACAAAATAAAGTGTTACCACTATAATTAATGCTGTTGACAATATTATCGTTAAAATGCCACAAAACTTCTTTAACCTCACACTATTCAAATCCTGTCTTGCTAAATGCCCTATTACCTTTTTTTCATTATTGCCTTTCATTTTTCCTACCTCAATTCTATATAAATTTACGAAAAATCCCATTTTCAAAACCAAATTCTGATTTTGAAAATGGGTTTTTCCTAGCACATCTTACTGCTCTGGTGATAACCAATAAGTACCGTCTAAGCAATCAGTTAAGCAATCTTTTCTCAGTTTACCGTAGCAAATAATGACGAGATCATACGCATTAACTTCTGCCTCTGTTAATTCCTTTATTCTCTTTATGTTCCAGCATTTTGACTCCTCCTTTCATTAAAAATTTATATAAATAGTTTTCACTAATTATATACATATCACAAAAAATTGCTGATACTCTTCCTCTTCACAAAAATTTTTATAAATCTTTCCAAATTTATTGCTATATTTTCATTTTTATCAAATATAAACATGCTATATATAAACATAATTTTTCTTAATGTGCAGTCAGAATCTACTCCTTCTTCTATAAGTGCTGGACACATTCCTCCACAAACACAATTAAAATTTTGCAAGTCTTACATTTTTTCATTAGGCATATAAAATAACTTTTCCACATTGTCATTAGACAATATTTTTTCGATCGATTGCTCTATATCCGTCTCTTGTTCTATACTGCCTATTCGATATTTTTCTTTAACCAGAGAATGACACAAATATATATTTCCATCAGGGAAAAAAGCAGCCATTTTTCCAAATGCTGAACATGGATGGCTCAATTCTACCGCATGAAAAAGATTTCCGGCAAAACGTTTATTCGTATAGCCTTTTCTATGATATATTTAGCAAAATAGCAGTATACCTTTAACCTTTCTTGATAATTTAATAATGGATAACCTCTATCTGCTGCACTCCCTGCATAATCTACAAAATGCAACAAAAAATCAGCATCGTAATATGCAGCCATATCTATGATTTCTCGAAGCAACATCTTTTCCTTTTCATTCTGATATGTAAATGTTAACACTACATCTATTTTGTATTTATTCAATAAAGCAATCTTTTCTTTTAATTGCTCAGTATTTTTATAATGGGCTGTACTAATTTCTATGGAATTAATAATTCCATTAAGCTTTTAATAGTCTTTTCTGTTAATAGAGTCGCATTTGTCTGAACAATTATTTTTGTATTAATATTTTCCTTCAACTCTTTAAGAATATCTAGTATGTCCTCTAGGACAAACGGTTCCCCACCACTGACTATTAACTTTCTAGGGTTAGCCTTCCTAATTTTATCAATTACATGTTCTTTTACTTCAAGTTGAGACAATTTCTCTTTTTTGATATCCTTATTATTAGAACGCATAGCACAAAAATTCACAGTTCAGATTGCAATAATCCGTAACAAATAGATAAATTGTATTCATCTGTTTTTTATTCTCAGGAAATGTCACATCATATTTCTTTCGCATTTTTGAAATTCCATCTATAATTTCCCGAATCTTTATGTCACCCTCTTCTTCAAATTCTTTTTTCTTCATTTTAAAACAAATATTTTTTTCTCTTTGGATAATTAGAACATATTCTCCAATTTCCACCACCCTATATTTATATCCCATACTACAACTCTCTCCTATAATGCTTTCGAAGCATTGCTACTTGTTCTTCATTATATTTTTCTCGAAATATATTGTTTACATGTCGAGTAAGTTCACAGTTAATTTCAGAAGGTATATAACAATTTCCTGTATTTTCGTAATTTCCAAATAAACAACTGCAAATTCTACATTTATTTTCTTTATACTCTTTACACTGTAAACATCTCGTATTTTGCGTTTTCTCTATTTTAATAATTTTTCTTATATACTCTGCATCTAACCCCTTGTCTACACTTCCTATCATATATTTTTTCCCAGTTCTATACAAGGATATAACTCTCCTTTCACTGTTACAAATAACGAAACCAATCCTGCTTTACAAGGGAAAAAAGGCAAATAATCTGCTACAAAGCCTTCTAACATATCATTATAAAATTTCCATACCCATAGTTGTCCTCTATTTCTAGAAGAAATGTAATACTCAAATGCCTCATCAATTTGCTGAAACAAACAAATTTTATCTTCCTTATTCCATTTCTGATAGGCATTTATCTCCGTTTCTATATATCGAAATCCCAATTCATGTAAATGCCTAAATGAAGCTGAAAATTTAGTATACGTATTAGTATTAATAAGTTGTGCTGCATGTACAGCAATTCCTGTCATTTTCTCAAATTCTTCTTTGTATACAAGTTTTTCTTTAACTTCACTATAACTTCCAACACCATTCACAAATTTCCTGTTTTCATTATGAACATCCTCTAAACCATCTATGCTAATTTTGAATCGTACTCTTTTTTCAATCATAAATTCTATAATCTCTGTTGTAAATACAGTTCCATTTGTAGTGGTACTATAAAAAATATTTAATCCAATTTGTTCGTTTTTCTTTTCTATATAAAAAATAATCTCTTTCAAAAGCCCGAAAGCAAGCAAAGGTTCTCCACCAATAAAATACACACTTAAAGTTTTATCTTTCTGCTTGATGGCCTCACGCATAGCTATATCTATTGCCAATTGTGCTGTTTTCCATTTCATATTCACTTTTTCTTTATTTTCCACGTAGCAATATGAACAATTCAAATTACATCTTTTAGTAATTTCTAATGTTAATGAATACATTTACTCTCCTATCATCTACTAAAAAATATAGCTGTTCTATTAAAAATTCCTTTCTCAGTCAAAAACCTGTATCTATCATAATACCCCAAAAAAGGATATCGAATATAACAGTGCTTATAAGCATCACGGATATCATATACAAAATTTAGCAAATCCTTTTTAGCTGACATAAAATCGCTATATTTATCAATATCTATAAACAACTTATCGTAATAACCAACTATTTTTTGTGCTTCTAAATTATTTATGTCTATAATATGAACTTTAGAAAAACATTGTTTGATAAATTCTTTTTGCCTCTGGTTATCACTCCTATTAGTTACCAAAATTGCATTTTCAGAATTATTCTGTTTAACGCTACTTATCTGGTTCAGACTAGAAGACATTATTAAATCAACTATATCTTCAATCCCCAGATTTTTGTTTTCTCTAAAACAACTTATTATTCCCGTAAGTTTCGCTGTATACCAACTATTGCCTTGCATCAAATGTTCTTGATCTAACTGTTTAAACGAAACATAAGTCTTATTATTCAATAATAAATTCTGATTTCCACTCCTTTTGAGAATAACATTTCCGTCAAACTCACGCCTAATACCAATAACATTATCATACGATGCAGGATATGCAGTTTGGTTATTATTTGCATGTGCTGCCACTATTGGCACTGGACTTTTTTTACATAAATCATACAGCTCTTTTGAGAATGGAATCTCTACTCCTAAACTAATATTAATAATATCTACATTTTTTTCAATTAATGCTTCCAAACTTCTGTAAAGTAGTTCTCCCTCATTCCCAGCATTGCCACCTATTATATTATAAAGTAATATCTCAGACGTAGGATTTTCCAACAAAATACATGCACATACATATTCCGCATGAGAAAATGGGAAATTTTTATTTTTAATGCAATATCCTGGATTCATTCTTTTTTATTTTCTATCTTTTTGCCATAAAAAAACGGGTGTTGAAATATGGCATCTGAATCAATCACACCAATCCTCATTATACTCATTCCCCCCTTTCATTTTAGATCTTATTCCATACGTTCATTCTCTTTTTTTAAAATTCATATTCACATAAACATAAATCCTAATCCCCGAAGCTATATCCCAGTATCAATCTATATGCTTATTTTTTATGTTCAACTATCTAAGACATTTTCAATATCACCTTATTCTTTTTTTAGTAATATTTTTTGTCTACATTGTCTTTTTTCTTTCCTCGTTGGCGCATACTATTCCTTTTTATGTCCCAACTTGGCACACTTCTGCGATTTACAGGGAAATCTACCCATGTTAGAATGATACTGTCAAAATTATATGTAGCGAAAACGTAGCTTTCCAGGGAATGCCTCTTCTCTGGTACAAGCTGCGTTTTTTAGTGCATGGAAAGGAGTATCACAACTAAATATAGAATAAGCGTTCCTCCGTATTGACCGGATTGAAGCTTTATGAGGCAGGAAAACTATAAGCCAGGGCAAAGTGAAAGATCTCACTTTGCCCTCTTTTTATGAAGGAGGTTCATTTACTTGAAAAACCATGTACACAAAGAAGCCCCACCGGGCATGAAACATCATCGGAACTATGGAAAATATCTCTATACTGCCTTCCTCGCTTTCACTCTGATTGCCTGTAATGTACAACCCGTTATGGCTGCTACCATCTGGGACAAAGCTTCAGAAATCATGAAAGACGTATATAACCAGATTATTCTGATTTCCACCATTGCGGCTGTTGTAACTGCATCGGTTGCTTTGCTCTTGATGAATTTTTCCAAATCTGGAAAAACCGTGGATGAATCCAGGGCATGGCTCAAACGAATCATCATTACATGGGCGATTCTCAATGGTCTGGGATTTATCATGGCTTACATTACACCGTTCTTTGCCGGCGGGCAGTGGAATGGATAATGCAGATAAGGAGGTGGCTCTGTCATGGGAATACTTGACGGAATTGTAGAATGGATTGCCGAACAGGTCATGAACATTCTGGATTTGATTACTACTTCTGTTCTGGGTGCACTGGGATGTTCCATGGATACTTTTCTCCGTTATTTTCCAGCAGCGGAAACAATGTACCAGATTTTTCTGGCACTGGCTATCGGACTCATCCTTTTAAACTGGGTTTGGCAGCTTTTTAAGAATTATTTTATGGGGACAGGGATTGATGCTGAAGATCCAATCAAATTATCACTGCGGACATTTATGTTCCTTTTCCTGACATTCTATGCCAAGGACATCGTGGATCTTCTATTGAATATTGCAGGAACCCCGTATAGCTGGATTCTGACTGAAGATCTTCCACCACTGGAATTTGCCAAATTCAATTCTGTGATCACAGTAATCCTGGGGGTATGTGCCAATGGTGCTGTTGCCATTGTTGCCCTCATACTGGTACTGATCCTTGCCTGGAATTACATCAAGCTGCTTTTTGAAGCTGCGGAACGTTACATACTACTTGGAGTTCTGGTCTACACCGCACCTGTTGCGTTTTCCACGGGTGCTTCCCAGGCTACCGGAAATGTTTTTAAGAGCTGGTGCCGTATGCTCGGCGGACAGTTCTTTTTTGCTTTTAATGAACGCCTGGTGTTTGCGGCTGTTTACTTCCATGGTCGGAACATTCCTTGCAAACCCTTTATCACTCTAGGAAGGAGGAGATTATGAAACATAAGAAAACACTGCTCTGCAGCCTGCTATTGATTTCTTGTCTGATTCTTGTAACTTCCATGCCGGTCTTTGCCGCTGAACTTACAGAAGCAGAGGTGCAGCAAGCTGTAGATGCACAGGGAAAAGAAACGGTCACCGGTAATGTCTTTATCTGGTTTCTGTGTGCCATTGCTTTTTTGAAGGTTTCTCAAAAGATTGACAGCTTTATGGCAAGTCTGGGAGTCAATGTTGGAAATACTGGTGGAAATATGATGGCTGAACTTTTAATCGCCGGAAGAGGTCTTGCAAGTTCCTTTCGAGGGCATGGAGGTGGAAGCCATAGTAGTTCCCATTCTTCCTCTCCCGGAAGTGCTGCAGTACAAAGTTCTTTCCTTTCCGGAGGATTAGCCGGAGCCGTTGGAAGGCAGACAGAGCGTTCTGCGGTAAATGCAGCCACCGGATATACCGAAGGACCAAGTATCGGAAATGCACTCTATCAGTCTTCCCTTGAAAAGGGCGGAGATTTTGCCAATAACGTTATCAGCAATATTGCTCAGGGAAACTATGGTCAAGTTGGCTCGATCAAAGGTGATGGGGCTGTTTCTGCATTTCAATCCTACATGGGAATTCAAAATGAAGATAAAACAGATCATCCTATACCAATATTGAATTGGATCGGCGGCAGGATAACAGGAGTTGAGTCCGGTTCCAATGGAGACAGCCGGGAATTTGCTATGTACCATGCCGATCAATATACGGCTCCTACCCATGGAACCTATGAAACTGTTCAATCTGTAGACGGAGCTACCTGGTACAAACAGTATGCTGAAAATACGGTATCCAAAATTCCTTATGATGCTGGCGATGGAAAGATAGCCTACAACGAATCCATTGTCCAAAAGCTTCCTCCTACTCCTCCAAGAAAGGATCGGATTTAGTGATGGATACAGAACGCTCTGGACTTGACGAAGCAATGGATGTAGGCTCCAGTACCATTTCTCACCTAAAGTCCTTAAAAACAGCAGCCACTTTCTCCAAAGCAGGATATGGTGCAGCCCTTGGCGGGCCTTTTTCAGCAGCGATTGGAGCAGTCATAGCCAACCGGAATCAGTTCGCTAAAATTCTCCTTGTTATTCTCGCCATACTGCTGCTTCCGGTTTTATTTATTGTGATGCTCCCTGGTCTGATCTTTGGAAGTCTGACCGAACAAAGCGATGTACTGAACAGCAACTCTATGATCAGTGAAAACATCCGTGCTTCCCGTGAAGCCATCGTTGAAGTGTTAGAAGAAAGCCATGAAGACATTCTGGCAGAGATCCATGCAGCAATTTCCCGTCTTCCACAAGGTGATACTGCATCCATCAATGACCCCTATACATACAGCATCTCCGTCAATGCCAATCTGCTGATTTCACAATTTTGTGCCAGCCAGGATGACTATAAAAACATCAACCTAAACCAATTAAAGAAACTCATCCGTGAAAACAAAGAAGGACTTTTTTCTTATGATGTAGCAACCGAGACAGTTACCATGGAAGTTACCGTTGATGGCGATGCAGAAGGAGAAGCCGGCACAGAACAGGGGCAGGCACAAACACAGACGGTTACTTTTACGAAACACACCTATACCGTTGTTTATGCTGGAGATTCCTATTTTGCAGACCATGTATTCCATCTTACAGACAAGCAGAAAGAACTTGCCAAAAACTATGCCGAAAACCTGACTGCTTTCTTTGGTACTGCTTCTTCCGGCATAGTAGCTGCTATCAATCTTAGCGATGAGGTATTGTCCTACCGCCCTGCTGTAGAAAGAGCTGCTGCGAAATATGGTATGAGTGATTATGTGGATTTAATTCTGGCAGTCATGATGCAGGAATCTGGCGGACGAGGGCTGGATGTTATGCAAGCAGCGGAAGGTGGATTTAATACCCGCTATCCCCATGTGCCAAATGGGATTACAGATCCTGAATACTCCATTGAATGTGGAGTACAGGAATTAAAATATGCCCTCGACAAAGCCGGCTGTACCGGACCTACGGACTTAGACCGGATTAAACTGGCTCTTCAGGGTTACAACTACGGTTCTGCATACATTGACTGGGCAATGGAGCGTGACGGTGGTTATACCAAGGAAAATGCGATTGCCTACTCTGATATGATGTGTGCAAGACCAAGCTGGCCTTATGACCTGTATGGTGATAAAGAATATGTGGATCATGTCCTTCGGTATTACCAAATTACTGCCAGTGGTGGCAGCTATCCCGCAAACGGTATGCAGATTCCACACTATCTCCAGACAGACTATGGAAACATTCCATACGGCGGGGGTTCCATCGCCAGCAGCGGATGCGGTCCGACAAGCTTTGCTATGATTGCCAGTTATCTTACAGGCACTACCATTACACCTATTGATGCAATATCCTGGTGCGGAAATTCCTATTACAAACCAGGAGTCGGCACTTACTGGTCTTATTTCCAGGCAGCGTCCGATCATTTTGGGTGTGGGGCTGTCACACAGACCAGTGATCCCAACCAGGTACTTCAGGCTTTATCTGAAGGTCATCCGGTCATCAGTTCCCAAAGAGCTGGGCTTTTTACCAGTGGCGGACATTTTTATTGTCCTTCGTGGTGTAACGGCTGGAGGTAAAGTATTAGTCAATGATCCCAATGACAGTTCCTCCAAAAACTACATCAACCGTGAATTCGATATGATGACGGAAGTGCATGCAACCGCAAATGCCTATTGGATCTTCGCTAAAAAATAAAGGAGACACTTATGAACAGAAAAAAAGCAATTCTGGCTATCTTTATGATGGCCTTTTTTAATTATCATCGGATTTGTCTTTCCCTCCATCTGGAAATCCCAAAAAGGAAACAAAAAATCCGAGACAGAAAATACTCAACACGATAATAATGAAAATACCGAGACAGAACAAGCAGAAAATAACGAATCCATAAGCTTTCAGGATTTTGAAGCTTTGGAAGACTTTTTCTCCAAGGAACAGGTGAAACTTTTTCAGGAAGAACTGACCTCCTATCTTAAAAACGTAAAACAGATGTCTCTAACTTCCATCCGTTTCCTTGCTGATGATACTACCTATCCCAATGCTTCTGATATTAATTTTTTCGTTCCAGCTTCCGGATAAGTCCGTTCTTCCTGTGTACTACACTTCCTCTACTGGAAGATTCTTTTTCGGTGAGGAACGTACCCCTGATTCTGGAAAAGAAATCATCTATGAACGTCCGACAGATGACAAACTTCCTTCCATCACAACAGAGGAAATTGAACAGTTGCAAGAAGGCGGTTATGATGATACCTCAGTGAATTCGGAAAAAGCTGCCCCTGTCACAGAAGTTCCGGAAACTCCTTCCATGGAAGAACCAAAGGAGGTGCAGCCATGAACAATACTGAAGAACAACATCCTGTCTTCATCCCTCGCAATTTTATAGAAAAAGGGACCTTTATGGGCGGAATGTTTAAAATCCGTAATGCCATCGAGGCGGTATCCTGGCAATCCTGATCACCATTCCTGTTATCAATCTGCCTCTGACACTCACTGTCAGGATTATTATTCTCTGTATGACTGCTCTGCCTGCAGCTATGATTTCTCTAATTGGAATCGGTGGGGAAAGCATTACTGCGTTTTTAATGAACGCTCTGCGTTTTCTGAAAAACCGCCGGGTTATTTACCGTATGGATGTACATCCGGAGCCGAAAAAAAAGTACCGGATAAAAAAGCCCCGCAACAAAGAACCAAAAACCAAAGAAAACGCAAACGGCATCCAAAAACAACCTGCAGAATCTTCTTCTGAAGAGAACTGCTCACAGATGTCTTCCGAAGAGGAGACAAAAGAATCCTCTGCTATTAAAAAAAAAGAACGTCGGCAGTTTGATACTTCTACAAAAACGTGGAATACGCAAACAGGCTCGTGAAGACATCCGGATTCTTAAATTTGAGTCCCGACAATTAAAAAAAGAACAAAAACGTTGCACGTAAAAGTGCGAAAAGGCAGGCAAAACTTGAAAAACAACAGATAAAGCAGCAACTTTTGGAGGAACGAAAAAAAGAAAGAACTGCGAATAAAGCTTCCAACCAGTCATCTGCTGCTTCCGGGAAAAGCAAAAAGAAAAAACGAAAAAGAAATCACCTTGAAGATTATCTTCCTATTGATAAGATTGCCAATGGTGTTATCTACACGACAGACCATCGTTATGTAAAAATCCTGGAGATTGAACCGATCAATTTCCTCTTACGCAGTGCTAGGGAACAACAGGGGATCATTTTCAGCTTCATCTCCTACCTAAAAATCAGCCCTGTGAAACTGCAGATTAAGATGATCTCCAAAAAAGCGGATATCAACAAACATCTGGAACAGTCCCGTTTGGAAATGGAACGGGAATCAGATCCTAACTGCCGGCAGTTACAAAAAGACTATATCCAATTTGTCCGGCAGTTAAGTTCCAGAGAAGCGGTTCCAGACGTTTTTTCCTAATCTTTGAATACGAACCTTTCAATGTGAATCGGAAGGTGGAGGAAAAGGAAATCCTGGCAGCTTTGGAAACTGCTGCACAGACCGCAAAAACCTTTCTATATCAATGCGGCAACGATGTGCTGGTTCATGACAATGAAGATGAGTTTACAACCGATGTACTCTACACTTTACTGAACCGTACCAAATGTACCGAAACCCCTTTGCCAAAACGGATTAACCAGGTACTGACCCGCTATATGGAATCTGGTCGTGAGCAGGAAGTGGATAACATCCATATCAATGAATTCATTGCACCAGAGTCTTTGGACTTTAAGCACAGTAACTATGTGCTGGTAAATGGCATCTACCATTCTTACCTGCTGGTGCCGTGCGATGGTTACAAAGCAAAAGTAATGCCAGGCTGGCTGTCCCTGCTTATCAATGCTGGCGAAGGAATTGACATTGACTTTTTTCTGCATAAACAGCCCAAAGATAAGATCCAGCAACGTCTTGGACAGCAAATCCGGATCAACCGTTCAAAGATCAAAGATGCCTCTGATACCAATGCGGATTTTGATGATCTGGATTCTGCCATCCGTTCCGGCTATTTCCTCAAACAGGGACTTGCTAATAATGAAGATTTCTATTACATGAATCTTTTGATTACGATTACGGCAGGTGATCTGGAAGAACTGCAATGGCGGATTCAGGAGATGAAAAAACTTCTCATCTCACAGGATATGGATCTGCGGTCTTGTTACTTCCTGCAAGAACAGGGATTTTTATCTTCCCTTCCTCTTGTAAACCTGGATAAGAAGCTCTATGAACTCTCAAAACGAAATGTCTTAACCACCGGAGCTGCCAGTTGCTATCCTTTCGTCAGCTACAGCATTTGCGATGACAACGGCATCCTATTTGGAGTAAATAAGCATAACAACTCTTTAGTGATTGCTGATATTTTTGACTCCAAACAATATAAAAACTCCAATATTGCGATTCTTGGCACTTCTGGATCCGGAAAAACCTTTACCATGCAGACTATGGCACTTCGTATGCGGCGTAAAGGAATCCAGGTATTTATCATCGCACCGTTAAAAGGTCATGAGTTTTATCGGGCTGCCAGAAATGTAGGAGGAACCTTTATCCAGATTTCTCCTGCCAGCCAAAACTGCATCAATGTCATGGAAATCCGAAAAGTAGATAACTCTGTCAATGAGCTGCTGGACGGTCCAACTTTAGACGCATCTGCCTTAGCCAGTAAGATTCAACGTCTGCACGTTTTTCTTTTCTCTGCTCATTCCAGATATGAGCCATGAGGAAAAAACAGCTTTTGGACGAAGCACTGATTAAAACCTATGCAAGAAAGGGAATCACCCATAAGAATGAATCCCTCATTGATCCCAAACACCCGGATCATTATAAAGCGATGCCAATTCTTGGAGATGTATATGATGTTTTGATGGAAACTGAAGATACCAAACGACTGGCTCACATCCTGAACCGTCTTGTCCATGGCTCTGCTTCCTCTTTTAACCAGCAGACCAATGTAGATCTGACCAATAAATATACCGTTTTGGACATTTCAGAGCTGACTGGTTCCAGTGATCTCTTAACGGTAGGGATGTTTGTTGCTCTGGACTATGTATGGGATAAAGCCAAAGAAAATCGTACCGAAGAAAAAGCCATTTTCGTAGATGAAGTATGGCAGCTCATCGGTGCCTCCAGTAACCGTCTGGCCGCTGAATTCGTTTTGGAGATCGCCAAGATCATCCGGGCATACTCTGGTGCCGGTATTTTTGCAACCCAGGACCTCAACGACTTTTTTGCTCTTGATGACGGAAAATATGGAAAAGGCATTATCAATAACTGTAAAACCAAAATTATTCTTAACATGGAAGATGAAGAGGCACAACGTGTAAAACCATTCTTCGTCTTTCCGAAACCGAAGTTATGAATATCACCCATTTCCAACGTGGAAACGGACTGATTTCAACAAACAACAATAATATCACTGTGGAATTTAAAGCTTCCAACCTGGAAAAAGAATTAATTACCACAGACCGACAGGAACTCCTGGAAATCTTGAAACGCCAGGATAAAAAAGTCGGTTAATGTTACCTGCAGCCCGAATATGGCTGCTTTTCTTTTTAACAAAGGAGGAGATTTATGTTAAAACCAGCAAAACAACCTCATATCCGGCTAACCGCCCTTTTTTCTTTGTGTCACGATGTTTCTTAGCACACTCTTTTTCAATGCCCATACCGCTTATGCTGCAGATGGAACCATTGATTATAAGGCAGGAGCCAAAATTCCATACGGGGACTATTATACTTCCCGCATGAGTTTTGATGGTAATAATACAGCTTATTGCGTTGAACCATTAAAGAAAAACACCTGCTTCCGGACAATATCCTTATAATCTTTTAGGAAAGGATTCCCCGCTTAGAAAAAGCACTCTACTATGTCAATGGTGGATACGGCTACGAAAAGCTCATAAAAGATCAATATTTCCAAGGATGGTCCGATGACAACTCTTATGTCATTGGTCATCTGGTCGTTTCCTATATCCACGCTGGAAATAACGGGGACACCGGTGCCTTCCATGGCGCACCTCAAAATTATATTGACAAAGCATTGGAAGTTGCCAACGCCATTGAAGGGCTTCCTGCCCCACCAGAATCCTTCCGTGCTTTTATCGTTCCTGGCAATGCTTCCCAAACTTTTGCAGGAAGCTGGTATCAGGTTCCAAACGGCTTTATCGAACTGCAGAAATCCTCTGCCAATACCGATATTTCCGATAAAAATGGCAATTACTCTTTAGAAGGAGCCAAATACGGAATCTACAAAGGGGAAGAACTGGTAGAAACTCTTGTTACCGATAAAAAGGATATGCAAAATCCAAAGAACTGGCTGAAGGAAGTTACACCGTCAAAGAAATCAGTGCCCCAGAAGGATTTGCTATAGATACTTCCGCCCATAATGTTACGGTAAAAGCAGAAGGAACATCTACCGTAAAAGTAAAGGATATTCCTCAAAATAATCCCGTAAAACTGCTCCTTAAAAAGCTGGATGCTGACACACAGCAAAATTCTGCACAGGGAACCGGCTCTCTCGCCAATGCCGAATTTACAATAAAATTCTATACAGAGCAGTCAGCTACCGATCCCGGAGCAAATGGTAAGAAACCGGTTCGCACCTGGATATTGAAAACAGATGCCTCTGGAGAAATCCATTTTACAAAAGATTATTTGGTATCCGGGGATGAATTTTTCTATGCCAGTGATGGAAAGACCGTCTGCTTCCCACTGGGTACAGTAACCGTACAGGAAACCAAAGCCCCTGCCGGCTATCTTCCAAACGAATCTGTTTTCGTGCAGCAAATCACCAGTACCGGTACGGAAGAAACTATCTCTATTTATAACGCTTCTTCTGTCGAAGAACAGGTCTTCCGAGGCGGCGTCAAAATTCAGAAGCGGGATCTGGAAACTCAGGGAACACAAGCACAAGGAACCGCATCTCTTGCAGATGCCGAATTTACCATTACCACTCTGAACAAACAGCCAGTATGGGTAGGTGGAAAGCTCTATGAAAATGGTCAGGCAGTGCTTACAATCAAATCGGATACACATGGTATTGCTGCAAGTGCCGCTGATGCCCTGCCCCTTGGACATTACCGGATAGAAGAAACCAAAGCGCCTTCCGGATACCTAACCGATGGTGCAAAGGCTCTTGAATTTGACATCACCCAAAATGGAGAAATCGTAGATTTAACAACAGAAGAGACTTCTGTTTCTAACCAGATTATCCGTGGCGGTGTCAAAATCCAAAAACGGGATCTGGAAACAGGAGAAGCCAAACCACAGGGAAATGCTTCTTTAAAGGATGCAGAATTTACAATCACCAATCTTGGTCCAAATCCTGTTCTTGTGGATGGAACCCTTTACGAAAAAGATCAAGTAGTTCTCACTTTGAAGACAGATGAAAAGGGGCTTGCTTCCACCAAAAAAGATACGCTCCCTTATGGTCATTACCGGGTTGATGAGACAAAAGCACCGGAAGGTTATTTGAACGAGGGCAAACTCTCTCAGGAGTTTCATATCACAGAAAATGGGAAAATTTTGGATTTAACTGCAAAAGAAACAGCGATTTCCAATCAGGTAATCCGTGGCGATTTAGAATTCGTAAAGGTCTCTGACGGAGATTTAAACCGGCTGGCAAATGTCCATTTTCCATTACCTCCAAAACTACAGGAGAAAGTCATACCATTGTAACAGACAAAAAATGGCTATGCCAGTACTTCCTCAGAATGGAATAAGCACACTACAAATACCAATCGTGGGGAAACTTCTGAAGACGGAATCTGGTTTGGCGCTTCTAAACCTGATGATGCCAAAGGAGCCCTGATTTATGATACCTATATTTTGGAAGAACAACGCTGCGATTCCAATGAAGGTATGAACCTCTTAAAAATTGAGGTCTCTGTATACAAAAATCACGTAGTCGTGGATATGGGAACTTTAACGGATGATCAGATTACCATTGGAACTACTGCCCTTGACAAAGACAGCAACTCCCACTTTGCCAAACCAGAAGAAAAAATCACTCTGGTTGATACCGTAGAATACGAAGGCTTAAAGAAGGGACAGTCTTATAAGCTCATCGGTACACTGATGGATCAGGAATCCGGAAAGCCAATTGAAATAGATGGAAAACCTGTCACAGCAGAAACCACCTTCAAACCAAAAAAATCTTCTGGTTCTGCAAAAGTGACCTTTACGTTCAATGCCTCTTCTCTGAAGGGCAAAACAATCGTAGTATTTGAGGAACTGTACCAGGAGGATTTAAAACTGGCTGTTCATGCGGACATTACAGATCAGGATCAGACTATCTATTTCCCAGAAATCGGGACCACTGCAAAAGATAAGGAAACAGATATGAATCTTTCCCAAGCAGATAAAGAAGTTACCCTTGTAGATACGGTAGCTTACAAAAATCTTCTGCCCGGCGAAGAATATGTTATGACTGGAACCCTTATGGATAAAGAAACCGGAAAACCTGTCGAAATAGATAAGAAAGAGGTTACTGCCGAAACCACATTTACTCCTAAAGAATCCTCTGGAACGGTAGATGTGATTTTTTCTTTTGATGGGACCTCCCTTGCCGGAAAAACCGTAGTTGTTTTTGAATCTGCTACTTATGACGGCAAAGAATTTGCAACACACGCAGATCTTGAAGATAATGGGCAGACCATCTACTTCCCAGAAATCGCTACTACTGCAAAAGATAAAGCAGACGGAGATCATTTTACCAAAACCGATAAAGAGATTACCATCGTTGACACGGTTAAATATAGTAACCTAATTCCAGGAAAAGAGTATGCACTTACCGGTACCTTGATGGACAAAGAGACAAAAGAGCCTCTTCAGGCAGATGGTAAACCGATTACTGCCACTACGACCTTTACTCCTGAAGATGCCTCTGGCAGTATTGAACTTACCTTTACATTTGATGGCAGCATCCTGTCCGGCAAAACAATTGTTGTCTTTGAGTCTTTAACGTATCAGGAAAAAGAGATTGCTGTTCACGCCGATATAGAAGACCATGAACAGTCTATCTACTTCCCAGGAATTGGAACTACTGCGAAGGACAAAGCGATGGGGATCAGGAAGCCGTTGCTACGAAAGAAGTAACCATCATTGACACCGTATCCTACCAAAATCTGATTCCGGATACTCCATACAAACTGGTCGGCACACTGATGGACAAAACAACCCAAAAGGAAGTTCTGATTGATGGAAAACCTGTCACGTCAGAAACAGAATTTACACCAAAGGATTCCAATGGTTCTGTCGAAGTCATCTTCACTTTTGATGGAAGCACATTGGCTGGTCATGATGTAGTCGTTTTGAAAAACTTTTTTCCCTTGAAGGAGAAACAGCACTTGAAATTGCTTCCCATGAGGATCTGGACGATAAAGGACAGACGATAAAACTTACGGAAGTTCCAAAAGACACACCGGAACCTTCCAAACCAGTCAAGACTGGAGATGAAACAACCATTCTTCCTTATCTTTTACTGGCAGGTGCCGCACTCCTCTTTGCTGCCGGATTTGGTATTTTATATATCCGTAAGCGAAAAAAAGATAAGTAACTATCAATAAATATGCTCACAGGCAGCTTCTTACGGCTGCCTGCTATAAAGGTGATGAATATGGAACAATCTCGTTGTAATGCCGATGCCAAGCACATCCGGCATTTTTTTAGATATTTGTGATGGAAATTGGCATTCCTGTATTTATGTTCGCTGCGTTTCCTGTAAAACCCCAGGTTATTGTAATGGCCCACACTTCTTATATCATCCAGATGAAAACGGCAGTCCTTGTATCCTGCCCATGGCAGATGCCCGTATGCTCTTCTCCCGCATACCGGAACCAACGGAATGCCTGTCCGCCATAACACTGGAACAGTTTCAGTCCTTATATGGACTCTACTTTGCAAAAGAAGCATTGACCGATAAGCCATGTCCTTGTTTTGCTTTACTGCGGCATCAGGAAGCATCCCATTATTACTGGTAAAAGGTTGCACTTTTGGTACTTTCTGCGTACAGGATAAGAAAGGAGGCGATTTTATGTTGAATTTCACTGCTATGATTCAAGGAATCGATACAATATTTACGAACTTAATTTTTATTCCTGCACTTTTAATCCTGTACCTGAAGTTTCGTCCGAGAAAGCCCTGGAGCAGACGCACCAGAAATCTGTATCGGCTATGTATAGCTCTGATTTCTGTTTATGTCATCCGGATTTTCTGTGCAGGGTTCATCTTTACACCAGTAAATTACTCACGTTTTGAGACAGCGGTTTCTTTCCGCTTATCAAGGCACTGTTCTATTCTTAGATTTTCTGCATTTTGTGCCATTTAGTCCGAATCTGGGAGTAGTTTCTATGCCCATCCTATGGGAATTCATCACCTGCTTTCTTACAATATACGTATAAAACACGTAAGCGAGGTGAATCTTTATGAAACAGAAACAAATCCGCTGCCCATACTGCGGCAGCATCGCAATTTTAAGGGATGCGTCCTATGTATATGGAAATAAAGCGAAAGATGGAAAACTCTATGTGTGCAGTCACTTCCCACAGTGTAATTCTTATGTAGGAGTTCATCCTGGCACTACCAATGCCAAAGGAAAACTGGCAAACAAAGAGCTTCGGCAAAAAAGGATCCAAGCACACCGGGTGTTTGACCAGATATGGCTAAACCACATCTTTACGAAATCGGAGGCTTACCGCTGGATTGCTGATAAATTCTGTCTGACTGCCAAGGAAGCACACATCGGAGAATTTAGCACTTATATGTGTGATCAACTAATTCTGGAATCCATGAAGATTCTGGAGAATAACCATATCCCTCTCAGGGCCATTGGTTGAAAGGGGGGATATGTATGATCATCCCGATGACAGATGATGAACGCCGATTGACAGAGGAGTACTTATATTTGGTACCTGAAATGGTAAAAAAATTGACTACTCGTTGTGCTTATGTCTCATACGATGAGCAGCAAGACCTTCTGCAAGCCGGAAACTTAGCTTTATGCAAAGCCGCCATGAACTATGACAACACCCGTCCCTTTGCAGTTTACGCCAGAGTTGCCATACGAAATGCCATTTACAGTTATTGGAGAAAACTGCAAAAAGAACGAAAATACACCTGTTCCATGTATGCATCTTCCGAATTTGACATGGAACCCCTGCTTGTAGACCAAAAAACCGAACTATGGCAGGAACAATGTATGAACCAGGAACCCATTTATAAGCACCTGCAGTCCTTAGAAGCGAGAAGCTGCAATACACTAAGAAAAGGAATACATGCCCTGCTCCTGCAGCAAAAAGGATATACCAACCAAGAAATTTCCAAACATTATGGTGTCCCAATGAATCATGTCCGGGCATGGCAAAGCAAAGCCCGGAAATACTTACAGCAGGATACCAAATTATATACTCTTTTATCTTGAAGGGAGAACGATTATGCTGACACTTTATACTGCAGTCGGAATCCTACGATTCCAGGATTCCATAAAGGAACATAAAACACCGACTGTTATCAATAACCGGCAGGAATACGGACTGACAGAAGAAGAATTCTTTCTGTGGAGCAGCCTCGCATTTCAAATCCGACAGATCCATGAATTGCAGTCTGCTTTTTCCGAACGCTTGAAAAAACATCACCGTTCGGAAAATATCCCCATTGAACCTTACCTGAATCGGCTGCTGCTTCGAGGACTGGTTGTAAAAGGGGATGGTTTAACTGGTGTGGATGCCCTGTACCGCCTCTTAGGAGAACTTTATATCAGCCCATTGCAGGACAGTTTTTCAGTACGGCTTTTTACCTGCATCTATCTCTGCATGAAGAAAAAACTGCACACAAAGGAACTGATCCATTATCTAAAAAAGCCGGCACGGACTGCTATAGAGGACACGGTACTCCAAATAGCAAAAAAAAGTACAGATTTCTACGGCAGAGCTTGTAACCTGTGTAGAACAGGGCATCCATCCACAAAATACAGAGCAACTTTTTGACGCAGCTCTATGAAACCTCGGATGCAACATTCCGTACCCTGGCACAGGATATCCAATTCACCCATGCCGGTTATCCTGTACTGGAAGCCATCAGTAATTTGTACCTCAATAAACAGATTGCATTTGAAAAATTATAGGAAGGAGCAAATTATGCCAAAACCATTTCTTAATAAGCTGATTGTCCATGGGGCAATCGGCTTTTTCTGTGTCCTATTTGGATGTATTTACGGATTTATAACAGACGACCAGATATTTCTCCTTATGAGTCTTTGCATCGGTGTTGGAACTGCCATACGAATTGTGAGTCTGCTACATACCATCAAGATGCATGACTATACCGAATTAACTGGAACCTGTACAAAACGTGAAGTCAGCCCACTTACCAAGAAACAGAAAATTATTTTCCGTTCCACTGACCAGAAAGAATATCACTTTACATTCGATAAAAATATCCGCCTTTTATCTGGACATTATTATCGCCTATATTTCCGGAATGTAGCAAACCTTTCGGGTGAAGAAAAGGTTACTCCGGATTTACTTGCGTATGAGGAATTATCCCTAAATGAAGATGTTTCCCCGAAGAACTCTTAGATTTCTTCTCTAAATACAATAGAAGTGGATATGCCACTTTCACATACCCACTTCTATTATGCTTTATAAGTTTTCCTTCTGCCGTCCCAGTGAAATGACAAAAACCACTCCGAACTACCACGTATTCTGTCTCAAGGATGACAGCATAACAGCAATCGCAGGGAATAATAATCTATTGTATTCCAGAAGACTCTTCAAAAAATGGACAGTGCTTTCACTTTCAGGGTTTCAAAATGCAGTAACCATATCTTTTTATTTTTCTACTGTGACCAATTTTTCATATTAAGGGCAACTTTATACTGACAGTGAAAAATTCCCGCTTCATAATTCACTTGAATATCACCACTTATTTGTATTACTAGCTTTCTAGTAGCATACAATCCGATACCACTGCTTTTTTGTCCTTGCTTCATCTTTTGTGTAAAACAAATCAAATATAGATTTTAATTCTTCATCACTAATATAATCAGAAGGATTGCTTATTTGTATATGACAATACTCGGATTCTCCCCACATGTAAAACATTATATCACCAGTACTATACTTTAAAGCATTATCTATTAAATTACATAAAATTCTAATTAATATTTTCTCTTGAGCAAGTATCCAAATGTTTCCATGTGGCAGTCTAATATCTAATTGTTCTGAGGCACGTTTTGAATTTTTGAATATATTCCTTTAACAAAGAAGTGACTACCTCTGTAATATTGACTGATTTCATATCAACTTCGCTCTCTATTGCTTCACTCCAAAACAATAAATATAAATCGTCTACTAATTTTTTTAAATAATCCGCCTTTTTTTCAATATGTTCTATATAGCTATTAACAGGTTCATTCACATTTTTTCTAATCTAATTAACTGCAAGTAACCAAATAATAACAGTTAATGGAGTACGTAAATCGTTGTGATAAATTTGCTACCATTCTTTTTTAAAATTTTTTATCCTGTTTTTTTTAGCTGATGTTCTTTTTCGTTCATCTTCTTTTAATTCGCTTGTTGATACTAAGTGCAAGGTTCTCAATATCTTTATCAAATACATTGACCGAGTAGATATGCTCATTATGTTCTATCCATTCTATAATTCTTCTAATTTCCCTCTTCAGATGAAAAATGTATAATATGCCTAATAATATAAACACTCCTGTTATTAAAAAGACAACTAGCAAACTTCATATCTCCTTATAATATTAGAATCTCATCACATGTATTCAAGATTGCATTATCATGTGAAACAATAATAATTATTTTATGATTTTTAATTTGATCGATCAACTGTAAAAATTGTTTTTTTCCACTCTCATCCATAGCTGAGGTAGGCTCATCAAAAATCATTACCTGACCGTCTTGCACTACTTGGCGAATAATTGCAATTTTTTGCTTTTCTCCACCGGAAATATTACTTGACTTTTCATTAATTTGCAAATCCCAATTATCTCTTTTCAAAATACTATCACCAAAGCAATCAACGGCTCTCTGTATACATTTTACATCAAGCTTTCGATATAAAGCAATATTATTATATATTGTATCTGCTATTAAAGTCGGCTCCTGTTCTGTTACACTGATTACATGTTCTCTTATATAATCCATATCTAAATTTCTCATTTCTGTATCGTTCCATATTATATTCCCTTGATATTCATCTACATACATACCCATTAAAATTTTAATAAGTGTACTTTTCCCACATCCGTTTTCTCCTTTCAATCCATAAACTTTCCCCTTTTTTAAGTTTGTAGAAAAACTTTTTATGGTTTCTTTCTGGTCATATGCAAAATTCAAATCCTGAATTCTAATTTGTTTGATTTCATTAAGTCTTATACACCCCTTAGACTGCTCCTTAATTTCTAAAATAGATTTTATACGTTCAAAGGATACATAAGCCTCTTGGTATTCTTGACCGTATGCCACTATTTCTTTTCCATATTCCAAAATCATATTAAAATATACTGAAATCATATAGAAATATCCTATTTGCATATCTCCAGTAAGTATCTTTTTTCCTCCAATCCAAAGTAAAATGCATACAGATATTGCCCCTACAATCCCTTCAAGATTTGCAAATGCCTGGATAGTCGCTTGTTGTTTAAATATAGATCGATATAATTTTTGATATGATGCTACTAACCTATTTGAAAAAATGAACCCATACTATGTATTTTTATAAACTCTATTTTTTCTAATTGTTCCTGCAGTCTGGAGAAGAAATTGGATTTCTCCTCTTTCATTCCATAACTGCAATTATAAATACGCTTTTTGAAGCCAATATATATAAAAAAATAAAGTGCTAATAAAAACATTGTAACTATAAAAGCAATCGAATCCATTTTCCAAATCATAAATAAGATTATACCCGCTGAAAAAAACTGAAAATATCAATTCAGTCAAGGAGCTGATGAAAAAAATAAGTACATCATTCGCATCATTGTTTATCCTTTGAGATAAGTACGATAAATCAGTCTGTCAATTTACGAAGTGGCGAAACTTTTTTAAATGATTTACAATTTCGAAATTAATGAAAATGCTGCATTTAAGTCTGTATCCTTATATAAAGTATTTATTGACATAGCAGACAATTTCCTTACCAACATACAATAACAGTAATAAAAATATGAATTTTAAACATTGCTGAATATGTTATTTCCACATTAAACATAATTAATAAATTGTCCCATAGCAGCCGGTATAAATGTATTTAAACCCGCACAGTATAATACCCAACAAAAAATATATCCCATATTCTATTTATATTGA
>ENA-OQCD01000006-OQCD01000006.1-human-gut-metagenome-genome-assembly--contig:-NODE-6-length-49756-cov-7.256584_pt1 | contig 49756 bp, 68 predicted proteins | sample MGYA00242755_ERZ504571 | MGnify/ENA primary metagenome ERZ504571 (study PRJEB26092, sample SAMD00036274) | human gut metagenome | host: Homo sapiens | study: EMG produced TPA metagenomics assembly of the...
GGTTCGCTGTTTCCGCCACTGGCGGCGCTCACCTTTGCAGCATCCAGTATTATCTGCGCTTTTGGCTTGGCATCTGCCGCACCTCGCTCGCCGTATCGGCACTTAGAATTATGCGGTATTGCCCTAATAAAAATAAAAGCGAATATAGAAAAGAAAAAATCTATACCGTAAAGCAACCGCCCGGTACAAATCCTGTACCGGGCGGCTGCTTTATGATGAAATAGCAGAGAATGGCAGAAAGTTACAGCTGGTCGATGGTGGGGTAGCTGTCAATGGCACCGTAGCGCTGCACACTGTAACCGCAGAACCGGTTGGAAAAATCCAGCCACTGGTTCAGCTGGTCCGCCTGCAGAGCGGGCAGGGCGGCGCGGTCCACCCCGTTTTTGTGCAGCTGCCACAAGAACGAGCCGATGAACCCGTCCCCGCGCGGTGGTATCCACGGCCTTTACCGGCTTGCTGGCGGAAAAGCCGTGGGCGGTGCGGGTGTAAGCGTAGGCACCGGCACTGCCGCAGGTGTAGAGCACCAGCTGTACATGGCCCACAAACAGGCTGGGCAGGGCGGCTTCAATATCACTGGTGCCGGTCAGAAATTCCAGCTCTTCGTCCGAGATTTTGACCACATCGGCCAGCGGCAGGAACTCCAGCACCGTGCGGCGCAAAGCATCACGGTCCGGCCACAGCGGAAAGCGCAGGTTAGGGTCAAAGTCAATGATAGTCCCGGCGCTGCGGGCTGCGGCAATGGCATTTTTGTGGGCTTCCCGCATGGGGCTTTCCACCAGGGCAACGCTGCAAAAATGCAGGGCATAGGCGTTGGCAAACAGGCTGGTATCCACCTGCTCCGGGGCGTACAGCAAATCGGCTGAGGGCTTGCGGTAAAAACTGAACGTCCGGTTGCCGTCCGCTTCCAGCGAAACAAAGGCCAGGGCGGTGTTGGCTTTGTCCGTCAAACAGATGTGGCTGGTATCAATGCCGCAGGCAGCCAGTTCATCAATGATCTTGTGGCCGAACGGGTCATCTCCCAGCTGGGTCAGCAGGGCAGAATCCCCACCCAGGCGGGCATAAGCACCGCACACGTTGGCGGGCGCGCCGCCCACACGGGGGCTGAAAGAGGGAACCTCGGCAAAGGAACAGCCGGTTTGGACGGAATCATATCGATCAGCGCTTCGCCGATCGCATACAAGGTATCATGTGCCATGGAATGTCCTCCGTTAAATCGAAAGGGAATACAGGGTGCTGCCTGCGCCGCAAAGCTGCACGGCAACCTTGCCCGCTGCCGGGTAATACCGGGTGGAAAGCACCGCGGCACCGTCGTTCAGGAATATTTCCAGCGAGGAAGCATCCCCCACAACACGCAGGCTGCGGCAGGGGGCATCCAGCACAGCCTTGCGCTCGGTGCGCCCGGCGGCAATCGCTGCATCGGTAAAGCGCAGGGTACAGGTGCGGTCCGCTTCGGTGTAAGTCAGGGTCAAGCCGTTGGCAATGGTCAGGACAAAATCCCCGGCGGGGGAGGCGGTCAGGTCAAAGCAGGGGTCCGTTTCAACCGTTTCGCCGTCTGCCGGCTGGCGGGCTTCGCCGCGCAGGGCGTTCAGCTCGGCGGCGGGGGCTTGCAGCAGGCAGCCATTGCCGTCCTGGGTCAACACGCGGGGCAGGGTCAGGCAGTGTTGCCAGCCATACTCCACGGTGGGGTTGGTGTAATCGGCATCCGGCATGCCCATCCAGCCAAACTGGATGCGGCGGCCATCCGCGGCGGCAAAGCTTTGGGGCGCGTAATAGTCAAAGCCATCGTCCAGGGCGTGGAATTCGCTCAATGTGCAATCGGTGCGCCAGTCACCCTGCAGGGCAAAGTAACCGCAGCCGTACACGTTCTGGCAGGCAATGCCCTGGGGCGATACCGCCAAAAACCACTGGCCGTCCAGCTCAAACAGGTCGGGGCATTCCCACATATAGCCAAAGGGTTCGGGGGTGGTAATGGTGTTGATGTGGTTCCAATGCAGCTTGTCGGCGCTTTCAAACACCAGCACTTCGCCATGGTCGTCCAGTGTTCGGGCACCCAGCACCATATAGTAGCGCCCATCCAGTGCAAACACTTTGGGATCGCGCACATGGCAGGTCAGCCCGGCGGGATAATCCTGGTTGTACATCAGGCAGCGCTTGTTGTCCAGATGGATGGCATCGCGGCTGGTGGCAAGGCAGACATTGTGCCCGCGCCCCTGCTTGATGTAGTCATATTCGCCGGGGTGCTTGACATTGCCGGTATAGTACAGGTACAGCATGCCGTCCTCCACCAGAGCGGAGCCGGAATAAACGCATGGCAGTCAAACGGTTCGTCCGGGTACAGCATTACGGGCAGGCGTTCCCAGTGGAACAAATCGCGGCTGCGCACGTGCCCCCAGTGCTTGACCCCTCCCGTGGGGTCAAACGGGCCGTACTGATAAATACATGGTATTCATCGCCGATCTGGCACAGCCCGTTGGGGTCGTTCAGCCAGCCAACCGGGGGCTGAACATGCAGCTTTTGCCGGTGGGGATCCGCCGCCACACGGGCGGCCCCGGCGGCTTCCACCATGGGGACAAGACGCTTCAAATCACGCTGCAAGGCATTCATAACAGGTAGCTCCTTATTGATTGAGAGGGGAAAACATCAGGCTTTGGCTTCCTCGGCTTCGGGGGTCCAGATCACCCAGGTCACAGCGAAGGAAACGCCGAAGGAAATTGCCATCATGATGAGGTACTGCAGCGGCATGTGCAGATGCAGCAGGATGCCGAAGATGCCGGTCACGCCGGTGCCGGTGGCACCAAGGCCGGTCACACTGGCATACAAAGCGCCGCAGGCACCGCCGACCAGGCCGCCGATAAAGGGCTTAAAGTAGCGCAGGTTGACGCCGAAGATGGCGGGCTCGGTAATGCCCATGCAGGCAGAAAGGGCGGAGGGCAGGGCCATAGACTTAACTTTGGCGTTCTTGCTCTTGAGGGCAACGGCAAAAGCGGCACCGCCCTGGGCAACGTTGCGGCGCTGGCCAGGGGCAGCCAGTAGGTGAAGCCAAACTTGGCCAGCTGGCCAAGGTCGATCAGGGTGTACATATGGTGGATACCGGCCACAACGGTGACGGCGTACAAACCGCCCATGATGAAGGAACCGATGCCGAACGGCAGCTGAATTAAAGCCTGAACGCCGTTGATGATGCCGTCCTCCAGCGTGGTGAAGATTGGGCCGATGACAGCGAGGGTGAGATAACCGGTAACGAAAACGGAGACCAGCGGGGTAACAAACAGGTCGATCATGGCAGGCACAACTTTGTGCAGCCGCTTTTCAATCTGGCACATCAGCCACACGGCAATAATAACGGGGATAACGTGGCCCTGGTAGCCGACCAGCGGAATTTTGTACAGCCCGCCAAACACCGACTGGTAGGTCTGCACGCCCTCAGAAGCAACGGTCCAGGCGTTCTGCAGGTTGGGGTGAATCATGATCATGCCGATGACAGCACCCAGGAACTGGTTGCCACCAAACACCTTTGCGGCGGAGAACGCGATCAGGATAGGCAGGAAGGTGTACGCCGTGTTGGAGAACAGCTGGGCAAACACATAGATGGAACCGCTGGTATCAATGTTCAGGAAGCCGTTGTTGACCATAAAGTTCAGCGCTTCCATAATGCCCATCAAAAAAGCCGGAAGCCACGATGGCCGGGATGATGGGAACAAAGATATCGCCCAGCGTCTTGATGGCCCGCTGGTACCATGGTGCTTTGGAAGCGGCAGCCTGTTTGACTTCCTCCTTGCTGGCACCGGTGATTCCGGCCAGGGCGGTGAACTCGTCATACACCTTGTTCACAATGCCGGTGCCGAAGATGATCTGCAGCTGGCCCTGGGCTTCAAATACGCCCTTGGCGCCCTCAGCATTTTCGAGCTCTTTTTTGTTCACCTTGGAATTATCCGCAATCACCAGGCGCAGGCGGGTTGCGCAGTGTGCGGCCGATACAATGTTGGAAGCACCGCCGATGTTGTCCAGTACCTGCTGGGCTGCTTTCTTGTAATCCATGTTGCACGCTCCTTCTTTTATCTGTTGGCCCGGTAGGAGGTTCCGGGGCCTGTTTCATTTGACAGCTTTATTATATACGAAGGTGAGTGCTTTTTCTATTGACCAAACGACCCAACTTGCAAAGACTCTGTTATCGATTTCACACAGTTTCACACCGCTCTTTGGTAAAATGCACAAAAAACAGGGGACTGCATGGAAAGGGTGCACAAAACAAAAACTTCCCCGCAGTGATGCAGGGAAGTGTGGCGCAAAGGATGCCTGTTATAGCGACCAGACATTTTCATCTGAGTTGTCATCCCCGGTGGAGGCCCGGCATTTTAACTCATAATCCAGCTTGATCATCTGCGGCTCGGCATGGGGGTCCGCCAGCATGTCCATCAGCAGGCGGGCGGCTTTGTCCCCGGCGGTGCGGTAATGCAGATGGGCGCTGGTCAGCGGCACATAGGCAACGCGGCCAATGCGGTTGTCGCCCACAGCGGCAATCATGATGTCATCCGGCACCCGCAGACCGTGGCTGCGGCAGTATTGCAGCGCACCCAGGGCGATGGAGTCGGTCGCGCAGAACAGGCAGTCCAGCCCCGGCGCACGGCCAAACAGCTGCTCCGCCTGGTGGTAGCCGGATTCCATGTTGAACTTGGCAATGCTCATCCGCTGCGGCTGGGGCACGAGACCTGCATCCCGCAGCGCACTGTCAAAGCCTTCGCGCCGGGCAAGGCCGACGGCTTTGTCCAGCAGGGTCACGCCCAGGTAGCCCGGCTTGCGCCGCCCCTTTTGCAGCATGTGGGCGGTGGCGGCCTGCGCCGCGCCGAAATCATCGTGGAACACACAGCTGAACCCGGGATACTGCTGCCCCACGATTACCACCGGCACATGCAGGCTTTGCAGCACCGCGTGGTGTTCCGGGGTAAACATGGTGGCAATCAGGATAATGCCGTCCACCGTATCATGCCGCAGGGTATCCAGCGCGCGCACTTCGCGGGTGTTGTCGTTGGCGGTGTTGATCAGCAGCAGCTGGTAGTTCTGGTCGTCCAGTACCCGGCTGATGCCCTCCACCATGCGGGCGCAGCTTTCGCTGCTCAGCCGCGGCATGATCACCCCAATCTGCCGCGTGCGGCGGGTGCGCAGCATCTGGGCCTGCATACTGGGGCGGTAGCCGGTGGCTTCCACCGCAGCGGCAATCTGGGCGCGCTTTTCGGCGCTTAAGTACCCGCCGTTAAAAATAGCGGCTGACCGCTGCCTTGGATACCCCCGGCATATTGGGCAAACGCGGTAATGTTCATAGGCCGCACTCCTGTCCGGCTGCCGGCGGGGGAAACCTGCCGGTGCACTTTTTTATCAGTATAATGCAGAAACTGGCAGGGTGCAACGGGGAAAGAGCGGAGAAAAGAAAAATAAGAATGAATGGCATAGAGGACAAAGAGTGAAAATAGAACAAAAACGGGGATTGAATTTGTGCTTTTGACGGAGAAAAAGAATGAAAGCTGAATACAAAAAAGCACACAGCTAAAAAGATTTACTAGAATGAATTTGGTGTAAAAGTTATCTTCCGCGCTGGCACAGGATGAAAAGGTATGCTATAATATAATATTAGTTACACGATGAAAAAGTAAGATGCCCCTGATGCCGATGCGGATATGCGCGGGGCAATGATATGTGTTTAGTGAGGAAAAAGAATGGGACTGCTGCAAAAAATTCAGGCAAAAACCGAGGAAGCCCGCGCGAAGGAAAAGATCCGCCCGCTGCTGGAAAGCCGCATGATGCGGGACATCCTGCTGGAGATCGGCCAGCGCGGCAACGAAGCGCTGGACCCGCAGTCCGTTCCATTAGCTATGCGCCGCCGCGCTACCCAACTTGCCAGCGAAAGCGGCCTGAGCGGCCTGAAGCAGTGCGCTGTGGATGAACTGCATCTGGACGAAGAGGGAATCACGCTGGTCTGCAAGGGGGAGCACACGGCATTTTTGTACGCAGACTATAACTATGAAAACATTGAGGATACCGACTGCCTGCCCGCTGTGGCCGAATACCTGGTGCAGCACATGCGCGGCTATTATAACATTACCCGCAGCTTTTACAGTGTGCCCAAAGCCAACGGCCATGTGGAGGAAAAGACTCGTGAGGTGACCGTGGTGCGCCACCACGAGGATACCCCCTTTGCCCCCGGCCCGGTGCAGAAACAGCATTTGTTCTGATGCACATGAGATATCCCCCGGCATACAGGAATTATGCCGCCCCGCATCTTGACGCGGGACGGCATTTTTGCTATACTAATTTAGTATCCGGCAGCAACCCAGAACATGGAGCATTCCCCAAGAGGTCGTAAGAGGGAGCACTCGAAATCAAGCAGGCATTTTGGAAGTTACCACTAATTTTCTAACGACCCATCGTCAGAAATCCACTGCTTTCTACAATTTAATATTTGCTGTTCTCTCCTACTTTTCTCTCCTTTTTCCGGAGAAGATTTTGGGGGATTACTATAAGGAGCATTACCCAAGAGGTCGAAGGGGTCGCACTCGAAAGTTTGCATCCAGCAGGTCACCTTGTCCGCAGGAAATCCCATAACGGCGGGCTTTATCGGGTGTCGCGTACTCAACTTTTCATCGTTATCTTGCATCGAAATCTCGCATTTTTCCAAACGCTGTGCGAGGCGGTGCGGTAAAAACTAAATAAGCAGACGTATCGAAGCGGTCGTAACGAGATTGACTCGAAATCGTGGTCGCTACTCGGTAGCTCCCTGACCGGAATCCCTTGATTTTACGGGGTTTTTCGGGTATTCTTAACTTAATATTTTTGCTTGTTCTCCCCATCAGTTCTCCCCGTTTTCTGAGGTGCTGATGTTGAGATAAATACGGAGACGTATCGAAGTGGTCATAACGGGACTGACTCGAAATCAGTTGATCCGCAAGGGTCCGTGGGTTCGAATCCCACCGTCTCCGCCAGAAATCACGCCAGTAGTCGGTTTTTCCGGCTGCTGGCTTTTCTTTCTCAATTCGCTGCAAAGCCCAAACCATTGAGCATTGCGTCAGCCGAAGTCAGCTTCGAGCTGTAATCCAGATGTGCGTAAATGTTCGCCGTAGTTGAGAAGTCGCTGTGACCAAGCCATTCCTGAATCTGTTTCATGGGAACACCGTTTGCCAGAAGTAACGAGGCGCAGCTATGCCGGAGATCGTGATACCTGATCTGTCTCATCCCCTTCGCCTTGAGCAGCTTCGGAAAGCTCTCTGTGACGTAGTGGGGCTTTATCAGATCGCCAATCTCATTGACACATACATACTCAAGATAGTCCTTGATGTAACTGCGTCCGCACAGGCGGCGGTTCTCCTGCTGTTCTTCTTTCAGTGCAAGAAGTCTTTCCCGCATGAAAGGAACAAGAGGCAGTGTTCTCATACTCGATTTGGTCTTTGTGGTGTCTGACGCAACCAGAACGCGCTTGCCGTCGAGATCACAGGAAGTAACCGTATGACGGATGGTGATGGTGTTCTGGTCAAAGTCGATGGCATCCCATTTCAGACCGATTGCTTCACTCCGGCGCAGACCGTAGAACGCACCGAACAGAATTGGCAGTTCAAGTTTGCTTCCTTTTGTAGCCTCGAAAAGAGCGTTGACCTCATCGGCATCATAGAAGCTGCCGACGTAGCGGTCTTTCTTCGGACGCTCAACCTTATCCGCCGGGTTTACATCAATCAGGTCAATCTTCACGGCATACTTGAGTGCCTTGTGAATGTTGGCGTGATAATGAATGACCGAGGACGGACTGACACGCTCAAGCTCACTCAGGTAAAACTCCTGAATGTCTTTTGCGGTCAGGTCCTTGAGCGTCACTTCCTTTTCGCGGAAGTACGGTGCTACAATCTTTTTAACCGTAGTCGAGTATGAAGCGAATGTCGGGACTGCAACCGAGCTTTTGATGATGTCGAGCCATTTTTCCATATAGTCCGCGAACAGAATGTCTCCGTTCATGACCTTCGGCTCTTCGGGATTGAAATTGCGTCGTGCGTCCATCAGGATCGCTTCGGCGCGTTTTTTGTTTCCCTTCACAGTAAGCCCGGTGGAAATCCACTTGGTCTTTCTTTTTCCGAGAGAATCGGTGTAGTTCAACACGGCGTAGTAATATCCGCTTTTTTTCGCGGAGATGTCCTGCTACCATAATTATCCTCCTTCTTTGTAGCAGAGACACCTACCTGATACCGTGCTTCTATTATACCAGAACCGGGTTCGAATTGGAGGACCTCTGCCGAACATTTTTTGTAAACAAATTGAGTCCAAGCCTTATGCCGTGACTGCTTCTCCGCATCCGATGCAGAGAAAGGTGAAAAGATGAGCCTTCGGAATACGATAGGCTCTGCCGACTTTAAGACAGCAGATTTTACCTTCCCGCAGGATGCGGTAGCCGGTCTTTGTGCTGATGCTGAGTATTTCGCACATCTGCTCAATGCTCATCACATCTGGATAGTCTTTCAGCATGAGCTTGTAGGCATCGCGCTGAGAAATGGTTGATGCGGTATTCACCCGTCTCACCTCCACAAGATTTGATTTTGCCTTATCAGCAAAAGGATAGGCAGCAGTCCTTTTTGAATAGACTGCTGCCCATAGTTTTTGATGATAAAGCTTTCGGGCGTTTCATATTGGTTATCCTTCCGGCATATTTGCAGCTCGCACCCCTGCCGAATAGGGAATGCTGCGGACTACCAATGGTCAATCGGTATCATGGGACTCTCACCCCTCCGAGGATCGCTCCGAGCCGCCCCTTCAAAGAAAAAGACGGAAGTATCATTATACCCGGCATCTGCATCGTCGCAAGCAGCCGCACCACACGGCTGTTATAGCTCTCCGGAGGTCGCTCACTCCCTTGCGGGAGGTCTTGGCGTCGGAAGCTGTGTTGCTTCGCAGAAGCGGAAAGATCCGCAGCACTGAACTATTCAGTTTTCAAGGAGCAGTGAAGAAGTTTAAGAACCCTCTTCACTTTACAACGGACAAAAAATCGGCAAAATGGGGGGGGTGCGGCATCAAAATTTATTTTTGATTTTTTTGCAGACAGCGTTTTTTTGTTTCCAATACGCTTTTGTGGTTGCACCCTTTCAGCTTGGCGAACTTTCTGACACTCATGCCGCCGAGAATAACCTCGTCGAAGACTTCCCTTTGATTTGCGGTCAGCGTTTTCCGGAAGGCTATGATCCAACGCTTAGTAGCGGATTCCTGAATGTAGTCGTGCGGGTCGATAAGCCATGCAGGTCCTTCCACATCTTCCTCGTTGACAACATCAAGAGAGAGAATAGTTTGAGGCTTTGCATCGTCCGGGTCGCTTGAGGTAAAACCTCTCCGCATCTGCTTCTCTTCCAGTCGGAGGATTTTCATGACCTCACGGTCAACCTCCGTTACTTCGCCGGTGATTTTCACGCGCACCATGCACTTTCCGTCCTCCGTAGTCCAGAGGTCATAGTCGAACTCGACAGGGGTTTTAGGGATTCGTTTCATTGCTTGTCCTTTCCGCTGGCGCGGAGCAGCGGATGGACAAGCCTAAAAAAGGAGCCGCATGACGGTGAGTTGTGATCCCATGCCGATAAAACAGAGTGCGAACACTCTGTTCATGCGGCATTAGGAAGACTCACCAGTCAGCGGCTCCACAGCACAGCTATCAAATATTTATTTGTTAAACTCCTTATCCTCTGTTGAGGTGGAGATATAACCTTCTCATACTGAGAACATTGAAGACGGTTTCTCTTCCGCAGAGCTTACACTTTGCCTGAACGTGACCTCTTGTGTCCTCAAAAACGATGATGGTATTGTGATGACAGTACGGGCATTCCATCGTTCGCCTCTTCTGGCTGGCGATGGCGATACGCGCCCGTCTGATCTTCATCTGCATTTCAGCAGACGGTTCAGTAACACGGATATTCTTTTTCATGCCCATACCTCCGTCGGATCATCGAACTCTGAATATGGGCGGTCTTCGAGATAACCAAGCTGGCGCAGACGGATGACGGCTGCGGACTGGGAAACACCAAGTTGAGCGCATATCGCTCTGAGCGACAGGCGATCCCGGTATGTAAAGTAGCCGCCATAGGACGTCAGCTTCTTCTCAGGGATGAAATACCACGCGGCAAGGTCAACTTCTTTCTGCGGCATCAGGATTGCCGCTCCGAGGACGTTTGCTTGCCATTCATTCCAGTCCTCATGTGTTTTGAGATCACGCAGCGAATAGGCTGTTCGTGCGGAATACTGCCGGTTGCAGCGTTGCTTGACTTCATCGGATTCCATCTGATAGAGAATCTGATGAGCGCATTCGTGGGCAAGCGTGAAGCGCCGCTTCCCGCAGAGCTTCTTTATCTGCCCTTGACGGATGAAGCTCTCATCGAGCAACACCTGATTACATCTGAGCGGAAGTGTTCGCCTGACACCCTTTTCCTCAACGATGTACTCTGTATCAGTATAGGCAGTCAAGCCGCAGATACTTCCATCAGAGGAAAGTCGGGCAAAAGACACTTGCAAGCCGAGATAGTCTCTTGCGAACTGATCAATCGGCGTGGCACGAGCCATACGGACTTCCTCGGACTCCGTGCCGAAGAAAAACTTGTTGAAGTCTTCCGTGACGGCTGCTGCAATTTCTTCGATTTGCTTCTGAGATAAGATCACCGGGCATTCTCCTTTGCTTCGACAAACCACTTGTCTCCTTCATGAAAAAGGAACGACTCCTTTCCTTTAATCATGACTGTGTAACGGATGCCGCCACCACCAACCTTCTTGGATGTGGCGCGGCATTTGTAAAGAATCTGGTCGATCTGAAAAATCAAACCGTCCTTCCAACGGATGAGCCGGGGCTGAATTGCACCTTCCTCATCGACATCGAGATTTACCGAAACATACGCTTTTCGGCACTTCGAGCAGTTCATGAGCTACCTCCGTTCATAAAAAAGTTACCTGTTTTTCGACACGAAATTCCTCAACATTATTGACACACACATCGTTCGTGTGGTATCATAATTACGAACAGAGATTTCGTGTAAATATAGTATAGCACGAACATCATGTTCGCGTCAATAAGATAGACGAAAGTTTTGTTCGTGTTCACGGAAAATTAAAGAAAGAGGTGCCTTATGGGATTTAAAGACAGGCTTAAAGAGAAGAGAGTGGAGGCAAACCTGACGCAAGCCGCTCTCGCAGAAAAAAGTCTCTGTTACTGCGAGGACAATTCAAAATTATGAGCTTGGCACTCGAAAAACCGACAAAATACGATATTTGTAAAAAAACTTGCCGAAGCTCTGAACACAACACCGGAATATCTTCTCGGCAACGGCGGAATGCTCGTTCTCGCCGCACAGGAACAAGGCGGAGCAAAAGCGGCGCGTGAGATAGATGAACTGGTGAGTGAAGTCACCGGTATGTTCGCAGGAGGTAAGCTCAGTGAGGATGCGCTTGACGGCGCGATGCAGGCACTCACCAGAGCCTATTGGATTGCAAAGGAAAAGAACAAGAAGTACACGCCGAAAAAGTATCGAAAAGAGCAGCCGGAGGAATAAGTCCGGATTTTTGTACAGGGTGTTTTTTTATAATGGATAATAATTATCCACGAATGGAGGTGGCGCGATGAATGCCGAACAGCTATCAAAGGTGGGCAGCGATCTTGTACGACGATGCGGCACACGAGATCCTTTTCAAATCGCAAAAGAGCTGGGCATCATTGTTCTGGATGATTGCGAAAACTTCGGGCAACTCAAAGGAATGTATCGCGTTGTCAAGAAAAATCGCTTTATTTTCTTAAATCAGGATTTAAGTCCGCAAACGAAGCGTATTGTATGCGCTCATGAGATCGGTCACGACCGACTGCACCGCGCACTTGCAAAAGGTGATGGATTGCAGGAGTTTGTGCTTTACAAGATGAACTCTATCCCTGAGTACGAAGCGAACATTGTTGCGGCTGAGATATTACTTAATTCCGACGAGGTGCTTGAGTACATTTACGATTATGGGTACACTTCGGCGCAGATTGCACAGGCAATGCACACAGACATCAACTTGATTGCCTTGAAGATTGCGCATCTGGCAGAGACAGGGCATGACCTACGCCGGATAGATTACCGAAGTGATTTTTTGAAATAAAGAGGTGGCGTATGACAAGAAGCGAAGTTATGAAAGACTTCATGAAGAAGACCGTGGTTCCGGTCGCAGTTGCGCTCCTGCTGTTTTCTGTTTTCAGCCGCATATTCGTTGAGAACGGAACGCCGGATTATTTCCTGATTTGGCTTGCTTGCGGAGTGCCATTCGGCATCGGAAAGATGTTCACGCTTATCCCGATTGGCTTTGGTATTTCCGGTACAGTAGGCGTTGTTGCACTCAACCTTGTCCTCGGCGGTCTGATCGGCGGTGTGATCCTGATCTGGAAGCTGGCAGTTGCCTCTGGTATCTGCCGCTGACAGTACATCGGTATACAACTTGCAAATAAGCACTTAGTGGAGGGTTAAATTATGAAGGATGAGATAATATCTTTGATAGAAGAAGGCGGCGAGTTTGCTTTGGATAGTATTTTGCCAGATGGCATCGTCAGAGACCTGCCTATCATCGGTCCAGCTTTTAGCTTGATAAAAATAGGAAAAGACATTCATGATAGAGTCTTTATAGAAAAGTTAAAAAGTTTCATGCAGGACATTGACAAAAATCAAGAGTGGAAAGAGAAATTCCGTGATGTGGATGAGTGCAACAAATATCGAAACAGCTTCTTTATGTGGTCGATTCATGCGATGATGATGACAAATTGCGACTAATCGGATTGATATTTAATTGTTTTGTGAACGGAGACATCGACAGAACCCAATATTTTTTATATCGATTAATATTGAATTTCAAAATCATTCTATCATTTTTGAAAGTACTTTTGGAGATTGACGAGACCGATGCTCGTTTCAAAAATGACGGAGAAAAGTATGACTACGACGCCATAGCGCATTTGCTGAATATAGGCGCACTTGATGCTGCTGGACAGACAGTTGCAACATTCGACTCTAAGACTGGGACGCTCCAATCTCCACCATCCGTAATTGTTGCTGTCAATGGGTATGGGGTATTTATAAGGGATATTCTGAAGGAACTGAATTAGATTCGTTAAACCATGGTCGGAGGAGGAATCGTAGAAGATGAAACAACGCACCTACATTGCAATCGACCTGAAATCTTTCTACGCCTCCGTGGAGTGCCGGGAGCGCGGCTTAGATCCTCTGGACACAAACCTCGTTGTAGCAGACGAAAGCCGGACGGACAAGACCGTCTGCCTTGCCGTTACTCCCTCCCTCAAAAGCTATGGCATCTCCGGGCGTGGGCGGCTGTTTGAAGTCAAGCAGCGCGTGAAAGGAAGCGAATGCCGGACGGCAGCACGACGCACCGGGACGCAAACTGGACGGCACATCGCACTTCTTCTCGGAGCTGCAAGCAAACCCGTCTCTGGCGATTGACTTCATCATTGCGCCGCCTCGGATGGCGTACTACATGGAGTACAGCACCCGCATCTATCAGGTTTATCTCAAGTATATTGCCCCGGAGGACATTGTGGTCTACTCCATCGACGAGGTGTTCATGGACGTGACGGACTACCTGAATACCTACAAGCTCTCGGCACATGACCTTGCCATGAAGATCATCCTCGACGTGCTTGAGACGACCGGCATCACGGCAACCGCTGGGATTGGGACGAATCTCTTTCTCTGCAAAGTGGCAATGGATATTGTGGCGAAGCACATCCCCGCTGACAAGAACGGTGTCCGCATTGCAGAGCTGAATGAGATGAAGTTCCGGCGTGAGCTTTGGGCGCACCAGCCTCTCACGGATTTCTGCGCGTGGGTCGAGGCATTGCGAAAAAACTTGAGCAGAACGGGATGTTCACGATGGGCGATGTTGCCCTCTGTTCAGAGCAGAACGAGGACTTGCTTTACAAGCTGTTCGGCAAGAATGCGGAACTACTCATTGACCATGCGTGGGGCTGGGAGCCTACGACCATTGAAGCAATCAAAGCGTACCGTCCCAGCTCAAACAGCCTCAGCTCCGGTCAGGTATTGCACTGTCCCTACGAGCCGCAGAAGGCGAAGCTGGTTGTGCGGGAAATGACGGACTTGCTTGTGCTGGACTTGGTGGACAAGGGGCTTGTCACCGACCAGATGGTTCTCACAGTCGGCTACGACATTGAGAACCTGACCGATCCGGCACGACGGGCAAAGTATCACGGCGCGGTGGAGAAAGACCCCTACGGTCGGGAGATTCCCAAACAGGCGCACGGCTCTATCAATCTCGACGGTCACACATCCTCTACCCGCAAAATAATGTGTGCTGTGTCAGAGCTGTTTGACAGGATCGTGGACAAAAATCTGCTTGTCCGCCGTATGTATGTTGTAGCAAATCATGTCCTGCCGGAAGCCGATGCGCCGAAGAAAAAACGACGGCGCTGTCCAGCTTGACCTCTTCACCGACTATGCTGCCGAAGAGGAAAAACAGAAAGCCGAGGACGCTGCATTGGAGCATGAGCGAAAGATACAATCCGCCACGCTTGCGATCAAAAAGAAGTACGGAAAGAACGCCATCCTCAAGGCGATGAATCTTGAAGAAGGTGCAACCGCGAAAGACCGCAATGCGCAGATTGGAGGGCATAAGGCGTGAGCGGAAAATACGACGAGATCATGGGACTTCCGCACCATGTTTCCAAGACACGACCGCAGATGCCAATGACAGATCGTGCAGCACAGTTTGCCCCCTTTGCTGCCCTCACCGGCTATGATTCTGCAATTAAAGAAACTGGGCGTCTGACTGACGAAAAGATTGAACTTGACGAGGAAGCTCTGACCGCTTTGAACCTGAGATATCAGCTTCTCATAGATGCCCTTGATGAAGAGCCGGAGGTTGAAATAACCTACTTCAAACCCGATGAGCGCAAAGCTGGCGGCGAATATGTGGCAGTGATCGGCGCGGTCAAAAAGGTCGATGACTTTGAACGGCTGATTACCATGCAGGATGGTATGAAGATTTCAATGGATGATGTTCTGAGCATTGACGGGGAGCTGTTTTCATCGTTGGAATGATATTGATTGATATGCTATAAACGCGAGACGAAATGACTGTGCGGCAGTAATCCGTGCGGTCATTTTTGTTTTCTTTGCCGTAAGAAAACAAAAAGCTTTTTTCTCATGTCCCCCCCATTTTGAATATTTTGTCCGTTGTAAAGTGAAGGGGTATTTTACGGGGAGTCTCTACGAGGGAATACGATTTTAGAGAATAGCAAGCACAGCCGGTGTATATACACACGGCAATTTCCAATTAAGGAAACCCTCCCCTTAATCGAAAAAATGCTTGTTGGAATGTCTCCCAAACCCTCTTCCTATACGAAAGGACGGAACGCCTATGGCAAACAGAACGCGACCAAATCAGATACTATTCTTCGTCTCCGACGATGAGAAAAGAATCATCAAGGCAAAGATGGCACAGCTCGGAACAAAGAACATGGGAGCATATCTCCGGAAGATGGCGATTGACGGTTATATCATCAAGGTGGACTACACGCAGCAGAAGAAACTCGCCGCCGCTGTCAGCCGTGTTGCCTCGAACATCAATCAGATTTGCCGCCGCATAAACTCCACCGGACACTTCTATGCGGACGATATTGCAGAGCTGAAAGAAAGGCAGGGTGAGATATGGCAGTTACTAAAATCAAGCCAATCCGAGGAACTGTAAACAAAGCTCTCGCCTATATTCTCGACCCGCAGAAGACCGACGATGCCTTCTATGTTTCATCCTATGGGTGCGCTGCAAGCGACGCAGCAGCAAAAGAATTTGAGTGGACAAGAAACCTCGCAGTGCAGCAAGGAATGCAGATGCCGAAGGTGCTTGCCCGTCATCTAATCCAGTCTTTTGACATCGGTGAAGTGACGCCGGAAGAGGCTCATGAAGTCGGAAAGCAGCTTGCGGACGAATGGCTCAAGGGCAAGTACGAGTATGTGATTGCTACCCACATCGACAAGGGACATTGCCATAATCACATCATCTTCAATGCCGTGAACTATGTGGACTTCCATGCTTACCGGAGCAACAAGAGAACCTATCGAGAGCTACGTCAGCTCAGTGATGAGATATGCAAGGAACACGGGCTGTCTGTGATCCCTCCGTCGCAGAACAAGGGCATGGACTACAAGGAATACACCGAAGCCAAACGCGGCACGAGCCGGAAGCAAAAGCTCAAGCAGACCATCGACCGGCTTGTCATCACAGCGAAGGACTACGATGACTTTTTGTGGCTCATGCAGGAAGCCGGTTATGAAATCAAGACCGGCAAATACATCTCCTTCCGTGCTGAAGGTCAGGAGCGATTTACCCGATCTAAAACTATCGGAGGGAACTACACCGAGGAACGCATCAAGGAGCGGATTGCCGGACGGACGCCCCGAAGAAGTCAGAGACAGACCGTACCGAAAGGCATCTCTCTCATCGGAGATATTCAGGAGCGGATCAGGCTCATCGACAGCAAGGGCTATGAACATAAAGCAAAGCTCACAATCCTCAAGGAAGCGGCACGAACACTCAACTATCTCACGGAAAACAACTTGCTCCAATACGCCGATCTTGAGAAGAAGGTCGAGGACGTTCACAGCTCCTATGACCGCACCGGCAAGGACCTGAAAGGCGTTGAAGCGCGACTGCGGGAAGTCCAACCGCTTATCAAGAACATCTCCAACTACCAGCGCCTCAAGCCCGTATATGACGCCTTCCAGAAGGCGAAAGACAAGCCGAGTTTCAAGGCAAAGCACGAAGCCGAGCTTGTGATCTTTGAGGCGGCGCGGAGTACACTGCTTGCCATGCAAGGCGATGAAAAACTGCCGAGCTTGAAGACGCTGCAAGCGGAACAGCAGCGTCTCCTTGAAGAGCAGCAGCGGCTCTATGATGAACGTGCGAAGCTCAAAAAGGAAGCACGGATGATCGACACCTTGCAGGCAAACGTGGATGATTTTCTCAAGTCAGCTACATCAAGGGATCAAGAAAAAGATTGGACGGCACATCTCGAATAATGGTTAAGCCGCACTGGGTAGATTTTAGTCAGTGCGGCTTTTTTCTTGACAACGTCCAACAAAAGTTTACATATGATTTCGCTTAAACGCATTGCAATTTCGTTCGAACGATGGTATAATATAATAGAATTTTTGTATGCGCCAATAAGACAGGAGGGCATAAAATGGAAGGCTTTATGACAACAAAAGAAGCTGCCGAAAAGTGGGACATCTCTGTCCGTCAGGTTCAAAATCATTGTAAGAATGGACGCATCAAAGGTATATTAAGAGTCGGTACAAATTATTTGATTCCCAAAGATGCCATGAAACCAACTTATATATATGTGTATGAAGCCAGCGAACGCCCAAAAGAGTAAGTCCGTTTTATTGGACTTGGCATTTGATACAATAAAGTTAAAGTCTCCGTATTACAAAAACATTTCCACGAAGGGAGGAAACAATCGTGTGGTGTAATAAATGCAATATTGAAACGAACGATAGCGTCTGCCCGCTCTGTGGCTCAAAGACTGTCGAAGACCTTCCTGTGGAAATTTTTTTGGTGTGAGCGATGCAAGACACCAATTATCCAAACCTCTACTCAAGCGAACAAGGGGACTTGCCCTATCTGCAAAGGAAAAACGAAATACATGTCCGCTGACCTTCGTCCCGTATTTCCAGAGGAACGATTACTTTTAGAGCTTTTATTGCAGAAGAAACCACATGAGTATATAGAAGAATCTGTGTGGGCAAGTAATAACCGCTATTATGTGAATGGCAAATCCATTGCTATACCTAACGGTCTTTACAACGCTGTAGATACGGACGAGATCATAAATTTGCTCAATAAGAACAAATACAAAAACTCCTACGAGCATTTTGATAAGCACATGGCAACCTTTGTTATGGCAAATCAAGATCGTCTCAATTACCTCATTGATGAAGCGCATTCTTTCATCCGAAATGCAGCTCTCAAGTTCCCCGAAGAGAGAATTGTCGTTTCTTTCTCAGGTGGTAAGGATTCGACTGTTACTGCCGATTTAGCAGTAAAGGCTTTAAGCAATCCTTCTCTCGTTCATATATTTGGGAATACCACATTGGAGTTTCCAAGCACTATAGAATATGCTCATCGTTTCAGGGACGCACATCCAGATGCAATCTTCCAAATTGCAAAGAATGATGAGCAGGATTTCTATGATGTATGCGATGATATAGGTCCCCCCGGCGCGGATGATGCGCTGGTGTTGCTCTATGTTCAAAACGGGTCCTATAACGCGCGTAATTAACAGTTTATACCGTAGCCAGCAGATTCTCACATTTTATGGAATAAGAAAATCTGAATCTGTAAGCCGAAGCAAATATAATCGCATTGAAGATAGCGCAGATGCAGTGAAAATTCAGCAGCAGACGGTAGCCTCTCCTATCTTTTTTTGGAAGGATATTGACATTTGGCTGTATTTGATAGCAGAAAACGTTGACTTCAATGATGCATACCGCCTCGGCTATGATCGTGTTGGCTGCTGGTGTTGTCCCAACAATAATCAGCGCGCGCAGTTTCTCTCGAGGATTTATATGCCAGAACAATCAAAAAAATGGAGAGACTTTTTTGGTGGGCTTTGCAAAAAGGATTGGCAAACCTGATCCCGAGGTATATGTAGATACAGGAAAGTGGAAAGCGCGTCAAGGTGGAAACGGACTTGCATCCGCAAATGACGTAAAGATTAAATTTACAAACTGTACTGCGGAAGAACACGCCAAAATTTACCGGTTGGTTAGACCATTCGATGATGAACTTGTTGGAATGTTTGTCCCGTTTGGTAGGGTTGCCCCGGAATTAGGAAAAAAATATTACGCGAGGTTATTGTGCTTGACCATCGCACAAATGTCCCAATCTTATCTCTTCAACCGTTTAACCAAGATGGATATGATTATGCCGTTAAAGTGCGGACAATGAATGTTGCCGATCATGATGATTTGCAAAGAATGGTCGGCTATCAAATAAGGAAATTCAATGCTTGCAGAAAGTGTTTGAAATGTGAGTCTCTTTGCAGAGTCGGTGCGATAACAATTAACAATTTTGGTTATTATATTGATCCGCAAAAATGTGTCCATTGCAAGACGTGTATGACTGCTAAATATCTTGATGGCGGCTGCATGATGGACAAATATCTCAGAACAAAGTAATCAATGGAGGTCATGTTATGGCAATGAAATTTCGTGCCCATGATACATTTTTTATAAGAAAAGGGTGGCTTAGCAAAGGCATGAAGTATGTCCATAACAAGCCGGATATTTTCGTTTCCAAAGATGAGAATCCAATGGACGTTCTTGGCATTGGTGCAAATATGGTCAAAGCATTACGTTATTGGTTGCAGGCAGTGGGCTTAACGGAAGAGCCTACTATCGGAAAACGGGTGCAGTCATTCACTCCATTTGGACAAAGTGTATTCACTTACGACCGCTATATCGAAGAATTAGGCACGCTGTATCTTCTTCACTATCGGTTATCATCTAACAAAACTGATGCAACAGCATGGTACTATTTCTTTAACGAATTTAGCATGTCAGAGTTCACACGCGATGATTTTGTGGAGTCGCTTCAAAGACGCATTCGTATGGAAGATAGTGAAGCTGCCGTCGCTATTCGATCCTTGAATGATGATTTCACCTGCATCATCAACACTTACCTTCCACGTTACAAGACCAGTCCTAACCGTGTTGCACCGGAGAACAACATTGACTGCCCGCTTGGTGAGCTTGGACTTATTGACATTCTAAGCAAAGAAAAGAAAACTTATCGGAAAGCTATTCCTTCTGCAAATACAATAAACCCGTGGATCGCTTTTGCAATAATTGTCGATCAAGCAGGAAAATCGAAAGAGATCAGCTTAAATGAACTACTTACTGCGCCGTGTAACATCGGCAAGACATTTAACCTCGATTCTATTTCCATGTTAGACGTTCTGTATCAGGTTGAGAGTATTGGCAAACTAAAGATTAACAGAACCGCCGGCCTGGATGTTATCCAGATTTTAGAAGAGCATACATTCCAAGATTGTGTTGATGCATATTACAAAAGCATCAGTACACAGTAACAGGAGATGACACAATGAGCAAGATGATTTCCGTTGCATCAGGATTCCAATATTCTGTGAATATTGGATATGACTTGGGCAACGATGAGAAACTTAAAAACTTCATACCGACCAAATCCGCACTTCATCTCCTTGAGGATATTCTTCTAAGTACAGCAGAAACTTCAACAGAGAGATCGCGCATTCTAATTGGTGCATACGGCAAGGGAAAGTCACACATTGTACTGACCATTCTCTCTATTTTGTTAAAGCGAGACCTGAACTTGTTCAAAAAAAATGCTGCCCAAATTAGAGGAATATCCGAAAATAAGGCAGTGTGTACTCAATTATTATGAAAGCGCGAACAAAAATTCTTCCAGTGGTTATTTTTGGTAGCAGCACAAGCCTATCGCAAGCGTTTTTTACTTGCGCTACAACGCACGCTCTCAGACAATGATATGTTTGATGTTATGCCAGAAACCAACTATAAAGCGGCTATATCAGTAATCGAGCGGTGGGAAACTGAGTTTCCAGATACATATAGAGCATTCGAGGCAGCGATTGATACTCCGGTTCCTATCTTTGTTAATGCACTTGCTTCGTATGACATCGCTGCATATGAACAGTTCGAGAGAGTCTACCCCTCCTTAACAGCAGGAAGCGTTTTTAATCCTTTCCTTGGTTTCGATGTTGTGGAACTCTATGAAAGTGTTGCAAAAGGGCTTCAAAGCAAGGGCTATACTGGGATATATGTAGTTTATGACGAGTTTAGCAAATACCTTGAAGCTAATATTACCGAAGCATCTTTGAGCGATACTAAGATGCTTCAAGACTTTGCCGAAAAATGCAACCGGAGTGGATCGCTTCAACTGCATCTAATGCTTATATCGCATAAGGAGATTGCAAATTACATTGACAAACTCCCAAAACAAAAAAGTTGATGGATGGCGTGGAGTCTCCGAGCGATTCAAACACGTTCACCTTAATAACAACTTCTCACAGACTTACGAGATTATTTCTTCGGTCATTCAGAAGGACAACGCTCTTTGGAAGGCGTTCATTGCAGAACACAAGGATGACTTCGCTGACGTGATGCACCGCTACGCTTCGCATCCTCTTTTCGCTGAGAGTAAAGATGAACTGGAAGTGGCTTTGTATGGTTGTTACCCGCTGCATCCAGTTTCGACATTTATTCTTCCCAGATTATCCGAGCGCGTTGCTCAAAATGAGCGTACATTGTTTACGTTTCTCTCTGCGTCGGGTAACTCGACTCTCCCTGCTTATCTGGAGCAGTCGGAAGATGATTTTGCGTTTATCACGCCAGATATAATTTATGACTATTTTGAACCGCTGTTCAAGAAAGAAGTATATGCAGGCGAGATCCATCAGAATTATCTTTTAACAGCTAATATTCTTGCGCGTATTGATGCGCGTTCCTTAGAAGCAAAGATTATCAAGACGCTTTCATTGTTTTATGTGCTTGGTCAATTTGAGAGATTAAAGCCTACAAAGGATGAGATTGTTGGTGTGTTTTCTACCGCATATACTGTGCCTGAAATTACCACCGCGATTGATAATCTTATTGAACGGGACTTTGTGATCTATCTCAAGAGAAGCAATGATTTTCTAAAGTTGAAGCAGACTTCTGGCATTGATATAAAGCAAAAGATACACGACTACGCAGAATCTCACGCAAAAAAAGATTTCCGTAAAGGAAACACTCAATGCTTCTAACTTTGATAATTACATGTACCCTTCCCGGTACAATGATGATCGAGAAATGACACGATACTTCACTTTTTATTTTCATTGATGAAAGTGAAGTTAGACCAGATACGAACTGGATCATAAAGAGCGAAAACATTGATGCTGATGGTGTAATCTACGCGATTATTCCGCATAGTGATGATGCCATCAAGCGCATTAGAAAAATAGTATTGTCCACGAGCAAGGGATGCAACCGTCATATTTTTATCTTACCTAATCATTATACCAGCATTGACGAAGCTACCCACGAATATGAAGCGGTATCATTCCTCCGTGAAGCGGCATTGGATGATCCGGTACTGTTTGACGAATATGATGTTGTATATGAAGATCTGCGAGAAGTGATCAGCAACTTCATGTCAATATATACTCACCCCGAAAAGTACAAAGCAAGTTACATTTTTAACGGAGATGTTCGGAATATCCGCAGAAAGGCAGCCCTGACCGAGCTGATGGCTGACATTTGCGATGATGTATATTCCTTAACACCTGTCATAAGCAACGAAGCTGTTAACAGAGATGCGATTACCAGCATCGCCAGCAATAGCAGGAATAAGTTGATAGCAGCCCTTCTTCGCAATCAGCTTGAAGAAAATCTGGGTCTCTCAGGAACAGGTCAGGAAGTTTCCATTATGCGAAGCACCCTCATAAGGACAGGCATATTGGTAAATTATGAAGGAACCCCAGCTATTGACTTGCGTCCAGCAGACGCTCGAATAGCCAATATGCTGGAAACCATCGAAAACTTTGTGCTAAGCGCAAGACACAACGAACGTATATGCTTTGATGTGCTGTATGACACATTAACCCTTCCGGAGCATCATATTGGTCTTCGTAAAGGGCTTATTCCAATCTATTTGGCAGTTGTCCTCCACGAATATAAGCAGCAAGTGATTATTCTTGATCGTTTCGGTCAAGTACCTACTTCCGCAGACGTTCTCCTTCAGATAAATGCCGATCCTGGTGCATTTTTTGTTGTCATATCTTGACTGGGATCCTGAAAAAGAGAGCTTCATTGAGCAACTTGCCCCTGTTTTCGCAAAGTACATTATTGAAGCTGAAAGAGGCGCAAACACATATGATTTTATTGCAAGTGCGATGAAACGTTGGGTTATGTCTCTGCCCAAGTATGCAAAAGAAGCAAAAATACAGCCTAATGGCAAACGAATTGAGAGTAGGCATCTCTCCTTTGTGAAGCTCTTGAAACAGAACACAAGTAGTTATGAATTGCTCTTTGATAAATTGCCAAAAGCCTTTGGATATGCTGGAGATTTTTCTGCAGGTCTTGCAGATAACATTGTTGCCTCTAAAAGGTATATTGATGGAATGATTGATGACCTAAGAAAAACTCTTATCGATCTGACAAAACAGGTTTTCATACTCCCTCAAAATGAAACGCTTGCAGCACGAATGTCCTTGGCTTCTGTTGTTAAAGAGTGGTGTGACTCTATTAACCCGTCTGCGTTTGACCATATATTCTCAGATGGAACAGATAAATGTCTTGCTCTTTTTTAAGACAATAACGAATGATGAAGATTCCTTTATTGTCCGCTTGGCAAAAACCGCTACTGGTTTGCGAATCGAAGATTGGGACGATAGCACAATATCTGCCTATGTTCACAAACTGAAACAGTACAAGCAAACCGCTGAAAGCTACAAAGGGCAAGTGAGATCAGAAGGGTCTGAAACTGCGACTAATTATAAGGTTACTTTTGTGGAAGCTGATGGCTCCGCAATAACAAAGAGCTTTGAGCGAGTAGAATACAGCAACAGAGGAAAACTTCTTTTTAATCAAATAACTCAATCATTGGACTCGATGGGACACGCCCTTTCTGAACAAGAAAAGCGTCAAATTCTAATGGAGATTCTCAAGAAATTATGTTAAGGAGGTGAGCTGATGGCTTACTTTGATAATGCAGCAACTACATACCCAAAGCCAGAAACGGTATATCAGAGTATGGATCAGTTCCAGCGGTATACTGGTGGCAGCTTTGGACGGGGAAATTATGAGTTTTCAAGCTCTGCTAAGGGCTTGGTTGATGATACAAGAAAAGCCATAAACCAGATTCTTCATTGCCCTGCTAAGCAAGTTGTTTTTGAGCCATCGGCTACAATCTCTCTTAATATCATCATTCAGGGCATTATAAAAAAAAGGCGCAAAAAATATAATATATTAGTCCGTTCGAACACAATGCTGTGACGCGAACGCTCAATCATTATATAGAACTTGGTCAGATTAAGGTTTTTGAGCTTTCCGTTAATCAAAATTTGTCCTATGACCTTCAACGGATTCGATTTCAGTTTGAATCAACGCGCCCAGACTTCGTTATTGTCAGTCACGCAAGTAATGTAATTGGTCTGGTTGCACCGGTTGAAGAGATTTTCACTCTGGCGAAAGCATTTAACGCAACTACGCTGTTGGATATGGCGCAGACTGCTGGACTTGTTGATTGTGACATAGGAAAAGAAATATTCGACTTTGCCGTATTTGCTGGACACAAGACACTATTGGGTCCTACGGGAATTTCCGGTTTTGTTATGAAACCTGATATTGATTTGGAACCGGTATTCTTTGGAGGCACAGGCTTTGATTCTGCCAATCAACAGATGCCATCATCTTTGCCTGAACGTTTCGAGTTTGGCACATTGAATACTGTGGGAATAGCTGGACTCAATGCGTCCATAAAATGGATTCTGGAACAAGGAATACAAACGCTTTTCATCGCAGAGCAGAATAATCGCATGAGATTGCTTTCGCTTTTATCCGATTATGACTTCATTACCATAATCGGAAATAGCGCAGAACATGAATATGTAGGGATTGTATCATGTGTCATTGACGGAATAAGCAGCGATACGGCGGGGCAGCTTTTCAGCGAACGGAATATATCTGTTCGCACAGGATTACACTGCGCTCCGACAGCTCATAGGTTCTTAAATACATATCCAGCCGGTACTATCAGATTCAGTGTCAACAGTTTTACAACGAACGAGGATTTTGAAGTTCTGCGAGATGCACTCGATGACATCAGTGATAATTTATAAGGAGATCGGGGCATGAGCTTACAAGATGTTAGCATAAAAAATGAATATCGTTCCCTTATTGATAATGTCGTACAAGAGTTTTACATTCCACTTCTCGAACGAGCAAAGGTATACAAACGGGCAGTAGGTTTCTTTTCCTCATCGTCCCTTGTTGAGATCACAAAGGGCATTGCTACTATGGCTTCGAATGGCGGGAAAATTCAGATTGTAGCATCACCTTATCTCTCCGAAGAAGATGTTGAGGCAATCCAGAAAGGTTACGCGGATCGAAACAGTATAATAGAAGGTGCTGTTTTAAGGCAGATCACGGGAGAAAATGTGGATTACTACTCTATGCAGCGGCTCAATCTTCTTGCGTGCCTCATTGCTGATGGTGTTCTGGACATTCGAATTGCTTACACAGAAGGAAAAAATGGAATTGGAATGTACCATGAGAAAATGGGCGTTATTGAAGATGATGAGGGAAATTCGGTTGCCTTTTCTGGTTCAATGAACGAATCTGCTACGGCGATGTCTATAAACTATGAGACGATTGATGTCTTTAGGAGTTGGGGGGATCAAAACGAGACGGAGCGAGTGCGCTTAAAGCAGAATGCATTCTTCTCGATTTGGAATGATACTGAGCCTAACATAAAGGTAATGGAGTTTCCCAGTATCTCGCAGGCTCTCATAGATAAATATAAAAAAACGGTTCCCGATTTCGATATTGATAGAGAACAGTTTCCTCCAAGAGATAAACACACCAGAACATTGAGGGATGGACAAGTGTCTCTCACAACGAATGCTGTAGGTCCTCGTATTCCAGAGAATATTTCCTTACACGACTATCAAAAGGAAGCTATTGCTTCATGGGTAGGTGAAAACTATCACGGCATCTTTGATATGGCAACCGGCACAGGTAAAACGTTTACAGGTCTTGGAGCAATATCAAAGCTGTCGGAAGACTTGAACGACAAACTTGCCGTGATTATTGTTTGCCCTTATCAACACCTCGTCGAACAGTGGGTAGAAGACATAGTTCGATTCAATATGAAACCAATTATCGGTTATAGCAGCTCACCTCAAAAAGATTGGAAGCAAAGATTATCGAAGGCTGTTCGTGACCAAAAACTCCGTGCTGATAAGAGTTTCTTCTGCTTTGTGTGTACCAATGCTACATTTACAAATGATTATGTGCAGGAGCAGATAAGCAAAATACATATGCCAGTATTGTTAGTCGTAGATGAGGCACACAACTTTGGAGCGGCTTCATATGCGAGGCTACTGGATGAGCGCTTTACATATAGACTCGCTCTTTCGGCTACGTTGGAACGGCATCGTGATGAAGAGGGTACGGCACTCCTATATTCCTTCTTTGGGAAAAAATGCATTGAATATTCTTTGGAACGCGCCATTGCAGAAGACAAGCTGACACCCTACAAGTATTATCCTGTTGTTGTTCACTTAAACGATGATGAGCTGGCTGCATATGAACAGTTATCGTATGAAATGTCGAAATGTGTCATCAAGGGGAAGAATGGTAAATTCAAACTAAACAAACACGGAGAAATCTTAGCTCTTCGTCGTGCAAGGATTGTTGCTGGCGCATCTGAAAAATTAGATGCATTGAGAGAAGAAATTAAGCCGTATATTCATGACAACAATATTCTCGTGTACTGTGGTGCGACCAATGTATTAGATGAAAACGCTGATTTTTCATCATCGGATGCTGGCGATATTCGGCAAATTGAGGCGGTAACTCGGATTTTAGGAAATGAGTTTGGAATGGCAGTTGCGCAGTTTACCTCGAAAGAAAATATGGAGACTCGAGCATCCATAAAAGAGCAATTTCAGCGTGGGGACAGACTGCAAGCGATCGTTGCAATTAAATGTTTGGATGAAGGCGTAAATATTCCAGGTATCAGGACAGCTTCATACTGGCAAGTACAACAAATCCAAAAGAGTATATTCAGCGTCGCGGTCGTGTCCTTAGAAAAGCTCCAAACAAACCATACGCTGTGATTTATGACTTTGTGACGTTACCGAGACCACTTGACTCTGTCTCATCACTAACGTCAGAGCAGGCACAAAGAGACTTGGCTCTTGTGCGTAACGAGCTGATTAGGATCAAAGAATTTGGACGCTTATCCCAGAACTCAATGGAAGCAAACAGCTTGATCTGGGATATTCAGGACGCATATCATATCACCGATGAAGAATCGGAGGAAGGCGGATTCGATTATGGAGCAGATTACAGTTAATGAGAAGGCTGTTGAGCGTCTGAAACGCAAAATTATCCTTCAAGAAAATCAGAACTTAAAGCAAAGGACTATGACCGATCAACAAATGGTTACATGGATAAAAAAGCAGATTGAGGAGGAAGCGCAATGTTACTCGAATCAATAACGCTGGAAAATTTTAGGCAATTTCGTCATGAATCTATAGACTTTGCTCAGGGTGAAAACGGGAAGAATGTAACCATTATCATTGGCGAAAATGGTACGGGCAAGACTACTTTCGCGCAAGCTTTCTTCTGGTGTATGTATGGTGAAACTGAGTTTTCCGACAAGAATATGCTCAACAAACTTGTCGCAAATGAAATGAAACCCAGCCAAGAAAGTAAAGTTCAGGTTACATTGAAGCTGCGCCACGGTAATGTGAGCTACACTCTTATGCGCGAACAGACTTATCGCAAAGATTACTCCAATCGGGTTAAAGGTGATAACACTGTGTTTGATATTGCTATCAAAGATGCAAGTGGCAATACCTCCTATGTTAAGAAAGCGCAGTGCGAAAGTGAAGTCAAAGGTATTCTCCCTAAAGAACTGTCCAGATATTTTTTCTTCGACGGTGAAAGAATTGAGAAGATGAGCAAGGACATTTCCACCGGCAAAAAAGCAACTGACTTTGCTGATGCTGTTAAGGGCTTACTTGGCTTGAACGCCATGTACAGTGCAATTCAGCATTTTAACCCAAAATCCAAATTGAGTGTTATTGGTAGCTATGAAAGTAGTTATGACTCTCATAGTAACTCAAAAAATTCAAGATTATACAAAAACAATCGAGCGCTGCAAGGAGGAGATCGCAAAGATAGAAGCACGACTTGAAGAGCTTGAAACGCAAATTGAGCAAGCCAGAGAACGTAAAACGGAAAAAACCGAAGAAATTAAACAGTATGCAGAAGGCGAAGAATTACAACGGCAGAAGGAAAACTCTTACAAAAAATTGCAAGAGCAAAAGAATCCAGAGCCAATGTCGTAAAAGCAATTTGCAAGGATTTTAATACTGGAATGAGTTCCTTCTTCTCTACGGCACTCATGTATCGTTCCCTTGAATTTCTTTCAGACAAGGACTTTACCGGAAAAGACATCCCGTTTATGCATGCGAAAACAATAGAGTACCTGCTCAAGCAAAAGGTGTGCATCTGCGGAACTCATTTAGATGAAGGATCCGTACCGTATAATAAGGTTATGGAATTGATTCATTTTCTTCCTCCACAGTCCATTAGTACGACAATTTCTGACTTTAAGAAAGAGGCAAAACGGCGTGCAAATGTTCAGCAGGATATGTTTGGGCATATCAGCGATAACCTTGCTGTAATTAGTCAGCAGGACGAGGAAGTAACCGATCTCAAAGATGAGCTTCATGTTGTTGAAGGTAAACTTAGCGGCGGAGATGTTCGCGGCAAAGTTAGGGCGATTAACAGCGAGATTCAGCTTTGTGACAAGACCATAAGAGACAGTGGAATTGAAAAAGATAGACTGTTGATAAGGAAAGGCGGCTATGAATCCGATGCCGAGAGAGCTGACACCGAGCGCCGGAACCTGACTTTGTTAGACGATAAAAACAAGAAAATTGAGATATATAAAGCATATGCAGAACGTATCTATCAAGAGCTACTTGAGGTATATGCAACAAGTGAGGCGGAGATTCGCAGTAAACTTGAGACTACAATCAACGAAATCTTCAAACAGATTTATGATGGTGGCTTATATCTGACCATTGATGAAAAGTACCATATTTCCGTATATGCAAATGAGTATGACGGAGATGTTGAAACCTCCACGGCTCAAAGTATCTCGGTAATATTTGCTTTCATTACCGGTATCATCAAAATGGCAAGAGACAATAGAAATGCAACTGATGAAAACGCCAAGTTGCTTTCCTCCGAGCCTTATCCGCTTGTAATGGATGCACCGTTATCTGCATTTGACAAGAGACGTATCAAGACCGTTTGCGAAGCTCTTCCAAATACGGCAGAACAAGTCATCATTTTCATTAAAGATACCGATGGTGAACTTGCCGAAGAGTATATGGGCGATAAAATAGGCTGCCGACATTACTTCGACAAGAAAAATGAATTTGAAACTGTATTGGTATAAGGAGGTGTGCGTATGTTTGATAAGCAATACCGGTTTCGTGGCAGACATGCTCTTCGCGTTGATGCATTAACAAGTGTCTTTGACAGTGAAAGCAAGGCAAAGATTTTTGATCGTAATGTGGATGTGTACGCCAATGCTCCTTTAGTCGGCTTCCTCTATGGAAGAACTGCCGAACTGGATGATACACGAAATCCTGAGTCAAATCAGGTTTACAACCAGAATGTCATGGGTGATCGAGTCATTTACTCTCAGGAAGAACTAATATTCAACTTCCGCTTAATTATGCTACTTGATAAGGCATATGAGCCTGATGAAAATTCTCGTATCAACAAGGCGTTCAGGCACATGGGCGAGGATCCTGCCGATGAAGCACGATTCGACAGCTATGTTCGTGGTGGAGTTGACGTCCTTTACGAAAAGTTGATTGAAGGAGTTTCTTCACCCGATGAATATGTGATGAGATTATATGACTTCGTTGAGGAGTTCCAAGAAAAATTCAACGATGATATATCCAGTGAAGACATTTTGAAACTATGTTCTAAGTAGAAAAGAGGTGAATGGGGATGGATAACCGTCAACTTGCGTACAAAAACTTGATTATCCTCGCGGAAAAGCAAGGATATGTAACATTTGATGACATCATGGACTGCGCTGACGAATACTCTCTCCCCATTCAGGACTTCGACTGGCTTAGTAACTCAGTTACAACCCGAGGGATTATTGTATATAATGAAACTCCGTCTGCAAATCCAAGCGACGATGAAGCTGACGATTATGCACAAAGTGATTATGATCTAATATATGAGCGTATTATAAGTCTTTGCCCTTCGCTTGACAGATTTGTTTCTTTTGTAAGATCGGTGACACCACCGCAGCGAGGCGAAGTTACGCAATTAAAATATCAAGTCATTGACGGTAATTCTTATGCAAGAAATCGTATGATTGAGATGCATTTGAGATTAGCACTTCGCTTGGCACTTCAACGCGCCGAAACATATGATGCAGATATTGAAAATACATTGAGTGACGCCTGTGTTGGACTAATAATCGCTGTAGACAAATATGATCCAGATACATCAGGTGCATTTGCTCCGTATGCATCGCTATGGATTTTGCAGAATATTTCAAGAGAGCAACCTACACAACGTCCGTTAGTTTATTACCCCGCGCACAGAAAAGAGGGCTACTTCGCAGTGTACCCTATCCTTAAAACCTTAGGTTGTATCGGCTGCGATAAGCTAAAATTCTGTGCAAAAGCACAGAAAACTGTTCAAGAAAAAGTAAACTGTGATGAGGTTGTCGCAAAGACAATACTTGAACAAATGATTCCCGACGAGTATTTAGAAGATTTATTGTCAGAATATACCGACGAGACTAATAGACCGTATTCAAATGACCTTGCGACAAACATAGTTCTAAGCAGTTTATCAACAGAAACCGTTGTGTCGGATGACGATGCATATGTATCTCTATATTATAAGCAGCTAAAAGAAGATGTTTCAGAAGCGCTAAATACGCTAACACCGCGGGAAGCAAAAGTGATTCAGCTAAGATATGGCTTTTCAGGATCCGAGATGACTCTTGAGGAAGTTGGAAAAGTGTTTAATGTGACTCGAGAACGAATCAGGCAAATCGAAGCAAAAGCGCTTAGAAAACTCAGACATCCTTCGCGTGCTAAACGCTTGAAAGATTATTATTAAGCTGAATGATATTGTGCCTTTTCAAATTTCACAAAAAAGAGCCTCTGCCGATACCCAAACCGGGCATCGACAGAGGCTCTTCGTTCATTTTATGGGTATTTGAATAAGTGCCGGAATTGACACTTATTCTCGCTCTATTGCTGGAAGTGTGCGGGGAATATAATCACATAGGGCAGTCAGTTTTCGTCGCTCTGAGGCTCGCAATCACAGGCTTTTTCGACCCCTAACTGTCTACACTGCGATGCCTTGCGGGAGAAGTGCGGACAGGCGATGAGATCGGCACGGAAACTCTGCTTGCAGCTATGGACGCAGCGGACGCAGAAGCGGTTATACTTCCGGCGTCCGCTGTCCCCGATGAAGAACGACCACTCCTGTCGCCATTTCTGACTTCTGCTCACAGCTCAATCTCTCCTTTGTGCTTTTGGGGAGGGCAGCATTCCTTCTGCTTTTCAGCCTTTGCAGACTTGAGCCTGTCCATGATGGAGGACTTTTCACCCCTTTCGGGGGCTTTGGCATCAAGGGTCTTGTCCTCCTTCGGACCGTTGTTGATGATCCCATCAATCATGCCGTAGTCATCCTCCATCGACATCTCCGCCGCCTTGAGGTAGTTTTCCTTCTCAAGAGCTGCCATCCAGCTTTCCTTGCTGATACCGAGCATTCCGCCCTTTGCCGCATGATCGGCAATCTCCTTGACATCCACGCACAAGCCCTCGGTATTATCGGAATATAGACGGTAAACCTCGCACCCCTTCTCCAAAGCCTTCTCAGCCGCCTCCTGACCGGCGGGAAGAACGCCAGCCCATGCGTAGCCATAGTCCTTCATATCCTGAACGGAGAGCGCGGGATCGGGCATTTCCGGCACTTCCTTGACCTCAAGGACGAGAAGGCGGAGCGTGTCATCGTCAAAGCCATTGTAGACATCATCAAGGACGAGCTTACCGCGCTCATCGACGATGATGCAAGCCGCCTCATCGCCGTAGGTGTCATGCTCCATCAGATAAAAGCTGTGACCGCCGATTTCGTGCTGGTCAATGGTGTGCCACGTTCCGATGTGACCGGCAACCGTCAAGCCGGAGGTATCGGCGTTCATCTCAAAGTCCTTCTGCTGGGCGACTTCCTGCTTCTGCTGCTCCTTCGAGATCATGGGGATTGCCACAATCTTATCGCCCAGCTTTGCAAACTGCTCCGGCACCTTGAAGTGGTCAGAGAACTTCTGCATTTGCTCTACGGTCAGAGAGCCGAAGCTGTCATCCGTCAAGCCAACTACCATGAATGTTCCGGCAACAACGTCGTAGATGTCACCGTCCTCATCTCGCAGAGCGCGGTTCAGTGGCAGACCTTCCAGCTTGCCTTCCTCATTGCAGACTAAGGCAACAGGGTCTTCGTAGGGATAAATTGCCTCGATGCAGCCGCCGACCTCATGCTGCAAGGACTCCAGACCGGAGTCAATCTCCTTCACATAAGGCTCCTTTCCCGGCTCAACGACGAGAACGGCGATGGTGCTGTCACGCTCGGCGGCTTCCCCTGAGCCGGTAATCCGGTATTCATCGGGAATATCATCAAGCTCCCCGTTAAACTGCCTGTCCCAGCGTTCGCTTGCGACACGGACATAGCCCTCATCGGTGAATCGCCCCTGCTCATCCATCGCAATGTCGCGCCCATAGCGTTCATAGTCGATGTAATTTGCCAGAGGACCGAGATCCTTTTCGGAGTAAATACCGGCTTCGTGTGCGTAATAATAGCCGAGATCGGATTCGTCGTTGATACCGGGCATGATGTCGTAGCAGTCCAGATTGAACGTCAGGTTGATGAGATCGTCGATGTCGCTGACCTCATCGCAGCCAGCCTCCATATGGCAACGAGCTTTTCCTGATCGCTCAGGGAAAGCTCGTCAATCAAGGCGGCGAGATAGTTGAGCTTATCAAGCTCTCGTACTCGCCAAGCATCTTCTGAACGCCATAGATCGGGCATTCGTAGTCAGTGATAAACCACTCTTCGTAGGGCTGACCGAATTCATCCTGCTTGCCGATCCCGATGCGCTCAAAGACCCTCTGCATCTCTTCCTCTGTGGTGGGCAGCTTCACCCACTCACCGACCAGCATACCCTCGTTGTACTTGCCAAGTTCGTGACGAAGGCTTCAAAATCACCGTCTAATACGGGCATAGGCATCCTCCTTTCAGTCATCTACCATGCCGTCCGGCATGATATACAGTTCCTCAAACTCCGCGTCGGTCATGGCTTCGAGCTTCCGGACGGTCTTATACATCAGCTCCGCAATCTCACCGTCCATGTCGTTCAGGGTGACGCTCTTCATATCATCGATCAGCCGCTTCCGGCTGGACGTGTTGAAGCAGCACATCAGGTTGAGTTCTTCTACGGTAAAGTTTTTCATATCAGAGTACCATATCCTTTCCTTTCGATTTCTGCGGTTTCGGCGTGTGGGTCGGCTGTGCCTTCTGTGCGGATTTCAGTTTGTCACGGATGGATTCACGGGCAGCGGGCTTCTTCGGGATGGTGTCGTAGATGGCAGTTCCGGCATCCTCCACATAGGCGCGGACATACTGGATGCTCTCAGAAAAGCGGATGGGGCGGTTCTTGTCCTCGATGTTGGTCAGCCGGACTTCATCAGCGGCAAAATCAACCGCGTCGATTCTGCACTTGATCCCATCCACATTCAGCGTTGCGCCGACAGGAATGTAATCTGCGCCTTTGAGTTCCTTGAAGGTCTCGCCGTCCTTGCTGAGAAAGACATCTGTGCCGGACTTCCAGAGTTTGTGAGAACCGGCTACCCATGCGGCTTCCCGGAAGCCGGTCACCGGCATGGATGGCTTGCCGCGCACCTTCTTCTCAAGGAGCTTTGTGCCGAGCAAGGGCGCGGCTTTTTCCGCGTCCTTGCCGTACAGCTCAAAATAGCCGTTCTGGGCAAAGCAAACCAGCGCGTCGGGATGCGCCTTTTTGACCGCTTCGTACTTCCGAAGTTCTGCAACGGGCAGAGGCGAAAGTGCCTCTGTCCTTTCTGCATCCGGCAGTCTGTCACGGCGGCTTTTCTGCTTAGACAGCACTTCCGCCAGAGCATCCGCGTCCTTCGGGAGCGTCTGGTGGGCTTGTACGCCGCCATGCTCACCGACGAGAGCCATTGCTGCATCGAAGCTGCTGCGGCAGGGTGCGTCCAGCACAAAGCCATCTGCAAAGGTCAGCCGGTCATGATCCGGCGCAACCGCGTTCTGCGCCACATTTGCCGCCTGTTCCCGGTAGTTGATCTCAAAGACATCACCGAAGACCTTGCCGCGCTTGACGGCTTTCGGGATGATGACGCGGGCAATGCACTCGTCATAGGTCTGTTCTGCGTAAAAACGGAAGGTGTTGTGATCCCGCGTTCCTTGAATGAAGACCTGATTTTCATTGAGGCAGTGCGTTCCATGCGGACGGCAGAACCACATCAGCGTCTTGTCTTCGGGATTCTGGCTTTCGGCAGCGCGGAGGATGATGCGCTTGTCGATGTCAAAGTCTTCCTTGTAGCTGTCCACATGACTGTCCACGAGCTTCTGCAGCTCCGCTACGATGTCAATATCTGTGTATTTCTTCATGCTTCTCCTTTCTCACAACTCCATGTCGTGTGTTTTGGATTTGACCGGGGACTTCTTCTCCGGCTGTGTTTTCGCGGCAGCTTTGAGCTGATCGCGGATAGAGGGCTTTTCCTGCTTCTGCTCCTGCTTGACGTATTCCAGCGTCGGCATCAGCTCACGGTAACAGCCCTGTGTTTTCCGCGCCGCATGACGGCGATGGATTTTGAACAGCGGCTCACAGTTCTGCGTGACCGTGTTGCCTTCAATCCTGACGCCGTTCCGTGCCAGCAGATTGAAGGAGTGATTAGAGGCGCGGTAGGAAGCCCGCATTCCGTCGTTGTTATAGGCGATCTGCCCCTTGAGCGTGTCCATGACGGCGGCTTTGATTTCCTTCTCTTCGGCAGTCAGACGGTGTGCTTTCGGTGCTTTTGCCGCTTCTTCCGGCAAGGGAGCAAATGGAGATTTGACCTCCACGGTTTTTACCTCAATAGAGGTAATCTCATCGTTCTCCCATGCAACGACCTCCGGGTCTCTTTCCGTTGCCTTCTCAGAAGTGACATCCTTTTGAGCTTCGGTCTGCTGACGGAACGCATCCACGAAAAGTGCCGTCAGTCCGGGATTGGGTTTATCCACAAGGAAGCGCGAGGCGTTCTCCGGGCAGACATCAACGCTCTTCGTCCATTCCTTGAGGGGCTGCGGAATGCGCCCGTCAAAGTCTTTCTGCTGAATGGTGTTTGCGAGGACATACCGGACGCGCTCCGGAGAAAACTGCTCAAGGACACTTTTCACGGCGGCATCCGCATTCAGCCGGTTGTCTCCGTAGTTGGAGCTGATCGCCGCCTCAATCGCACGGCGGCATTCCACGTTTGCGGCGAGAGAAGCACGATATGATTCCAGCTCACCGGCTTCATAGGCGTAATTCGCCGTTTCGCGGTAAATGGGGACTTCCGGCATCGGATCTGCGGGAGCTTCGACTTCCTTCTCTGCGGTCTGTGCTTTCTCTGCCAGCAGCACCTTGAGCTTGGCGTCAATGCCCTCGATCATCTCAGCCGCCGTCTTGCGGATGGTGTCCAGAGAGCTTTTCAGTTCCTTGGTTTCCTTGCCGGATGACCAACCGGCGATGTAGCCGAAGGAGTAGTCCGAGGTTTCAATGCCGTATCGCTGGCAGACGGTGTAGGCAACGCTTTCCGCCTCAACCTCTTTGGTGTGCCGATCCTTCCTGTCTTCTGGCGTGGTTTTCTCATCCGGCTTGAAGGCGTGGAGCTTGGCGTGGGCGATCTCGTGAATGGCGGTTCTGACCGTCTGGATTTCGCTCATGCCCTCCTGAATGGCGATGCGGCTTTCAACCGGCGAGAAGAATCCCTTTGCACCGCCCGGAATGTCCTCAAAGGAAATGGGGACGGGAGATTCCTGCTTGAGCGCATCGAAGAATGCCTCGTAGTTTTCGACGGTGCCTTTCAGCTCATCGACGATAATGTCCGGAAGCTCCTTGCCGTCCGTCTGGGAGACATCGAACACGCTCACCACCTTGAAGGCAGGACGCAGAACCTCGACCGTTTCCGTGACAGCCTTTCCATCTGCGCCGATCACCGGCTTCTGCGTTACGGGGTCAATCTTCTCACGCTCTTCCTGTGCCTTGTACGGCGCGGGTGCAAGAATCTTGATGCCCTTTTCGCCCTTCATGACCTGACGGTCAAAGTTGCGCTGCCACGAGGTATAACCGGCAACATAGGTTCTCCGGCTTCTGCATCGCAATGAGCAGCGTGTTGTTGAAGGAATAGTTGTAGAACTTGGACATCGTGCGGAGATATTCCTTGAACCGCTCGGATTCAAAAAGCTCCTTGATGCCCTGTTCCAGCTTGTCCGTGATTTCGCGGACTTGCTGTGCATTTTTGTTTTCAGCCATTTGCTACCTCCTTTACTTATCAAACTCCATCTTGAAGCTGACGTATTTGCCGCCGCTGTCATCCAGCCGGATCACCGCATCGTAGAGCTGAGGCTTCTTCGGCGTGTAAAGCCCGGTCACTCGGCACCAGCCTTGTCCAGCAGCTCCTTTGCAATCCTCTTGGTCAGCTTCTTTTTCTTGCTGGAAAAGAACTTGTTGTCTTCCCACAGGCAGAAGGAGCAAGCCTTGTTCGAGCAGTAGAAGTTGCCCTTACCGACGTAGACCGGAGAGCCGCAGCGAGGGCATTTGCCGATTTCCTCTTTGCCCGTGCCGAAACGCTGGGCTTCGGCGTCGGAGAGAAACGGGTAGGCTTTTACGAGATCCCCGGTCATCCGGATAATGCCGCTGAGGAAGCGTCCGCATCCGCATTGCCGCGCTCAATCTCCATGAGCGTGTTTTCCCATTCCGCCGTCATTGCGGGAGAAGTGATCTGTTCCGGCAGGACGCAGACGAGGTTGCAGCCGTCCTTTGTGGGAATGAGGGATTTGCCCTTGCGTTCAGCAAAGCCGGACTTTACCAGCTTTTCAATGATACCGGCGCGGGTTGCGGGAGTTCCGAGACCTTTCTTCTCGGTGTCATCGTCGAACTGATCGTTTCCGGCAGTCTCCATCGCAGATAGGAGAGTGTCTTCCGTGTACTGCTTCGGGGGTGTCGTAAAGTGTTCGGTGACGCTGGCGGACACACCATCCAGAACATCGCCCTCATGGACTTCGGGCAGGGACTTCATGGGATCGTCCTTTTCCTTCGCCTTGAGGGAGGACTTGAACAGCTCTTCGATGGCTTTCCATCCGTTTTGAACGACGGTCTTCCCCTTGGCTTTGAACGCATAGCCCTCGCAGGAGAGCGTGATCTGCGTTTCCGCGTAAGTGTGCTTCTCGCCGGTCGCACACAGAAGGCGCATCCCAACAAGATTGAGGATTTTTTGCTCCGACTGAGGGAGCGCCGAAACATCCTGCTTTTCGAGCTGGACGGTCGGGAGAATGGCATGGTGATCCGTGACCTTGCTGTTGTCGGTTACGCGGACAATGTCCGGAGTGACTGAAACATCGGAGAAAAGCGGAAGCTGGCGGCAGACGATGGAAATGACCTGACGGGCAGTGTCCTCCATATCATCCGTGATGAACTGACTGTCCGTGCGCGGATAGGTCAGGAGCTTCTTTTCGTAGAGTGTTTGTACGAGATCGAGCGTCTGCTGGGCGGTGAAGCCGTAGTAGCGGTTAGCCTCGCGCTGCAAGGTAGTCAGATCATAGAGCTTCGGAGGATTGACGGTTTTCGTCTCCCGCTTGAGAGAAGAAACGACGCTTGCTTTTTCTCGCAAGCCGCCGCAATTCTTTTTGCTTCCTCTTCGGTTTTGACCTTTTCCAGATCGGCAGTCAGATCGCCCTTGCCGACGTGGACGTTGAAATACTTCTCCTTTTGGAACGTGGAGATTTTCCCGTCACGCTCCACCAGCATTGCAAGGGTCGGCGTCTGGACGCGCCCGACCACCAGCTTCTTGTGATAGAGAGTGGTGAAAAGGCGGGTGCCGTTGATACCGACAATCCAGTCTGCCTTCGAACGGCTGAGTGCTGCTTCATAGAGACGGTCATATTCCTTGCCGTCCCGGAGATGGTTGAAGCCTTCGCGGATTGCGGAGTCCTCCAACGAGCTGATCCACAGACGCTTGAAGGGCTTGCTGCATCCGGCTTTGTTGTAGACCAGCCGGAAGATCAGCTCACCCTCGCGCCCTGCATCGGTTGCGCAGACCAGCTCGGCGACGCGCTTGTCCTTCATGAGAGCGGACAGCACCTTGAACTGCTGTGCTTTGTCCTTCATGACCTCAAACATCCAGCTTTCCGGAACAATGGGCAGATCGTCATACCGCCACTTGGCATACCGCTCATCGTAGGAGCTGGCGTCTGCCAGCTCCACCAGATGACCGAAGCACCACGAAACGATGTAATTGCCGCCCTCCATATAGCCGTCCTTTCGGGACGTTGCGCCCAGCACCTTTGCGATGGACTGGGCAACGCTGGGCTTTTCAGCAATGACTAAGATCAATCTTCATCACCATCCGTTTCAGCATCCTCCGCAATCTGCGGCTCATCATCCTCGTTGATGTACGGCTCTTCCTCGTAGCCTTCATCATCAAAGAAGTCCATATCTTCATCCTTGGGCTTTCTGCCCTTGACGAACTTGATGTAGTAATAAGCTGCACCCGCAGCACCGGCAAGAACGAAGATGACGAGGATCATGCCGATGTTGGATTTCTTTTCGGGTTTAGGGGCGGGGGCATCAGTTTCCGCATCCTTGTCCGGCTCAGGTGTAACGGGGGCTGTGCCGGTGCATTCGCTCATGCTGGTCTTGCAGACCGGGCAGTCTGTGTTGACCTGACCGGCAGCACATTTTTCCTTGCAGTTACAGGTAGTCAGAGCCGCCGCAGTATCATCATCCAGCAGCGCAAGCAGATCGCTCTCATCGACCATGTTGAGGAAGTACGTCTGATACTGTTCCTCATCCTCGTTGATGGGGGCATCGTAGTCGATGACAATGAAGAAGGTGTTGCCGTTTTTCGTCTGAACAGTGATGAACTGTTTGTTGGTTGCCTTGTCATAGAGCAAGTCGCGGGTGTGGGCGTTGCCTCATCGTCAATCGGCTCACCCTTCGGCTTTTCCGGTGTGGGAGTGACTGCGGGCTGCTGTTCCGGCTGGGTTTCCTCGGTGACGGGAAGGTTCTGTTCGGTATCATCGGCGTAGGCAAACGCCGTCACCGAGAAGCAGGACAGCACCATGACGCAGACCGTAAGGACGGTCAGAAAACGAAACTTCTTACGCATTGTCGATTACCTCCGTATTTTCAGCGGGCTTGGTGCCGCCCTTCATGGAAGACAGGAATGCCATGATCTGATCCTTCTCCATCACCATAGAGCGCACGGTGTTGATGATTTCGAGGTTTTCCAGCTCTGTCTTTTTGTCGTACAGTTCCTTGAGCTGCCCTTCGATTTCGGACTTCTTCTTTTCAGCCTTCTCAATGTCGGAGAGGACTTTCTGGTACTTGGGATTCATGCAAAACTCCTTTCTCTTAATAAGCGGGTCTTCCGAAGGCGTAGAAATGAGACTGCCAGTAGGAAGAATTGATGGATGTGTACTGAATGGGGTCGCCGCAGTGGATCATGACCCCATCACCGACGTAAATGCCGACGTGGGACACACCGGGGGTGTCATACGTTCCGACGAAAAAGATGAGATCACCGGGCTGTGCATTCGCCTTTGAGACCGGCGTACTGATGTTGTAAAGCCCCTGTGCGCCCAGCCGTCCGGTATTCACAAGACCGCTGTTTGTGAGGACATAGCTGACGAAGCCGGAGCAGTCAAAGGACGTGTCGGGATTGGAGCCGCCCCACACATACGGATAGCCGAGATACTTTTCCGCCTCGGTAATCAGCGTTGCAAACTTCTCGTCGTTCAGGTATTCCGGGTTGACATCGTAGTCGGCGGGAGGATTGGTGATGTACTTGTCCACATAGGGAGAGTCACCGAACAGATCCTCGCGGTTGCCCAGCACCGACATATACGTTGCGTACATGGAAAGCTGTTCCTGAGACATGATGTAGACCGGGACATGGGAGAGATTGAAGTTTTCGAGCTTCACGTTGCAGATGTAGTAGTCATACGGGACGCGATAGGTTTCCGTGTGCGTGTTGCCGTCTGCGTCCGTCCATGTGTCGGTTTCCGTGCGGTATCTGGTTTCGACGATGACCTCTTCGGTGAGGATGTACTGCTTTTCAAACAGCATTTGAAGCGTTCCCTGCACCTCATCCAGCGTGAACTCACCCTCGTGGAGAGCCGAGAGAATGGAGATCAGCACATAGGGTCATGCTCAATGTCATCCAGATCGAAATGGTATTCGTCGTAGTCGTGGGTGCTTTCGTAGGTGTCGAGATAGCGTCGCAGCTCTTGCTCCATCCGGCAATACTGCGCCTCCGCGCCGAGTATCGCGTCATCCTCGCTGAGATAGGAGGACGCAATGATGGCAGAGCCGGTCTGCGAGAAGATTGAGGAACAAGAGCTGATTCCTGCGGCAAGAAAAATAAGAACGGCAAGCCCGACGCCAATCCAAAGAAAGACTTTCTTGTTGTTCTCAAAGAACTCCTTGATCTTGTCGGACACCTTCTCACCGAGCTTCTTGCCGGTATTCTTCGTGGCAGTTCCGGCAGACTGAGAACCGGCATTCCGTGCAGCGGCATATTCCTTCTTGATGTTCTGCTTCTGGTAGTGCTTGTTCATGTTCTGCTTCTTCATCTCAGGATGCTCCTGCTGATTTCTCTCATATTGGAGCTTGGCGTCAGCTACATCCGCCTTGTGTTCCAGCTTGGAAACCTTCTCATAGGGCTTGTTGACGCTTTTTTCTCTGTGATGACTGAAATGCCTTGCGGCGGTCTCTGCGACAATCTCCGTTTTGTGCGCCCCCTCGACCGCCGAGTTTTCCTGCTCGACCTCATGGATTTTGCCATGAATGCCGGAGGCGAGGGTGTCACCGACCTTGCGGACGGTTTTGTCTGCCTCGAATTGCAGCTTACCCTTGCTCTTCGGCGTTTTCAGCTCATCCTCAAAATGAAGGCGGGTTTTGCCCTTGCCGGTTTCCTCATCAAAGACGCGCTCTTTCTTGAGAACCTTGTGCGTGGGCAGCTTTTCACGGGCGGCATCCAGACGCTCATGTGCCTTCTCGGACTTCCTTTCGAGCTTCTGCATCCGCTTCGTGGGCGGGGCGGCATCGTCCGAGACCGGCTTTGCAGAGGCGGTTTCCGCCGCTTGAGTGAGAATAGCATCCGCATCCACTGCTTCAACCGCAGAGGTCTTGCGCAGCTTGTGCGTGACAACCGTTTCGGCAATCACCGTGCCGGTATGAGAAGAAACGCCGTGCTGCTCTAAAGTTGGAGGCTTGAACGGCGTTTCTGACGAAGGCAGCGGTTCGGATACATTCTGGGGTGGATTTTCTGCCCTTTTCTCTTCTGTGACGGACGTTTCCGAGGGCGGCTGTGTGTCGTTATCTTTGGCGTGTTCCGTCTGAAACTGACGCTGCTGACGGCGCATCTGCACCTTTTTCTGTTCCTCCGCAGAAAGAGCTTCGGAAGGCTCGACTGTCTCACCGGGCTTCACCAGCTCCGCATCTTCCAGCCTCTTTGACACACGCTGTTCGGTGCCAGCCGTCAGGTTTTCCTCAACCGCGCCTTCCCGCGTCATCCGCACGACCACCTTGTCACGGGCTTTGAGTTCCGGTTCCTTGGACATCAGATTTCACCTCCAATCCGCTTGTAGGCAAGCTCGGTGTATTCAGGGTTCAGCTCTATGCCCACGAAATGACGCCCCATCTGTGAGGCAACCATGCCGGTTGTGCCGCTTCCCATGAAGGGATCAAGCACAATACCGCCTCGGGACAACCGGCAAGAAGGCAGGTTTCAACCAGCTTCGGAGGGTAGGCGGCGTAATGACCGCCCTTGAAGGGGACGGTGTTGATCTTCCAGACATCGCGCTTGTTGCGGAGCGGATTGATGTCACTGTCCTTGATCTCACCATGCTCGCGGGGGCGGTTGATGGACTGCGGCTGAGGCTGACCGGGAACGGGCTTTCCGTACTTGTTGCCGCCCCTCATGCCGCGCTTGAGACGTTCTGCCGTTGCAGGGGCAATCGGCTCGGAGATTGCCTTGTAGTCGAAGAAATACTTCTTGGACTTGGAGAACAGGAAAATATGCTCATAGCAGCGGGATAGGCGGTCTTTCACGCTCTCCGGCATGGGGTTATCCTTCATCCAGATGATGTCGTTGCGCAGATACCAGCCGGTATCGCGGAGGGCAAAAGCAAGCATCCACGGAATACCGATCATGTCCTTCGGCTTGCAGCCTCAACCTTGTTGTTGAGAGCCACAGCCTGACCGTTTCTGCCGTTGGGGTTCTTCGGGTCAATGAAATCTCCCTGATTGCCCTTTCCAGCGTAGGTGTCCGAAATGTTCAGCCAGAGCGTTCCATCTGAACGCAAAAACGCGCCTGACTTCGGTAAACACTTCCGTCAGCGCGAGATATATTCCTTCGGCGTTGTCTCTCTGCCGATCTGAGCATCCATGCCGTAATCGCGGAGCGCGTAGTACGGCGGGGATGTCACACAGCAATGAACGCTGTCATCGGGCAGGGCTTTCAGGATTTCAAGGCAATCGCCGGTATGAATGATGTCAAGTTGTATGGTGGTGTACCTCCTTGCTTGTTTCGTTGAAATGTTGTCGGGTTTATCTGTAAATTTTTCAGCGAAACCATTGATTTTTCTCTCGCGTTGGAGTATAATATCCATTGAAAAGTAGTATGATAATACCAGCAAGTTTTCAATGGAGGTTGGGTTGTGGAAATAAAACGAGATCGCTATTTGAAGAAAATCATCTCCTTTATGTGGGATGGTCAGGTGAAGGTGATTACCGGCATCCGCAGATGCGGCAAGTCCTATCTGCTTCGCAATCTGTTCAAGAGTTACCTTCTCGGTGAGGGTGTTGCCGAAGATCACATTCTGTCCTTTGAACTGGACTTGACCCGTGATATTCGCTATCGCAATCCGTTGGAGCTTGCGGCGCATGTCCGGGAGATCGTAGAACACAGTGCAGACCAATTCTATCTCTTCGTAGACGAGATCCAGATGTCCGACGAAGTTCCGAATCCCTATAATCCGGACGGAAAGAAGATCACCTTCTACGATGCGCTCAACGATTTGAAGTCCTTGTCCAACTTAGACATTTATGTGACCGGAAGCAACTCCAAAATGCTGTCCTCTGATATACTGACCGAGTTCCGGGGGCGCAGCGATGAGATCCGTGTGCATCCGCTTTCCTTTGCCGAATACTACTCGGCTGTTGGCGGCGATAAGCAGGACGCCTTTGACGATTTTGCTTTCTACGGCGGTATGCCGTTGATTCTTTCCCGTCCCACGGATGCCTCGAAAATGGCTTATCTGAAATCGTTGTTTTCTGAGGTTTATCTGAAGGACATTGTAGAGCGGAAGAAGATCAAGCGTGAGGATGTGCTGTCTGCTATTCTTGATCTGCTGTGTTCGTCCATCGGCTCCCTAACCAATCCGACTAAGGTTGCAGCCACCATCAACACAGTTCAGAAGCGCAGCGGTGAGAATGTCGTTGCCCTGAACACCGTGAAGCCTATATGGATCACTTATCGGATTCCTTCCTCTTCACCGAATGCAAACGCTGGGATGTCAAGGGCAAGAGCTATTTTGACTATCCCAACAAATACTACTGTGAGGACATTGGACTGAGAAATGCCCGTATCGGCTTCCGCCAGCAGGAAATGACGCACATCATGGAAAATATCATTTTCAATGAGCTGATGATCCGTGAATGCTCCGTTGACATTGGCATCGTCTATGGCAATGAGAAAAATGCCAAAGGAAAGGTCACGCCGGTTGCGCGGGAAATTGACTTCATTGCAACCTCCGGCGGCAAGAAGACCTATATTCAGTCCGCCTACGCATTGGGAACAGAGGAAAAGGCAATCACCGAAAACAAGCCCTTCGCGCTGACCGGCGATTCCTTCCCGAAGATCATCGTGCGTCATGACATTCGCAAGCGTTGGTATGATGACAACGGCATTCTCAATATCAGCGTCATCGACTTCCTGCTGGATGACACGCTTGTCTGATGCGCTGCCAGCAAAACTGCTCACCGTGATTGGCTTATTGCCTCATGGTGGGCAGTTTTTTAGTCCGAGAAGAACTCGTCCGGCTCGTAGTCCTCGTCGAGATCGTCCAACTCCTCCGCCCAGCGGTCGAAGATGTTTTCGGCTTCCTTCGCTGCGTCGTGGTACAGGGCGAGGCGGTTCTTCTCAAATTCAGCGTAGGCGGGCATGAACTCCGCGAACTTCCGAATGAAGCTGGCGTCCTTCGTGCGCACGTCCGTCACCATCTGGATGATCTCGGACATCGTGAGCAGATCGTCGATCATGGTCTCGTAGTCTTCCTTGGCGATGGTGACAGTATCGGCATCGTCTCAACCGCTTCCTGCTTGCGGACACGGAATGTCTCGTGGACATCCTTCATCAGTCCGATCACGCAGTCAGTGGTCTCGTCGAAAATCTCCTGCATACGCGCTGCCATCTCATCGGCGCAGTCCTCCAGTTCCTCATGAACGTGGAGATAGGCGCGGTGATGCTTTTTCAGCTCGGTTTCCTCGTGGATCAGGGCGATGAGATCGGCGCTCATGTCGATGACCTCAAGCAGAAGGTCAATCGGCTTGGTGATGCTGCCAAACGTGGTATTCACGGGAACACCGCTGGCTTCCGCGATGATGCTCTTGGCGTTCTCAAGGTTAAAGTTCTTATCCATATTCAAAATCCTCCTTAGTTCTGTACGGTTTCTTCGGGCTTGGTGGTCATGATGCGATAGAGCTGCGTATTCTTGGGGAAATCGTCCTTGAAAGGCACGATGGTCGAGCCGTAGAAGATCAGCCCCTCACCGGCGTTGGAGTTGGTGATGTAGTTCTGCTGGCTGGGCGAGATGTTCAGCGCCTTCGAGAGAATCTGCCGGTCACCGGATGCCTGATTCAGAAGGTAGACAAAATCCGAGTTTTCAAAGATATTTTCTACCTCGCGGGACGCAAGCAGATCCTTGACGTTCTGCGTGATTCCGGTCGGAATGCCGCCCCATTTTCTGAAACGCTTCCAGATTTCCACGCTGTACGCGGCAGTCTGTTCCTCTTTCAAGAGCAGATGGAACTCGTCCATGTAGTAGCGAGTTGCCTTGTGCTGGGCGCGGTTGATGGTAACTCTGTTCCACACCTGATCCTGCACAATCAGCATACCGAGCTTCTTGAGCTGCTTGCCGAGTTCGCGGATGTCATAGCAGACAAAGCGGTTGTTGACATCCACATTCGTTCTGTGATTGAAGACGTTCAGAGAGCCGTGAACATAGATTTCAAGGGCAGTTGCAATGCGCTGTGCCTCCGGCTCCTTCTGATTTCTCAGAATGTTGTAGAGGTCTTCGAGAATCGGCATTTTCTCCGGCTTGGGGTCTGCAAGAAACTCCTGATAGACCATGCGGACGCTGCGGTCAATGATGGTCTTCTCAACCGGCTGCAAGCCGTCCTTGCCGCCGACAATCAGCTCACACATGGAGAGGATAAAGTCGGATTTCAGCGTAAGCGGGTTTTCCTCTTCGGAGTAGTTCGTGTTGATGTCCAACGGATTGATGTAATCCGTGCTGACCGGTGAGATGCGAATGACCTGACCGCCGAGCTTCTGCACAAGGGGAAAATACTCGGCTTCGGGGTCGCAGACGATGATGTCATCCTCCGTGATGAGGAAGGCGTTCGTCATTTCACGCTTTGCGGAGAAGGATTTACCGGAACCGGGCGTACCTAAGATCAGCCCGTTAGGGTTCTTGAGCCGCTTGCGGTCAACCATGATCATGTTGTTGGACAGCGCATTCAGCCCGTAGTAGAGAGCTTCGCCGCCTTGAAAAAGCTCCTGCGTGGTGAACGGCACGAAAACCGCCGTGCTGGAAGTGGTCAGTCCGCGCTCGATCTCCACCTGATTGACGCCGATAGGCAGGGAGGACATCAGCTTCCTCCTGCTGGAAGTCGAGACGCTTGAGCGCACAGTTATACTTTTGGGCAATGGCGGCGGTCTGGAACACCGCGTTTTCGAGCTTCTGGCGGTTGGTTGCCGTATTCATGATGAGGATGGTCACGAGGAACAGTCTCTCGTTGCGGGTCTGGAGATCCTGCAACAGACGCTTTGCCTCACCGCCGAAGGTGGCGAGATCGGACGGGATGATGTCCATATCGTAGCCGGAGCGGACTGCCTTTTTCTGCTCTTCGATCTTCATCTTGTCGAGGTCGGTGATCTTCATCTTGATGCTCTTGATTGCCTTCGCCTGGTCAATCGTCCGGATATGAAAATTGACCGTGATGTTGCTGTCCATCTCAAGGAAGTCGGCAAGCATACGGTCATTGAGTTCCGGCGCGAGGATTTGCAGGAAGCTCACCGCGCCGATGGTTCTGCCCATCTTGAAGCACTTACCTTCACGGAAGTCAAAGGAAGTGGGCGAGATGAAGTCTTTGCTGGAAAGCCCCGTCCGGGCAACCATGTCAAAGGAAAAGCGGAACGGCTCGTTGGTGTCCATGTTGAACACATCATGAAGCACTTTCAGCCGCTCGTAGCCGGACAGCGGCTCCGTCCTCACGCCGAGAGTTTTGAAGTTGTTGAGGATGTCGGTTTCAATGCGTTCGAGCTTCGGCTTTGCCGTGCGGAGGGAGTCCGCCTCAATGCCGAAGGTGATGTACTTCTTCTTAATCAGCCCGTTATTGCCTTTGGTGAGCTGGCTTTGCAGCATACCGGAATACTCGGAGCGGATGTCGTTGAAGGCGTCCTCCTGTGCCGGAATGTTGATGCGCTTGCGAAACTCATTCAGGCTTGCCTTCTGATTGATGAAGGAGAGCTGGACGAAGATCGAGCTGTCGAAGTAGTTCAGAAAGTCGCACCAGTTCTCAAAGATGGCAGTTTTGTCCTCGTTCTGCGCAAGCTGGTAGTTGATGTCCTCAAAGCCGATGGACTTCGTGTAGAGGCGGCTGTTTACCTTGCAGATACCGTCGCGGCTCATCTCCACATAGGGAATGGTCTGCTGGGCGGACTTGCGGACTTTCTTTGCCTTCCTGTCCTTTTTCTTCTGCATGACGAGCCGCTTCTTTTCCTGAGCGGAAAGGGCATCGCCGTAAACGATGCCGTTTTTGACGGTCATCTTAGGCTTTGCCTTTGCTGTGCTGTTGTTCAAGCTGCAATTCCTCCTGTTCTTTGATTTTCTGCTGAATCTCAGCGTAGAGATTGTTTGTGCGATAGGGACGCACCTTGTCCCGGATAAACATGGACTGTACGATGTGGTACAGATACTTTTCGGCGGGTTGTCCGTCCTTCTCGTAAAGCGCGAAGAAGATGAACGGGAGCATGATGACCACCATCAGCATTGCCGCCGTGGACAAGTCGAGATGCGCCTTCGCCAGAAAGAAGATCGGGACACCGACTGCCGCAGCGATGGAAAAACAAATGAGCTGCCGCTTAGTCAGGTTGAACATGACCTTCGTTTTGACGCGGTTAAGATCCTTCGGAACCGGAACAAATGCCATTGACTGAGTCCTCCTTTCCAAGAGTGATGCTGCATTCGACCTCGTTGCCCCAAACGTCCCAGCCTTCGGGAGACTGACGGGCAAAAAGCTCTACGCGGGGAAGGTCTCCCATGAGCCGAACAATGCGTTCCCGCGCCTCATCCGGCTTTTTGGAATGCTCTTCGATGTGGCTGAGGATGACCTGACGCACACCGGCGTCAACTCGCTTCGGGTGTCCCTTCGTGGCAAGGATGCAGATTTCCGCGTTTGCCCTTGTCCAATACCCCATGCCGGTGAATAGGTCATCGTTCCTGCGGTTTTGCTTCACCCATACAAAAGCCACGGTCTTATAGGAAAAGCCCCATGCCGTCAGCACTTCGAGTGCTTCACAGAGGCACGGGAACGTGATCCAGAGGAACAGAGCGCAGTCCTTCGCAGCCAGTTCGCCAACCGGAAGTGCTTTGATGTCTTCAATGCACATCGTCGGATAATGGCTTTCTGCCGACCGCCCCTGTCCCTTCTTGGAGTAAGTCCGATACGCCCAAGGGGGATCGGCGTAGATGATGCTGTACTTCTTCATGCTGCCGACCTCCTTAGTGCGCATGGAAGATGGATTTTGCAAGGCTTCCGGTCTTGAACAGCGAGAAGCACAGAATGACCGTGTACGCTGCCACAGAGAACAGAGCCGAGTGAATGTTGTCTGCGATAATCATGCCGTTGATCAGCACTGCATAGATGCCGACGCAGACCATGATGAGGAAGCCCTGAAATGCCAGAGCGAACAAGCCTTTTAGATAGTTCGTGCCGATGCTGCCCCATTCGCGGTTGCTCATGGTTGCGATGGGAATAGGAGCAATGCTCACGGTGCAGTAAATCTCAATCATGCGTCCGTAGAGAATAACCGTAATGAGGATTGCCATGATTTTGAGGCACAGGCTGATCAGAAGCGTTTCTATTGACAGACCGAGCAGTTCTCCGACACCCATGTTCTCCATGCCGGTACGCATCTGCGCAATCGTCGCGTCAATGTCAATGCTGGTGTTGCCGTGGATGACTCCGGCTGCACCGGAAACCACGTTCTGCCCGATGTCGAATACTGCCATCACGATGTCAAAACGTGTGCGTTACGAGGTAGATCGCCACAGCCGCCTTGAAAAACCACTTGAAGAACATCCATGTGTCCATGTCGTGAAGGTTGTTTTTCTCGGTGATCATGGAGATCAGTTCATAGCACAAAACGAAGGTGATGATGATACCAGCGATGGGGACTATCACGTTTTCGGATAGTCCCCGGATCATCTGGTACACGCCGCCGTTCCAGCCGGACGGGGTTTGCCCAACCTCGGCGGCAATCGTTCCCACCTTCTCATTGACATCGGTGAACATATTGGTCAGGTTACTCTCGATCCAACCCATCAGCAGGTCCTTGAGAGCTTGTTCGATCTTTTCTAAAATGCTGCCCAATATTTCACCACCCTTCGGTTAAGCTGGGCTTGCCATGGATTAACCGAACAAACCGGAGAGCAGGGGGATGAGGGTCGTGCCGATCAGCACCACACCGCCGCCAGCCATGAGCTGCTTGATGCCCTGAGACTTAGCGCCGGGGTTGTCGTTGCCGTAGCCTTCCATGAGGTTGACAACACCCCACACCGCAAGACCCGCACCGAGTGCGATAACAAGCGTCTGGAGAACCGTAACTGCCTGATTGATAAATGCCATACTTGAATTTCCTCCTTAAATCGTTGGTGAATTGTGAAGGGCGAGTGCCTTTTCCAGCACCCGCCCCGATGGTTACTTCTGCGCGGCTGCCGGATTAACCGAACAGACCGGAGAGCAGAGGGATGAGGGTCGTGCCGATCAGCACCACACCACCGCCAGCCATGAGCTGCTTGATGCCCTGAGACTTGGCGCCGGGGTTGTCGTTGCCGTAGCCTTCCATGAGGTTGACAACACCCCACACTGCGAGACCTGCACCGAGGGCAATAACGAGTGTCTGAAGAACCGTGACAGCCTGATTGATGAAAGCCATAGATTTTCCTCCTTGATTTGAAAAAGATTGGTTGTGTATTTTTGAAAATGGGCATAAAAAGAAGACCCGCTGGCCTGTTCTGCTTTGGGGTTGAGCCAT